>RRZT011566612.1_pt1 | contig 31200 bp, 23 predicted proteins | sample 2165551 | NCBI WGS metagenome assembly RRZT01 (sample SAMN10456910, study PRJNA506462) | wastewater metagenome | biome: wastewater; feature: sludge; material: wastewater sludge; isolation source: wastewater sludge with Escherichia coli K12::gfp cells carrying plasmid... | place: USA: Moscow, Idaho...
CCAAAAATAGTAATTAATGGATGAACATCCGCCATTTTTTTCTGTAAAACAAGACGAATAATATTATCAGAAAGTCCGACAACCACAAAACAATAAATTAATAAACCAACAGCATGTCCAGTTTCGCCTTTTGCTAATAAAAATAAGCCTAAAGGAACGTAGATTAGTGCTGCTCCAACTACAGGTAACATTGCTGCGAATATCGTTAATATAAACCAAGTAAATGCATCATCAACACCAAAAATAAGGTAACCAATGTATGCAATTATAGCTTGTATGAAGGCTGTTAATGGCATACCCACAGCATTTGATATGACAAGATCTTTAAGGTCTGTGTTCATCTTCTTCAGATTACTTGTTCTTAATGGAATAGTTTTGTAGAACCAGTTTTCTAATTTGTAATGATTCATCAACATAAAGTAAAGAATCAAAAAAGCAACACCTAATTGTACCGTCATATCCATTGAGGCATTCAAGGTCTTTTCTATTAATTTTCCTCCAACTTGTGTTATTTTTTCGATGTTAGTTGCGCTAAAAATGTCAATGTGAAACTTTGTTTGCAACATTTCTATAATTTTGTTGACATCCGTTTTTATTTGTTCTGTATCATTTAACAGAACCAAAACTTTGTTTGTCAACATTTGTATAAGTAAATATAGAGGGCCTATAATTAGGATTGCACTACCAATCATAAGACCAATAACGCTTCCTAATTTGTTCCACTTTTTTGTTTTTACCATCCATTGCAAAGGGTTTAACAATAAGACATAAAGACAAATAGCGCCAAGAAAACCAGGAAAAAAACCTAACAGATTTTTTGTGATAAGTCCAAAAACGACTAAAATAATCGCAATAAATGCAAGTTGTAGAAGGACATTATTAGAGATGTAGTGTTTATTATTATGCATATTATTTATTTAGGTTTATTAATAACGTATATTGATTGTTAAGGTTGTATCAAAATCAATGCTAAAAATCGTGAATTTTATGATTTTATTTAAACTTTTTGTAAAATATTTTTTAATCAACTTTCTTTATTACTTTTAAGGTTGTTAAAATTTTACACATGAAAAAAGTAATCGGTTTCGCTTTCATTTTTTTAGCAATGACAGCAAATGCGCAAAAACCTAAGGATAAAGTTGTTTTGGTAATACATGGAGGAGCAGGAACAATCTTAAAAGAAAATATGTCTCCAGAAAAAGAAAAAGCGTATCGTTTCGCACTCCAAGAAGCATTACAAAACGGTTATAAAGTCATCAAAAATGGAGGAGAAAGTGAAGATGCAGTTATCGAAGCGATAAAAGTAATGGAGAATTCGCCTTTGTTTAATGCTGGTAAAGGAGCTGTTTTTACACATGAAGGAAAAAATGAAATGGATGCTTCGATAATGAAAGGAAAAACAATGCAAGCCGGAGCTGTTGCAGGTGTTACAACAATCAAAAATCCTATTTTGGCAGCAAAAGCAGTGATGAACAATTCTGCTCACGTAATGATGGCAGGAAAAGGAGCAGAGGAATTTGCTGTAAAACAAGGTTTAGAAATTGTAGATCCAAGTTATTTTAGAACAGAAGATCGTTGGAATTCTTTGCAGAAAGTGCTTGAAAAAGACAAAGAAAAAATGGAATTAGACCACGATACAAAGACGCAAGCTTATGTACCTTTCAATTTTGTGGACGAAAAATTTGGAACTGTCGGAGCTGTAGCCTTAGATGCAAAGGGTAATATTACTGCTGGCACATCTACAGGAGGAATGACCAATAAACGATATGGTAGAGTGGGTGATTCTCCAATTATTGGCGCAGGAACGTATGCAAACAACGAGGTCGGAGTTTCTTGCACAGGTTGGGGCGAGTATTTTATCAAGGCAATTGCGGCTTATGATGTTGCTGCGTTAATGAAATATAAGCAAGTTTCTTCTCAAGAAGCAGGGAAAGAAGTTATCAAAAAAATAGGCGAAATGGGCGGTGACGGCGGAATGATTGTCTTAGATAAAAATGGTCAAGCAAGTTTCCCTTTTAACACAGCTGGTATGTATCGTGGAAGTATTACACAATCTGGTAAGATATTTATCGAAATTTATCAATAAATTTGAAATCTTTATAATTTTAAAAAATAGAAAATAATATCATGATAAAACAAGTTTTACTTACTGCAACTATTACTTTATCAACTTTAGTGTCAGCTCAGGTAACTTCTATGATTAACGATAAAAATGTTGATCAAAGCACAAAAGTTTACGGAATGGCACCTTTAACTGATACAAATAAAACCTACGATAAATATAATTTTATTTTAGAAAATTCATCAGCAATCAAACAAGCAAAGCCGTTGTTAGAGTATGGTTATCAAGTAACAAATGTACAAGCGCAAGACAACGGATTGATGATTTACATGGTAAAAGATAAAAAAATTGTAGATCAATGGTTGGTAAATCCTGCGTTTTATAATGTTTTTCATGATGGTGCGGCATTCTCGTATAATGCAGATCAGTTATTTACACTTGCAGAAAAACATCCGTTAATTTACAAGGAAGAAATAAAGTCGTTTAAATCTGAAAAGGAATACCAAAAGCAACGTCAAGCATTGTTTGCAGATCCTTACAATTTGATTATTACTGAGCCAGATTTTACGTATGAAGGTTATTTTGATGTACAATTTCCTAAAAATGAGCAATTCAAAAGCCCAGAAGCAATCGATGCATATTTGCGTCCGATGATTGAGAAAGTAACGAAGAAAAAATTTGATATTAGTTATGTTTTATCTGAAAAAAATATAATGGATCGTACGCAATTCACAATGTCTATTGTAGGAGAAGAAAATATTTTTAAGAAACTAAAATTAGATAATTTGCAAAAAGGCGATTGGCAATCATTGAATTACGAAGCGATTTTGATCAAAAAAAATAATTAAAATTAAAAGAAGGTTCTCCGATTATTGAGAACCTTTTTTTTATCCCAAAAGAGTTGTAATTTCAATCCTTTAACAACGAAAGATGAACGCTAGTGTCTATAAAATACTACAACACTCCAAAGAAAACCGATCTATCATCGCTATTTACAATGATGTTGGTGGTAATAATTTTTGGGCTGGTTATATACTTGATTTTAATGACGAATTTTTTACAATGCAACATATTTCGAAATTTGGTCATAAAGATGGAATCCTAATAGAACCATTTTATACAATAAATCGTATTGATGTAGATGATTATTGTAAATGTCTTAATTACTTGAAAGAACATCAAGATGAATTGAATAAAGAAAATACAATTCCTTTTACAACGACAACTGAGGAAAATTGGATGAGACAATTTTTGGCGCAAATTGCTGACCAAACAGAATACGTTTCGAGATTACAATTGAGTAATGACAGTCGTTTCTCAGGCTTTATTCGCAACTTAACCGAAGAAGATTTTGAGCTAAAATGTGTTGGAGCAGAAGGAACAGACGAAGGATCTTTATACTTTAAGATTGACGATGTTTCTTCCATTCGAGTAAATGATTTAGAAGCCCGTCGCAGAATGATTTTATACAATTATAGACGATCTATCGATTTTTTTGATGAATAATATCGTTGTTTAAGAAGTTTTAATCTTCGAATTTTGTAAAAATAAACTTAATTTATGAAATATATTTCTGCATCAGAAGCAGTAAAAGAAGTACAATCTGGCGATCGCGTCTATGTGCATTCAGCGGCAGCTACACCAGCTTTCTTGGTTACCGAATTAACAAAAAGAGCTTCCGAATTGCAAAATGTAGAATTTTGTCATATTTATACAACGGGAGCTGCAGAATATGCTAATCCAAAATATAAAGATTCGTTTTTCGTCAATTCGTTTTTTATGGGAGCTAATGTTCGCCACACAATAAAAGAAGGAAATGGATCGTATTTACCAATTTTTTTCAGTGAAATGGGTAAAGTAATCAAAACTGAGCTTAATGTAGATGTCGTTTTAATTCAGATTTCTGAACCTGATGCGCATGGATATTGCTCTTTAGGAACATCTGTAGAAAATATTATTGCTGCAATGGAAACTTCTCGCGTTGTGATTGCGCAAGTGAATAAATATATGCCAAGAACTTTTGGCGATGCAATAATACATGTATCTAAAATTACACACTTCGTAGAACATCATCAATTATTAGATGTTTTAGATAACGGAAGTATAACCGCAGAAGAGGAAAAAATAGGCAGCTATGTTGCCGAGTTGATTGATGATAAAAGTTGTTTGCAATTAGGGATTGGTTCTATACCAAATGCAGTTCTGAACAATTTGAATAACCACAAAGGTTTAGGAATTCATACAGAGTTATTTTCTGACGGAATAATCCCGTTAGTTAAATCTGGCGTAATTACAGGAGAACATAAAGAATTATTGAGAGGTAAAATTGTTTCAACCTTGGTACATGGATCGCAATTATTGTATGACTTTATTGATGATAATCCAGGTGTAGAAATGCGCGATGCCGCTTTTACAAATGATCCGGCGAAGATTTGTCAAAATAGTAAAATGGTTTCGATCAATTCTGCTATAGAGATTGATGTTACAGGGCAAGTTTGCGCAGATTCTATTGGTGCTAAAGTGTTTTCGGGTGTTGGTGGACAAGTTGATTTTATTTATGGAGCATCGATGAGTAAAGGAGGAAAATCAATTATTGCTTTAACTTCGAGAACGGCAAAAGGAGCCAATAAAATTGTTCCTTTTCTAAAACAAGGTGCGGGAGTTGTAACATCAAGAGCACATGTAAATTACATAGTAACAGAGTTTGGTGTTGCGAATTTGTTTGGAAAAAATATAAAACAGCGTGTAAAAGCAATTGTAGAAATTGCGCATCCTGTTTATCAAGAACAAATAGAAAAAGAATATTACGAAGCTTTTGCTTAAAAATAGTATAAATCAAAAAAGCTCAGAATTTCCTGAGCTTTTTGTTTATGTTAAAATGATTTTATCCATTTACAGCCTCTACGTTGTCAACAACATCAGGCATCATTTGTTTTAAAATTCCTTCAATACCATTTTTCAAAGTAGCTGTAGAAGAAGGACAACCAGAACAAGCACCTTGTAATAACATTCTTGCTGTACGAGTCTCTTCATCAAATTCGATTAATTCGATATTTCCACCATCATTTGCAACAGCTGGTTGAACGTATTCGTCTAAAATAGCTTTGATTTGTTGTTCTACAGAAGAAAATTCTTCCGCAGATTTTACAACAACATGCTCAGGAGCTTCTGTTGTAAATTCGTAAAACTCTTCAAAAACTGGACCTCCGGCTTGTAAATAATTTGTGATAAATGAACGAACATCCATCATCCAAAGTGACCAATCTTCCGAATCATTTTTTGTAACCGAAATGTAATTATCTACAATAAAAACTTCTTCGATAAAAGGATATTCTTGGTAAAGCGCAACAGCTAAAGGAACTCCAGCAGCTTTTTCTTTCGATTTTATTTCGATAATCTCTGGTGCTAACATTGTATTTGATACAAATTTCATCGCAGCAGGATTTGGTGTCATTTCTGCATAAATAGAGATTGGCGCTTTTTTCATTGGTGCTAAAATTGCGTTTTCTTCTAAATGATCGTTAATAATCTCTTTCAAATCCTCTACAACATCAGCCCATTCAATACCGTCAATTTTTTCGATTGCAACAAAATTTGCTGTGATAAAAATTTTGTTGATGAATGGTATCGTTAATAAAACTTGTGCTAAAGGAGATTCGGCAGCTGTAGAATCTTTGTCAAATTCTACACCACCTTGTGTTAAAGTCTCGTCGCAAACGAACTTCATCACATTATTATTGGGTGTAATTTCTTCTTGTACTCTCATAATAGTACAAAAATACACTATAAAAATGTATCTTTAGCATCAGAATTATAGATTTTGTTATGGCGATAATTAAAGAATTAAATGGGCATGCACCGAAGTTTGGGAATAACTGCTTTTTAGCGGATAATGCAGTGGTTGTAGGAGAAGTAGAAATGGGAGATGATTGCTCTATTTGGTTTTCTGCTGTTGTTCGTGGAGATGTACATTACATCAAAATGGGAAATAAAGTGAATATTCAGGATAACGCAACAATACATGCAACGTACCAAAAATCACCAACAGTTATTGGAAACAATGTTTCGATAGGACATAATGCAATTGTGCATGGTTGTACAATACACGATAATGTTTTGGTTGGTATGGGTGCAATTGTGATGGATGATTGTGTGATAGAATCTAACTCGTTAATAGCTGCAGGTGCAATTTTAACAAAAGGAACACACGTAAAAGAAGGTGAACTGTGGGCAGGAATTCCAGCTAAAAAAATAAAAGATGTTCCGCAAAGCCTAAAAGAAGGTGAGATAGAACGTATTGCGAATAATTATTTGATGTACAGTAGTTGGTATAAGTAAACTACTCAAGTAAATCTGGTTGCTTTGACTTTGGTAGAGTAAGAATAACCAAATTATAAGAATCCTTGATCCAATCTTTGATTTGCGAATCTTTCGCATCTTGATTCACTTTTACTGTATTCCAATGTTTTTTGTTCATGTGATAACCAGAATTAACAGCTTCGTAGGTTGCTCGTAATTCTAATGCTTGATCTGGATCACATTTTACATTTACAGACTCAAAAGAGTCAATATTAGCAAGGCAAAACATTTTGCCTGCGATGTAAAATACTAAAGTCGATTGATCGAACGGAAATTTTTCTTCGACCAAAGGTAAACTCAAACAATAATCTCTTAACTCTTCTATGTGCATAACATGATTTTGAGTGAAGATACAAATAAAACGAAAACGGCTGATCATTGATCAGCCGTTTTCTATAAAATAGGAGTGTGAAAGCAATTATTTCACATCCCACCAAACACGCGTATTAATATCGTCTGCACCCATTTGTTGTAAGGCTTCCTGATATCCTTCAGGATTGTAGTTTCTCACAGTTGTTGGGAACAATAAACGACGAGGCATTTCTTTGTTGTTTGCCATTGTAGAAGTTGTTGGTAACTTTGGGAAACCAGTTCTACGATATTCGTACCATTGCTGATAATCGGTAAAGAAAAGAGCAAAATATTTTTGATCAATGATACGCTCCAATGTTCCATTGTATTTCACATTTTCTTGCGCCATAAATTCTGCACTTGGATCTATAGTTGTCCATAAATTAATAGCAGATTTTACGCCATTATTGTAATGTATTTCGGCATCAGATCCAAAACCTTTCAGGGCTGCTTCTGCTTTTATAAATTCTACTTCAGAATAAGTTAATAATGGAATTTTCATCGGAGCCACAACAATTATATTATTTGGAGAAGATGGATTAAATTTAAAATCAGAACTATTTCCTTCATATGCTGCAGGAATTCCTTTGTATCCTAATGATGTTCCATCCAAATTAGACGCTTTATTTACGAATATTGGTAAACGAGGATCATTAGTTCCATTCATTTTATCAATAAAAAATGTCGTAAAAACTCGGCTATCTCGGTAATCTTGCGGTCTTGGCCAAGGAGTTAAACTTGGTGCTAAACCAGAAATTTGTAAGATTGCAGATTCGGATTGATTCTCAAAAACGGGATAAGTTGTAGGATTATCAATGATTTTTTTAATTTCTGTAAAAGCAGTTGCATCACGGTTAGAGATTCTTAGTAATAGACGTAAACGAAGCGAATTCGTAAATTTTTGCCATTTTTTTACGTCTCCATTAAATAAGATTTCACTTCCAAATTTCAATCCTAATTTAGTTGCGTACAAAGAGTTTGCTTTTTCTAAATCATTGATTAATTGCGTATAAATATCTTGTTGTCTATCAAATTTAGGTTTGTTGATTCCTTGTTCAGCTTTTGCCGCTTCTGTAAAAGGAACATCACCAAACATATCTGTCAGATTTGAGATAACCAAAGCGCGCATAGTTAGTGCAATTGCTTGGTAATTAACATCACCTGCTTTTGTAGAAACAGCTAACATTTCTTCTAAATTGACTAAGTTTTCGTAAGCGCTATTCCAGCTCGAATTTCCTGTTCCGTTCGTTACTTCATAACGATGCAAACCTAATGCATTACTTGGATAAGGAAAATGAACTTGCATTAATTGCGCAGTAATGTCATAGTTTTTTAAGGCATTATTTTCAGCCAAATTGTAAATAACCGGATTAAGAACCGAAGCAGAATTGATTTCGGTAATTTTATTTGGATCTTCGTTTGTTTCTTCAAAATCGTTTGTGCAAGACGAAACAGAAGTAATAATTGCTAAGGCGAAGAATATTTTGATTGCTAATTTTTTCATTTTAAATAATTTGAACGATTATAAAGCTGCTTTAAGCGTTAATCCGAAAGATGCTGTAGATGGCATTTGTCCCATTTCTACGCCTGGTACGTACACGTTTCCGTTTAACGAAGCTGTTTCAGGATCATATAAAGGGAAATCACTTATGGTAAATAAATCACGTCCATAAAGTGTTAATGATAAAGCATCTAATCCTGTTTTGTTAATTAATTTTTTCGGAAAATCAAATGTGAAACTAACATCGCGTAATTTGATATAAGAAGCTTCAAATGAGTTTGATTCTAAATTCGCTCTTCTGTAATAATCACCATAATATGTAGCAACATCAACTTTTGTTGCGTTTGGAGTATAAGTTCCGTCAGCGTTTTTTATAACTCCATCACCAATAATATAACCTACATCACGTCCAGGTAAAGTACCCGCTAATTTTCCTTGTTCCATCATTTTATGATGTGTTTGCGAATACACAACTCCACCATATTGACCATCTAACGTAAAACTAAATCTGAAACTTTTGTATTTAAATTCGTTTGTGAAACCTGCTCTCCAATCTGGTGTTGCATTCCCAATATATTCTAACTTTCCGCTTTTTACTGGTAAACCTGTTTTTGCATCATAAATGATTTGACCGTTTTCGTTACGAGAAAAATTTTCTCCGTATAAAGCTGTAAGTGGACCACCAATTTTTGCAATTTGGTATGCTGTACCAGATTGTCCAATAATCATTTGATCACCTTCTACACCTTCTACTAAAGATTTAACTTTGTTCTCATTTTTTTTTTTTTTTCCAGTCATTTTCCATTGAAATTTTTTATTTTTGTTTGGAGAATAACTTGCAGAAATTTCTATTCCTCGGTTTTCAATTTCTCCTCCATTAACCACTTTTTTAGAATAACCAGTAGTGATGTTTGTCGGAACTTCGAAAATTTGATTTTTTGTACTTTGTTGATAAACAGTAAAATCTAAACTTAATCTTTTCTTGAACAATAAAGCTTCGAAACCTGTTTCCCAAGAAGTTGTAGATTCTGGCTTTATATCTGGATTGAACAATGTTTTTGAAACTGTTGCTGAAGATGAAAATTCACTTTGTTCATAGTATCGGTTTGTCCAACCAGTCGTTCCTCCATTTCCTACTTTTGCAAAAGAGAAGCGATATTTTAAGTAATTAACTGGTCCTTTAATTTTGAATAAATCTGATAAAATGAAACTTGACGAAACAGATGGATAGAAGAACGAACTATATTTTAATGCAACTGTAGAGTTCCAGTCATTACGAGCTGTTACATCTACAAAAATCATGTCTTTCCAACCAAAAGAGAACATTCCGTACATCGAATTTTCTTTTTCATTACTATCATCAGTACGCACAAAAGGAGACGTTAATCCATTTGATAATTTATATACACCTGGAGAAGCTAAACCATTTACATAAGCTGTTAAATTTCTGTATTCGTAGTTTTTTCTGTTTCCTCCAACGTTACCAGTAAAGTTAAAATCTCCCCACTGATCGTTATATGTTAACAAGAAATCTACATTGGTTTCTGTTTTCGAAATATCTTGACGTTTATAGTATCCTGTTGGAGTACGATTCATATCAAAAGGACGTTTCTGCTCGCGTAATTGCGAATATGTATTAATTGCAGGACGTATCATCAAATTAAGCTTATTACTCAATTTGAAATCTACTTTTACATTTCCGACAAGTTGATTACTATTTAACGGATTTACAGCTTCGTAAGCAATTGTATACGGATTATCCATGTACGAGCTGTAAGGACGAATCATTTTTAAACCTTCAAAACCTTTTTTCCACATTGGTTTGTACCAAGCTAAATCTACGTTAGGATTTTGGAAGATCATAAAATAGGCGATAGAACCATTGTTGTATCCAGTTCCTGGCAAATTATCACTTGTTTTTTTTGTGTAATTAATCGCAGTCGTAACTTTAATACGATCCGAAACATTGTAATTACCATTGATAGAAGCTGTATAGTTTTCGTAACCAGTATTTGGCATAATCCAACTATTTTTTTGATGTCCTAATGAAGCACGAATTGTTCCGTGTTCATTTCCTCCAGATAATGTCACAGCGTTGCTAAATGTAAAACCAGTTTGCCAATAACTTTTACGATTATCTTTATATGCGCGCCAAGGCGTTCTTTCTAAACCTTGACCTTCGACAGTTGGTGAATATTGGAAAAATGATTGTCCATTAAATTTTGGTCCAAAAGCAGATGATGTACTTGATGTACTTGGTCCGTCAGCAGATGATCCGTACGAATAATATGGATTTCCGTTTTTGTCTAAATTTTTACCTGATCCTTGTCCGTATTCGTACTGAAAGTCTGGCCAATTGTTTACTACATCAATTGCTACAGTCGATTTATATTCTAAACCAAGTTTTTTACCTTTTTTACCAGATTTCGTGGTAATGATTAAAGCACCATTCGCAGCTTTATTTCCGTAAAGAGCGGCTGCAGCAGGACCTTTTAGTACTGTTACACTTTCGATATCAGCTTGATTAATATCTGACATTCCATTTCCGAAATCTACCGGAGAATCATCGCCCATATAGGCCGTGTTATTTCCAGATGAAGACATTTCGTTACTCATCGGGACTCCATCAATAACGATTAAAGCAGAGTTTTTTCCCGCATTGATAGAATTTGCTCCACGCAAAATAATTTGTTGAGAGTTAATAGGTCCATTTCCCCCCGAAATAATATTAAGACCTGCAACTTTTCCTTTCAGACCAGACGACCAGTTGTTTGCTTCTGCTGTTGCAAGTTCGTCCGAATTAACATTTTGTTGTGCAAAACCAAGCTTTTTTTGCTCACGCTTTATTCCCAAGGCTGTTACAACCACTTCGTTTAATTGATTTGTTTCTTCATGTATTGTCACCTTTACATTTTGTAGATCCGAAGGTTTAACCTCAATAAGTTGATGGTTTGAAGAAGATACAATTAAAGTAGGATTTTTGATTTCTTGTGTTGTGATGATTTCAAAATATCCATCAGCGTCAGTAAAAGTTTTGATAGAAGTTCCTTTAATTATGACTTCTGCATCTGCAATTCCAAATCCATTTTGATCAACAACTTGACCTTTGATTGGATTTTGCTGATTGCTGATTGTGTAATTATAATCTGGCTTATAGGTTTCAGCATTGGCGTGTAAACTTAAAAATCCACCTAATAAAAGTAGTGGTAGTTTTAATTTTTTCATCTTGTTTGCTTTAAATTTTGATTGTGTTAAAATTTTAACAAAACTATAGCTTCTGCTGTGTAATTGTTTTAAGTAGGGATTAAGTTAAACTTAACTAAACATTACTAAAATAGAGGTGTTGATGTTAATTTTACAAACAAGTAAAGGTTTATTGATTTTAAATTAACTTTCAAAAATTGTTATTTTATTTATTTAAAAAAGCCATCTTTTTGAGATGGCTTTAACTATTTAGAATGAATGATTTAATTATTTGATCACTTCAAAAGAAGATTTTTCAGTAAACGTGTTTCCGTATAAATCGGTTGCACGAACTTCTATTGCGTAATTTCCGACTTTTAGTTTATTTGGTAAACGAACAGACCATAAATGCTGAGAAATTTCTGGAGCAGAAGGCCTTCTTCCTATTGATGTAATTTCTGCATTATCAATTTTAATTAAGGTATTCATATAATTGTAATCAACAGAAGGACTCCATTCCATCGCTTTCCATTCACCATTTGCAATACGATATTCTACTTTGTTTGCCTGATGTCCCATGAAGAAATTAGCAAACAAAAAAGCTTGATTGCGTTTCCCTTCTTTCACTTTTTTAGTATGGTACAAATCAATTTGTCTTTCTTTTGGAGCATTTGCCACTTTATAATCAAATTTATATTGATTACCATCTACATGTAAAAAAGCGTAACCTTTTGGCGTACCGTCACGCATTGTAGAAGCAGGAACTCCTTTTGCATCTTTCGGACCCGAATACCAATCGCCAGAAGTTGTACCTACATTATATTCGTGATGAGGTTTTTGTTGTTGCCAACCATCTTGATTTGCATAAAAAATCTGTTCTTGGAAATGTGTATGCGCAGACATCGAAACTGTATTTGGATAATCTTTTAACAATTCAAATAACTGATTACGATCTTCAGGACGCGTATCACGTAACGGAATATGAAATGCCAAAACGATTAAGTGTTCTTTTGGAACAAATTTTAAATCATTTTTGATAAACTCTAATTGATCAGGTCGAAAACCTCCCCAATATCCTTTTCCATCGCGAGGATCTGGATACAAAATATCATCTAAAGCTATAAAATGCGCTTTACCAATGTTATAAGAATAGTTATTTGGACCAAAATTTTTCTCAAATGTTTCGTCCGAATATTGATCTTCTTTCGCATCATAATTCATGTCATGATTTCCCATTACATTGTACCAAGGCAAACCAACTTTACCTACAGTTTTGATGTAAGATGGATGCAAATTTAAATCGTCACCAACCAAATCTCCCAATGCAAGACCAAACTCCATTCCTTTGATTCCTTTTACATCATCAATAATTCCTTTAGAGAAAAATTCCATTTCTTCTTCTGTATAAGCTTGTGGATCACCAAAAATTAAAGCTGAGAATTTTTCGTTTTCTTTTGTAGAGATTAATCCAAAGTCTACACTTTTTGGCGTTTGACCTGTTGGTTCTGATCCTGCGTATTCTAATTTCGGAGAACCATTCGGTTTATTGATATAATAGTAAATTGGTTGATTGTTTTCGTTCGTCGGAACTTTGTAATTCGATGGTTTTACGACGAATAGAATGGTTTCGTTATCAATATCTATTTGATATTCACCTTTCTCGTTTGTAGAAACAACTTGTTTTCCGTTACTTACTTGCACATTAGCCAAGCGTTTCTCAGATTTATCAAACTTGTTGTTTAAATTTTTGTCTTCGTAGACAATTCCTTTTGCAGTTTGTTGTGCGTGAACAGAAGTTATTAATCCTCCTAAAAATACCAGCGATAAAACGATTTTTTTCATTGTGCGAATCTTTTTGTTTTTGTAGATGCACAAAATTCTATATTTTACTTCCGTTTTGGATTAACACAATAATAAGTAAAGTTTAAATAAAAGTAAATATTTAAAAACGTTTTTATAGCTGAAGATTGGGTAAGTTTTTAGTCAAAAAAAATCGTTCGAATTAATAATTTCGAACGATTATATGATAACATCTCATTTTGACTTCTTTTACAAAATAGATTTTTCCTGTTTTAGCAAATTTCTTTAAAACATCTTCTAAATGCTTTTCTAATTTAGAATCTGGTCTAATTTTATGGTTAAACCTGACATACGAAATATCAAAAGCTGCTCCAAAATTGTGCGAACTATCGTTTGACGAAGCGTTACTATTTACTCCACGCAAACGATCTTGATCATGTAAAGTTCGTGTAAGTGATGTAACAACAAAGAAATTTTGCCCCGTTACCTCTACAAATTCTCTGGCAATATCATTTAATACATCTCGTCCTTTGGGAACCAAATACGAATGACTATGTGATAAATCGCCGATTCGCCACCCATAACCACGTTGTTTTATCTTAACTAACTTTCCTTGATTGATATATTTATTGAGCAGTTTATCATTTTTTATTAAATCGATCTTGTGCGATTTTGCCGCATTTAGATGTTGCACATATTCTTTCGATGGTTCAATAACCACACGTTTATTTTGTGCAAAAGCAATGCTTGACCAATAAAATGTAAATAATACTAAAAATAAATTTTTCATTATAACAACAAATCTAAGCAAAAATAGAAAACAACTTTCTAATATTACATAGTTGTTGATCTAAATTGCTCCGGATTTCTTACTGTTACATGAAAACAATGTTGTCTATACTCTTTGATGTAATAGATTTTTCCGTCATCTTGTAATTGTTTTAGAATTGCTTCTAAATTATCGCGATGCGTTTTACTATACGTATATTTGTTATTGAACTTTGTGTAAGATAAATCAAAAGAAGCTCCATAGTTATGAGAACTTTCTCCTTTTGCAGCATTACTATTTACACGACGCAAACTTGCCTGACTTTCTTCTGATCTTGTAAGCGAAGTAACCGTCATGGTTACATTGTTTTCTTCAAAAAATTTTGTCGCAATTTTTTCTAAAACAGTTTTCGATCTTGGGTTAAGAAATGCCTTACTATGCGTTAGTTTTTCAATATTATATCCATCACCTTCTTCAGGAACGGCAACCAGTTTTTTTGAAAGGACTAAACCATCAATATCATCAAAACTTTCAACCACATGCATATTAAATGATTGCGCAGCCATTAAATGGTCGTCATAAGTCACTTTTTTTGTCGCAATAGTTGTGGAAGACGAAGCTGAATTTTCAGCTAAAAAATAACTTTCTTGACTTTGTGCTGAAGCAAATATTCCGCAGAAAAGGCAAGAAAGAACAATTAATTTTTTCATTCTTATATAATTACGTGGCAAAATTAAACGTAATCGCTTAATGAAGAGTTGTTAAAAAGTATAATATTTAGGTAAATTTTATTTAAAGTTTTCTTAAAATAACGTTTAATATGTCATTATTAGATAAGTTTATTAGAATTTGATTTGAAATTGATTAGAGCATAAAATAATCTTAAATATCAACTCTAATAGATGATATCCTACTAAATTCCCTATTTTTGTAGTTATTATTCATTTTTATTTTTAGACTATTTATCAAATGGCAAAAGTTAAAGTTGGAATGGTACAAATGACTTGTACTAATAACAAACAAGAAAATTTAGACAAAGCAACAGAACAAGTAAAAGTAGCAGCTGCCCAAGGTGCTCAAATTGTATGTTTGCAAGAATTGTTTACCTCATTATATTTCTGTGATGTCGAAGATTATGACAATTTCGATTTAGCAGAAGCAATTCCTGGTCCATCGACAGATGCGTTATCAGTCGTAGCAAAAGAGTTGGGTGTTGTCATTATCGCTTCATTATTTGAGAAGCGCGCACAAGGTTTATACCACAATACGACCGCAATTTTAGATGCAGATGGTCAATATTTAGGAAAATACCGTAAAATGCATATTCCTGATGATCCTGCGTTTTATGAAAAATTCTATTTTACGCCAGGAGATTTAGGTTACAAGGTTTTTGATACTAAATTTGGTAAAATTGGTATTTTAATTTGTTGGGACCAATGGTATCCGGAAGCTTCTCGTATTACAGCATTGATGGGCGCAGAAATTTTATTTTACCCTACAGCGATTGGTTGGGATACGACGCAAGACGAAGAAACAAATCAAGATCAATACAATGCTTGGCAAACAATTCAGCGTTCGCATGCAGTAGCAAATGGCGTTCCTGTTGTTTCTGTTAACCGTGTTGGTTTTGAGCAAGATGGAGCAATGAAATTCTGGGGAGGTTCTTTCGCAACAAATGCACAAGGTAAATTGTTGTATTTGGCAACTCACGATAAAGAGGAAACAGAAGTGGTTGAATTAGATTTGAACGAATCTGATTTTTTCCGTAAACATTGGCCTTTCTTAAGAGATCGTCGTATCGATTCTTATCAACCAATTACAAAACGTTTCATCGACGAAGATTAATTAAATGAAAAAAGTATTTTCAATTCTAACACTTATCGGAAGTTTTGCATTTGGTCAAATAAAACCAATTCAAATTGATCCAATTAATAACAATCTATTTGTTTATCAGACATATAATACGTTGAATGATGTTGAATATAATGCAAATTCATTGTATTTGGTAACAAGTAAGGGAATTGTTTTGTTTGATGTTCCTTGGCAAAGGTCGCAATATCAAGAGTTAACAGATATTTTATTTCAGAAATATAAATTACCAATTGTCGCTGTTTTTGTTACGCATTCGCACGAAGATAGAGCAGGAGACTTAAGTTTTTATAATAACTTAAATATTCCTACTTATGCTTCTGCATTAACGAATTCTAAATTGAAAAAAGAAGGAAAAGCAACTTCTAAATTTGATATTGAATTAGGAAAAACATACAAATTTGGTAACGAAAAATTTGTTGTTGAATATTTTGGAGAAGGACATACAGCTGATAATGTTGTGATTTGGTTTCCGAAATACAAAGTCTTAAATGGCGGTTGTTTAATAAAAGGAGCTGATGCTGTAAATTTAGGTTATACAGGCGAAGCAAATATAGCTCAATGGCCAAAAACGATGCAGAAATTAATGACAAAGCATCCAAAAATTAAACAAGTTATTCCAGGACATGATAATTGGAAAGCTACCGGACACATTGAAAATACGTTTAAACTTTTAGAAAATAAATAAAATTGAACACTATAGATACAGCTAAATTTCCAAAAGATTTAGGATATAGATTTCCTGCCGAATGGGAAGAGCACGAAGCAACTTGGCTTTCTTGGCCGCACAAAGAAGAATCTTGGCCAGATCGTATTCAGTTAATTTATCCAGCTTATGCTGAATTTATTGCTGAATTATCGAAAGGAGAAAAAGTTCGTATTAATGTAAAAGATGAAGAAATGAAAGCATTTGCTTTGTCTTTTATTGAAAAAACAGATGCAGATTTAACTCAAGTTGAATTTTATTTTAACGAAACAAATGATGCTTGGTGCCGTGATCATGGTCCTGCATTTTTGCTGAATAAAAATAACCCTGATAATCCAAAAGTTATTGTTGATTGGGGCTTCAATGCGTGGGGAGGAAAATATCCACCTTTCGAAAATGATGATGTTGTACCAACAAGAATTGGTGCAGAATTTAATCTTCCTGTCTTTCATCCTGGAATTATTATGGAAGGAGGATCGGTAGAATTTAATGGAAAAGATACGTTGATGACATCAAAATCTTGTTTATTAAATGAAAATCGTAATCCAGAATATTCGCAAGAACAAATTGAAGAGTTTCTAAGAAATTATTACGGAGTTTCGCAAATTCTTTGGGTAGAAGACGGAATTGTTGGTGATGATACAGATGGACACATTGATGATACCATTCGTTTTGTGAACGAAGATACTGTTTTGACAGTTGTTGAAACAGATGAATCGGATGATAATTATGAATTGTTACAAGTGAATCTTCGTCAATTACAAGAAATGAAATTGGAAGATGGACGTCCATTGAACATTATCGAATTACCAATGCCTGATGCAGTTTACTGCGAAGGCGAACGTTTACCTGCTTCTTATGCTAATTTTTATATTGCAAATAAATCCGTAATTGTACCAACTTATCGTTGCGCAAAAGACGCCATTGCTTTAGATATTATTCAGAAATGTTTTTCTGATCGTAAAGTTGTCGGAATAGATTCTACGGATATTATTTGGGGATTGGGTTCTTTTCATTGTTTAAGTCAGCAAGAACCTAAGTTGATTTAGTTTTCTAAATTCAGATAAAATAATAAAAACAAAAAAGCTAGTTGATGAAATTTCAACTAGCTTTTGTTTTGAAAAATATTTACGGTTTGGTTGATTTTAAAGATAATGGTTTAGTTTATCTTTTTTTGTTTAAGTATTCTTGTAATTCGGTAGGTTAGTAATGAATCGAATGTATTTATTTTTCTAATGTAATATCTTATGAATTTCTTCTTCTCTGTTTGTTGAGACAAATGTCTTAACTTTTGATATTGATAGAAAATTTTTCGAGTCTCTAAATGTCTACAACTATAAAAAAGGAGAATACAAAGTGACTACATTAAATTCTAATTAATTAGTTATCTAATTGATTTTGAATTGATTAAATTTTAAAATTTCGGAAAATTTTATAAATGTTAAATATTGTTTTAAAAATCAGAAAACGGAATTTCTAACTGTTTTCCGTAAGAATCTTCATTATCTAAGTTAGAAATTGAAACTCCTAATAACCGAACAGGTTTGTCTGTAGTATAACCTTCAGTCAATAAATCATAAAAAAAAAAAAAAAAAAGGATACGATTTTTAATTGAAAAAGAAGCTGATTTACTTTTTGTACTTAAAGTAAAATCATTGTATTTTATTTTGATTGTAATGGTTCTTCCATAAGTAGTCGTTTTCAAAGACCAATTCCAAACATCTTCTATTAGCGGAGTCAGAGCAGTTTCCATTTCGTTAATAGAAACTAAATCTTCAAGAAATGTGGTTTCTGAACCTGACGATTTTCTAACTCTTGTCGGATTTACATCTCTAAAATCTATACCTCTCACAATATTGTAATAATACTTACCAGACTTTCCAAATTCTCTAACTAATTTGGTTAAATCCATCTTTTTTAGATCGTTTCCTGTGTGTATTCCCATTCTCTGCATTCGTTCTGCAGTAACTTTTCCTATACCATGAAATTTTTTAATCGGTAATTTTTCAATGAATTTTTCTGCCATTTTTGGAGTCATGACATAAATTCCGTCTGGTTTATTATAATCTGAAGCAATTTTGGCTAAAAATTTATTGTACGACACTCCAGCAGAAGCGGTTAAATTCGTTCTCTCTTTTATTTTTTCTTTAATTTCGAGGGCGATTTCTGTAGCAGTTTCAATATTTTTGTGGTTGATTGTTACATCTAAAAAAGCTTCGTCTAACGATAAAGGTTCAACCAAATCGGTATATTCAAGGAATATTTCACGTATTTGATCAGAAACCTCTTTGTAAACATGAAAACGAGGTTTTACAAAGATAAGATGTGGACATTTTCGTTTTGCTACAACTGATGACATGGCAGATCCAACACCATATTTTCTTGCCTCGTAACTTGCAGTTGCTAATACTCCACGTTTTTCATCTCCGCCTACAGCAATTGCTTTTCCTCTTAATTCAGGGAAATCTCGTTGTTCAACAGAGGCAAAAAAAGCATCCATATCGATGTGAATTATTTTTCGGAGCATTCTACAAAAATACAGGCTTTATTTCAGATTATATTCCTGAATAAACTTTTTTAAGTTTTTCTTATCAGCTACAATCGTTAAATAATCACCTAGTTCTATTGCAGTATTTCGATTAGGATTATTGATGATTTTTCCATCTCTTTCGATAGATACAACAATGCCTCTCGATGAGTCTTTTATCCAACCAATTGTTTTATTTTCGAGAATGCAAAAATCATTTGGTATGACAACCTTATCTAATGTGAAATTGTTGGTGTCTTTAATTTCGTTATTTTCTGGAGGAGTTTCGCCAATGATTTGTAAATACTTTTCAAAACGTTGAATGTGTTCGTCTGTTCCAATAATACCAATTTTGTCGAAAGGATATAATACTGATTCAGAATTTGGCGTTTGTATAATTCGATCTCCACGTTTGATATAGGCAATATTGATCTGAAACTTAGTTCGCCAATCTAATTCGCCCAAAGGAACACCAATAAAATTAGCATTTTGAGGGATAATCATATCCGATATATGTGTATTGTCCCAAGTGTATTGAAATCGTTCTGTTTTTTTAGCTTCTTCGGCTTTGGTATGTAAAATTTCGCGTTCATTTAAATTGTAGATGAATTTTTTCTGAATATAATCATAAAATTTATTGAAATATTTAGAGAGAAAAAACATCAAAATCAAAAGTCCAATTGATAATATTACAGATGCAATTGTACTGGAAAAGAATTGATTATAAATAAAAATTACAGCAACCACAACTAATGTAAGACGAATAGAAATGATTGTGATAATTGGCGCTCTATTATAAATTGATTCGTCCCAAAATTCTCGGATAATTTCTCTTTTAGGACGATTGCCAATAATTGCCCAGATAAATGGAATACATAAGATGAATGTAAGAATAAGACAAATTAAACTTGCTCCGAAATAAGAAAACCAATTTGTTAGCAAAAATAAAACGTAACTACGAATGATGATTGTAATTGCAACAATGATAATTCCATTGATAAAAATAGTAGAAATAGTTTGTTTGATAATTTCTTTCCATTTGTTTTCATCTTGAATGTGTTGAGTATCAGACGAATATTTTTCAATTCCTTGAATAAATTTTTGAGGTAATATTTTTTCTAACAACGAATAAACTTTGTCTGATGATTTGATTAAATAAGGTGTTGTAAAAGTTGTTATCGCTGAAACCCCGACTGCAACAGGAAACAAGAAATCACTTGTAACACCAAGAGAAAGTCCTAAACCTGCAACAATGAATGCAAATTCGCCTATTTGAGCCATACTCATTCCAACTTGAACGGATTGTTTTAATGGTTGTCCCGAAATTATTGCACCTAAAGTAGTGAAGATTAATTTTCCTAAAATCGTCAACAATGTCACAATCAAAATTGCCCATTTGTGTTCGTACATCGAGACAGGATCGATCATCATACCAATAGAAATGAAGAAAATCGTTGCAAATAGATTTTTTACAGACTGAAAATTGTGTTCTATTTTTTCTGCATAAACAGTTTCTGCTAAAATAGATCCCATTACAAAAGCGCCTAATTCTATCGAAAAACCTACGCTATCAGCAATGTAAACCATTCCAAGACATAACCCAATTGAGATAATTAATAAAGTTTCATCATCTAAATAATTTTTGATTGAACGTAAAAAAGTTGGAATAATAAAAATTCCGCCAATAAACCAAACTGCCAAAAAGAAGCCTAATTTTACGAAAGAATTTATCATTTCTGCTCCGTTGAAATGCTGGCTAACAGCCATTGTAGACAGCATGACCATTAATAAAATGACGACAATATCTTCTACAATTAAAATCCCAAAAACGACATTCGCGAATTTTTTTCGTTTCAATCCTAATTCGTCAAATGCTCTAATAATGATAGTTGTAGAAGAACTTGCTAACAAACCTCCGAGAAAAATACTATCCATTGTTGACCAATTCATAAATCGACCAACAAAATAACCAACGGTTACAATGCAGACAATTTCTACAATTGCAGTAATGGAGGCAGAGCCACCAACGTTGAGTAATTTTTTGAAACTAAACTCTAATCCAAGACTAAAAAGCAGAAAAATAACACCAATTTTTGCCCAAATCTCCACATTGTGTTCCTCTGCAACAGACGGAATATACTCGAAATGTGGTCCGACTAAAAACCCTGCAATAATATAACCTAAAACGAGAGGCTGATTAATTCGTTTGAAAATAAGTGTTGTAATTGCTCCAACACAGAGAATTAGTCCTAAATCGGTAATGAGTTTTGGCAAGTGTTCTTCCATAAATTGCGTTTAATCTCTACTAAATTAAAGTTTTTTTATGGATATTTTTTTGTTTACCGATTGATTAAGTTTATGTTATTATCAATTTTGGTTGGAGAAAAAGAAACTCACTAATTCTGAAGAACTAATGAGTTTGTATTTTATTATCGAAAAGATATTTTACAAAGTGATTTTTGCTAAATAAGAATCTCCTTCGGTTTTTATTTTTGTACACTTTAGTTGATGGTGCTCGCAAGCGTTTTTTAAAGTTTCAAAATCTAAATACAACCATTTAATAGGTTCTTCTTGCTCGCCTTTATAATGAACCGTAAAATCTAATTCGCCATAATAATTTCCGTTACTTGGAATCCATTTTCCACCATCTTAGTCCTCATCAAACATATAAATAATATCTGTTCCATCAATCAAAACTTGACCATTCTCGGTTAATAGATTTTTGATTTTATCCAAGAAAACATTGATTAAGACTAAATTCTGAAAAATCCCAGTTCCGTTCATCAAAAACAGAATTGTATCAAATTTCTCAGTATCATTGATTTCAAGAAAATTTTGAACTTTTGCGTTGTTGATTCCTCTCAATAAGCAAGCTTCAATTGCTTTTGGAGAAATGTCAATCGCTAAAATATTCAACCCTTTTTCTTGTAAATAAAGTGAATGAGAACCCGCTCCACAACCAACATCCAAGATTTTTCCTTTCGATAAATCAAGCGCTTTTTGTTCTAAAGTAGGCATATCCTTATAACCTCGAAAAAGATAATCAATTGGCATAACATCCAACTCAGAAATTGAGGTTTCGGTATAGAGATCTTCGGGAGAATTACCAGTTTGATAATCTAATATTGCCTGTCCGAAAAGGTCTTTCATATAATATTTTTTAATATGATTTTGATGAAAATTCTGAAAATTGATTTCAGAATTTCAACTAATTATTTTTTGCTAAAATTGCTTCAACTATTTGTTGTGCGTGTACACGTGAGTTTTCAATAAACCAAATATTCGTCAACATTCCGCCACAAACAACGCCTGCTAAATATAAGCCATCAACATTGGTTTCCATCGTTTCAGGATTATAAGTTGGTGTTTTTAATTCATCATTGCTGAAAGTTATTCCACAATTCTCTAAAAATTTAAAATTTGGATGATAACCTGTCAATGCTAAAACGGTTTCGTTTTCGACAGAAATATTTCCATCTGGCGTTTTGATATGAACTTGATTTTCTTCAATCGATGTAATATTAGAGTTAAAATAAGCTTTAATGCTTCCTTCACTAATTCTATTTTCGATATCTGGACGAACCCAATATTTTAGTCGATGAGTAAAACTTTCTCCACGAATCACCATTGTTACATTTGCACCTTTTCGATAACATTCTAAAGCCGCATCAACAGAAGAATTATTCGCACCAACAACAACTACATTCTGAAAAGAGTAGGGATGTGCTTCTTTGTAATAATGATGAACTTTTGGTAAATCTTCGCCTTCGATGTTCATCAAATTCGGAATATCATAAAAACCAGTTGCAAGCACTACATTTTTTGTAGAATACTGATTTTTAGATGTTTTAATCTCAAAATGATTTGTTTCAACTTTATTAATTGTTTCAACTTCTTCGTAAAGATGAAGGTTAAATTTAAAGTATTTATGAATGTTTCGATAATATTCTAACGCCTCTTGTCGACCAGGTTTTGGCGCAATACAATTGAACGGAATTTCGCCAATTTCTAAACGTTCTGGTGTCGAAAAAAAAGTCATGTACAAAGGATAGTTGTATAAACTGTTTGTCAGAGCTCCTTTTTCGATGATAATGTAAGAAAGATTGTTTCTTTTCGCTTCTATTGCACAAGCCAAACCAATTGGTCCGGCACCGACAATAATCAAATCATATTGTTCTTTCATGACGCAAATTTACGGATAATCAGTTCGTAAACTTTATGATTTTTTTCAATTTTTCATAAAATAAATGTTTAACTATTTGGATTAACAAATAATATTAATAATTTTGTTTGACAAATTTGTCAAAAACAAAAAAGCCGAAAAAGAATGAAAGACGATACAGAAGAATTGATCAAAGATACCGCGAAAAGAATGTTTTTTGCTGAAGGTAGATTTCATGCAACAACGCAAGAAATAGCTGATGAAGCAAAGGTGAACAGAACTTTGATTAATTATTACTTCAGATCACGCAACAACTTAATTAGTATTATTTACGAAGAGGCAACTCGTGTAAGTAACGAAAAATCTCGTTCAATTTTTGATAGAAATCGAGATATACGAGAATTGATTGGTGAGTTTATCGAGGATTCTATTGCAACTTCTATCCAATATCCTTATTTAGAGACATACATTGTAACTGAAATGAACAAGAACAATCTTGTTTGCTCTAAATTGATGAAAGATGATTTAGATGAACTTGTTGTGGTTTTTTATGAGCGTTTAGAAGAAGAAATGGAGAAAGGAACTATTGAAAAAATGGAACCAATTCAGTTTTTATTGAATATGATTTCGTTGATTAATTATCCTTTTACAATTCGTCCACTTCTTCAATTAGATTTGAAATTAAGCGATGCAGAATTTAAACGTATTCTTTCAGATCGAAAAGAAATTATTCTCAATACACTTTTTAATAATAAATAAATCGATGAAGAGGTTTAAACAATTATTTTCTCTGGCAACTGTAGCTTTAATGAGTATTGCAAATGCACAAGAGATTATTTCATTAAAAGAAGCAGTTAATTTTGCATTAGAAAATAAATCAGATGCAAAAAGAGCAGATTTAGCAATCAGAAAAGCTGAATACAAAATTGACGAAGCTCGATCTGGAGCTCTACCACAAGTTAGTGCGAATGCAGGATTGCAATATAATCCAATTGTTCAGGAAATGGCTTTGACAATGGGAGGGCAGACAACTGTAATTAAAATGGGACAACCATGGAACTCGAGCTTAGGAGTTAATGTTTATCAAAATTTATTTGATCAACGTGTGTTTACTGGTCTTAAAGCGGCAAAAACAACACGCGAGTTTTATCAAGTGAATGCAGATTTAACGGACGAACAAATTATTGAGCGTGTTGCGACGGCGTATTATCAAGTTTTTGTACAAGAAGAAAAGCTTAATACGATAGAAAAAAGTTATGAAAATACAAACAAAGTTCAGAAAATTATCAAAAGTTTGGTTGATAACGGATTGGCAAAACCAATCGATTTGGACAGAATTATTGTGCAATTAAATAATATTTCTTCGTCACGTCAACAATTAATTAATGCGGTTCAGATCAGTAAAAATGCATTAAAGTTTTACATGGGTTATCCTATTGGTCAAGAAATTAATTTGGAAGAAAATTCTATCGAACCAAATAGTTTGTTGATCGAGGATCAAATGGATGTCGAAAACAGAACCGAATATAAAGTATTGTCAAAACAAAGAGAATTACTTGGTTTTGCAAAAGAAGCAGAGCGAGCAAGTTTGTATCCTACTGTTGGTTTGGCAGGAAATTATGGTTTGCAAGGATTTGGCGAAAAATTTATTACGTCAAAAAGTTACACTTGGTCAGATTTAGCTTCGATTGGATTGAGTGTTAAAGTTCCGATTTTTTCTGGAGGATTAACAAAAGCAAAAATAAACCAAGCTGAGATAGATTTATTGGATATCGAAGAGCAAATAAATGATACGAAGCTGGGATTAGATTTAGAGTATCAAAATGCGAAAGCTCAAATCGAAAATACATTAAAAAGTGTTGATATACAGAAAGAAAATGTTTCTTTAGCCGAAAAAGTTTTAGGAAATACGCAGAATAACTATCAACAAGGTTTAGCGAGTTTAACAGAGATTTTAGATGCAGAAAATGCGTTGACAGATGCAAGAAACAATTATTCTAACGCTTTGTTAGAATACAAAATAGCTGAGGTTGCTTTGATAAAAGCGAAAGGAGATTTAAAAACATTAATTCAATAATAGAACCGATTTTATATGAAATCAGTAAAAACTTTACTTTATATATTAATTGCAGCCGGATTAATCGGAGGTGCAGTTTACATCATCAAAAACAATAAAGCAAAACAACAAGAAGAAGTTGCGATTGTAAATGAAGCAAACAACGAAGTTGTTGTAAATACGGTGAAAGCAAAATTTGAGCTTTTAAACTCAGATTATTCTTCAAACGGAACATTTGCACCATCGCAAGAATTAAGTTTTCCTTCAGAAATTTCAGGAAGAATTGTTCGTGTTTTAGTTGATGAAGGAAGTTACGTGAAAGTTGGACAAACTGTTGCAACAATCAAAAAAGATGCAATTGAAGTTGATTTAACACAAGCGCAAAACAATTTGCAAAATGCAATTATTGATAATCAACGTTACGAAAACGCATTCAAATCGGGAGGTGTTACGAAACAACAATTAGATCATTCTCGTTTACAGCTTAAAAATGCTCGTGCTGCGGTTAATGCGCAAGGTATTCGTGTAAGTGATACGAATGTGAGAGCAACAATTTCTGGAATTATAAACAAACGTCTCATTGAGCCAGGATCTGTTGTAGCACCAGGAACACCGATGTTTGATATTGTAAATGTTTCTAAATTGAAATTGAAAGTTACAGTTACAGAAAGCGAAGTAGTGAATTTGAGAGTTGGAAATTCTGTAAAAGTATTGGCAAGTGTTTTCCCAGATCAAGAATTTGTAGGTCGTATTTCGTTTATTGCACCTAAAGCGGACGAATCTCTTAATTTCCCTATTGAAATTGAAGTTTCTAATAATTCTGGTCTTAAGGCAGGAATGTACGGAACAGCAGTTTTCTCTACAAAAGATGACGTAAATGCGGGTAAAAATAGTTTAGTTGTTCCTGCAAATGCCTTTGTAAACGGAATTAGTTCGGGGCAAGTTTTCGTGGTAGAAAATAATGTAGCAAAATTGACAAAAGTTGTTGTTGGTAAAACGGTCGGAACAAATGTTGAAATTGTGAGTGGAATAAATGACGGAACTGAGATTGTGACAAGTGGTCAAATCAATCTGAAAAACGGAACTAAAGTTAAAGTGGTTAAGTAAGAAATTCTTCAATGAAATTAGCAGAAATATCAATTAAACGTCCGTCGATGATTATCGTGTTATTCACGATACTTATTTTGGGTGGATTGTTTAGTTATACGCAAATGGGATACGAGTTGATCCCAAAATTTGAAACCAATGTTGTTACAATTTCTACTGTTTATCCAGGTGCTTCGCCAAATGAGGTAGAGAATTCTGTAACAAAAAAGATAGAAGACGCTGTTGCAGCATTAGAAAATGTAAAAAAAGTAGAATCTAAATCATACGAAAGTTTATCAGTAGTAATGGTAACCCTAAATTCTGATGCAAATGCAGATTTAGCGTTAAATGATGCGCAACGTAAGATTAATGCAATCGAAAAAGATTTGCCAGATGATGTGGATCCACCTTCGTTAACAAAATTCTCGTTGAGCGATTTACCAATTATTACAGCTGGTGTAACGTCTAATAAATTGACAGAAAAAGATTTGTACGATTTATTAGACAAAAAAGTTGAGCCAGTTTTATCTCGTGTAACAGGTGTTGCGCAAGTAAATTTGATTGGTGGACAAGAGCGTGAAATTCAGGTAAGTTTAGATCCTGTGAAGTTAAAAGGTTACGGATTATCTGTACCTCAAGTTCAGCAAGCAATCTTGACGTCAAACTTAGATTTCCCGACAGGAAGTGTAAAAACACGCGAAAATTCGACAATTATTCGTCTTTCTGGGAAATATAAATCGGTTGATGAATTAAACAGTTTAGTAATTTCTTCTCGAAATGGAATTCAAGTTCGTTTATCAGAAGTTGCTTTTGTGCAAGATTCTCAAAAAGAAGTAGAAAAAATAGCACGTGTTAATCAAAATTCAGCAATTATTGTTCAAATCGTTAAACAGTCAGATGCAAATGCTGTAGCGGTTTCTGAATTGATGAAAGAAGCGATTGTAAAAGTAGAAAGTGATTACAAGAAAGAAGGTCTAAAAATTCAAATTGTAAACGATACATCAGATTTTACATTAGCTGCGGCAGATCACGTTATTTTTGATCTAGTTTTGGCAGTTATATTAGTAGCAATAGTAATGTTGTTTTTCTTACATAGTATTCGTAATGCCTTTATTGTAATGGTTTCTATTCCAGCTTCGTTAATTGCAACGTTTATCGGAATGTATTTAATGGGTTATACGCTAAATTTAATGTCTTTGCTTGGATTATCACTTGTTGTGGGAATTTTGGTGGATGACGCAATTGTAGTGTTAGAGAATATTTACCGACACATGGAGATGGGAAAATCAAAGATTAGAGCATCATACGACGGAGCGAAAGAAATTGGATTTACGGTAACTGCGATTACATTAGTTATTGTGGTGGTGTTTTTACCAATTGCGATGAGTACAGGATTAGTGTCTAATGTTATTTCACAATTCTGTGTTACGGTTGTTATTGCAACCTTATTTTCGTTGCTTTCATCATTTACAATTGTACCTTGGTTATCATCTCGTTTCGGGAAATTAGAACATATCACAGGGAAAAATATTTTTGAGAAATTTATTCTTTGGTTCGAGAAGCAATTAACAAAATTCACTCACTTTATTTCTGATATGTTAGAGTGGTGTCTGAAATCTACTTTACGTAGAATAGGTGTCTTTTTCGGGATTTTTGTTGTTTTAATCGGAACGGTTGTCGTTTTAATGGGTGGAGGATACATCGGAGGTGAGTTTTTCCCTAAAACAGATAAAGGAGAGTTCTTAGTTCAGATGGAATTGCCAAAAGATGCAACAATCGAAGAATCTAACTTTGTAACACAAAAAGCAGAGAAGTTTTTACGTGGTAAAAAAGAAGTTGTGGATATGATTACAACTGTTGGTCAAAGCTCCGAAGGTTTTGGTGCGGCGCAAGCTACAGCGTATAAAGCTGAGATTGATGTTATTTTGAATGATAAATCTGAACGTACAGATAATTCATTTATATACGCAGCAAAAATTAAACGTGAATTACAAGAAGAGTTAGTTGGTGTAAAAGTAAAAACAGTTCCTGTTGGTTTGATTGGAGCTGAACAAGCACCGATTGCTTTAGTTGTAACGGGTCCTAATTTAGAAAGTGCAATGAAATTTGCTGAATTAGCGAAACATGAGTTAGAACAAATTAGTGGATCATCGGAAGTTAAATTAACAACAGAAGCTGGAAATCCAGAGATTAATGTACAAGTTGACCGTGATAAAATGGCAACTTTAGGATTAAATCTGCAAACGGTTGGTCTTACTATGCAAACGGCTTTTTCTGGAAATACGGATGGAAAATTCCGTGCAGGCGAATACGAGTATGATATTAATATTCAGTACAACGATTTTAATCGTTCAAATATTGACGATGTTCGTGGTTTAATTTTTGTAAATGATAAAGGACAACAAATCAGACTTGATCAGTTTGCTTCGGTTACACAAAGTTCTGGTCCAAGTTTCTTAGAACGTCGTGATAAAACTCCTTCTGTAACAGTAGAAGCGCAAGCTGTTGGTAGAACTTCTGGTGATATCGTAACAGAGTTTAAAGAAAAATTGAAGACAATCGAGAATAAAAAAATGACTGGAGTTTCTTATGTTTGGAGTGGTGATGAAGAAAATCAATCCGAAGGATTTGGAACATTAGGTTATGCTTTAATTGCAGCGATTATTTTAGTTTATTTAGTAATGGTTGCATTGTACAACTCTTTTGTGCATCCGTTCGTTGTGTTATTTTCTATTCCATTATCATTAATTGGTGTATTTGTAACGTTGGCTTTAACAAATAATTCGCTGAATATTTTCACGATTCTCGGAATGATTATGTTAATTGGTTTGGTGTGTAAAAATGCCATTTTATTGGTCGATTTTACAAATCACCGAAAAGAAGCTGGTGAAACTACGCACAATGCTTTAGTACAAGCCAATCATGCGCGTCTTCGTCCAATTTTGATGACAACAATTGCAATGGTTTTCGGGATGATTCCAATTGCATTGGCAAAAGGAGCAGGAGCGGAGATGAACAACGGTTTAGCATGGGTAATTATTGGTGGATTAGTTTCCTCATTATTCCTAACTTTAATTATAGTTCCTGTGGTTTATTCTTTATTAGATAGTTTAATGAATCGTCTATTTAAAGGAGAAAAAACAGATTATGAAGCAGAAATGGTTGCAGATTATGAAGCAAGACAAATAAAAGAAGAATGGGAAGAGTAATCTTTCTTTTAGATATTTAATCAAAGTCGTTCAGTTTACTGAACGACTTTTTTATTTTTAACTATTTATAGTGAGTTTTAAAACGAATAAATCCATTATTTTTGAACAGATTTTAAAGATACATACAATGAAGAAAATTATTTTTTTAGCCACAATGATTATTGCTACAACGCTTTCTGCACAACAGATTACGAATACACTTTCAGGAACTTTCAAAACGAAAGCAAAAGACGAATTATATAACCCGTTAAAGTTTGATGGAAAAGGGAAAGTAACCATAAACGAGTTTGGAGAAGATGGATACGAGTTTTTTGAACGTAACGATTCGGTTATAATCTTTGTTGATAAAACAGTTTTTATATTCAAGAAAGAAAAGAATCAATTAAAAGGAATTTCAGATTGGGTTGACAAAAAAGTTTATAAATCAGAGATGAAGTCATTCTCTAATAATCCACAAACTGATGCTAAATTAGCTAAACGCGCTGATTTTTTAGCGCAACATTACGATCTTAACTTCAAGAATAATGCAACTTTTTTGTTTGATTTAGATGAAAATAGTCTGAATAAAAAATTGAAAGAAAATGAAGTAGCGAACGATAAGCTTTGTAAAGAAGGTTTTGATGAAGCTTGTAAAATTGTATTTGCTTATAAATTCGCCGAACAATCTGGTGGTGTTTTTGAAACATTAACGAATGCAGAAAATATTACAATCAAACCAAATAAAGAGTTAGAAAAATTAGCACAACGCGTCATTGATTTGGGAAATCCAGACGGATACGGACTTTTTTATACGTATTATTATTTTACAGGGAACAAAGAAAAAGCTGAACAATTTTTACAAAAAGGAATCGATTTAGGCTCTCCCTATTGTGCCGAAATATCATTAAATACTGCACTTTCCGAATTAGAAAATAGCATGAACGAAGAAATTGAAGAAACCGAAAATTAAAAATAGACGAAATCTATTTATAATATATATAGAAGGAGAGCAATTCGCTCTCCTTTTCTTGTTTATAATAGTATTATTGTAAATCCCTTTCACTTCGTTCAAATCCTTTCCCGAGTTGTTAACCTCAAAGTATCCGGTTTTACTTTGCCTGATTCGGCAAACCATCACCGTCTAATCATTCCTTGCAGTAAAACCGAATGTAATTTAAGAAAACTATCCCTTCGAGGAACTACAAGTGTCTTTAGAAGTTCTACGCATAAAGTAATAAGTAATAAGTTTTAAGTTAAAAAATTCTTTATCAATCAAGTCCTGCAGAACTTGTTTCAGCATCTCATCCTAAAAAAGAAACCAAAGACAGGATTTTCTTGTCATTCTGAGCCTGTCGAAGAATCTTTTCTGTTTTTTTCATTCAATCTATCTGCTGAATTACGTTCTCTTTTCTTATAAAAGCACAATAAAATTCCCCTCAAAACACAATAACTTCACAAGGTTACAACTTTATTCCATAAATATTTTCCATCATAACAGTCAGTTAGGGTTTTTATGTAAAATAATTGTAAAATAGGTTTGGAAAAACGGGAAATAGGTGCGTATATTTGCAATCCCAATAC
>RRZT011067375.1_pt1 | contig 31128 bp, 23 predicted proteins | sample 2165551 | NCBI WGS metagenome assembly RRZT01 (sample SAMN10456910, study PRJNA506462) | wastewater metagenome | biome: wastewater; feature: sludge; material: wastewater sludge; isolation source: wastewater sludge with Escherichia coli K12::gfp cells carrying plasmid... | place: USA: Moscow, Idaho...
CCCAGCCGATGTCGCTGTAGAGGTATTCCATGGTCGGTGCGGTGGGTGATGCTGGAACGCCAGCACCCAGCTTGAGGTTGTAGCCGATAGTGCCGCCACCCCAGCTACCGAAGTTGACCCAGCGCACGTAGTTCCCGTCGGTAAAGCCGTAGGGCAAGGTGACAATCAGATAGACGTCAGTGCCATCTTCCCCTGCTTTGCTGAGCGTACCCGCGCCGTTGGTGAGATAGATACCCGACTGGATATAGTCCTTGTAGTTGGTCTTTGGGACTTTGTACGCGAGCTTGATCGGGTTGGTGTTAACGTTCATCCCGGCCACATACGGATCAAACTTATCCAAGCCCGGTCCGAGCACGTTGCTGGAGTTGGGGTTGTAGACACCAAAGGGCACCGATGGGGCGTTTACCGTGTTGTCCCAACGTGCTTTCTGAATGGGCGAGCGATAGATGTTCCCTGCACCGTCCGTAGCCACGAATTGCACGCCAAACTGTTCGTCCAGGTTCGAGGTGGGGAACGACGATTCCAACGGATAGGAAAGCGAGGACGAGGCCGATTCATAAGTGCGAGCCAGATTCTTATAAACGGTGCCGTTTTCCCGATAGACGAGGAAGCTCCCGCTGGCTATGCCGGAGGGATCCGTGAGGTTGGGCAGTACGATGTTGGGGGTATCTGACCCACCGGTTCCCAACAGCCACTCCGTGCCTGAGTTCACCTGCCCGTAGCCCGACGCATTGACGGTCATCGCGTTGGCGGTGGGCGGGGTGGTGTCGACGTTGAAGGTGTAGGAGTTGGTCGATACCTGCACGCCGGTGATGTCGTAGACGGTTGAGCGCAGCACATAGTTGCCATCGCTCGCCGGTTTGTTGACCGTGAACTTCACTCCGTAGAAATCTGTGCCCGACGCGGTGATCCGGTTGGCCACGGTGATGATGCCCGAGGTCTCGGTCTGCACCACGGCAGCCCCTTTGAGTAGTTCCAGCTTCACCTTGCGATCGAGGCCCGCGATCGTGGTGACCACGATATTGCTGTTGGCACTGTACCAGGTAGCGGTCGGCGTCTTGACCTGCAGGGCCCCGTTGCTGTCCGTGTAGGACATCTCGAAGATCTGTGCCGAAGTTGCCGAGGTCATACCCAGCAGGGTGAGTGCAATGGCAATTTTATTGAGCTTTAGCATTGTGAAATTCACTCCCTGAAGGCCCTCAGTTCACGGTTAACTGGGGAATGTCGATCATGAAGTTGGCCTTACCGGTCACACCGGATGTGACTGGCCATACCGGCAACTTCGCAGACCCCTGCACATCAAGAGGGATCACGACGTCCTTGGTCTCGCCGGGTTGCACTGGCTGTCCGTTGAACATCACCCCGAACGCGGCATCGCTTCGCAGGGTGATATACCCCGCTTGCGGCCCCCGGCTTTGGGTGCCGCCATCGGTCATGGCACCCTTGAATACCACCATCCCCAGCGGTTGATCGTGCCTGTCCGAGAACGACTTCGAGACCGCAAACACACTGACGGGGTTGGCCACGGCCAAGTTCTGCTGTGCCAGCGAGAAGGTCTTGCTCAGCGAGCGCTTGTTGCCCTGAGCATCCATCGCATCCACCTTGAGGGTGTATTCTTCACCGGGTTCGAGCGTTGGGAACATGCGCGGCACTTCTGGCTGCCAACCGTCTTCGAGCTTGGAGTAGCCCAAGTCGAGCGCATCGTTGATGGGGCCACCCACCAGCGTCATGCGGATGATTTGCGGATTGGGGTCGACCGTGTCCGAGATCTGAACCCGAAGATCCTTGATGGTTTCGACGCCAGTAGGAACAGCGCCGCCTTTGTAAGTCATTGCGAGAGTGGGAGCTGTACGGTCGGAGACAAAATGGAAGAGGTCCAATTTGGTGGTCGGGCCAAATGTCTCCTTCGCTACCACGGCGAGGTCATAGGTCGTCTCTGGCAGGGTGGCCAGGTCATATTGATAGGTGAAATCGCCGCCGCTTTGCGCAATTTTGCCGCCAGTTGGAGTCACCTTCACACCATTGCTCTCCAGGGTGAGCGAGCTCAGCGTGATCCGACCATTGTACCCAGGCACTTTGACGAGCAATTTGAGGATCTTGGTACTGTCGTCGTACTCCGGTGTGATTTGCGGGTAGTAATAATCGTTCCAGTACGTGTCAGCCCAGCCGGGATTCGACCATAGGGTTCCGCCGGGGTTTTTCAGGCTTGCCTGATCATGCAGGCCGCCCGCCGTTCCCTTATTCATCGGTATGTTAGCGGTGATGGTGCAGGTGGTGTCTCCTGCCGGAATGACGCAGGTTGCACTACGATGGGTAAACGTCTGGTCGTAGGTACGGGCCTGTGCGGTAACCCGGTAACCGGTGATGGTAACCGGCAGCAGGTCGTTCGGAATGTTACGTGCCCAACTGGACCAGCCTATGTCGCTGAACTCGTACTGCACGGAGGACATTGAGGGGGTGACTGGGGCAGAGGCATCCTGAACAAGGTTGTAAACGAAATAGCCATAACCCCACTGCCCAAACGTGGTCCAGCGTATGGTGTTGATGTCCTTGAGGCCAAAGGGCGCGGTCATGGTGATGTAGACGTAGTTCGCGTCCTCGCCCACTTTGATGTTCTCACCGCCTCCATTGAGGAGTCGGGTGCCCCACTCGTAGTACCCACCGTAATCGCTAACCGGGATCCGGTAGGCCAGTCGGATAGGGTTGGTCTTAACCGTCATGCCAGACACATACGGAACGAATCCAGTAAGCCCCGGACCAAGCACGTTGCTAGAGGCAGGGTCGTAGACACCGAACGGCTGGGACGGGGTACCCAGCATGTTGTCATAGCGCACGCCCTGACGCGGACTGATAAAGACGTTGCCCGCATTGTCGGTAACGTTGAAGCCGATCTGGAAAACTTCCTGCAAATTCGTGGAGGGAAAGCTGTCCTCCATGGCGTAGGTGAACGAGTTGGTGGCGGGGGTAAACGGTACATCCACGCTCTTGTAGATCGTCCCATCCTGGCGATAAACGATGTATTTGCCGCTGGCGATGCCACTGCTATCAAGCACTGAGTTGAGGAAGAAGTATTCGTAGCCCGAGTTGCCCAGGCCCAGTTTCCACTCAGCACCGGTCGTAACCTGGCTATAGCCGCTGTTTTGGGCATAGATCGGGGCGGCCGTTGGGGCAGCTGTATCCACGTTGAAGGTGTAACTGTTGTTCGATACGGGGTTGCCGTTGATGTCGAGCACAGTCGTACGCAGGGTGTAGTTGCCGTCTGCGGGCGGGGTGAGATTGAACTTCACTCCGTAGAACTCACTGGCATCAGAAGCCACGATCCGGTTGGCCAGCGTGATCAGGGGCGAGGTCTGGGTCTCAACAACATTCGTCCCCTTGATGATCTCCAGTTTGACCTTACGATCCAGCCCGCTGATGGTGGTCACCACCAGTTGTGATGCCGGGTTGTACCAGGTGGCGGTGGGTTTCCTAACCTTCATCGCCCCCAGAGTGTCCACGAAGGACATCTCATAGACCTGTGCCGAAGCTACCGAGGTCATACCCAACAGGGTGAGCGCTAGGGCTATCTTATTGAGTCTTCTCATCGGGCTTGCCCACTCCATGCTCATTAACTCAGTTCACCGTCAGCTGCGGGATGTCTATCAGGTAATTGGCCCTGCCAGTCACACCGGGATCGGCAGGCCAAACCGGAATGGCTGCATTGCCGCTGACATCGAGCGGGATCACGACTTCCTTGGTTTCACCGGGGGCGACGCGGTCACCGTTGAACATCACGGAAAATTGCGAGTCGCGGCGCAGGGTAAAGAATGCCGCCTGAATACCCCGGCTTTGGGTGCCGCCATCAGTCAGAGCGCCTTTGAAGGTGACCTGAGCTAGGGGGCGATTGTGCGAATCGAGCAGTGACTTGGCGACCGCCAGCACATTCTGTGACGGGGCCACCACCACGTTTTGCGGACTCAGGCTGAAGGTCTTGCTGAGGGTGGTCTTGTTGCCCTGATCGTCTTTGGCCTGCACCTTGAGCGTGTAGTCCTGCCCTGCCTCAATCGTCGGGAACATGCGGGGCACTTCCGGCTGATAGCCGTCAGCGACCTTCGAGTAACCCAGTTCGAGGTTGTCGTTGATGGGGCCCCCGGTCAGGCTCATGGAGGTGATCACCGGGTCGTGGTCATGGTTGTCCGTGACGGACACGCGCAGGGTTTTCAGGGTTTCTACCTGGCTCATCGACCCGGCCGTGTTGGTGATTGTGATCACCGGCGGGGTTGGATCGAGCACCAGATTGGAGATGGTCATTGAGGTTGCATTACCATCAATGTCCGTGGCAGTCCCGGTGATGGAGTAGTCACCATCGGGCAGGCTTGCCGCGTTGAACTCGGCGTACTTGTTCTTGTAGGTGTCGTCTCGGCTCAGGATCATCGGGACGGTGATCACCTGATTCTGGCTGTTGGTCGCTTTGACGACGAAACTCCGGGTATCCCACATCCCGATCTGGGAGTTATCCAACCGGTCATTGTCGGTTACCCGCATGATGAATTTACGGGTATCGGGCTGGTAGCTGAACTCGTCCATCACAGGCGGGTTGAAGTCCCACCAGGTATAGAGGTAGCCGCCAAAGGCGTTGAGCACCGTGTTGTCTGCATTTTTGACGTACATGCCTGGAGTGGCGTATCCCCTGCCTACCGAGTTGCTGATGTTGGTGTTGAGGGTGCAATCGGTGCTGCCCACCGGAATCTGGCATGTGATGCTGTTATACGACGCAGTCTGCGGATAGGGTCTGGCTTCCACAAACACTTGAATGCGATCAATGGTGTAGGGCTTGTTGAAGCGCACCTGGTTTGACGCAACCATGGGCTGCCCAGTGACGCCATAGGAAAAACTCTTCACTTTGGGTGCTGGCCCGGCACTGCCCTGCAGCTTCACGACATCAAGCGCGGGGGCGTTGAAGTCGGTATACAGCCCGGATAGCGTGGTGAGTCGCCAGTATTTGGAGTTGTTCTGCGGGACCACGGCGGTGTATTCCATATACCCCGTGGTTGCATCGGTGTAATGGGTGTTTTGGACGTAGCCGTAGTTCGTCCCGTTGTAGGCCACAAGACCGGTTTTGGGGATGTTGTAGCGGAATTTAACTGGGTTTTCGTAGCTCACCGAGTTGGCCAGTGGCATCCAAATGCCGTCGACCGAGTTCCAGACCTCTATCGAGTAGGGAGGTTTAACGGAGTCGATGTAGCTCAGATTCTCGAACTTGCTAAAGTTGCCTGCATAGTCCTTGAGGGAGAGGCCAATGGTGTAGCGACCCTGCACCGGGGCTACGTTAGTGGCTGCCGCAAAGCTCGTTTTCACGTTCCAGACAACCGGCGATGTCGCACTGAATGTCGTCGCCTTCTCACGCCGGGTACCACCGGCATCGATGGTGTAGTAGGTCGCAGATTCAATCCCGCTGGCATCGGTGAGCCCACCGAGGGTGATGGAGTTACCCGCCGAGTCAGCCCCGAACACATTCATCGATCCACCGGTACCGCTGGAGTTGCTGAACACAAAGCTGTTGGTAGTTGTGGGCCCGCTGGTATCAACGTTGAAGGTGTAATCGGTCGAGGTGACCACCACCCCTTTTATGTCGAGCACGGTGGAGCGCAGGATGTAGTTGCCCTCAGCAGGAGTGCTCAGCGAGAACTTGATCCCATAGAACTCCTTGCCGTCGCTGGCCACAATCCGGTTGGCCAGGGTAATGAGCGCTGAGGTTTGGGTCTCAACGACCGTCGTGCCCTTGAGCAATTCCAGCTTGATCTTGCGGTCCAGCCCAGAGATTGCGGTCACCGAGACGGAACCCGTTGGGTTGTACCAGGTGAGTGATGGGCTCTTCACGACGGTCGCGTTGTTGCTGTCCACGAAGGACATCTCATAGACCTGTGCCGAGGCCACCGAGGTCATCCCCAGCAGGGCGAGTGCTATGGCTATTTTATTGAGTTTTAGCATTGTGAAATCTCCGCCCTGAGCCATCAGTTCACGGTTAACTGGGGGATGTCGATCATGAAATTCGCCTTCCCAGTCACGCCTGATGTGGCTGGCCAAACCGGCAACTTGGCGGACCCCTGCACATCGAGCGGGATCACGACATCTTTGGTTTCACCGGGCTGAACCTGCTGACCGTTGAAGATCACCGAGAACGCAGCGTCACTACGCAGGGTGATATAACCGGCTTGGGGCCCACGGCTTTGGGTGCCGCCATCCGTGAGCGCCCCCTTGAACACCACCGTTCCCAGCGGTTGGTCGTGAGAGTCCAGCAAGGACTTCGCCACCGCCATCACACTGACGGGGTCGGCCATGACCAGGTTCTTCTGGGCCAGTGAGAAGGTCTTACTAAAAGTGGACTTGTTACCCTGGCTGTCTCGGGCCTCCACCTTGAAGGTGTATTCCTGGCCCGCTTCCAGGGTGGGGAACATGCGCGGTACTTCTGGTTGGTAGCCATCGGAGAGCTTCGAGAAGCCCAGCTGCAGGTTGTCATTGATGGGGCCGCCGGTCAGGCTCATGGAGGTAATGACCGGGTCGTTATCGACAGTGTCAGTGACGGAAACGCGGAAATCCTTGATGGTTTCCACGTTGGTCATCGACCCGCTCTTATTGGTCACGTTGATAGTCGGGCCGGTCGAGTCAACCACTACCCCGGTGAGCGTGCTTGTAGCGGCGTTGCCGTCGGTATCAGTTGCGGTCGCAGTGAAGGTGTAAACGCCTTCGGCCAGCGTGGCAGTGTTGAACTCTGCGTACTTGTTCTTAAAGCTCTCGTCCTTGTAGGAGATCAGCGGCACGGTGAACACTTGGTTCGCGCTATTGGTTGCCTTGACCTTGAAATCGCGGGTATCCCAGACACTCAACTGCCAGTTATCGGTCCGGTCGTTGTCCGTGACGTACAAGAGCAACTTGCGGGCATCGGAGACGTAGTTGAAGTCATCAATGACCGGCGGGTTGAAATCCCAGTAGGTATAGAAGTAGCCAACGTTAACTCTCTGCGAGGTATTGACCGTGTTGGTGATGTTGATGGTGTAAGGGATGTACCCTCTGCCGTTGGTGTAGTTCACCAGCGGGTCCATCGTGCAGCTGGTGCCGTCGATCGGCACGATACAGTTGACATTGTTGACCGTGATTTTTTGCGGATAGGATCGGGCGGCCACGTTAATCGTCACGCGGTCGACGGTCGCTGGCACGCTAAAGCGGACCGAGCCTGAGTTGACCATGGCCTTGCCCACCACACCGTACTGCATGTTGGTGTAGGCCGGTCCGGGGGCAGCACTGCCAAGCAGCGTGACGTTATCCACGACCGACGTTTGGACGTCGCGATACAGGCCCGCCTTGGTGGTAAAGCGCCAGTAGCCATAGGACGAGGGCGCTGACGCAGAGTATTGGTAGTAGGCATAGGAGGCATCGGTGCTGTGCGGCGACTGCACGAAGCCATAATTGGTGGCGTTAAAATTGACGTGGTCGGTCTTGGGGATCTTGACCCGTACCTTGACCGGGTTCTCATAGCTCACTGCACCGGCCAGGGGTTGCCACAACCCGGTGGAGGAGTTCCAGATCTCGGATACCAGCGGCGGCAGGATCGGGTCGATGTAGCTCTGGTTCTCGATTTTCCCGATGTTCCCGGCCTGATCGGTGATAGCAAGCCCAATGGTATAAAGCCCCTGCGTGGGGGCGACGTTACTGGCAGCGGCGAAGGTTGTTTTCGCGTTCCAGTTTGCTGGCGTCGTGGAGGTTAAGGTGGTCGCCTTCTCGCGCTTAGTCCCGGCAGAGTCAATGGTGTAATAGGTCGCGGAGGCTACGCCACTGCCATCATCCACAATGCCATTGAGGTTGATGGAGTTGCCACCCGAATCCGGTCCAAATACCGCTACCGAACCACCTGTACCCCCGCCTATCGTGAAGGAATAGCCTTGTGTCGCGGTCGGGCCGACAGTATCAACGTTGAAGGTGTAGTTGGTGGTGGTCACGACCGCGTTATTGATGTCCAGCACGGTGGAGCGCAGCACGTAGTAACCATCAGCCGGACGGGTCAGGGTGAACTTAGAGCCGTAGAAGTCTTTGCCATCTGCCGCCGTGATGCGGTTGGCAACGGTGATGAGCGGTGAGGTCTGCGACTGAACGACCGTGTTCCCCTTCACCAGTTCGAGCTTCACTTTGCGGTCGAGCCCGGAGATCGCAGTGACCACGACATCGCTGTTGGCACTGTACCAGGTTGCGCTGGGCCCTTTGACCTGCAACGCCCCGTTGGTGTCCGTGTAGGACATCTCGTAGACCTGGGCATGGACAAACGCCGCTGGCCCTAGCAGGGCCATCAGTAATGCAATTTTGCTCAGCTGGAAGTTAGCGCGTGGACCCTTTCTCATTCTTATGAGCTCCTTTCACCAACCATCCCCGCCCCCTGCTGTTTGAAGGTGCAAGATGGCCTTTCTCCTCTCCGTTCCTGTCATTTCCATGGTGGTTACAACGACGAATCTAACGAAGAGGTACCTTCCCTTTAAATATAAACGCACAAGAAAGATCTTTAGGGCCTTTGTTGTGCGTTTCTACAATACCTGATCGCGTAAAAGTTCACCAGCATTTAACACGGTGTATAACAACAATTTTGGGGGGAATTTGCTGATTTTGTGCTGTAACCGGGGGTTGTTAACCCCAGGTGTAGCCAAAGAGATAGGCGGTTATCAGGCTAAAGATGCAGAACAAGACGATTTCGTGCAGGCCGCCCAGCGACCACGTTCCTGGCACGATGGTCTGTCGCTGCTTCATCGGCCACAGGAGCTGCACCCCATTTCCACCGACCAACATATCTCCTGCAAGATGGCTGGCATGGCCGATGGACAAGAGTTTCCATGTTTCCGCAGGCAGGAAATCAGCGAACCCATTAAGGAGCCAGAATACGCCCGTCAGCAGCGCCCAAAATGCTGCGCTATGGAGAAATCCACGGTGTCCCAAAAATTGATAGAGCAGCACCGAGAGTGGGTAGACTCGCCGCCCTAGCTTGCTGCGCGGGTGATCAAGATCCGGCACGAGACCACCCAATCCGGCGATCGGCACCCCGACCCACATTGGGATGTCAATCGCCCCGGCATGGATGGCGATGGCGGCGCAACACGCCGCGAACGCTTGGTGTGTTAGACCCTTCATCGGGATCGCCTTGAAGGGCCCTTAGTGGGCCACCTCTCCGGCAATCATGCGCTCGATCTCCGCATTGGCTTGCTGCGGGGTTTGGCCGACGGGTTGCAAGGCACTGACCGGTTTACCGGCCGTCAGCTCAGTAGGAGCAGCTGCGGGACTTGCGACCGTGGTTCCCTGTGCAGCCGCGCGGGCCTCACGCTCATTAATGCGCTTCTCAAGAGCTTCAAATGCGCCGTCGAACTCGCCCTTCATCGCGTCCTTGTTCTTCTTGAGGATACGGTTGAACTCATCAAACGGGATCTTGGCCAAGACGAAGGCGTGGAACTGGCCATCGTAGGGCTTCACCTCGGTTTTCACGATGTCATAGCCGCTCACCGGCACACGGGCCACCAGCGCGTCGATCAGCAGCTCGGTGCGCTCAGCCACATCGCCCTCTTCGCCCACGTCGTGAGACATGGAGCGCTCCTGCCCGCTCATCTCCATCTTGAAGACCTTGGCTGCCTCGTAGGTCGCCAGCAATTTGGCCTTGCGCACGGTATGGCTGAGATCTTTGGTGTGGGCCGTACCCACGCCGTAGACGCCGGTCGCATCCATCTTTGGCGGTTCCAAGTACCAGCTCGGTACGACTTCATCCAACTGGTCTTGCAGCTGCTCGGTCAGCTTGGCTCGCGCCTCCTTGGCAGCATCCTGACGCATTGCTTCCACGGCAAGCTGATCCTTTGCCAGGTTTTCTGCGTCACTCGCGCATCCGGTTAGCAGGATAGCTGCAACAACTGAACAGATTAATGTCGCTTTCATATATGCCTCCGATTGGTTGTTATAGCCATCCTAAAGCGTTTTTGTTTAGCTGTAAAGATCGGGGTCAATAGGATTGTATTTATATTTTTTCCCATCAGCCCACAGGCCGTTGCGCCAAAGAGTGTGAACTACCCCGCCCTTCATTCCAGCGTTCTGTTTGGCCTTGTTGTAGAAAATCCAATACCCCACGGCCATCCCGATACCAATTGCGTTGAAGCCCAAAATTGACATACCCACCCACAGTACGATGGAGCCCATCAATTTTGGTGCCTCAACCCCCATTATCATGGTTGCCTCATTCTGACGGAACGGCACCCTGTATTGACCATCACTCATATACGCACCCCTTAAAAAAAAACCCGGCATTTAGATGCCGGGCTTTACATGTATCTTCTTGAATTAGAAGGACATGGTCAGGAAGTTTTCAATGATGTCGGAAGCGTTAGCCATCATCAAACAGAAAATGATGGAGCCAATTGCGTTCGTATAGTTCGGCTTGACGATACCGAACCACACGGCACTCAGGAAGCTCAGCAAGGCGATGATCTTACCGGGTGCGCCCTTTGCCCAGCCCTGCAGCTCGGTCCAGACGTCATCTACCGCGGTTTGGTCGGTACCGGCATGTGCCAGAGAAAACAGCACAGCCATTGCCACCAGGAAGACAACAAAATACTTGAGACTCATACCTTTGTTTTGCTGGGGCAGAGCCGGTAACACGATAGATTTACTCATTATCACACTCTCCATGATAGAAACGCACATTTCACGCTATTAAGGTTATTATTGTGCGTTTTCGTCGTCAACTACTTTACGGATCATTTTTAAGCAATTTTTTTTGCCGAACTGTTAAACCATCTTGTGATAGCTGGCAATCATGCGGTTCAACATCACGCCACAGAGAAAAAGTCCGCCAGGGACAAGGTATTTGGCGAGTGTCGCCGCCCCCGCCGTTGGGATCAGCAGATACAGGACAAACAGGAAAAAGGTGATCCTCGTCGCGCTCCGGTAGAGCTTGAAGCGCTCAATCTTGGCCCCCGATGACTGCGCCAGTGACAGCCTCCAGTGTTGCACCCCGCTATAGATGCAGGCCGCAAAGAACGGCACGAAGTAGAGGATCCAGTACACTGCTACCCCAAAGCGCCAGCCTATCTGGAACACCAGCAACGGGACGTTATCGACAATGCGATCCGAGACGATCAGGAACTGAGCCCAGAACTCCTCGAATTTGTCGTCGGGGGTCCGGGTGTTTTTCAGGCTGACGTTGATGAACTGGTAGACGCCGAGATCGGTCATCACCACGTTGTAGAATTGCTTGGCGACCCCTTGAGCCGCCGAGTAGCCGTTGATGGTCATGACTTGCTTGTTGGCCAGCACTTCCGCTTCCACGGATCGCTGATAGGTGGGCAGGTCCTGCAGAAAAGGCAGCAGGCACAACACGCCAAAGGTCAGCAGGCGAAGGAAGTCCTTAAGCGTGTCCTTGGGGCCGTTGTCGTTACGCTCGTCGTCGATTATCACGTTACGCTCCCTCCCTGACCACGACCGGGATCTTCAACAGCATCTTGCGCCCGTCAGCAAATCGGGCGACACACTGCAGTTTGGGTAAGTCACCGAGCAGGTTTGGTGGGAAACCATCCCGCTCCACCGTGCTCAGGCTCTCCGAGTAGCCGCCTGCAAACTTGTCCATGTTGTCGACGGTTTCGGTGCGCTGGGAGTGAGAGATAGAGCGCTGCTCCACATCCACCTTGGAGAAGTTTGCTGCCATCTTGGTTTGAGTGGTCGGGTCCGAGATGCGCGTGGTGATCCAGTTGTTGCACAGACCAATCACCCGGTCAGACACCGCCTCAGAGGCTTTGGCCACCAGATCGGGAATGGTCTGGGTCACGATGGTCATTTCCAGCTTGGCCGCCCGGCCCTGAGCCAGCAGTGACAGCAGCTGCTCGCACAGCGCTGCGTGGGCCTCATCGAAAAACAGAGACACCCTTCGCATGTCCTTGAGCGATGTGCTGTTATCCCCTTCGCTGTTGTAGCGCGAACCGGCGATACCCGCCGCATCGGCCACCAGCAGCTGCACCAGCTTTTGCGCGGTCTGGTGGTCTGAGAGCGAGTCAATCGCGATGTGCAAGACACCGCCGGTATCGAAGAGCGACTTGAGGTCGATGATCTTGCGGTTATTGTCCGCGTCGTACTCCGGGGACAGGAGCTCATCGAGCGGTGCGGCCGTCAGGTTGGACAAGAGCGGCAACAGGCTCGTTACCATTTTTTGAAAGTGGTCGAATGGGTGCCTAAACGCCGCACAGGCTTCGTCACAGGCGATTTCCGGGTGGTGGCGCATCATCAGTTCTTCGTAATAGCGCACCATGCCGGTCAGCTTGTCGCCCTCCCCCAAACTCATTACCTCTTCCCCAATCTCATCCCACCAGCCCGCACCAAAGTGCAGGGTCAGGTAGCGGGTCAGTACCTTTTCGAACAGCACCGTCCGTTGGGTGATGAGGTAGTTCTTGAGGCGAACCAGCGTTGGACGCTCGCCTATATAGCGACAAAAGATGGTGGTGCGATAGAGCGCGTACCAGCTGAAGTCGCGAAACGGGTCAGGCTTGGACGGGTCAGACTGGATACCGGCTATCCGTGAGGCGATTTCAGTGTCTCGGGTGTAGTTTCGCAGCGGGTCAATGGCCACAGAGGACGAGGCATAGGACGGATGGAATGAGTAGAAGGGGATCCCGAGCGCATCACACTCCGCCTTCATGGCATCGCGCCAGTCCTGGTCGTTCTTCGGGTCCACCGCGAGCACGACGTTGCCATGGTGGATGGCCCCGCAGGACAACAGCCTTAATAAGGTGGTCTTGCCGGTACCGACGTTGCCGGTGATCAACGTGTGCCCATACCAGTTATCGGCCCGCACCCGCTGCAGGGCATTTTCCCCGAGGTTATAGATCCAGGCCGACCCACCCATGCTGCGTGTCGCCTCCATATGTTGCTGGACATACCAGCGCACCGGGAAGGGCATCACTATCTGCGATCGCTTGGTATCCATGTTCATCAGCTGGTAGGCCATGTTGGTATGCTCAGGCCCCCACTCAAAGCCATAGCCAAGCAAGGTCTCCTCGTGATCGTGCTTCTTGATGAGGCTGTTACCCCGCTTCTTGCCGACCAGGTTGTGAATACGCAACTCGGATGGGGTGATGAAAATCATCCCGGTGACGAACATGCGAGCTTGCGCCTTCAGGATGGGCCATGCCTCCCTGAAATTGTTGAGGGCAGCAACCAGACAGAAGACGATCACCCCGAGGTAGACCCAGCGGGCCTCTTGCGCGAGCTCAAACCATGACTGGGACAGGATCCCTATCATCACCACCACAGCGGTGAGCCAACCAAGCGCGGCATTCCACTCAAAACAGGTACGATAAATAAGTGTCCGCGAATGGGCCTTTCCTATCGTGCTCATGCCCTTCTCCATATATGCTTACGTTTAACCTTAGCGCATAGTATTGCATGTATTCCGAAATTGGGAGGAGTATGGCACCAAGTAGGGCTCCGAATAAGCAACCTTGGGATCTGCTGGGGCTGGAAAAGCACCAGCTTCCGCTGCTGCTGCCGACCGCCTATCGGGACTACCGCTGTGTCGTCACCGCGTTCGACCAACTGGCAAGCCATGTCGGCCAGCAGGTGGTGGTGACCGGGTTCTGTGTCCATCAGGGCTGGGCAAGCGGTCCAAAGCCGCGCTACGTCCTGAGAGTGACTGATGCCGCTGGGCAAACCCTCTCCCTCTCCCTCTTCTGCACCGCCGCCGACACCGAGTTGTTGCCGCAGAACGAGGAAGCCGCCTTTTGCGGGCTGGTTGTCACCGACTACACGGGCCGCTGCCACCTCAACAAGGTCGAGGCCGTGCCCTTGGCGCTGATGGGCCGGGTGGTGCCGGTCTATCCCCCGGTGCGTGGCAAGCTGGACCGGTTCGCCGTGTTTAGCCTGATGTGCAGTGCGCTCGATGAGTGCCTGCCCGAGGCGGTCTCCTCATTGCGAGCCGCGACCACCGGCATCCCGGTCGGTGATCTGCGCCGTGCCATTGGATGTAGGTCATGGACATTTAGCCAGATGCTGGCCGCAGTCCATTGGCCGGTCTCCCTGGCACAAGGGGAAGCCTGCCTCACCATGCTTGAGCGGCTGGCCGCCTACGGCGAGGCGTACCGCTTAGAGCACGCCGACAGGGGCCCGACGCCTGTGGGTCGCCCCCTGCCCTCCGCCGGGTTTGCCGGGCTCCCAGAGCGCTGCCCCTTCCCTTTAACCGGGGAGCAGATCGCCATCTCTGAAGCTATCCTCGGGGCCTGCAATCAACCCTCGCCCTCACACAATCTTTTGCTCGGAGAGGTCGGTTACGGGAAAAGCTACTGCATAGCCCTGGTGGTGGGGGCTGCCGCTCGGGCCGGTGCTCGGGTCGCGGTCATGCTTCCCTCGCGTATCCTGGTCAATCAGATGCACTCCCTGTTCATCTCCCTCTTCCCTGAGCTCTCACCGCAACTGCTCACTGATGAGTCCACCAGCGCTGACAACGTGGACTCGCTGATCTGGTGTGGCACCACGGGGCTGCTGCACCGCAGTTGGTCAGAACCCTGGGACTTGGTTGTAGTCGATGAGCAACAGCGCTTCAGTGTCCAGCAACGACAGGGACTGGGCGCGGCCCATGTGCTTGAAGCGACCGCGACCCCAATTTGCCGCACCATGGCACTCGCCCGCTGGGGTGGGAAAATCCAGATCTTCCGGCTCACCCAGTCCCCGGTGAAGCGGCGCATAGATACGCTGGTGTTTACCCATGCCGACCGGCCCACCCTGATGAACAGGCTGATGCAAACTCTCGCCGGGGGTGGCCAGGTCTTGGTGGTGTGCGCCCGCAAGGAAGAGACCAAAGCCGACACGAAGATGTCCGTGAAGGATCGGCAGGAGATGGAGGCCCGCGAACAGGCCAGTGTGGAGCAGGTGGTGCGTGACTTCGAGCGCATTGGCGACCGAATGGAGCGCTCGCTAGGCTTTCGCCCCCGCATCGTGTTTGCCACGGGTGGCCGCACCGCCGAGGAGAACGAAGGGGCCCTGCAGGCGATGAAAGACCAAGAGGCCCATATCCTGATCGCTACTACTGTGGTCGAGACGGGCGTCAATCTGCCCTTCCTTCGGCATGTGCTGATCGTCAATGCCGACCGTCTTGGGGCGGTGCAGCTGCACCAGCTGCGTGGTCGTCTCGTTCGCACCGGCGGTCATGGCCTCTTTGACCTGTACCTGCCCAATCCACCTTCCCCCACCACCCTCAAGCGAATGGAGATCCTGACTACCCACACGCAGGGATATGAGGTGGCGCTGGCCGATCTGCGATTGCGCGGTTGCGGAGACCTCTTGAAGGGGAGCTCTCAGGCCGGGGCCGGAACCAGCCTGCTGCCACGGCGGCCCATCAATATCGACTTCATCGAGCAATTTATAGTTGATCTAGATAATACTTAATATACACACCATTTCGGTGCTGGTTGCCATTCTTGATCGTTTATATTGACTAGCTCAAAGCAACGCTATCTAATTGAGGCAGACCTTCTCTTGAGACTGTTGCCATGTCCGATGTTTTGGGTAATTTTGTCAGAGCATTATTCAATCGCTCTTCCGGGCTGCCCCGCTCGCGTGATCGCGACACAGAGCCCACGGCTGCGCCTGTAGAGGCCCTACAGCAAGCCCCCGTTTCACCAGCAGACCCTGTAACGCCCCCTTCACGCTTGGCTCCCCGAGAGTTCAATCTGTTTGGTGGAGATCGTCGCAACGGTGCCCATACCTCATGGTCTTCCGCGATGGTGCGTTCGAACTTCCTGATGGTGTCGAACGTGGGCCTGGTGGTCATGCTGGCCATGTCGATCTGGACGCAGATGAACCACAAGCCGACGGTCATCATCAAACCACCGGTTCTGACTGGTGAGATCCGTATCGAAGATGGTTTACCCAATAAGGAATGGATGGAGAGTTGGGCGCTCTTCATTTCCCACATGATCGGCAACATCAACCCGCGCAACGTCGAGTTCGTAACCAAGCAGGTCACCTCCCTACTCTCCCCCAGTCTGCAAGATTCCAGTGAACGGGCAATGCGCCGACTGGTGGAGCAGCTGCGCCTCTCGAACTTCTCTCAGCAGTTTGAAGTGCAGGACATCCATTACGACCCGACCACCCGCATGGTCTGGGTCTGGGGCTACAAGACTATTCGCATGGCCAATGGTCAGCGCAATGCCGCCAACCCTTCCTCTGAAAGCTCTGAACGCTCGCGCTGGACCTACGAGTTCATTATCAGATTGAACGAAATGGGGATGCCGGTAGTGACTCACCTGGACCAGTACGCAGATACCCCGCACTTCGACCGCGCCGCTGATGTGACCGAAGAAGGTGAGATTCTGGAACCTCTCAAGAAGAACAACAAAAAGGATGCGAAAAACCATCCTGAAAACGCCAAGGAGCAGCACTGATGCGGTTTGCACCCCTCGCTTTGGTCATTGCCGCGATCGTCGGTAATGCGGCATTTGCAGAAGATAGTCCCCTACCGGTTGAAGTCGTTAACCCCACCAAGTTGACGACAGCAGCCCCGGAAAACCCAGTGGTCACCGTGGGTGGCATCGTCGCCAATAGCATGGCGTCCGACGCACCCGCACCCTTGCCGGTGAATTTGCCCGAGGAACAGCGCCTGCTCCTCAACATGATGGAGAAACAGCGGCTCTCCGGTAACAACCCTTCCCAAGAGCCCATCGACGGCATGACCGAAGAGTGGGCTGATAAGGTGAAATCGAAGTACGCCCCCAACCAGAATCTCACTGTGCGTCCGTCAGGCAACGTGATGGTCCCGGTTGCGATTGGCCTGATGAACCGCATTGAGACCAACTACAAGAACGTGTCCGTGAAGACCAGCGACGAGTCGGCGGTGTTAGAAGTCGACGGCGGGGTACTCTACGTCACCCTCAACAGCCGTGAACCCGTTGGCCTCATCCTGATGGAGCAAGGGGTACCCAATTCCGCCATCAACCTCACCGCTGTGCCGATCGACGTGCCGCCTGCCCTCGTGAAGGTTCGCGTCCCGATGACCGGCGACATGCTCAACGAAGCCTATCAGTACCAGCGCAAGGTGAAGGAAGCTGAGCTGGTCGAAAAGGCCACCACCGAGGAAGAAGAGATCGTGCGCTCTGACCGTCACACCGAGCGCATCAAAGAAATCCTCCGCTACACCGCCCTTGGGCAGGTGCCAGCCGGATTCACGATGGCTGACAACCTCTCGGAGGTGCCCACCGCCTATCACAAACCCTGCAAGCTGGACTTTCTGACCAACAAGTTGGGCCAGCGCATGATTGGCGCTCGTGAGGTGGTGGATGTGGTACTGGTGACCAACAACAGCGGCACCAGCTCCGGTATCAAAGAGGAGATGTGCATGAGCCGCGACACCCTGGCAGTTGGGGTGATGGATGCCGCCACCCTGCGACCGGGGGCCTCCACCGAGGTCTACATCGTCCGTGATAAGAACTGGGCGAAGAAGCAGAACGCGCTCCAGACCCGTCCGCGACTCGACAAGAACGGCAGCTTCGGCCTTAACGGCTACCAGCAAGTACCAGGCGGCCGTCCTGTTGCAGCCTCCCCGTCCGGTGTGAAGTAAAGGCGGTACACCCTATGCACCCTAAGATCCAAGAATTACTCAAGAAAAAGCCAGTCCGGGTAGGACTCGCAGTGACTGCGCTAGGTGCCATCCTGTTTGTCGGTTCAAAGGCGCTGAATTGGAAGGACGATGAGTCGACGGTCCAGAAGTCACGCCGCAGCCTGATTGAGTCCAACGTGTTTGATACCGGCACCTTGGAAAAGGTGGATGCCGAGCAAGCACAGGCAACCTACGACCAGCAGAAAAAGGAGCTGATGGACATCCGGCGGGATACGCAGAAGAACGAGGCCAACCAGAAGCGCGAGCTGGACAAGGTGCTGGCCAAAATGGCTGACATGCAGAAAACCATGGCCGAGCAGTCCCAGCTCATCGGTGTGCTGACCCGTAACAACCGGATCGTGAACGGCAATGTCTCGAACGCCCGTATCACCCGCGCCAACGAATCCGGCCTCAGTGGCAGCAACGGCGTTGTGTCCGCTGATGGTTCCCCGGCCACACTGACGCCCCAGCAGTCCCAAAGCGTTTCCCGTGCCCGTGGCAAGCCCGAAACCAACGGCATGATCCGCACCGTATCCAGTACATCCATCACCAACATCAAAAAGACCGGTGTAGTCGAAGAGACGCCCATCGTGGTTCAGTATGTCGATGGCAAGCAAGGCACAGGGAGTGCAGGCGGCGCGGGAAAAAAGCAGGGGCCGGTGGATAGGAAGCCCACCAACCCCGAGATCGAGAAGAAAAAGCGCGAGATGGTCAAAGCCAAGGCGAAAACGTACATCCCCGCTGGCTCGATTATCTCCGGCGTGATGCTCAACGGTGTGGACGCCCCCACCGCGCTCTCCAAAAACGCCTCCCCTCTGCCCACCACCATCCGGGTCAAATTGGATGTGCTGATGCCCAACTCGTACAACGCCGATCTGGCCGATTGCTTTGTGATTGGCTCGGTGACCGGTGACCTCGCCTCCGAGCGGGCCTATATCCGGTCGGTGACGATGAGTTGCATCAACGAGCGCGGTGAGTCCATGGAAACAGGGATGATCGGCTACGCTGTGTCTGATTTTGATGGTCGCAACGGGATCCGTGGCACGGTGGTATCACGGGCCGGTAAGGCGCTGATCACTACCTTTGGCGCGTCCTTCCTCTCCGCAGTCGCTGAGGCCACCAAGCCACAAGCCATCCCGACACTGGACCAGAACCCCGGTGAACAGACCACCTTCCAGACACCGGACATGACTGATGTCGGCAAGAGCGGCGTACTGGGTGGCGTCTCGGGTGGTGCTGACCGTCTTGCTCAGTACGCGATCTCGATTGCCGAACAGCAGTGGCCAGTCATCGAAATTTCACCCGGCACCCCTGTGACGTTCTTCCTTGAGAAGGGAATGAGCTTACCGGTGATCGAATAAGGAGCTTCCATGCCAGACCATCCATTGCCTCCCTTTAACGCGCACGGTGATGCCCCAGGCGACGAGCACCACGATCCCGAGACGGGATCGGGTGAACAGGACATCCTTCACGGTGAGCCTGCCCGAGCGACCTCGAGCGTCGCTGAGCCCGCCCCCGTGGTCGAACCGTCACCGTCCGCCAAGGAGTTCAACTGGCAACCGGTGCTAGGCGTGTTGGGGGTGCTTAACCTGGTGGGTCTGCTCTGGTTGGCCTACTCCATGCACTCAATGTCCTACTACGACCTGCACGATGCGCCGCTCATCTACTACGCCAAGCCCGAGGAGATCGTGTCACAGGCCATGCTCAAGAAAGACCCGAACAAGGCTCAAGCTGACTTGATTGCCCGCTTGAAGATGAACCACGGCCTCGTGCTCAACGAGAACGCGGTTGTCATAGCCGCGCCGGAATTTAAGATGTATCCGATGCAAGAACCCGACACTAGCAAAGGTACTGAGTAATGTTCGCTGCCCCTGCCCCCTACCCCGTTCCTGAGCCCGTCGTGGCCGAGTGTGTTTCCACCGCCTCGCGCACCTATGCCGTTCCTGAATTGGTGATCCGCACCATCCTGAAGGTGGAAGGTGGCAAGGTCGGCACCATGTCGCGCAATACCAATGGCTCTTATGACCTCGGGCCAATGCAGATCAACACCATCAACCTGAGCCTCATCAACAAGGAATACCCATTCCTGACCTGGAAGCACATCACCTACAACCCGTGCATCAACATCATGGTCGGCACCTGGTTCCTGAGTTCCAAGATCCGGGCTCGCAAAGGGGTCATCTGGGAAGGGGTGGGTGATTACCACTCGGTAACGCCCTCCAAGCGTAACGTCTACCTCAGCCGCTTTTTGACCCACTACACACGCCTCAAGAAGCAATACGGTTTCAAGCCGGTCAAAGGCGGGTATACTGAGTCCCTGCAAGCCGTAGAGCCCCAACTCGCCCAAGAGCAAACCCAACCGGTGTCCCTGGCCAACATCCCCACCATGTTGTCACGCCAGCTCTCTGGCAAAGACTTGCAGGACTCCCCTCCCACCTTCGCTTCCATGTTCCGTCCGAGGCAATGAATCGCCCCCTAATCCATCCCCCTACAATGTGAGCGGAGCGTGAAAACGCTTCCGTTCAATCATAGGCGCGTGTTATAGTCGTTTTACAAACTACTTGTGGAGTGACTGTCATGTACGCCAATCACCGTTCTGGCTTCAAGCATCCGTCTGTGCCTGCCTCCGCTTCGCAGGTGCCTCACTACGACGAGTCTGACTACGTCGACCAGCAGTACAACGGCTATGCAGACGAGCCTGCCCCCACGCAAGCGCCCGTCCACCAGCAGCGCCGTCAGGGTGCAGCGACACAGGCCCCGCAGCAGGAATCCAAGGCTGCCAATGGAGCGCAAGGCAAGTATCCCGAGTATTTCAGCATCAAAATTCATGGTTCCAAGGCTGCCCTCAACTTCATACCCGACATCACCCGAAAAAACTTCCTGACCATCTCCATCGAGGCGGCGGAAATGCTCAACCCGGCCAATCGGACCTACAACTGGGGCAATAAGACGCGCATCCAGCTCACCCGCACCGAGTATCTGGAGGTGGTGGCCGTGCTGCTGGGGATGGGGGAAACCTGCAAGGCAAAATTTGATAACCATGGCGTTCAGGGCGGCCCCAAGAAAGGGTTCCAGCTAGAGCACCAAGGCCGTCATGTCTTCTTCTCGGTCTACGAGAACAACAAACCCGTCCGCGCCGTGCCCGTCCCGCTGATGGAGGCCATCCAGGTCGCGCACATGATGATCTCCATCTACGTCGAGAACTACCCCGGAATTACCAGCGACACCGTCATGACAAGTCTTAATCAGGCTATCCGTAAACGCGATATGGAATCTCGCAAACAGAGCTAATGATATTTGATTATGTTTGGTGTTTTCAGGCAATATTAAGCAGTTTCGTAAGGACTATCACAATGAACAGTAACGCTACCCCTAAGAAGATGGGTTCACACCGACTACCGCCGCCCTTGTTTACTTGGGAGGAGTTCGAACCAATGCGCAGTTACCTGAGCCGATTCGAGAAGTCCGGCGTGATCACTCAGGAGGAGATGGGCACACGGCTTGGCTGTGCGACCATCAACACCTACTCGAAATGGGAACGTGGTGAGCAAGTCGCCTCCCCCGTTGGCTGCCGGGCGCTTGAACTGCTGCTGTACCATACCCTGGTCAAAGCGGGCCAGTTCACGACCGAAGAAGAAGCCCTGTCGCGCTATTACCAATTCAAGGCCATCCATCGCAAGAATGCGGCGGTGCAGATCTCCCGTCCTGTCGATGTGGACAAGAAGATCCAAGCCATCCAGAGCCTCGCCTATGAGGCGTTGTGCATGAAGTCCGGTGCGCAGTCGCGTAACGCCGTCATTGTCGATGGTTACCAGTGCCAGCTGACCTCCGGCAAGCTGGAGTTCAGCCCCGGCTTTAACCGCAATGGCAAGCTGGCGGGTAACACGCTGGAGGTGTTGTCGCTGATGGCCGGTCTGGTCACGCAGGACTACCAGAACATGGCCGAGTACGCGAACCCCGGTAGCGGCATTCCTGAGATGGTCACCAACATCTATCGTGAAAATCGCGACCCTCGGTTCAAATACTACAACGGGGTCATCCCGTGCGAGTTCTTCACCGTGCAGCGGGTGCGCAGCGACATCGTCATTGAGATGCCCAAGGATCTCGTCACTAAGGTCAACGCTTTCCTGGCCGAAGGTGCCAAGCTGACCGAACGCGATGAACGCGAAGAGCTCTCCCCCGAGCAGCTACGTGTCGCACTACGGGCCATCATCAAGAAAATGCCCGAAGCCCTCGTGACAGATAAGGGTGAAGTGTCGCTGCCAAAGCCGGTGTTCACCATCAAGCACATGATCGGCTCCAACCAGCGGATCAAGTCCAAAGACGTCAGCATCATCGAGCAAGCCCTGTGCCACCTGCTGGGTGAGCAGTACGCAGACATCCGTGAGCCTGCCGCCATGCTGGTTCGCAATGCCTACGGCCGCCGCAAAGCTGATCGGGCGCACATCAACACCCACTTCTTCAAAGCGGCGATCGACGCGCGTTCGCTGGCGATCACCCTCCACCAGCCCAAGGCTTTGGAGGCGATTAACGCTTTCATGAAGGGCATGACCGACCCCGAATCGTCCGCCCCGGACGTCAAGGGCAACGTCGATCTTATCCAAGGCCGCGCCCGCAAAATTACGGCAGGCTTGGTGGTCACCCCGGACAGCTATTACCAGATCAACGGTAACCAGCTTGAGATCTCCGACATCATCTCGCGCCGTAACAGCGTGCGGGTTCACATCATCAATGCCATCGAGCGCCTGCTGCGTGACGCCAACAAGGTCTACCTGACCCACTCCCAAGTGGCCGGGGCGATCATCAAGCGCACCCGCAATGAGCTCAAGCTGGTCAGTGCCCTCAACAAACCGCACATGCTGGACGAGTTCATGGAGCACAAAGCTCGCGTTGAAGCCGCCGCCAATGAGCAAGGGCTCTCCACCCCTGAGCTCAAACAGCAGATTGCTGAGCTGATGGCGCAGTACGACATCACTCCTCAAGAGGTGCCCGGCATTGCGATGGAGGTGGACTGCCACTTCTTCAGCTTTGAGCTGATTGGCGATCGCGGTGTCATCACCTTCAAAGACGAGGGCTCCATCGCCTATCTGAACGAGGCGCTGGTCCAGTACGGCACCAAGATTGACCCGAACACCATCAATACCAAGCAAGACGACGACGACGATAACGATAACGACGATGGCGACGACTAATCGCTAACAACAGAAAGGAAGCACCGTGATGAAGAAGCGACCGGTACTACTGGCATTGACCCTCCTGGTGAGCGGCTTTTCCCAGGCTGAGGCCCCCTCCGTGTCCCCCGCGGACTCTGAGGAAGCCGTGGCAAAGAACGTGGTGAAATCCGTGCCACTTCCGCTGGATGGACTGGTCGCTGCCAAGGATAAAAATGGCAACGATGTGATCGTGAGCACCAACGGCAGGTATTTCCTCAAGGGATACCTGCAGGATGTCTTCACCAATAAACAGATCAAGACCGTGGATGATGCGGTCGATGCCCAATACCTCACGCTGGCGAACATGGGGCTCAACCTCGTGGACATCGGCACCATTCCCTATGGCAACCCGAAGCTGCCGCTGCAGGCGCGGATCATGGTTGACCCCTACTGCGCGTCCTGCACGGACCTCCTGCGCAAGCTCTCCGAGCACCGCGACGAGGTCCACGTCGAAATCATGCTCACCCCCATCGCCGGGCAAATGTCCATTAAGACCGCCCTGAATTTGTGGTGTACCTACGAGGTGGATTACGACAAGGGCCGCGAGGTGGTGGAGTTGCTGATGAAGGGGAAACCCTACCCCGAGCTTCCCGAGCAGCCAACCTGCAAGGGGCAACGGGTACTGCTCAACACCATGTTGACCCGCACCTTCAACCTGAAAGGCGTCCCGGCTATCTGGCGCGTTGATGGCCTGGCACAACCTGGGATCCCGAATGATTTACTGGCGTTTTTGAACGAGCGTCGTCCGTCTGATGAATCCTCTGATGAATCCGTAGTATCGAAGTAAGGAAAGCACGATGCGAAATTCAGCCAAAACCCTGTTGCTCATGTTGCTCCTGCCAATGGCAGGCTGCTCCATCATCGGTCAGTCGGAGTCCAGCTGCCCTGGCAAACCGAATGGCTATGTCTGTAAAGGACCGCGAGACGTTTACGAGATGACCAACAGCAAAGATTCGCTGTTCGATGGCACTCAGGATGGCCTTGACGATGACGAGGACGAAGACGGAAAAAAGACAGGTGCCACTGGTGATGAAGCAGCTGCCAGTGGCGCGGTTGTCGAAATCCCCGCAGCTGGCGTCATCCCATCCAACTCGCTGAGCCTTTACCGGGATGACTTCTCTGCCCCCGAGCCGATGGCCGTCCGTGCCGATGCCCGCATTCTGCGTGTGCTGTTTGCAGCCTACGAAGATGATGCGCAATCACTGAACATGCCGGGATATGCGTTTGTGGAAGTCGAACCGAAGCGCTGGCTGGTTGGCGCTGCCGCCAACCAGCAGCCCGCCAAGATCATCCCGTTGCAGGCCCGCCAAGATGCCGACGCCAACCTCTCCCACAAAGAGAAGGTGGCGCACACCGTCGACCCGCTGGGTGTGAAGAAGATCACCAATACCCCTGGCCAAGTAGCAATTCCGCCCGAGTTACTGCGTAAGTGATTGAATCATAAGGGGTGTTGTTATGTTTTCGTCCATTATTCAACGGCAGCGGGCTCTAGTCCAGCACCGCAAGTTTGGAGAGATGATCCCCGTTCTGGATTACTACCAGGACGAGCAGATCTTCCTCCTCGACCCCGCGACCCTTGGCTTCATGATTGTCTGCCAGCCCCTGAATGGGGTCTCAGCCGCCATGAAAAACCTGCTGGGGTCGCTGTTCACGTACAACTACCCCGACGATACCACCATGGTTGTTTCGCTCTCCGCGAACCGAGACATGATCGGGGTGTTCAACAACTGGGATAACCTGCGCGGTGGCCGCATGGAGCGGGAGGACTGGGAGTTCGAGCAGCTGCTGACCGACCTTGGCCGGGACTACCTGCACGATTCGAGCAGCCAAGGGTTGCGACCCGGTAAGGACACGTTGGTTGCTCGCAACTTTGAGGTCTGGTACTCGGTCACTATCCCGATTGAGAATCAGATCCCGACAGAGGAAGAGATAGCCAAAGCGGTAGAGGTCAAAGCCGACCTTGTCCAGAAGCTCCAGAGTATGGGGTCCGCCCCCGTCGTCGCTAACCACGAGATGTGGCTGCGCCGGATGCAGGTGATGCTCAATCCTGGCAAGGAAACCGCTTGGGCCAAGGGCGGGTGCCAAGTCAAACCGAGTATCCCCCTGCGTCATCAGGTGCTGCAACCGGGCCGCATGGTCACCGTGGACAACCAAGGGATCGTACTGCAGGGCGACCCCAACCGACAGGATGAGAACCGCGTAATCCGCGTACTCAATGGCTACAAACGGCCCGACTACGCCATGGTCGGAGACATGTATAACTTCTTCTCCAACTGGAACACCGGGATTGGTGGCATTCACCCAGACTTCCTGATCTCGCTCAATGTCCACTTCCCGAACCGCAAGAAGGCCAAGAGCGCGTTCGATGCCCGCAAGGTGCTGGTAACCAACCAGGAATCGGCCGGGGTGATGAAGTACAGTAACCGCCTGCGCTTCCAGTTCGAAGACCTCAAGGCCATCGAGCACGAGCTTGAGCAGGAGAACCAGTCCATCGTGAACTGCTGGCTGCAGGCCACCCTCTTCTTGGACAACGACGGTAAGCAGGATGCCGCCGTCAAGAACGTGATGTCCTACCTGGAAACCAAGGGCTATGGCTACGGGGTCGATCGCTTCATCGCGATGCCCCTGCTCATTGAAATGCTCCCGATGTGTCACGGCTACGACCCGCAGATCCGGGGGATGTTGCAGCGCCAAGAGGTCTTCACCACCAAGTATTTGGCCTGTGTCGCACCCATCTATGGACCATGGAAGGGCAATAGCGCCAACCCCGTTCTGGTGGGCTATTCCCGCGAGGGGCAGCTCATCTCCATTGACCCCTTCAAGACCAACGCCTCCTTCAACATCGCCATCGCGGCCCGCTCCGGTGCCGGTAAATCCGTGCTCGCCGGTAACCTCGTTAAGCAGTTGCTGACGACCGGTGTCCCAGGCCGACCCATGTCTCAAGATGGTGGCCAGGTGTTTGTCATCGACTCCGGGGGCTCCTACAAGGCGCTGGCCAGCCAGTTCCACTCCAGCCAGTACATTGAGTTCAGCGAGGAGCAGATCTTCTCCATTGACCCGTTCGTTGACCTCTCCGGCCTGCTGGACAACGACAACCCGCAGTCCATGGAGGACACCAACGCCAACCCAGAGGCGTATGTGACGCTGGCGGGCAGCCTCAAGCTGACCATGATCACCAACATGCTCAAGCTGATGGCGGCACCGGATGGCAAGATCGACAACTACCAGTCGAGCGTCATGTCGCGCATTTTGCTCGAAATGTGCGTGGCAAACCCGAGCAAGGCCAGTATCACGCTGTTTGCCCAGCTCTGTAACGAGCACGAGGACCAGCGGATCCGCGACATCGGGGCCCAGCTGCACGACTTCACCCGCAGCGGTAAGTACGCCCGGATCTTTGACCGGGAGCTCGCCCCCACCATCCGGTTCACCTCGCGCATGATCGTCTGTGAACTCGGCCAACTGAAGGCTCAACCGCACCTGCAGACCGTGGTGCTGATGAGCGTCATCCAGCAGGCCCAGGACGCGATGTTTCAGAAGGACGATGGCCGCCGCCGCGCCTTCATCTTGGATGAGGCGTGGGAGTACATCGGGGAAGGCTCCAGCACGTCGAACAACTCGTTCTTTGCGGAATTTATCGAGGCGGGTTGGCGTAGGTTCCGGAAAACGCAAGCCATGGGGGTGTGTATCACCCAGCAGGTCTCGGACTACTACTCCTCCAAGACCGGCAAGGCGATCTTCGCAAACAGCCCGTGGCTGCTCACGCTGGCACAGGAAACACCGGTTATCAGCCGTCTGAAGTCCGACAAGCTCATGGATGCGCCGCAGTTTGTGTTCGATCTGATGGAGTCCGTCCGTACCGACAAGGGCATGTTCTCGGAGGTGCTGGTGCAGTATGAGGGCATCTACCAGGTAATGCGCCTCTACATGGACGACCGGTCGATGACCGTCCATACCACCGATCCGGAGGAGAAGAAGATCATCGCCAAGTACACCGCACAGGGCTACAACCTGCGCGACGCCATCATCTACGCCACGGAAGAGATCAAGAAGCGTCGATAACGGCCTACCTGAGCACCCATTCCGTGGGCTTGGGTGCTTATCAAAGCCGCTCGCCGGGCGGCTTTCAGATACACCGCTTTTTCGTTTATAGGAGACAGTGATGGGTATCATGCGAGGAATGCGGGATTGAGATTGCTCAGGGGAATAGAGACGTCAATGATGAGGCGCTGTAACATCCCCTTGGAACATCCATTGGCAGTTATGTAAAAGGGGCTCAACGCCCCTTTCTGCTGGCCAGCTTCCGACCCGGACACTGAGGTTATGCGATCAGCAACAGTTCTTCCTGGTACGCCAACCCTTCGGGGTAATACTCCACCCCGACCGCTGCTTGTGCCACAGTAAGCGCATTTTCAAATTTCTCGCGGGTCTCTTGCGCATGGACTGAATCGCAATCCATCTGGCGCAACTCCCAAGCACTGATCCCCTTCAAGATCATTGCCTTCTCTACCCTGTCGGCCGCTTCATACTGCGCCCAGAACGCGGGACTAGCCGCCTGCTCGTCGTGAGGCAACCAATTGCGATGGCGGCCCACATAGCGATTGAGCTTATCGAGCAGAGCCGGGTTACGAGGGTAGAGGTGGATCGTTCCGGCCGAAGCGTAGACCCGGACATCAAAGTAGGCCGTAGTGAAGCGTTCGCCGCTCACCACCTTACGGTTGTGGTAGAAGAAGCGGTGAAGACCATCTACCGCCTCGAAATGCTTGCCGTCGAGCAGGGCAAACGCCTTGTCGATGTCGGCCATTGCCTGCAGGTCTGAATAACCGAGCCCGCCCCAACTCTGAAGGTCAGAGCGGTTGGACGCCGGTAGAATGATCCGGCTCATCTTCAACTTAAATGCCTGGGTACGATGACGGCTGTTGGACTTCCAGCCTTTGTAATGTACCCGGTTGCAGAAATGGTACTTACTGAAGATGTCGAAACAATCCAGCAGCATTTGAATCTGCATATCCCCCTGCTGCTCCACCAGCCCTAGCAAAAAGCCCTCGATGTTGGTCAAGGTGAAATCGATCCGGCGAATGTCCTCAAACTGGGACTCCAGTTTTTTCTGTGCGCCGCTGGTGAGCCGGTTGGTTACGCGCAAACTGCGCATCACGCCGCTCCATGCCGCATCTTTAAGGGCTTGATAGTCCTTGTGCATCGACTCAATCAGATCGCTCTCAGAATCGGTCTGAGTGTCCTCTGTGGTGTCGTTGATGGCTTTGCCCAACCGCCGCTTAAAGCGAACCGCCATCATCTCGGCCTTCCGATGGACCTTCATAAATTCCACGGCCTGGGTGAAATCTATGACCCGGTTCTTGAGCTCATCCCCCGGCAACATGAGATCGCGGGCTTGCTCTACCCGCTCGCTGCCCAACGCATCCTTTGCCTCGGTCTTGTCCATCAGTCGGATGAAATCGAACTGCTCGGTGTTCTTCTTGACCAGGTGGATGATCGCGCAATCTACCGTCGTCTTGCGCTCGGTCTCGTCGGTCTGGAACGCCGCTTCGACGTACTCAACATCGCCACCGTGATCCTCAATCAGTTTGCAGAGCAACTTCCTCTCGGCGGTGTAGGGGTTGGTGAGGGTGGTTGCATTGACCAGCGCGATCAGTTCACCACAAAAAAGGAAATTAAAAGCGTGCAGGACATGGCGGGCCCCTTCGGCAAAGGGGGGGTTCATGATGATCGAGCTATAACAGGCCACCGGCTCCATATCGAGGAAATCAGCACCCACTATGTTCAGGCCCTTGTCCTTGAGTACGGCGCGGCGCTCGGGATCCAGCTCGACACAGTCCGAGCTCCGGCGCACCCTTTTGACTTGTTCGACCGCGTCCAGCAGATCACCGGTACCAGCGGACGGATCAAGCAGGCGGGTGATGGGACGGGTGAACTTGGACGCCATCTTCTTAGCCAGCGCCGCCGGTGTTGGGTAGAACTGTAGGTCGCTCATCGAAAAACCCTCATTTTTGCAGTCAACGGCCCACCCGTCCCGCACCATTAGTTTACCCTTTATGGTCAATCTGGCAAGCGAAACAAACAAACTAACTAAAGTTTGTTTTGTTTGTTTGGTTTGTTTGTTTAGTTTTTTCTGATTTGTGCTACCCTCTCCCTGTCAATTTCCAAGCCTTCAGAGGGTCAGTCATGCGTCCAGCCAATGTCACCGATAAACAGGTCATCAACGCAGGTCACGTATTACTTGAGAAGGGCCGTGCCGTGACCGGTTTTGGCCTTCGTCAGGAGATCAAAAGTGGCAACCCCGCTCGTCTGATGAAGGTCTGGCAGGATCACCTGAACAGTAAGGAAGGGACGCAGCCTGCAGCGGACAAGCTGGCGCTGCCCCTTGAGCTCTCCGAGGAGCTGACGGCTTTCACCACGACCATGACGGAGCAGCTGTCCGCCATGATTTCCGATCTTCATGGCCGGTCGGTGCGGCTTGCCGAGCGCAACGCCCAGGAGCAGACCGCGCAGATCAGGGAGGAGCTGAGCCAACTCAATGCCGAGCTGACCGATGCGGCTCACACCCTGGATGAGGCTGATGCCAAGCAGGAGAGCACCCAGACCGAGCTGGAGGCCCTGAAAAAACAACTTATCGCCTCACAGGCGACCGAGTATTCCCTCTCGCTGGAGCTGGCGCAGCTGCAGGAGCGTTGCCTCGCCGCCGAGAAGACCACCCACGCCGCCCAGGAGGCGCAGCAGCTTGCCCTGTCGCAGTACGAAACGGACACCAAGCACGCCCAGGCAGAGACCGAGCGCGTGCGACTGGAACTCTCTGGCAAGATTGAACAGCAGGGGGAAGAGCTCGCACAGCTCCGTGAACGCTTGGCCGCGCGGGAGCAATCAGCCAACGATGCGGTGCTGGTCCACCAGCAAGCGATGACCAGACTGGAGGAACAGCTCGCCGCTCAGCAAGCCGTGGCGAAAGAGCGTGGTGAGCACGTTGCCAGCTTGCAGCTTGAGGTGTCGAATGCGCAGCGCGAGCACGCGGCTCTCTCGAAGTCCGCCGAGGAAGATAAGGCGAGGATGGCAGGTGAGCTGACACGGGCACTGGAGGCACTGGCCACCGCGCAGACACGCACCGATGAGGCCACTACTGAAGCCCAGAAGGCGTCCGTTGATGCTGCCCGCATAGCAGGACAACTGCAGGCAGCTGAGAAACAACACGCTGAGTTACTGGAACTGATGGCCGGACGCCTCAGTGCCGGGGACAAACCACAGGCTTAATGCTTTCCCCATGGAGCGAGACAGGGCAGGGCTTTCACTTTCCGATAGCGACCCGGTAGGCTGAGCTGCTGCCCGTGCCGGGTCCAGACCGTAACCACAAACCCGCCGCCCTGCTGTGACGCGGGGATCAGGCGGTCACTCATACGCATATCCACGGTCACGCTAAACGGGCTGTCGGTGTGGTCTTCGAACAGCAATTCGTAGGCAAGCCCCCTCTCCGTTGGACCGGCAGAGACGATGCACTCTTTTCCGGTCTTCATCTCCGCCACCATGGCCAGCTGGCTATCTGGTACCAGCACTCGCGCCGCATTGGCATTCCATGACACGTAAAGAAGACCACGACTGGCCGCCTCACTGTCGTAGTAGTTGGTCGTTTGGATCAACGGACCATCGTTTCCTATCACAATTGCTGTCATGGCCTTTCCTTCAAAATGAACGCTCCTCCCTTCCCTGCCACGGCAGCAGGTTTTTGTCGTAGCGCATAGATAACGGTGTGGCCGGTGATCTTGCCTTGTAGCCACAAACTCAATAACCGGGTGCAATAACGTATCGACATCGCTTTACTCCCTGCTGAACATTGCCGCTAAACCAGCTCAATACTCGCACCAAATGTGGCCTCAACCAAGGCTCGCATCACCGCCAGGGAGACGGTGCTGCCACAGGCACTGACGGGGCCCTGCCAGACATGCGCTCGATTCTCGCCGCGCCAATCCGTCACTGCCCACCAGCGACGTTCCCGTTGATGGGTGGTTGGCCGAGTGAGATTGAAGCCAATCCACTCAATGACCACATGACCAAGCGCAGGATCGCCAACGAAGTCCAGTGGACGTTGGTCACTGATGTATGGGCCAAGATGAGGCTCACACTCAGCCGGGATCGGCCCAATCAGACGGACCTCATCGCCCTGCAGCACGACCGGCAGGCCCAGCGCTCGCCCGGCCCAGAAATTCAGTTCAGCCATGCTGAGGTCTTCGACCTTCACACGCACTCCAGTCATTCCCTCTGTCATACCTGCTACTC
>RRZT011210356.1_pt1 | contig 31087 bp, 28 predicted proteins | sample 2165551 | NCBI WGS metagenome assembly RRZT01 (sample SAMN10456910, study PRJNA506462) | wastewater metagenome | biome: wastewater; feature: sludge; material: wastewater sludge; isolation source: wastewater sludge with Escherichia coli K12::gfp cells carrying plasmid... | place: USA: Moscow, Idaho...
AAGGCGAGCCTGCAGAAGCACGCCAGCAAAAAATATGGCTGGCGAAACTACCGCTTAATTTGGACGACCCGCTGTTAACCCGCGCGCCAAAGCAGCTGCAAGCGTTAAAGGTTTTGGCGCAGCACAGCCAAGGCATTGCCCATGAGCGCCTTGAACATTTTGCTATCAGTAAAGACAGCATTGCTGCCCTGCTGAAAAAAGACTTAGTCAGCCAGCAAGTCCGTCAATTGCAAGATTTAGCCCATAAAAAACCCAGCCTTGCCCAGCCTGAATTGCCGCTGAATGATGAGCAACAAGCCGCTTTTAATGCCATCCACGCCAACAACCAAGAATACAAAGCCTACTTATTAGCCGGCGTCACCGGCAGCGGTAAAACCGAAGTGTATTTGCAACTGATCCGTGAAGCCTTAGCCGCTGGCAAACAGGTGCTGGTGCTGATTCCAGAAATCAATCTTGGCCCACAAACCCTCGAGCGTTTTACTAAACGCTTTAATGCGCGTATTGCTTTATTGCACTCCAACGTCAACGACCGCGAGCGGCTTGAAGCTTGGCTAGCGGCGCGTTCCGGCCATGCGGATATTATTATTGGCACCCGCTCAGCATTGTTTACCCCACTGCAACGGCTTGGCTTAATCATTATTGATGAAGAGCACGACACTTCATACAAGCAACAAGAAGGCTTGCGCTACCACGCTCGCGATTTGGCCTTGGTGCGCGCCCGCGCAGCCAATGTGCCGATTGTTTTAGGTTCGGCCACGCCCTGTTTAGAAAGCTTACATAACGCCCACAGTGGTCGTTTTGCCTTATTGCGCTTAACGCGGCGCGCCGGTGGTGCCAGCCAGCCCAAGTTTATTCGTTTAGATGTGCGCAGCTTGCCACTGGATTCTGGTATCAGTGCGCCGCTGCAAAAAGAAATCCGTAAAACCCTAGAAGCTGGCCAGCAAGTCTTGGTGTTTCTCAACCGCCGCGGTTTCGCCCCAGTATTGATGTGTAATGACTGTGGCTGGATGAGCCAATGTGCAGAGTGCGATGCACGTTTAACCTTTCACCAACGTTACAACGAATTACGCTGCCACCACTGCGGACACATTGAAGCCCGTCCACACAATTGCCCCGAGTGCAGTAAAGTTGATTTACGCCCGATTGGCGCTGGCACCGAGCGTGCTGAAGAGCGCTTGCAAATTCTTTTTCCAGATACTCCAGTGCTGCGTATCGACCGCGATAGCACCTCACGCAAGGGGGCAATGGATACGTTATTGACCACCATTGGCAGCGGCGAACCCTGCATTATGATTGGTACTCAGATGCTAGCGAAGGGGCATCACTTTCCGCGGGTGACTTTGGTGGCCATTTTAAATGCCGATGGCGGTTTATTTTCCGCAGATTTTCGCGCCAGCGAGCGCATGGCACAATTAATAGTGCAAGTGGCCGGGCGCGCAGGCCGCGCTGGTGATCCGGGCCGTGTTATTATCCAAAGCCAACTGGCTGATCACCCTCTACTGGTGCAACTGAGCGAGCAGGGCTATTTTGCCTTTGCCGAACAAGCTCTCAGCGAACGTCGCGCCACTAGCCTGCCGCCCTTTAGCTATTTAGCCCTACTGCGGGCCGATGCATTAAAAGCTGAGTTAGCCGACAATTTTTTAGAAGATGCGTACAGTATTGCTGAACAGTTGGTTACACAACTGGCTATCCAAGGCGTGGAGTTACTAGGGCCAATTGCTTCGCCAATGGAGCGCCGCGCTGGCCGCTATCGTGCACAACTATTAATTCAGGCCAATAGCCGTGCGCAATTACACCGTTTATTAACCCCTTTATGCAGCAATCTAGAAAACTTAGCCAGTGCGCGGCAAAGCCGCTGGTCAATGGATGTAGACCCAGTGGATTTATTTTAAAGCACAGCAGATGACGTCTGACGCTTGAAGCAAGCGCGTTGGACGTCGATAATAGACCGTTTATTCAGCGATCATTCGCGATTCGCCTTCGTTAAGAGAAATTATGAAAGACAGTATCCGCAATCTGATTCAGCACGCAGTCAATCAACTTACCAGCGAAGGTATCCTTCCAGAAGAGTTTGTGGCCAATATTCAGGTGGAAAACACGCGGGATAAAACCCACGGTGACTTCGCCAGCAATATTGCCATGATGCTCGCTAAGCCGGCCAAAATGAAACCGCGCGATCTGGCCGAACTGTTAATTAAAGCCTTACCAGCTGACCCACAAATCAGTGAAGTGGCCATTGCTGGCCCCGGCTTTTTAAACTTTTTCCAAAATCATGCCGCGCTGGCTCAGCGCCTTGATCAAGCTTTAGCGGATAACCATATTGGTGTACCTCTGCAGCAGCCGGCACAGCGTGTGGTGGTCGATTTATCCTCGCCCAACCTTGCCAAAGAAATGCATGTGGGCCATTTACGCTCCACTATTATTGGCGATGCCGTGGCGCGAGTTTTAGAGTTTTTAGGCAACGATGTCATTCGGCAAAACCACGTGGGCGATTGGGGCACCCAGTTTGGGATGCTACTGGCCTACTTGCTAGAAAACCCCAGCGCCAAAGAAACTCAGCTGGCCGACTTAGAAGAATTCTACCGCGCGGCTAAGCAGCGTTTTGATGAGTCACCTGAGTTTGCCGAACATGCCCGTAGTTTAGTGGTCAAACTGCAAGCCGGTGATCCTGAATGCTTGCGCTTATGGCAGCAATTCAATGAAGTTTCTCTGAGCCACTGCCAAGAACTCTATGACCGCTTAGGCGTTAAACTCAGCATGGCTGATGTGCGCGGCGAGAGCTCTTACAACCCCGAGTTGGCTGATATTGTTGCCAGTCTGCGCGAGAAAGGCCTGCTGACAGAAGATGCAGGCGCGCAGTGTGTGTTTTTAGAACAGTTTAAAAATGCTGAAGACAAGCCTTTGCCAGTTATCGTGCAGAAAGCCGATGGTGGTTATCTATACTCCACGACAGACTTGGCGGCGATGCGCTACCGCAGCCAGACGTTACAGGCCGATCGAGCACTGTATTTTGTTGACCAACGCCAAGCGCTGCACTTTCAAATGGTCTTTGCTGTGGCACGCCGTGCCGAGTTTGTTCACCCAGCAATGCAGCTTGAGCACATGGGTTTCGGCACCATGAATGGCCCAGATGGTCGTCCCTTTAAAACCCGTGATGGCGGTACCGTAAAGCTGGTTGATTTGCTCAATGAAGCAGAGCAGCGGGCCTATGCACTGGTCAAAGAGAAGAACCCTGAGTTGGCGCAGAGCGAACTGCACAGCATTGCCCAAGCTGTGGGTATTGGTGCAGTCAAATATGCTGACTTAAGCAAGCACCGCAGCAGTGATTACAGTTTTAACTTTGAGCAAATGCTGAGTTTTGAAGGCAACACCGCGCCATACTTGCTGTACGCCTACACCCGTGTTGCCAGTGTATTTAGACGCACTGATTTCACCATGAACTCGGCACTACCGGGCAGCATTGCCCTCAATAGCGAAGCAGAACAAGCCTTGGCTGCCACCCTGCAACGTTTTGCTGAAGTACTGTATAACATCGCCGACAAGGGTACACCGCACATTCTCTGCACCTATTTGTATGAGCTGGCTGGCCAGTTTTCGAGCTTTTATGAGAACTGCCCAATTTTATCAGCCGCCGATGAAACCACTCGCCACAGCCGCTTACGCCTTGCTGCCTTGACTGGCCGCACGCTGAAACAAGGCTTAGAGCTGCTGGGCTTAAAGACTTTGGAGCGTATGTAACATGGCCGCTCGTAAAAAAGCTGCGCCCAAGCGCGGCGCCAGTCGTTATCAAGCACCGCCCAAAAAACCCGTTCATCCATTGGTTTGGGTCATTGCTGGACTGATTATTGGTATTTTTGCGATGTCTCTATTTCGCCTTGAGCCAGGCAATGACGCTATTAAGCGTGAGCCCGCTGCAGTGGCAAGTAAAAAGCCTGCGCCGAAAGCCAAAGAAGAGACAGCCAGCAAACCCAAGTTTGAGTTTTATACGTTGCTGTCAGAGTCTGAGGTGATTGTCCCGCCTGAAGCTCTACCGGAAAAAACGCCACCACCACCGCCACCACCGAGCAAGAAAGAAGTGGATGACGCTAAAAAAGCTGAAGCGGCACGGGCGCAAGCAATTTTAGACGGCAAAACACCACCGCCACCTCCTGCTAAAAAAGAAGCCAAGACACAGTTCTATCTGCAAGCAGGCTCTTTCCCAGAGCGCGCCAAGGCTGAAAGTGTCCGCGCACAGTTGTTGCTCAGCGGTCAAAATGTGCACATTGAAGCCGGTCAAGTAGCAGATAAAACCTGGCACCGAGTATTAGTGGGACCTTTTGTCAGTCGTGAGCAGTTAGATGTTGCACAAAAGCAGCTGGCCGCCAATGGCTTTAACAACCTGCTACTGCAACGTAAAAGTCGTTAATGCGATGACTTTGTAAACTCGGTGCAGTGCTTAGCGCTGCATCGTGCATGCCGTACCTCGCCAGTGTTAGCAAGATTTGTATAAGTCTCTAGTGGTTGAGCCTTAAGTCAGCAAGCTTGCAGGCAACTGAGTTGGTTGATGAGTACTGCACTGCAGTTGTGATCAGCGCAGCCAAGGATGGCTTAGCGCCGGAGTTGAACCCTGGAGGGGTTCATCGACGGAAAAACAACTGCAGTGCAGTACGACCCACATCAATCTCTGTAGCCAATACTTTGCAATTTACTCTCCCTCTTCCACCACTGCGTGCAAACGTTAACCAGCTCCATACAAACTTAATTTTAAGACTTACAGCTATGCCTACGAATGCAAATACAAATAGACACATCGTGCATGCTGTACCTCGCCAGTACAGCTTTTCCCTCAACGGGACATCCTGTCCCGATTCGGGCGCTACGCCATCCATGGCTACGCTTGCCGCTGTACTAGCGAGGTACTAATTAACCAACGGCAGTGTTAGCAAGACCCATATAAGTCTCTAATTTATTAAGTTTTCAACGCCAGCACTTGAAGCCTGAGCATTGCACCCCCATATCTTAGTAATCCGGGCATAGGCCCATCAGCGTGGAGAACTCCCTTGACCACAATTGTATCAATTCGTCGCAACGGCAAAGTCGTAATGGGTGGTGACGGTCAAGTATCCCTTGGCAATACCGTTATGAAAGGCAACGCAAAAAAAGTCCGCCGCCTCTACCACGGCGAAGTACTGGCTGGATTTGCCGGCGCCACAGCAGACGCTTTTACTTTATTCGAGCGTTTTGAAGGTCAGCTGGAAAGACACCAGGGCCATTTAGTGCGTGCTGCAGTTGAGTTAGCCAAAGACTGGCGGACCGACCGTTCTTTAAGCCGCCTCGAAGCAATGCTGGCCGTAGCCAACAAAGATGCTTCATTAATTATTACCGGTAACGGCGATGTCGTAGAACCAGAACACGGTTTAATCGCGATGGGTTCAGGCGGTGGCTTTGCCCAAGCGGCAGCCATGGCTTTATTAGAAAACAGTGACCTGTCCGCTCGTGAAATCACCGAAAAAGCCTTACATATTGCCGGCACTATCTGTGTATTCACCAACCAAAATTTGACTATCGAAGAGCAGGATAGCGCTATTTAAGCGCACCTCGGAGACCATTATGTCCATGACACCCCGTGAAATTGTGCATGAGCTCAATCGCCATATCGTTGGCCAGGATGATGCCAAACGTGCCGTCGCGATTGCCCTGCGCAACCGCTGGCGTCGTATGCAACTGCCTGCTGAGCTGCGCAACGAAGTCACGCCCAAAAATATTTTAATGATTGGACCAACCGGTGTCGGTAAAACTGAAATTGCCCGCCGCTTAGCCAAGCTGGTCAATGCGCCTTTTATTAAAGTTGAAGCCACCAAATTCACTGAAGTGGGCTATGTCGGCCGTGATGTTGAATCCATTATTCGCGATTTAGCCGATGCCTCCCTCAAACTACTGCGCGAGCAAGAAATCAAAAGCATGCGCAACAGCGCCGAAGATGCAGCGGAAGAGCGTATTCTTGATGCGCTTTTACCACCAGCACGGCAAGGCGTAGATGATAGCCCTGAGCGCACCGATTCCAGCACCCGCCAGTTATTCCGCAAACGTTTGCGTGAAGGTCAACTGGACGACAAAGAAATAGAAATTGATGTGGCTGAAGCCCCGATGGGCGTAGAAATTATGACCCCACCGGGCATGGAAGAAATGACCAGCCAGCTGCAAAATCTATTTTCCGGCATGCACAAAGGCAAAACCAAAAGCCGCAAGCTACGTGTTGCCGACGCTCGCAAACTGATTCGCGATGAAGAAGCCGCCAAACTGGTCAACGAAGAAGACCTAAAAGTGCGCGCCCTAGAAGCAGTTGAGCAACACGGTATCGTTTTCCTAGATGAAATCGACAAGATTTCTAAACGTGGCAATACTGGCGGTGCCGATGTGTCCCGTGAAGGCGTACAACGCGACCTACTGCCACTGATTGAAGGTTGCACTGTTAATACAAAGCTGGGCATGGTCAAAACTGACCATATTCTGTTTATTGCCTCCGGCGCCTTCCACCTGAGCAAACCCAGCGACTTAGTCCCTGAGTTGCAAGGCCGCTTACCCATTCGCGTCGAGCTTAAAGCCCTCACCCCAGATGACTTTAAGCGCATCCTCAGTGAGCCTGACGCCTCTTTGACTGAGCAGTATGTGGCGCTACTGGCCACTGAAGGCCTGAATGTAACCTTTACCGATTGCGGTATTAAGCGCATTGCTGAAGTGGCTTGGCAGGTTAACGAGAAGACTGAAAACATCGGTGCGCGCCGCCTGCACACGCTACTTGAGCGTCTGCTAGAAGAAGTATCTTTCGATGCCGCTGAATTAGCCGAGAAGTACAGCGCTGGAGCCTTAGAAATTGATGCAGCCTATGTTGATCAACACTTAGGTGAGCTGGCCAAAGACGAAGATCTATCGCGCTACATTCTATAAACCCTTGTTGTTGTGTCAGTGCTAAGCTGTGCTGACACAACAATTTGCTCATGAGACCGCCATGCGTATTCCAACACGTATCAAACTCAATAAAAGCTCAAAAACTCTGGAACTCGGTTATGCCGATGGCCAGCAGTTTGCCTTACCTGCTGAGTTTTTACGTGTGCATTCGCCTTCTGCAGAAGTCCAAGGTCATGGCAACCCGGTTTTGCAGTACGGCAAAGTCAACGTCGCCTTAACTGGCGTGCAAGCGGCTGGCAATTACGCATTAAAACTGACCTTTGATGATGGCCATGACACCGGTTTATACACTTGGAATTACCTCTACCAACTGGCCACGCAACAAGACAGCCTTTGGCAAGAGTACTTAGCTAAACTCCGCGCCGCGGGCCAAAGCCGCGACCCCAATGAGTCCGTTGTGCGCTTAATGCTTTAACCATTTGTACCTCCCCTGCTAAACCGCCAGTACCGCACCCTTGATCAAGCCAAGCGCTTATCTAGCGCATCCTCTATTTCACGCTGAATTGTGCCACTTAGCCCAGATAACAATAAGCCCAGCTTAAGACTGACACGCACCTTATGGTCATTTACGGTGATCGACCCCTTAGCCCCTGCGCGCTTAACTTCCAAGGTATCACCGTCCCACTGATAACTGACCGCATATTGCTGCGCCAGGCGCTCCGCCAGTTGCTGAGCTTTCTCCCGTGCGCCAGCACGACCTAAAGTGTGCTCTCGCTCTACTACAATATGACCCATTGCTCCCCCTACAAGACCTGCTTACGGTAAGTATTGCTGCTCTTATTCGCGCTAATCTGTCTAGCGTCAAGACAAACAGCGCTGTGAGTATTAGAATGCTCGGTAATCTGTCTAAGGTGAAGTTTTTATGAGCAATCCACGCCAGCCCAATTCCAACGAGCAAACCACCCACTTCGGCTTTAAAAATGTCCGCGAAAGCGAGAAAGCCGAAAAAGTTGCTGAAGTCTTCCATTCTGTCGCCGCTCGTTACGACATTATGAATGATGTGCTGTCCGGTGGCATGCACCGCTTGTGGAAACGTTTCACTATCGAGCTCTCCGGTGTACGGCGCGGCAATAAAGTTCTCGATATCGCCGGTGGTACTGGTGACTTAGCCCGTAAATTTTCCAGCTTGGTTGGTACTGATGGTGAAGTAGTGCTGGCCGATATCAATGCTTCCATGCTCAAAGTCGGCCGTGACCGCTTGCTGGATAAAGGCGTAGCTAACAACATTCGCTTTGTGCAGGCCGATGCCGAAAAACTCCCCTTCCCAGATAACCACTTTGATGTGGTAACCATTGCCTTTGGTTTACGTAACGTCACCCATAAAGAAGAGGCTTTGCGCTCCATGTTACGGGTTTTAAAGCCCGGTGGACGCTTACTGGTTTTAGAGTTTTCCAAGCCAAGCAATCCTCTGCTGTCGAAATTTTATGACGCCTATTCATTTAAATTTATGCCACTGGCCGGCAAACTGATTACCGATGATGCCGACAGCTACCGCTATTTAGCCGAGTCCATTCGCATGCACCCTGATCAGGACACTTTAAAAGCTATGATGAGCGACGCCGGCTTTGAGCGGGTGACCTTCCATAACATGACCGGCGGCATTGTTGCGCTGCACCGTGGAATCAAACCCTAATGCTCACCCAGTTTGCCTTAGCCAGTGCTGAAGCAACGATTAATCGTGTGCTTAGCCTAGATAGCACTGTATCAGCACGTTTAGCGCCTTTATCTGGGCAAGTGATCGCCATTGTCTGTACTGCACCAGCACTAACCCTGCACCTGATACCGCTGCAATCTGGCCTGCAATTAGCCAAAGAATGGCAAGCACCCGCCGACTGCACCCTCACTGCACCAGCCAGCTTGCTACTGAAGCTGGTCAGCAGCGCGGATAAAAGCGCGGTCTTGCACCACCCAGAGGTAGACCTTGAAGGTAACAGCGGGCTCCTCATGGAGCTGGCGCAGATTCTGCAAGACCTTGAGCTGGATTGGGAATATGAGGTCTCGCGCTGGCTCGGCCCACTGCCCACGGCACTACTTAGCGGTCGCTGGCGTAGCAGCAAAGATTGGTTGGCGCAGTCCGCGCAGAGCTTACATGTAAACACTGCGGATTATTTAGCAGAAGAATCCCGAGCATTAGTCGGCCACGCGGAAGCCAATACGCGCTTCGATGAAATAGATCAACTGCAACTGGATCTGGACCGCCTTGATGCGCGCGTTGCGCGCTTACTTAAACGGAAACAAAAGCCTCTATGAAGCTGCTTGCTATCCGCCGTCTCTGGCGTATTTTGCGCGTCACCATTCGCTATCGCTTGGATGATTTAATCTTTGCTCTGCCGCTGCCTTGGTATATCAATATTTGCAGATTTTTGCTGCCTTGGCGCTGGTTACCACGGGGCGAAAACACTTTAACCCGCGGTGCAGCCTTGCGCTTAGCCCTGGAAGATTTAGGCCCAGTATTTATTAAGTTCGGTCAAATCCTCTCCACCCGCCGAGATTTATTACCGCCAGATATCGCCGATGAAATGGCCAAATTACAAGATCAAGTGCCGCCCTTTTCATCACAGCACTCCATTGCCATTATTGAAGAGCAATTGGGCGCCAGTATTGAGCAAGTGTTTAAAACCTTTTCTAGCACGCCTCTGGCTTCTGCTTCAGTTGCGCAAGTGCATGCGGCGCAATTGCACAGCGGCGAAGATGTGGTGGTTAAAGTCATTCGTCCAGGCTTAAAGCCAGTCATTGCCCAAGACTTAGCTTGGCTGTATTTGCTCGCCAGCATTGCTGAGCGCGCCTCACCTGAAGCGCGGCGCTTACACCCTAAAACAGTGGTCAGCGACTACGAAAAAACCATTTATGATGAGCTCGATCTCTTGCGTGAGGCGGCCAATGCCAGCCAATTACGCCGCAACTTTAGCGACTCACCATTGCTCTATGTGCCACAAATTTACTGGCAGTGGAGCCGCCCTAAAGTATTGGTAATGGAGCGCATTTATGGCATTCCAGTCACTGATATGGAAGCGCTCATTGACCAAGGCACTGATCTGAAAAAACTTGCTGAACGCGGTGTAGAAATTTTCTTTACCCAAGTCTTTCGCGACAGCTTCTTCCATGCGGATATGCACCCGGGCAATATTTTTGTTAGCACCCACACGCCTTGGGATCCACAATACATTGCCATTGACTGCGGCATTATTGGCTCATTAACGCCCGAAGACCAAGATTATCTGGCGCGCAATTTACTGGCATTTTTCAAACGTGATTACCGCAAAGTGGCGCAACTGCATATTGACTCTGGTTGGGTACCCAGTGACACCCGCGTCAATGAGTTTGAAGCTGCGATTCGCACTGTCTGTGAACCGATTTTTGAGCGGCCCTTGAAAGAAATTTCGTTTGGTCACTTGCTGCTGCACCTCTTCCAAACTGCCCGCCGCTTTAATATGGAAGTGCAACCCCAGTTGGTCTTACTGCAAAAAACCTTACTCAATATTGAAGGTCTAGGTCGCCAACTGTATCCAGATCTGGATTTATGGAGCACAGCCCAGCCTTATCTAGAGCGCTGGATGCGTGAGCGCTATATGCCCAAGCACATCCTGGCTAACCTGCAGCAGCAAATTGAAAAGCTGCCACACTTAGCCAATATGGCTCGCGACAGCTTTGAAAAGCTCAGCAGCAACTCTGCGCCACCAGTCGCAGCACCAGCGTGGCTCAATAAAATTCTTGGCGCAGGCTTGTTAGTGGCCAGTACACAAGCGGGCTTAGCCCTTGAGTTGCAAGCTTGGCCGGCTTGGTTAATGTTCGCAGCAGGTCTATGCTTGGTCTTACGCCGCTAAATACCCGGGCCACTGAGCAATCATTAGCAGCAAAATTACGACAGTGATAGAGAGCAATATGAGCAACTGGTTAGACGCAATCAAATGGGACAGTGACGGTCTAGTACCGGCCATTGCCCAAGACTATAAAACAGACCGTGTATTAATGGTGGCCTGGCTCAATCGTGAGTCATTGGCGCTAACGGTTGCCGAACAGCGGGCAATTTACTGGTCGCGTTCACGGCAAAAACTATGGCGCAAAGGTGAAGAGTCTGGACACATTCAGAAACTGCATGAAATACGCCTTGATTGCGACGCGGATGTTATTATCCTGCGCGTAGAGCAAATCGGCGATATTGCATGCCATACTGGCCGTCACAGTTGTTTTTATCGCGTATTAAGCGACGGGCAGTGGCAGACGGTCGAGCCTGTTATTAAAGATCCGCATGATATCTATCAAGGTTGATAAGCATGACTGACGATATTCTACGCCGTGTAGCGCAGGTCATTGATTCGCGTAAAAGTGCTGAACCAAGCACCTCTTATGTAGCAAGCTTGCACCACAAAGGCTTAAACAAAATTTTAGAAAAAGTGGGTGAAGAAGCGGTAGAAACTATTCTTGCCGCTAAAGATGCCGCAAGCTCAGGTGATGCTCAAGACGTTATTTATGAAACTGCAGATTTATGGTTTCACAGTTTGGTTATGCTTTCTGCTTTAAACTTAGAACCACAAGCAGTACTCAACGAGTTGGAACGACGCTTTGGCTTATCCGGGCACGCAGAAAAAGCAGCCCGCACAACTACTTAATTATTCGCACTACGGAGTACATATCATGGGCGGTATTAGCGTTTGGCAATTACTGATTATCTTAGCAATTGTTGTTGTATTATTTGGCACCAAGCGTCTTAAAAATGTCGGTTCCGACTTAGGCGACGCCATCAAAGGTTTTCGTAAAGCTGTCGATACCAGCGATGATAAACCTAGCGAAGCTGTGCAAAAATCTGAAGCAGCAGATACCACAGGGCGCACCATTGATGCCACAGCAGAACATGCTGAAGATCCTTCTGTTAAGAAATGAGCTAACCCATGTTTGATATTGGCTTCTCTGAACTGATTCTAATTGCTGTTGTTGCCCTACTGGTCATCGGCCCTGAACGCTTACCCGCTGCCGCACGGGTGGCGGGCTTGTGGGTGGGCCGGATTAAGCGCGGCGTAAGCAGTATCAAAGAAGATGTTGCGCGGGAGCTCGGCGCTGATGACATTCGCCGCGAGCTGCACAACGAAGGCATTCTGGAAAAAGAACGCCAAATTCTTAAAGAAACGTCTGATAAAGCCAATAAAATACTTAGCGAGCAACCGCTACAAACCTTATTTGAAGACACTTCTAAACCTAAAGACAGCACCCCAGTCGATAAAGAGCAGTCACCATGAGTACTTCCCAAGAGCCGGAAAACCACATGCCGCTGCTTGCCCATTTACTAGAGTTACGCACCCGACTATTGCGTTGCGTAATCACTGTACTAGTGGTGTTTGCTGCGCTGTTTTATTTTGCCCAAGACATTTACGCTATAGTTGCTGCGCCGCTGCGCGCCTATTTACCTGATGGCGCCACCATGATTGCCACTGGCGTGGCCTCGCCGTTTCTAACGCCATTTAAACTGACTATGGTGGTCTCGCTGTTTCTCAGCATGCCGGTAATTTTGCAGCAAATTTGGGGTTTTATTGCCCCTGGCCTGTATAAGCATGAAAAGCGCATAGCTGTGCCATTGATGATCGCCAGTATTGCCTTATTTTATGCTGGAATGGCCTTTGCCTACTTTGTGGTTTTCCCGATTATGTTTGGTTTTTTTGCCAGCGTAACCCCACAAGGGGTCGAGATGATGACTGATATCAGTCAATATCTGGACTTTGTTTTAACCTTATTTTTTGCTTTCGGGGTGGCTTTCCAAATCCCCATTGCTACATTTTTGCTGGCCTGGACAGGCATGGTTAACGTGGCCACTTTAAGAAAAAGCCGTCCTTACGTGATTGTCGGTTGTTTTTTAGTGGGCATGCTCCTCACGCCACCGGATGTTTTTTCACAAACCCTGCTCGCTGTGCCAATGTGGTTGCTGTTTGAAATAGGGGTGATTTTCGGTGGCATTATTCAAAAAGAACAAGCGGCTAATAAGGCTAGCGAGGAGTCCTCGTCAGAGGATGACAATACCGAGCAAAAACCACCTGTCCAATCATGAACCTATTGCTCGTCAGTCAGGCTGACTTTATTGCCACAGACCGTGTCCGCATTAGCGACCGTCGACTCCAACATCTAAACTCAGTGCATAAAGCCAGCGTAGGACAAACCCTGCGCGCGGGCTGTTTAGGTGGTTTGCAAGGACAAGCAACTCTGTTAGCAATTGATGATACGGCTGCTGAGCTGCACGTTGACTTCCAGCAGCCGCCACCGGCCAAGCTGCCCATTACCCTACTATTGGCTTTGCCCCGCCCCAAAATGCTGCGGCGCACTTTGCAGACCATTGCCAGCATGGGTGTGGCGAAGTTGGTATTAATCAATAGTTACCGTGTGGAAAAAAGCTTTTGGCAAACACCTTTTTTACAACCTGAAGCACTGCATGAGCAATTGCTTTTAGGCCTTGAACAAGCACGCGATACTGTCTTGCCAGACATTATCTTAGCCAAACGTTTCAAACCTTTTGTCGAAGACGAACTGCCTGCCATGGCCGCCAACACCCGCGGTTTAATCGCCCATCCTGGCGATTTCCCGGAATGCCCGCGCGCCCTCAGCGAACCCGTCACTCTGGCCATAGGCCCCGAAGGCGGCTGGATTCCCTACGAGGTGGAGCTGCTAAGCAAAGCCGGCCTGAATCCGGTGCAACTGGGCGAGCGTATTTTACGTGTGGAAACCGCAGTGCCTGCGCTGTTGGCACGTTTATTTTAAACCCCTAAACTGTAGCCTTATAATCTAGGCAGGCTGAGCGCTACAGTGAAAAGCACTGCACAGCGCACGGCACAATCTGCACAACTAAGGTGCCCAATGGAAAGTTTTGCCGAACAGTTTGTCAGCGAACAACAAATCATTATCCAGCTCGCAGTTGCCTTATTGCTGGGCGCGCTCACTGGCTTAGAGCGCGGCTGGGCAACCCGCGAACAGAAACCTGGAGAGCGGGTAGCCGGCATGCGCACTTACGCACTGGTCGGCTTGCTGGGCGGTATTACAGCGCTATTATCGCTCAAGGTCACACCTTGGGTATTGCCAGCCAGCTTACTGGCGGTCTGTGTTGCGGCAGTGATGGCCTACCGTGTGCGCATGCTGCAAATGCGCGATTACAGCATCACCGGTATTATTGGTATCTTACTGACGTTCTGTTTTGGTGCTGTGGCGGTCGCCGTAGACATCGCCGTAGCTGCCACTGCGGCGGTGATTACGACGATAATACTCGACAATAAAAACGAAATTCATAGCGCACTCAATCGCCTGCAAGAACACGAATTGGATGCCGCATTAAAGCTGTTGTTAATTTCTGTAGTGATGCTGCCGTTACTGCCCAATGAAGGCATTGGCCCCGGCGGCATGCTCAACCCCTATGAAATTTGGTGGATGGTGGTACTGATCGCCTCGATTTCATTTGTGGGTTATTTTGCCATGCGAGTGGGTGGTACAGAAAAAGGCATATTATTCACCAGTCTCTTTGCCGGGCTAGCCTCATCCACCGCATTGACGCTGCACTTTTCTCGACTGGCGCGGCAAACAGCACAGATCTCACCACTGTTATCATCCGGTATTCTGATCGCCTGCGGCACCATGTACCTGCGCATATTATTGTATTGCGCAATGATTAACCCTGCGCTCTTGGGCCACTTAACTCTTCCGCTTTTGATTATGACGCTGGTGCTATATTTGCCGGCATTATTAATCTGGCGCAAACACCGTAACGGCACCCGAGTGGAACAGCCGGCCTTATCCAGCAACCCACTCGACTTAAAATCAGCGCTGCTGCTGGGCGCACTGCTCACAGTGATTTTGTTGATGGCTAGCGTTTTACAGCAATGGTTGGGTAATGCGGGAATTTACGTACTGGCCACCGTTTCCGGTATCACTGATGTAGATGCTATTACCCTGTCCTTAACGCGCATGTCGCAAACCGGCCTTGAGAGCACAACGGTTATTATTGGCATTATTATCGCCTCTTCAGTGAACAATCTGATGAAGGCTGGTATGTCCGTTTCCATTGGCGGTCGCTCGATGCTGCTGCGTGTGGCGCTGCCGATTCTGCTGTCATTACTGGCTGGTTTAGCTGTGCTGCTGCCAATGTACGGCGCTTGACTCTCCCACCGTGGTAAGGTTTTTAATCGTGGCAAAGGCCCCGCATTATTGGAGTACCTATGAAATCCTGCAAAACCGAATGTGGCATACCCCATACGCAGTCCGCGCCAGCCAATCCGGCGGATAAAGACCCAAACCATATCAGCAGCGTCTTTATCATTACCGAGATGGACTGTCCCACTGAAGAGCAGCTTATCCGTAGCAAGCTCGCTACCTTGCCCGAGATTAGCGCAGTAGAATTCAACCTGATGCGCCGCCAGCTGACGGTGACGCATGCCCAGCAAGCCTTCGACAGCATTGTGCAAGCATTACAAAGCATTGGCTTTAATCCTCAGCAGCAAGGCGACTCGCAAAATACTGCACAACCGCCTAAGCAATCCTTATGGCCGCTGATCATTGCCGGGATCGCCGCCACTTTTACTGAAGTCGCTGAGTTGACAATGGATAGCTCGCACTGGGCGGTTATCCTGCTGACATGCGTGGTGATTGCCACCGTGGGTTTACCAGTGCTGAAAAAAGGCTGGGTGGCCATTCGTAACGGCAATCTCAATATCAACGCCTTAATGACCATTGCCGTAACCGGCGCGCTGTTTATTGGCCACTGGCCGGAAGCTGCGATGGTGACCTTTCTCTTTGCTTTGGCGGAGTGGATTGAATCCAAGTCGCTCGATCGCGCCCGCTATGCCATTCATAGTGTTTTAGAGCTGGCACCGGAAACAGCACTGACGTTAATCGATGGACAGTGGCAGACTCGCCAAGCTGAAACAGTCGCTATCGGCACCCGTGTGCGTTTGCAACCCGGTGAGCGCGTACCACTTGACGGCACAGTAGTGAGCGGTAATTCAACAGTAAACCAAGCTCCGATTACTGGTGAAAGTTTGCCAGTGGAAAAGAGCGTCGACAGTCCTTTATTTGCTGGCAGCATCAATATGCAGGGTGCGCTGGAGTACGTCACCAGCGCCACCCGCGACAACTCAACACTGGCGCGGATTATTCATGCGGTCGAAGAAGCGCAAGCCAGCCGCGCGCCCACCCAGCGTTTTATTGATCGTTTTGCCAAAATTTATACGCCGATTGTCGTGGCCATCGCCTGCTTAGTGGCCATCGTGCCGCCGTTATTATTTGGCGGTTTGTGGAGCGACTGGCTGTATAAAGCCCTGGTTTTATTAGTGATTGCCTGCCCTTGCGCGCTGGTGATCTCTACGCCCGTAGCTGTGGTCAGCGCCCTAACTCAAGCCGCACGCCAAGGTATTTTGATTAAAGGTGGCGTATTTTTAGAACAAGGAAAAGAGCTGACGACTTTAGCCTTTGATAAAACCGGCACCCTCACCCATGGCACACCGGTCTTAACGCAAACACTGCTACTCAATGACCCAGAGCACAACGCTCGACATCTGGCAGCCAGCCTTGCTGCCCGCTCTGATCATCCGGTGTCGCTCGCCATTCACAAGGCTTTTCTTGCTCAGCGAGAACACTGGTATGAGGTCAGTGACTTCGAGGCGCTGCTCGGCCGCGGCAGCAGTGGTCGCATTAACGGTGTGCGCTATTACTTAGGCAATCACCGCTTAATGCAAGAGCTCAAACTGAGTACATCAGCACTGCAAACACAGCTCAACGCGCTGGAGCAACAAGGGCAAAGCGTCGTCATGCTGGCCAGCGAAGAGCGAGTACTGGCCTGTTTTGCCGTCGCCGATACGCTGCGCGAACAAGCATCTGAAGCCATTGCGCAACTGCACGCCTTAGGTATTCATACGTTGATGCTCAGTGGCGACAATCAGCACACCGCCAGCGCCATTGCCGCACAAGTGGGGATTGAACACGCCAGCGGTGAGATGCTGCCGGAAGACAAACTCCAGCACCTGCAACACCTGCAAAGCGATGCGCAGCAAGTGGTCGGCATGGTAGGAGATGGGATCAATGATGCGCCAGCACTGGCACAAGCCAATATCAGCTTTGCCATGGCCGCAGCGGGTTCAGACACCGCAGTGGAAGCGGCCAATATCGCCTTAATGGATGCTGATTTACGCAAAATCCCGCAGTTTATCCGTTTATCACAACGCACAGCCACGATTCTTAAGCAAAACATCAGCTTTGCCATTGCCATTAAAGTGGTGTTTTTAGTTTTAGCCATTAGCGGCCAAGCGACGATGTGGATGGCTGTCTTTGCTGACCTTGGCGCCAGCTTATTGGTGATTCTCAATAGCTTGCGCTTATTAAAGCACCGCGCTTGAACAGCCCCCCAGAGTGCGCAGTGGTTGTCTACGCACTCTGGCACTCCGGATAAAGGCGTTATTTATTTAACCCTAAAACCCGCGTACAAAGCCGTGCGCGGGTTTTATTAAGCGCGCTAAAAGCAGCGCACTAGACCTCTAGCATAAAAGTTACCGGCCCATCATTGACCAACTGCACCTGCATATCCGCGCCAAACTGACCGGTCTGCACCTTGGCATAACGCGCTTGAGCCATTTGTACCAGTTGCGCAAATAATGCTTCTGCTTGCGCGGGAGCTGCTGCGGTTGAAAACCCTGGACGCAAACCGCTGCGCGTATCAGCAGCCAAAGTAAATTGTGACACCAATAACAAGCCGCCCTGAATATCAGTCAAAGATTTATTCATGCGCTCTTGCTCATCGGTAAACACGCGATAGTTCAGCAACTTGTGCAGCATTTTTTCTAAACTTTGCTGATTATCATCGGGCTCGAGACCCACCAGCACCAATAATCCAGTGTCGATCCGCGCCACTTCAGCTCCGTCAATGCTGACACTGGCTTGGCTCACCCGCTGCAATAACGCTTTCACTCTCACCTCCAAAAATTGGTCGCTAAAAAAACAGTACTCTAACGCATATTGCGCGCAATATTTGCTCACTGCTGCGAGCTGTACGGGCAACGATTATAAATGCTGGCTGATCATTTCAGCAGAAGCACCGAGCGACTGTCAGCGCGAATGCACTCTGGCTGCCACTACAACCAGTTTGATTCAGCAACAAATCATGACTAACTAGTCATTCCACGCTCAACATTATGCTGCTTATGCAACTATGCCGGTACAACTCAGTCTAATCAGGTATAGAGCGCAAACTGCAGGACAGCGCAGAGGCTCTAGAGCTTAACCACAATCCAACAACTCAACCCAAAAGGCTAACAAAATGAATAAACTACGAAGTACCTTTGTTGCATTTATCATTGCCATGGTAGCCAGTGCCTCCATGAGTGCGATGAACCTAGCGCAAGCAGCCACTGCAGAAGACTTAGACCGAGATTCACTGCAAGCCTTGCAAACTCTGTATAAAACCGAACCTGTAGCCAAAACGTTGGCCAAAAATGCCAAGGGTATTTTGGTCTTCCCAAATATCGTCAAGGCAGGCTTAGTATTTGGTGGTAGCTATGGCGAGGGCGTCTTGCTCAAAGGCACTCAGGTTATTGATTACTACAACTCAGTTGCCGGCTCTTGGGGCCTACAGATTGGTGCCCAATCCTATGGCTATGCAGTTTTTCTGATGACTGATGATGCGGTCAACTATGTGGAAAAAACCAAAGGCTGGGAGCTTGGTGTAGGTCCTACCGTTGTAGTGGTTGATTCAGGTGTCGCAAAGAACATTTCATCCTCCTCACTGAAGAGTGATGCCTATGCCTTTATCTTTAACCAGCAAGGTCTGATGGCTGGGGTGAGCATTGAAGGCACCAAAATCTCACATATCAAACGCTAAGTAAGCTGATTAGGTGTAGCGATGCGAACCGCACAATGCTGCTGGAACCTTTGCTACACCTAGTTTGACAGCGACGCTCTGACTGAGCTGTGCGCCACTGTAACAACCTAAACTATAGGCTCAATTTTATCTTGCTGACGCGCATACTCCAGCAACGCCTCAGTGCTGGCAAAATTCGAAAGGTCTTGTAGGGTGCTTATCGTTGGAAAAGACAGCGCCAGCTTATCTTGCCCACCTTGATGCAACGCTTGTGCAGGACTGATCCAAATATGGTCAATAGCTTCTTGCCCATCCGGTACGGCGATCTGCCGCTCTGGCGCGGCCGCGACAAAGAAGTGCGTATCATAACGTCGAGGATAGCCAACAGGGGTAATCCAGCGGCTAAAAAAGGCCAGTTTTTCTACCGCAGCACTGAGGCCGCGGGGACGAAAGACATCAGCAAAATTCAATTGCCCTGCATTTAAGCGCTCACGCAAACCCGCATAATAGGCAATATCATCGGGCGCAGCGATCTCTAAGTAATCGCCATGGTTATCATGGGCCAACAATAAACCCACTTCTTCAAAGCTTTCGCGAATTGCTGCAATTAAATACGCCAGTCCGTCCTGCTCAACGCCAAGTCGGCGATTGACGGCAATATCATCAATGCCATTACACAGGGAGCGCATAGAAGCGCAGGCATCCATAGGATCAACCACGCCACCGGGAAAGACAAACACACCAGGCATAAAAACGGCTTGATGACTGCGCTGCATTAAGAACACTTCCAAACCCGCCGCGCTGTCTCGGGTAAGAATAACCGTGGAAGCAGGACGTGGAACCACTATTGAACTGGGCATAACACGATCTCATGCAAACAAAATACTGATCTTGTAATTCTGCACAGTCTCTAGGCTGGGTCAATAGCCGACCAGCCACAGCCTTAGACCCAGCCCGCAGATAACAGCAACTGGGGCACTGACTGATGCGCAACTCCATCGATCAGTGCTGCCAATGCTTAGTGAGAGTCGTGGTGACTATTCTCTGGTTCAACCACCCCGTGTTGATTGCGTAAGTGCTCGCCATGCTCCGCTGCATGCTCATGGCCGGCACTGGCTAATTCTCGAAGAATATCTAAGTTTAAGTCTTCCCAGCTCAACACTCGACCACCTTTGGCATCAACCAAGGCCTGCGCAGCATCACGCTCACTGTAGGAGACTAAAGAAGGCCCCATGGCACCGGTTAAGCTCGAACCAATCACATACCAAGCACTGCGCGCATCAATCAGGTGCTCATCAAGGGGGCTTGCCCAAGGGGTGAGCGCCACATCATGTACATAAATTTCAGCTTGTAGATTTTTGTTTTCAGGTTGCAGCCACCAACTGAGCATATCTTGGGTAGAGCAAAACTTATGGGTATTGGCATTACGACTTTCCCGCACTTGTGCTTTCGCGCCCGGCAGCTCAGTAATAATCATCCCACACACATGGCACTCATCACCGGACTCAAACGCCACCGGCCCTAGCACCTCATCTACAGCGCCAGGTCCAGCGTCATCACTGCAAGCTGTTAGCCATACACTGATAAACAGCAAGCCCAGCCAACGTATGGAAAAACTTTGTAGACTCATGATCTCTTACCTTTCAGTTGAATGAATTCAAGTTGTACGGCGCGCAAATATCCACTGTGCTACAGCCAATGAAGCGCCAGCCCAGGCTATTAAACACAGCCACAAAACGGTGCTGCTAACCGGTAAATCACCGGCCAGCGCCATCACTCCAACTGTGTTCGAGCCTGAATCAAAGCCAGCTAAATTAATCAAACGGTAGATATCCGCTGGATTAAGCAGCAGTAACCACGGCAATGCATCCGGGTTAAACGTGCCTTCACTCACCACCAAGACCGCCAGTAAAGCCAGGTCAAATACCAGTACAAATAAAAACCATAAACCCAAGGCGAAGCCTGCTGCGCTGGACTTTTCGTTAGCACTACTGCTGATCACATAAGCCAAAGCTAAAAACACTAGCCCCAGCAACGTCGAAGAGACAATAAAACGGGTAAACGCCCAAGCCAACATGCCCAACTCAATATTAGGCACTAAAAGTGCAATAGCCAGTGCAGCACAACCAAAGCCAATCAGCGTTGCTAAACCTAAAATCATGCCATGACCGACAAACTTGCCCAGCAAAATCTGTCCGCGACTGATTGGATAGGTCAGCAGTAACATTAGTGTGCCGCCCTCTTCCTCACCGACGATGGCATCGTACGCCAGCAGCAAGGCAATAAGCGGCATTAAGAAGGTTGCCAAACTGGCGAGGCTGGCAATAGTCGCTGGAATTGAGGTAAAACCAACCTGGCCCGACGCGGCGGCACCAAACCAAGCAATACCCACTGCTAATAAAGCAAAAACCAAGCTGATCGCCAGCATCCAGCGATTACGTAAGCCGTCACTTAATTCTTTACGGGCAATATTCCAAATCTGCTTCATTGCTGAACTCCTGCCACACCTAACGCGCCTGCTTGTTTCATATAATAGCTGTACAGATCTTCTAAGGTTGCGGCCTGCACCTCGATATCCTGCGGCTGTAGCTGCAGCAGTCGCTGCACCGTGGTCAGCTTATTGGCTGGTGTTACAAACAGCTCATGCCAATGCTCATGCAGAGTACGAATCTCTTGCACTTCAGGTGCGGCCAACTGTTCTCTGCTGAGGCCAGCCACGCGAATGCGCACGGGTAGTTTTGCTTGCGTACGCAGTTCATGCAAACTGCCTATGGCTTCCATGCGCCCCAAAGCTAAAACTGCAGCGCGGTCAATATAAGGTTCAACCCCAGGTAAAACATGGGAGCAAATCACAATACTGGTGCCTTCACTGCGTAAACGACCAATCACTTGATAGAGCTCTTGCGTGGCAATGGGGTCCAAACCCACCGTAGGCTCATCCAGTAGCAATAAGCGCGGACGACCCAATAAGGCTTGAGCTAAGCCCAATCTCTGACGCATACCTTTGGAATAGGTTTTAACCCGTTTAGAGCTGGCCGCCGTCAAACCGACCTGCTCAAGCAGCTCACCCACTTGCTGGGCAGAGGCTCCCTTTAAGCGAGCAAAGTGCTCTAAGGTTTCGCGCCCACTCAACTGTGGATAAAACATTACGTTTTCCGGTAAAAAACCAATCTGCCGGCGAATATCACTGTCCCCCGGTGTGCCACCCAAAACCTGCACCTGGCCGCTGGTCGCCTGCAGCAAACCTAAAATCAAACGTACAGTGGTGGTTTTGCCGGCGCCATTATGGCCAAACAGGCCCAATACCTCCCCCTCAGCCAGGGTTAAACTAATATTATCCAGTACAGCCATAGCGCCATACTGCTGATACACATTGTGCAGTTCTACAGCATTCATTCTGTTGGTCCTGAGGAAAGTGATGCAGCGCTAGTGACAGGTCGCATCAGAGGGTAACTGTCTTGTACGCCGGGGTACTTAACCACTGGGAAAGCACGCTGGACTAAACGCAGTAACTCGATACTGGGGCTGTGCATCAAGAGACGCACTTGCGGGTAGGTCCACAATAAACGATCCACATTATCGTTTGGTTCATAGGCGACATCGCCGATCCCATCGCTATTGCGGTCCCAACCTAAATAGTCACTCCAATAGTTACCTTTGCCCTCGTGCGACCATTCTTGGTGACGAATCGCTACATATTTAACTTGCTGTTGATTGCCAATAAAGGTGTTGTGGTAGATGCGGTTATCTTCTGAGCCTGCGGTCAGATGAATGCCCAAGGCACTGTGCGCAAAGTGGTTACGCGCCAGGGTGTTAAATAAAGAATTATAAATAAACAGCGCTTTGCCTTCTGCACCACTGATATGCACGCCATCGCCAGAACCCGGCTGTACCGCAGTGACATAGTTATCTTTGAGCGTTGAATAGGTGATGTAATTCATTAAAAGACCATAGTTCTGATCATGATCAGAACTGTTGCCGGTCACGGTCAACTGGCGACTTTGCATTAAGGCATAGCCGGTGCGAGTACGGGTCGTGCGGTTATTAGTCACTTGATTGCGATTGGAAAACATATAGTGCACGCCGTAGCGTAAGTCGCGCATGTCATTGTCATGGATAATATTGTCGTTGGCCGCTTCAATATAAATACCGTCACGGGTGTGCCAAATTTCATTACCGCTGACAGTGGCAAAACGCACGGCAAATAAATGAATACCATTACCACGGTCTTGGTTACGCAAGGCCAAGTCGCCCTGCACTTTATTATTCAGAACACTGATATTTTGCGTGGCATCAACCCAGATACCAAAGCCCTGACCATGCAAATAATTATTTTCAATACGCGCATTGTCTGCGCTGCGCTCAACAAATATACCGGCATCCATTTGCGTTAGATTGTGCCCCCAGTCACTGATATCACAGTTTTTCAGCGTGACATCTGGGGCGCGTATATTCAGGGTATTACCCTGCCCAGTCCCGCGCAAATAAGCGCCACTGGCACACTCTAAGGTGATGGGTTGATCGATAACAAAATGCCCGACGTAGTCACCGGCAGGCAAACGCCAATGCTGTGCAGAAATTTTCTCGAGGGGCAGCTGACTAACAGATTGCAGTTGTAGGTCTGCGTCTGGCGCAGCTTGTATCTTGTGCAGCTGCACATTTTTTAATGAATCAGGTACTTCTTCGGCCGCATAAACAGGCCCTATTAAACATAGAGCAACACTGTAAAGCGCAGCCTGAGTTATCGCTTTTAGCGCTCTCACCTACGCACATCCTGTTGTTGTCTAAGCAGCATATATACCTCCACTGACCTAAAATCCAGCGGTGCCCTAAGACGAACACCGCTGGTAGCTTATATCTGCTTTATGCAGGCGTAACTAACATACGTCCCACCATCTCCATATGCAGAGCGTGACAGAACCAGTTGCAGTAGTACCAGTGCACACCAGGTTTATCCGCAACAAAGGTTACCGAGGAGGTTTGCTGAGGACTGATTTCCATACTGACACCATGGTTGACCATACAGAAACCGTGGGTGACGTCTTCAATCATATCCAGGTTGGTCACAGTGACAGTGACTTCATCACCTTGATTAACCGTGAACTCACTCATTCCAAAGGAAGGCGCAATAGAGGTCATATACACACGAACTTTGTTGCCATCACGAATGATTTTGTTGTCGGTTTCTAAGGTAATACCGTCTTCTTTAGCCCGCGCTACAGTCGCAGCAAAGTACGGGTCATCGCGATCCCACACTTTCTTCGGCTTAATTTGGTCACGGCGCGCCATAATTGCATCATGCGGCTCTGCATAGGATGGACCATCGTGCACAATTTCCATCACATCGCCGGAGATATCAATCAGTTGGTCATTCTCAGGGTGCAGTGGTCCCACCGGCAAGAAACGGTCTTTGGAGAACTTACTCAATACCAACAGCCACTTGCCATCGGCATCTTTGGTTTCAGTTAAAGAAGCATGGTTATGGCCCGGCTGGTAGTGCACATCAAGTTTTTGCTTAATGTAATTCACATCTTCGCCATTATAGTGACGAACTGCTTCGTCCATGTTCCACTTCACTACTTGGCTGTCAATAAACAGCGTGGTGTAGGCATTACCGCGACCATCAAAGGTGGTGTGTAACGGCCCAAGACCGAGCTCTGGCTCGCCCACTACCACTTCACGCTCATCGGCAAACTTGTCGTCAAACAAATCATCCAACTTATTAATGGCAATCATTGAGCAAGTAGGTGAAAGTTTACCGTTAGCAATAAAGTACTTGCCGTCCGGTGATGTGTTGAGACCATGGGGGTTTTTAGGAACTGGTACATAACGGGTGACACGGCTATTTTTACCGTCTTTTTTACGTCCATCGACCACAGGTACTTTGGAATCACCCAGAGTAATGAAACGCCCAGCTTTAATTTCTTCCTCAATGCGCGGAATGTTAAAGATAGTCACCCAGTCACGCTCATTGCGCATCATGCCGGCGATATCACTGGCGCCTTCCGAGTTATAACAGGTGGCGGCAGCAAAACGACCGGTGTAGCAGGCATCCAGGTTATCCAGGTTACCATCAACGATCACCTGCCAAGCTACTTCCATGGTTTCCGCATCGAGGGCGTTAAACATGGTGTACTTGTCTGCCCCATCCAGGTTGTCGAGGTTAGTGCCGTCGTTGGGGTGCGGAATAATGAACTCAGCATTGCAGTAGACATACTTGGTGTACGGCACTTTCTGCAAACGTAAACCGTGAATGGCTTGCACGTTAGGGATGGTGGTGATTTTGTCGCACTTCATAATATCTAAACGAATCCGCGCCACACGGGTGTTGGCTTTATCGTTGATAAACAAGTACTTACCATCGTAGCTACCGTCGGTCATAGAAATATGCGGGTGGTGGCAGTCGCCGTTCATAAACTTGGCGCTGTCACCTAAGACGGCCTTACTTTCGTTGGTAATTCCCCAACCGACCGCACCATCCATATTAAATACAGGAATACGCATTAACTCGCGCATGGACGGCAGACCTAGAACCCGCACTTCACCTTGGTGACCACCACTTAGAAAGCAGTAGTAATCATCCAGTTCACCTGGCCCTACATGCACTTTGCTTCTGGCATCTTTAACTGCAGCCGCCCATGTTTCACGGCTCATGACTGACGCACCAATGGCTGTAGCGCCTGCTAAGGTTGCACCGGTGACTGCAGTGGCGCCAAGAAAGCTGCGCCGACTTAAGCCTGTTTTTTCTATCTCTGGTGTAGTTTTCTTATCGCTCATGACAGATACATCTCCTGGGTAATTTGCCTTAATTTGGACGGAATTAAGACTTCGTTTCCAGCTGGACGGCCGGAATGATTTGAGGCTTGGATGTTGGGGCTGTTTTGTTGCGCTCGCGGCGTTTTTTCTTCGCCACTAACGGAGGACAACGGTCCTCATTAAAGTACGTCACTTGGCAGTTAAGGCAGTGGTGACATTCGTTGGCATTGATCGTGCCGTCAGGGTGAATGGCTTGCACCTCGCACTCCACCGCACACAACTGACAAGGCGTACCGCACTCTTTGCGACGCTTGAGCCAATCGAACAAACGCAACTTGGTGGGAATAGCCAGGGCGGCACCCAATGGACAGATATAGCGGCAATAGACTTTGCGGGTGAAAATATTAATCACCAGCAGCGCTACCGCATACAGAACGAACCACCACTGACGATCAAACTTAAGCGTAATCGCTGTTTTAAATGGCTCAATTTCTGCGTATTGCTCAGCAGTCGACATCGACTCAAGGGAGATGCCAAAGAGAATCAGCAAAATAATGTATTTGATCGCCCAGAGTCGCTCATGCAGAGCAAAAGGCACTTCGTATTGAGGGATTTTTATCTTACGCGCAATCTCATTAATAATTTCTTGCAAAGCACCAAATGGACAGAGCCAGCCGCAGAACACGCCGCGTCCCCACAGCAAGACAATTGCAGCTGTGACTCCCCACAGAATAAAGATGACCGGGTCGCTTAAAAACAGCTCCCAACTGAACTCATGCATAATTGAGTGAGCAAAAGTCAGCACGTTAACGATGGACAACTGACCTAAGGCATACCAGCCAATAAACACCACGGTAAAGGTCAAGTAGCCCATGCGCACTCGGTGCAGCAGTTTAGGGTAACGAACCAAGTAATCTTGGAAGAAGAGGATGGCAAACAGCACCACTAAGCCCACCCCCAACACAGCAATCTGGAAGTCTTTTTGGTACCAGATATTCAGCCATAGGGGACGATTTGCTTCATCAATTGCCGCCTGTTCCGACGCCGTCAGCGGAGGCCGCTCAATGTACATTTCGGGTATTTGGTAGGGCAGCTCGAAGCTGGTAAAGATGCTGTCCACAGGGCCGGTTTGACGGCGCACCAATAACTCTAAGGTCCAGTCTGAACCTGAATCAAAGTTATACTGGGGGCGCACAATAAAGATGCCCATTTCACTAAAACGTGGCATGCCTTCAGCGTAGACATCACTGAGACGGGTATAATCCAGATCGCGGAAACTGATGATATCGCCAAATTGACGCAACTGAATGCGGTCAAAAATCCCGCCACGCACATAGCCTGAACCTTTAAACGAGTAGCCTCCATTACCCAGCACGACAATGGCATGCTCACCCGGCTTCAGCTCCGCCATTAAGTCTTGATATTGACGCCCACCTAATACATTGCGACCAATGGTTGGTGGGTTCAGCTCAGCCACGTACAGATCAATAAAGGTATCATCGCGCTGTTCTGGACTCGCAGCCTCGACGCCTTCAGCCTCACTGCCAATAAAGGCATCATCTACCTGGCCGCGGTTGAGTAACATCCGACGAATAGAACCATCACCAGTGAGAGTCGACCAACTGGCTTGTTCATATTGATCCATTAAGACAATGGCGGGCTTATTCTTAAGCTGCGAATGGGCATCCACTAAGCCCAAAGACACTGCCACTTGGTGAGCGGAGCGCATAATGGCTTCGTTGACCACCATCACCGTGACCGTGGCACCGGACACCGCATCAATGGTTATCGCAGCTTCATCTTTAGAGCGGCCAATGACTACACGCTGCTCAACCCCTATACCTTCATATTTAGCAGCAAAATCATGCAGTTTTTGCTCGGGAATACCAATCAACAAAATAGGTTCTTCATGTTTTAAAACATAAGCGTCTTGAATCACCCCTTGCGGATCAAGCAGCACCTGCAGGTTAATCGGCTTGCCCGAATAAGCAGGTATGTTCACCACATTAATGGTTTGGTAGGCATAACCTAGCAGTTCATCGCCAGACATAATCCGTCTGACCTGAAAGTCACCTTCAGGCTCAGTAACAGTACCGTGCTGTGGGAACGCTAAGGCGATTCGGCCTTTTTCTAAGGTCGTTAGGCTTGCTGCTTGTGCAGAGCCAATCGCATAAAAGAAGAGTGCAGAAAAAAGTATCAGCAGAGAGATTCTCGTCCATACTTTTCGTTGCAAAGAGATAGCCTGCATGATTTCGCCTTAGCACATGAAATATGTACTGCAGCTTAGCAAGCGCGGATCTTGTCAGACCTTGATCAAAGTCATAGTAATTTTTCATGGCGCGGCACAATTTATACGTGCCGATCGTGCAGGCCCTGGCGGGCGGCCAACACACTATTGTATATAATAAATTAAATCATTAAGAGTAAAGTATACATTCATTGACTAAGGTCAATGGAAACTAACAACACTGATAGGACTCAATGCTATCGAGCTCTATCAGCGTGTTATTAAAGAGTTATTTACTCTGTGTGGTAACCGGTCACTCGTTCCACTTCTTCTTTGGAGCCTAAGAAGACCGCCACACGCTCATGCAGTGATTCGGGCTGAATATCCATAATACGCTGATGGCCATTGGTCGACACACCGCCTGCCTGCTCAATAATAAACGACATCGGATTGGCTTCGTACATCAAGCGTAATTTGCCAGGTTTTTCTGGCTCACGGGCATCACGCGGGTACATAAAGATACCGCCACGGGTCAAGATACGGTGTACATCAGCCACCATCGCGGCAACCCAGCGCATATTGTAATCTTTTTCCAAAGGCCCTTCTTGCCCCTGTAATAACTCATCCACATAACGCTTAACAGGTGCTTCCCAGTGACGCTGGTTGGACATGTTAATTGCGAATTCAGCGGTGGTTTCAGGCACGCGAATATTGTCATGGGTCAAAATAAACGAACCCATTTCTGAATCTAAGGTAAAGCCTTTAACGCCATTACCTAGGGTCAGTACTAACATGGTTTGTGGGCCGTAAATGGCGTAACCCGCAGCAACTTGCTCGGTGCCGGCCTGCAAAAAGGCTTCTTCGCCCAAATCACCTTCTTCGCCATTGCGATCAGGGCAGCGTAGCACTGAGAAGATTGTCCCCACAGAAACGTTAACGTCAATATTGCTTGATCCATCCAATGGGTCAAACACCAATAAATAAGAGCCCTTGGGGTACTTACCTGGAATCTGATAAGCATTATCCATTTCTTCTGACGCCATACCGGCTAAGTGGCCGCCCCACTCGTTGGCTTCCAGCAAGATTTCATTGGACAGCACATCAAGCTTTTTCTGTACTTCACCTTGCACGTTCTCAGTGCCCATGCTGCCTAAAACACCACCCAATGCGCCTTTCGACACTTGGTGATTAATCATTTTACAAGCGCGTGCTACCACTTCGATTAAAAAGCGTAGCTCTGCTGGGGTTTGATGTGAACGGGTTTGTTCAATAAGAAAACGGCTTAAGCTCGTGCGTGTCATGAAACGCTCCAACGGAGTAAGGAAAAATATGCGGGCAAGTTTACCGCTTTGTGACTCGAATTGCTGCATCGCTTTTACCTTGCCGCGGGATACTCTATGAAAAGCAGAATTAATCCGTCTCAGTTTAAAAGACTATGGGCTATGGCGCGGCTGCTAAAACGTTACATTCAAGCACTTTACTGTGAACAAATACGGATTTCAGGCACAGATAACCAGCTACTGCAGCCTTTCTTGACCTGTATCAAAAATCATTGTGCTTCAATCCGTAACATCGTTACTAACCAACACAAACGATAAGTTGCAATGGAGCACATCATGCGCACAACTTTATTCGCTTCGTCATTATTGGCGTTAGCTATTGCTGCACCCTCAGTTCAAGCTCACCAAGCAGGCGATATTATCGTGCGTGCCGGTGCAGTAACCGTTCAGACTCACGAGAGCACCTCTGGCGTTAAAGGTGACCGTGGCACATTAGCCACTTTGGGTAACATTGGCGGCAAAGCATCAATTAATAACGACACCCAATTGGGTTTGAACTTTGCTTACATGGTCACTGATCATTGGGGTGTTGAGTTATTAGCTGCAACCCCGTTCAAGCATAATGTAAGCATCAAAGGCACCCAAGTGCCTGCAGTTGCTGATGGCAAGCTCGGTAGCTTTAAGCACTTACCTCCTACTTTAAGTGCTGTGTACTATCCAATGGACAGCGGCTCAGTATTTCAGCCGTATGTAGGTCTTGGTGTTAACTACACGACTTTCTTTGATGAATCAGTGAGCAGCTCAGCTAAACAGCGTGGATTCACTAGCTTAAACATCAATGACTCTTGGGGTTGGGCAGCACAAGTAGGTGCTGACTATATGTTGACTGACAATATTATGCTTAACGGTCAAATCCGTTACATTGATATTGATACTACAGCCTATGCAAGTCATAAAGATTTAGGCCGCGCCAAAGTAAACGTTGACGTTAAACCATGGGTTTACATGGTTGGTCTCGGTTACAAGTTCTAAGGTTTAGCACCTTAAGCAAAACAGGCGCCTAGGCGCCTGTTTTTGTTTGTCTGGAACACTCTAACTTGCCTGCCAGAGGCAAGTGGCCTAAGCATAACCTGCCGACGCTGCCGCATAGAAAGCTCAGCTGTTCACTTGCTCAAACATTACGGTAATAACTATCCAGTAAGTCCGCCAAACCGGTACGCCACGCCCGTGGTTTAATACCAAAAGTATGGGTAATTTTGCGTGTATCCAGTACTCCATGCTGTGGCTCAATTACCGCATCCGCAAAGCTGGCATGGGCACGGGCTTCAACTTCTTGACTGAGCTGCGGCCGCCAAGCCTGCGCCTCGGCTAAGATTGCTTGCGCAACAGACAATGCGGTTGCCGCCTCTTGCCCACCATAATGGTAGGTTCCCCACAAAGGTGCTGAGCAATCCAGCTGCTTTAATATTGCCAAGATCACCCGCGCAGCATCTTCTACCGGAGTAGGATTACCACGCCGATCATCGGCCATTTCCATCAACTCATGATCCTGTGCACGACGTAAAACACGCCCCAATACGCCTTCAGGACTGTCATCGAGCAGCCAACCAATACGCAACAACACGTGCTTGGAACACAAAGCACGAACACTTTGCTCCATACGCATCAACGCCTGCCCTCGCGGGCTGAGCGGCTTACACTCATTGGTTTCGTTATACGCAGTAGCACGTACACCATCAAATACGCGGTAGCTAGAAGGCTGTAAGAGGATGCAGTCGTAATGTTTACACAACTGCGCTAAGCGCTCGATGGCGCGCTCTTGCGGTATGAAATGTAAAGGATCAACGGCCCCTGCCTGAAACCAATCATAATAATAGGCAAGATTGATCACTGCATCAGGCCGCACTTCATCAATTAAGCTGGTTAAGCTGGCGGCATCCCAGGCCCCCTTTTCCGGCCTAGGGGCCAGAAAAGAAATATCGTCTTCCGCACCCAAACGCACTAAAGCTTTTCCTAGCGCATTGCCACCACCCAGCAAAACCAAGCGTAATTGCATATCAG
>RRZT010215467.1_pt1 | contig 31035 bp, 33 predicted proteins | sample 2165551 | NCBI WGS metagenome assembly RRZT01 (sample SAMN10456910, study PRJNA506462) | wastewater metagenome | biome: wastewater; feature: sludge; material: wastewater sludge; isolation source: wastewater sludge with Escherichia coli K12::gfp cells carrying plasmid... | place: USA: Moscow, Idaho...
AGCTCGATCAGCGCACAGAACTTGGCAAGCAGCATGATGATCAGTGCCGCCGCGCCATAACTGCCGATGCGCGAATCCTTCATGATCGCCAGCACACGTTCCTTCTCCCAACCGCCGCCCAAACCGTCGATCGTGTCGCTCCAGCCGTCTTCATGGAAGGCGCCGGTAATGTAGAGCGTCGCCGCCATCGAGACCAGCACGGCAAGCGTCAGCGGCCAAACGTAGGAGGTGGCCAAAAAGACCAGCGCGGCAATGCCGCCAACAACGATGCCAACCGCCGGAAAATAACGCGTCGAACTCGCCAAGGCCTCACTGCTATGCCCAACCCAGGCAGGCACCGGCAAGCGCGTGAAGAAGCGGATCGCGCCAAAGAAGTATTCGAGTTCGTTACGGAGAGACATTAGTCAGCATCATTTTAGGGGCCACGAAAGCGTTTGTCGCCCCGGCGCCCACAAGGGGACTTCCTTCCGGGCGAAGGCCGGGGTCCAGTTTGTTGAATTTCCTCGATTCCGGCGTTCGCCGGAATGACGAATCTGCAATAAATCAGCGCCTCCTTAACTCTGTTCGCTCACGCCAGCCGATTCGAAGCTGGCCATTTCGTTGAGGAAGGCCACCGAGGCTTTAACCACCGGCCAGGCCAACGCTGCGCCAGTGCCTTCGCCGAGGCGCAGGCCGAGGTCGATCAAGGGGTCGGCCTTGAGATCGGCGAGTTGCGCGAGATGGCCGGGCTCGACGGAGCGGTGGCAGAAAATGCAGTATTCGCCAATCGTCGGCGCAAGTCGCGATGCAGCGAGCAGCGCCGAAGTGACAATAAAGCCGTCGATCAGCAGCGTCATGCCGCGCTCGGCCGCGCCAAGCATAGCACCCGCCATCATGGCGATCTCAAAGCCACCAAACTCGGCGAGTACGGTCAGCGCATCGGCGTTGGCTGGCAAAGCGGCACGCGCAGCGGCTTGCCTCAGCAGGTCGCGCTTGCGGGCCAGGCCGCTGTCGTCCAGCCCGGTGCCGCGGCCGACACAATCGGCCAGCGAGGCGCCGGTCAGCGCATGGGTAATCAAGGAAGCGGCCGCCGTATTGCCGATACCCATCTCGCCAAAGCCGAGCACGTTGCAGCCTTCATCGGCCAGCGCACGGGCGATCTCCGCGCCTTTGGCCAACGCGGCGGCACATTCGGCGGCGCTCATGGCCGGCTCGACGATGTAATTGCGCGTTCCTGGCCCCATCTTGGCGTCGATCAGGCTATCGCGACGGCCAAAGTCATGCGCCACGCCAGCGTCGATCACCTTGAGCGCCATCCCGTTCGAACGAGCGAAAACGTTGATGCCCGCCCCGCCGGCGAGGAAATTCTCGACCATCTGCCAGGTTACCTCCTGCGGGAAAGCTGAAACGCCTGCCTTGGCCGCGCCGTGGTCACCGGCAAAAACAAGGATATGCGGCTTGCTGAGCGTCGGCGTCAGCGTGTTCTGAATCCGCCCGATCTGTAGCGCCAGTTGTTCCAGTCGCCCCAGCGATCCAAGCGGCTTGGTCTTGTTGTTGATTTTATCTTGCAGCGCTGAGTCGAGATCGTTGCGTAACGAGGAAATAGAGAATGTCATGAGAATAGTCTTCAATAGGACGATTGGAAGCGCATCATTATACGTCGGCACCAGCCGAAGACGCCCGTCAATAGGCGCTCTTCAGACCCCGCACCGCAAAGAAGCCCGTGCTTATTGGCTCCTGGGGCCGGCCTATTTGTGGTACGTGCGCGCGCCGTTGCCGGACAAGCGCGAAGCCTGCGCACTGGCCGCCGAATCGAACAAATTCCAGCCGCGATACTGAGCGTTGGTAAAAAACGCCAGCGCGAGCAAACCGATAACGAAATTGGTCTTGATCATCTCATTCTTCCTCGTCGTCCGCTTCTTCGTCTCCGCCGAGATCGCTCTCGTACCAGCGCCGCGCCTCGAAAGCGTTACGTCGCCAGCGGGAATACAAAGGGAAAAGCGTCAGAAAGATCATCACCAGCACATAGTTCGACCAGCCCGCCGGATTGCGGACGACCTGAACGTTGTCGGCAACCGCTGAAGGCCTGTCCTTGCCAAGATCGTATTCGATCACCAGATAGTAGTTTCCGGCCGGGACGTCCTTGTAGGAAATAGAGGTGTCGCGGGAACCTTCGGACCAGCTTTCGCCGTCATCGACGCCCCGATAGTAGCTGATCTCCTGCGCGCTCTGATACGCCTCGCCGCTGCCCTTTTCGATCAGCGTGGTGGTGATATCAACCCAGTTGTTGTCGACGTCCGTGTCGTGCTTGATGCGCAGGGAGCGAGCTCCGCTCGGCAAGGAAAACTCCCGCGTCGTCAGCGTCGCATCGCCGTTATAGGGCGAAAGCACCATCTGCTGTTTAAGCACCGCCTGCGAAGCAAAAATGAAAACAAAGGCCAGTTGTACCAGCGTGGCGACCAGCACCAGTTTCCAATAAAGACTGAAGACGCCACTGTGCCGGTCGGCGTAGGGATTCGGCTGATTGGCATAAACGCCTTTGTGCTCCGGCGCCGGCGCGGCGACCTTGAACGCTGCGCGCAGATCCTCAGGCTCCAGATAAGCGCTTTCGGACCAGCTTGCTTCCTTGTCGGTCACCTCGCGCGAGAGCATCTTCGGCGGGCAGATGTAGTCCTCGACGAGGCAGGACTCGCCGACGGCAACCCGCCAATAAAATTCGCCGACCACATACGTCACCTCGGCTTTGCCGGAACTGAAGAGTTTGTAGTCGTCACCGTTACGCTTGAAACTCGCCGCGCCACGCGAAACCGAAGGCGGGCTGGAGAGGGTACGCGCAAAATTCCAGTGCCCATCGTATTCAGTCAGCCAGGCAAAGCCTTCCTTTTCGTTGAACAACAGATATTCCGACCACGGGTAGTCGATACCGCCGGAACGGGTACTGCGCCGCATGAAGCCGATCGCTTCCCAACCGATGCCAAAGAGCACGCCCTTGCTGCCGAGCGGCAACCAAGGCAGCACGCGCATGGCCTGCGCTGCGGCGGCGAGCAGTTTAACGTTCTCGTTTTCGATGCCAATGATCGAGCCGCAACTATCGCAGGCCACACTCTCGATGGCGCCAGAATGGATGGTCAGCGGCGAGGCGCAATGCGGGCAGTTAAAGGCCTTGGCCTTGACTGTCGGCACCGGCGAACCCCCGGCGGCATCCCGAAGATTAGTCAGCTTGAGCTCGTCAAACTTGGCCGGATAGCCAACAAAGACCAGCGGCGGCGTTTCACTGTAGTCGAGCGTGACGAAGCGGTCGTTACCGCGCAGGTCGGCGGTATTGACGTCGTAACCGGCCTCCACCTTGAACGGCAATTCGCCTTGACCGGCGATGCAGCGCGCTTGTTCAAGGTCAGTTACCGTAAAGTAACGGCCAGCGATGTTGACCTGCATCTCTGGCGCCAGCGTTGCGAACTCCGGAATCGGCTCGGTGACCTGCACCTGCGAGCTGACGACATATTCCCCCGACGCTTCGGACAGCCAGGAACTGCGCCCGTCGTCGAAAAGGATATGCCACTCGTTCCACAGGCCGGACTCGTGCTGGAGCTGGATGCGGCCAATCACGCCAAAATGCAGCCCGCGGAACGTTCCCTCAGTACCGATCTGAATCAGCGACGGATCGTCGAGCAAATCGGCCATGCGCCCGAGGTTTTTCAGGTCCTCGCCATCGCGCAGCAAGGTACTGCGACAAAACTCGCACACGGCATAGGCAGAGGCAGACGCCCGGAAATTAACCGGGGCGCCGCAGGAGGGGCAGTTGGCGGTTTTCACTGGCAGCCGCAATAGGTGTTTAGGCTACGAAGTCAGCTCAGCTTGCCCAGCAACTCGGCTTTCTTGGCATCGAACTCGGCTTGCGAAAGAATGCCCTTGGCCACCAGACCATGCAGTTTTTCGAGCGTCGCGACAACGTCGTCTGCACTTACCGAAGCTGCCGCGCCAGCAACCGCCGCGGCCGCAGCGATGCCGGCAACCGGAGCGGCAGACGCCGCACCGGGCTGCATAGCTTGTGTCATCGCCTGTGCCATGCCCTGCCCGATCGTCATTCCAGCGCCAAGCCCCGCCCCCATCCCGGCCAAGCCCCCCTCGTTCTGTGCCGCCAACGGAATGCTGTTGGCGACCTGATACTGGGTATAACGCCCCATGTCGCCGATCATGTTCATACCGATCTTGGTGTCGAGAATCTTCTGCAGTTCTTCTGGCAGCGAAACGTTCTGCACAACGAAGCTGTCGAGCGCCAGACCGTAGCGGTCAAACAAGGGCTCGAGCTTGGCCTTCATGGTGTTGCTGAACTCAACCTGATTGGCCGCCATGTCGATAAATGGAACGCCCGACTCGCCAAACAGATCGGTCATCGTGCCGATCACCTGCCCGCGCAACTGACCATCGAGGTCTTCAACGGTGTAAGCCTCGCGGGTACCGGATACTTCCTTGTAGAACTTGGTGGGATCAACCAGTTTGTACGAATAGATGCCGAACGCACGCATCCGCACCATGCCGAAATCCTTGTCACGGATAGTGATCGGATTGGGCGTTCCCCACTTGCGATCGAGCTGCAGGCGGGTCGAGAAGAAGTACAGATCCGACTTGAAGGGCGAGGCGAAGAGCTTGTCCCAGTTCTTCAGATTGGTCAGCAGCGGCAGTGTGCGCGTGGTCAGCGAATGCAGACCGGGGCCAAAGGCATCAGCCGCCTGACCTTCATTAACGAACAAGGCCATCTGCGAATCGCGCACCGTCAGCTGCGCGCCGTTCTGGATTTCGAAGTCCTCCATCGGATAGCGATAGGCCAGTACGCCATCGGTTTCCTCAGTCCAGTGAATGACGTCGATAAACTGTTTCTTGATGAAATCCATAAATGCCATGACGATCTCCCTGAAATTGGTGTCGGATCAATAAGACATGCAAGCGGCGTTAATCAGGCCAACCGTCATCGAAAGCACGGCAAACAACGTTGCCGGAGCCACTTTCCCGGCCGGAATATCCTCTGCCAAATGCGGCAGAAGCAGACGGCAAGCGAAATAGGTTGCCATCTGAATCAGACCGGCAACTGCCCCCCAAGCCGCCAGATCGATCAAGGTGTCGCTATGCGCAATCACATTGGCCACCGGCATGGCAAAGCCGAGCAAGGCGCCGGAAAGACTCACCGCCGCCGCCGTATTCCCTTGCCGGATCAAGGCAAATTCGTCATACGGTGTGACGTTGACGTAAATCAGCAAAAACACGGCTATCAGCGCAATGGCGACCGCAAAATAGGCAAAAAACAGGGGTAACAGGGGCAACATTTTTGGCAGCATGATCACTCTCCAATACACACCAGCGCACAGCGGCGACTTCAAACCGCAAGACTACTGCGAAGTGGCAAAACGTACCAGCCCGTCGAGAATCAAATGTTCGGAAAATTGAAATGGAATGGCAAGGTGCAGCGCAATTTGCGTGGCCGCTCCGCCGGTCAGCAAGCAAAGCGCATTACTTGCCGCGGGCAACTTGGCATACATGCGCTCGATGGCGCCAATCTGTGCATGCAGGCAACCGCTGGCAATCGCATCGATGGTGCTACGCGGCTCATCACGATACGTACCTTCGGACAAGGGCAATTGCGCCGTATTCCGGGCCAGTGCCGTACGCATCAAATCCATACCCGGCAGAATCAGGCCACCGCGAAAATTTCCACCGGCATCGAGCCAATCCACGGTCGTTGCCGTTCCGGCGCAAACAACCAGGCAATCAGCCGATCGCAGCGCACGCGCTCCAATCAACGCCGCCCAGCGATCCGCGCCAAGTCGCCAGCTTTCTTCATAGGCGTTGCGCACCCCGCATTGACTCGCGCTGGAACGCAGCCAGAGAAGTGGGGCAAAACGGGTGGCCAGCGCTTTTTCCACCCTCGCTTCCACTGCTTCGCCAGCCACATTGCAGGCGACAATGCGCGCCGAATCCGGCCAGCGATAGCTTAACTCGAGCAAGCTCGAAACGTCGCGGGTGAGGAAAGCACCCCGCTCCAGCCAAACATCGCCGTCATGGATGCCCCACTTGATACGCGTATTGCCGACGTCTATGGCGATAATCATGCGCACCGCAGGGAAACATCCCCGGACAAACAACGCTCAATCCCATCGTCGGTTTTCAAGAGCAGGGCCCCATCCACATCAGCACCCCGACAGATCCCCTCTTTCAGCACTCGCCCGTCGCGCTGCAAGCGTACTGGCCGATTCTGCCAGGCATGGTGCACTAGCCATTGATCGCGCAACGCGGCAAAACCACCACCAGAAAAAATATCTAAAACGTGAGCCAGTTCAATCAACAACTCGGCAAACAAAGCGTGTCGATCCGGCAAGGCAAGGAGGACTTCATCGAGTGCCGCAGGCGGCAAAGCAAAGCGTTCGTCTTGCCACGCCTGCTCAGGCAGGCTCAGATTAAGGCCAATACCGATAACGGCCAAAGCCCCCTCTTGCTCACTTACCATTTCAACGAGAATACCGCCAAGCTTAGCGTCGTCATACAAGATGTCATTTGGCCACTTCAGTGTGACGCCTAACGCGCCACAGGCCTCCAGCGCATTAATCACGGCAACGCCAACGGCAAGAGATAGCCCGGATAGATGCTCGAGGCTCCGCTCAAAACGCCAGAGAACCGAAAACGTCAAGCTTGACTCCGGGGTCGACAACCAGGAGCGCCCGCGACTCCCTCGCCCGGCCGTCTGCTGGTCGGCCACGATGACACTGCCGACTGGCGCACCCTGTTCGGCACGCTCAAGCAGCAAGGAACTCGTTGACTCGCATTGGGCAATCGAATCCACATCGAAACGACCACGCGCCTCTCCAAGCAAGGCGTGTAAACGCGCGGTGTCAATCAGCAGAGGGGGAGAGCAGTCAGTCATGCCGCGTCACAAAACAGATACCATCGGGATTGCTCGACGTATCAGACATCCAGAACAATGTAACAAATAATCCACAGAATCAACGCAGCTTGGATAGCTCTTTCTGAATGGCCTCAATATTGCGCTCATGCAAAGTCACTTTGTCCTTGTACGGCTGCACGCGCTCCTGAACCTTGCCGCCGCTGATCCCGCCGGTAGCCATCCGTTCGCTTGGCAACACCTGCCCCTCCTGATCGGCAAGTTCCTTTTTTGCCTGCTCAAGATTCTTTTGTTCAGCACCAAGCTCGCCTTCCAGAATGCGCCGACGATCCGTATCACGCGACTTCTGCGAATCGTCATCCACTTTAGGGAAAGAGGATGGCGTCGGCGTTCTCGCCGCTGCCTTGGCTGCAGGAACACTCGTCGCCGGCCCGAGATCCATCGGGGAGCACTTAACGCCCTTGCTTGGCGACTTGATATTGGAAAAAGTCTTGTGCCCGCTGTCATCCACGCACTGATACATGACATCAGCGCACACTGGCATTGCTGCCAACGCACACAATACGAACGGGAAGTAGAGCTTTACAGAATTCATCGTAATCCTATCCGTGGTTATAACCAAGCTGCTGAGTTCCAAAGTGAATAACAGTGTATTGGATGGCTCATTGAATTACAAACGCAGCAACCCGCCAGTGGTGGACAAAAAAAGGACGGAAATACCGCCCGTCCTTTTTTAGCGCCCTACAAGAGCAAGATCAGCAGCTGTAGTACAGATCGAACTCGACCGGATGCGTCGTCATGCGAACCTTGTTAACTTCTTCCATCTTGAGCTCCAGATACGCATTGATCCAGTCCTCGGAGAACACACCGCCACGCGTCAGGAAGTCGCGATCCTTGTCGAGTGCTTCCAGCGCTTCTTCCAGGCTGGCACAAACGGTCGGGATACGTGCCTCTTCTTCCGGCGGCAGATCGTAGAGGTTCTTGTCGGCCGGATCGCCGGGGTGGATCTTGTTCTGGATACCATCCAGACCTGCCATCATCAGCGCGGCAAAGCACAGATAGGGATTGGCAATCGGGTCGGGGAAGCGTGTCTCGATACGGCGCGCCTTGTCGGAGGCCACATGCGGCACGCGGATAGAAGCCGAGCGATTCTTGGCCGAATAAGCCAGCTTGACCGGCGCTTCGTAATGCGGGACCAGCCGCTTGTACGAGTTGGTTCCCGGATTGGTAATGGCGTTTAGCGCCTTGGCGTGCTTAATGATGCCGCCAATGTAATACAGCGCGGTCTCGGACAGTCCAGCGTAACCATTGCCGGCAAACAGGTTCTTGCCATCCTTCCAGATCGACTGATGCACATGCATGCCGGAACCGTTATCGCCAACGATCGGTTTGGGCATGAACGTCGCCGTCTTGCCATACTGATGAGCCACATTGTGCACGACGTATTTGAGGATCTGCGTCTGGTCGGCGCGCTTGACCAGCGTATCGAACACCGTACCAATTTCGCACTGACCGGCGGTCGCCACCTCATGATGATGCACCTCGACCGGGCAGCCGATGGATTCAAGCGTCAACACCATCGCCGAACGGATATCGTGCAGGCTATCGACTGGCGGAACGGGGAAGTACCCCCCCTTAACCGTCGGCCGGTGGCCGGAGCCACCGCCGCCTTCCGTCTTCTCACCGGAGGCCCAAGCCGCTTCCTGGGAATAAATCTTCAGGTTGCAACCGGACATATCGACATGCCACTCAACCGAATCAAAAATGAAAAACTCCGGCTCCGGACCAAAATAGGCCGTATCGCCGATACCGGAAGATTTGAGGTAAGCCTCAGCACGCTTGGCAATCGAGCGCGGATCACGGTCGTAACCCCGGCCATCAGTTGGCTCGACCACATCACAGGTCATCACGATCGTCGTCTCGTCAAAGAAGGGGTCAACATAAGCGGTCGACGGATCGGGCATCAGTTGCATGTCGGAGGCTTGAATCCCCTTCCAGCCGGCAATCGACGAACCATCGAAAGCGTGGCCGTTCTCGAACTTGTCCTCGTCAAATGCACTAACCGGGACGGTGACATGCTGCTCCTTGCCGCGGGTGTCGGTAAAACGAAAATCGACGAACTTGGCGTCGTTATCGTTGATCATCTTGATTACGTCTTGTGGGCTTGCCATATGCAGAATCTCCTCAACGGATGCCGGTCAATCCGGCGAGAATCGTCAATCGGAAAGGCTGCGAAGACCTGCAGAACCTCCGCCAATTAACGCAACACTTACCCGTTATTGTGCCACAAGGCTCAGCCACACACGACGCCGACGTTCTTTGCTACCATGTCTGCGTCTTTTGTGCCTGCTTCCGCAAGGTTCGCCGTAACGCCGCATTTGGGTTCTTGAAAAGCCTGATCGGGTCCGACGGCCCGCGTGTAACCGCCCGGTTCATGCACAAGAGCAAGTGCCGTATCACAGCGCTGCCAGCGAGCAGGTCAGCAGATCATGAGAGGCGCGATTTCAGCTCCCGCGGAAAACATCGCGCCCAACGCTGAAGTCATTGCATGCCCTAGCCGTCCAAGGATTGGCGTGCCGACCTCCACGCTCCGCAGCCCTTTGCCGGCATCACTTGGCTAACAATGACCCGCAAAGGAAGCTTATGCGCAACGATTACACCAACGCCGTCCTGGTGTTGAACCACAACGGCGTCGGTCAGGCTGACCCGGCACTGAGCCACAAACTGGCGACCAATTATTTCCGCACCCTGATCGAACTTGGGCAGCACCCAGCGGCCATTGTGTTTTACGCCGAGGGCGTCAAGCTGGTTGCCACAGGAAGCGCTTGCCAGAAAGAACTTGAAGAGTTATCTGCCATCGGCGTATCGCTCATCGCCTGCCGAACCTGTCTGGATTACTACGGCTTGCTGGACAAAGTCGTCGTTGGCGAGGTTGGCAACATGATGCGCATCGTCGAGGCACAGGCATCGGCGGACAAGGTGATTACGCTGTAACCATGACACTCAAGCAGGAGCCTAGCCGTGAATAGAAGCAAGAAGATAGTCGTGCTGTGTCACTGCCTTTTGAACTCAAACTCCAAAATCGCCGGTTTGTCCCACTATCCCGGCGCGCTGCTCCCCGTGGTTAACAAGCACCTCGCCACGGGAGCCGGGCTCCTTCAGCTCCCTTGCCCGGAAATGACCTATCTTGGTCTCAAGAGATGGGGAATGACCAAAGACCAATACGACACGCCGTTTTTCCGACGCCACTGCAGGAACATACTGCAACCGTACATAGATCAAATCGCCGAGTATCTCAACAACGGATACTGTATTGAACAGATTATTGGCGTGGATGGCAGCCCTAGCTGCGGCGTCAAGCGCACGTGCGCCGGATACTGCGGCGGAATGATCGACGAACAAAGCGCTCAATCCGCCCGAGAAATGGAAGGAAGCGGCGTTTTCATTGAAGAACTGTCGAAAATGCTACAGGAACAATCCCTCTCGATTCCGTTTGAAGCAATCGACGAGAACAACCCGCTTTAGAGAACAAAAAAACATAACCTGAAAACTCAACACAAGGCCATTCGCATTTGCTAAGATCGCCGCGCCTTCGTATTGGCCTCTGGTTGGCTCGCCGTAACGCCGCATTCATCCCTTGCAGAAAGGGTGATCGGGTCTGACGGCCCGCGTGTAGCTGACCTGATTCGAATACGACGGTATGTGCCGTATCACAGCGCTGCCATCGTGCAGGTCAGCAGATCATTAGAGGCGCGAAACTCCAGTCTTGATCGCCACCGATCCAGAAACTGGCGTTTTGTCACACACGAACCCCGTTATGGGCTTCGGCGCTCCCCCTAATTGCATCCGCACCTCACGAAACCGCTGCGCTAGCACATATTGTTTCGTGTTTGCTGCCGCACCCAATTTCGCGCGCCCCACCACACGAGTATCGCTAACAAAAGCCAACACCCAAATGCATTGGCAAACACCTGCTCGAGTAAAAAAATGATTTCGGAAGAAGAAAGAACCCTTCAGGAGATAAACAAGCTTTCCGAAGAAAAACAACGGCTCATTGCCAAATACAACCTGAAGCTCAACGACAGAAACATCTGGTATATCAAAAACGAAAACGGTTTTGTTCGTCCGGTTATGAAGCATGTTTTTGTCGAACGAAGAGACATCTTGGCGCTTGTCTTCAGAATGTATGAACTGTGCGCAGCAAAGGTTACCTACTTCAGAAGCAATCTGGAATTCTTTGAGCCCTATGTTCACGACACCTATTTTGGATTCCAGAAAACCCAGCTTTGGAACGCCGAGTTTTTGCTCCATCTCCCCTCGAATCGACTAATCGATTTGCGATCGCTGCAATTGATAAGAAATATCGATGTATTCAAGGAATGGTGCGCCAAAATTGAGAACTTTGGCCAATCAGACATGCCCCAATTCAACGCCCTGTTTAACCATCAGGACAGGAACAAAAACCATCACGAAGAAAGTTTCGTTCCTGCGTGATTTGCAAACACCTCTGAGTGACACAAAAGGCGATTCCGAAACCGAACAAGCGGAAAATCAGCCTGAAACCATATTTATTGAACATATCCGTCACAGTGATAGGATGAGCATGGACTCAAGGTCAAGCAGGATATTTGGCCATGGGCCAATGAGACGTAACACTTCACCAGACAAAAGGAGATTTCCATGAAAGCCGGTGCAAGAAACAGGATCAGAGCCAAAGTAAAGTCCATCAAAGAAGGGGATGTTATGTCCCTGATCAAGTTTGACGTGATATCCGCAGAAGAGATGGCCTCGGTTATCACCACGGAATCGGTGCAGGATATGAATCTCAAGGTAGGTGACGAAGTTCAGCTTGACATCAAGGCGGTTCACGTTCTCCCGATCAAGGAGTAAAGCCCTGCCTGATCTTCGTTAGCAATCATGCTGGCGGCGTGCTTGAAGTCATTCTTCACGCCGCCAGCATGATCATTCCAAAGCGATCCAAGCGCGAAGAACCGTTGCTCCACCACACAGCAGAAAACGCACCCGCCCAGCGGAGAAATACATCCCCACGACCACAAAACGGCTCACCTACAAATGATGCTCACCTTCTCGCTGCCCAGCCAATCTGTCGTCGTCGCCCTTGCGCCATGATCTACCTTGACAACGCGGCCACCAGTTTTCCCAAGGCACCCGGCGTCGTTGACGCCACCGTGCACTTCATGACGGAAGTTGGCGCCAACGCCGGCCGGGGCAGTCATCGGCTGGCGAGAGAAGCCAGCCATCGGCTGTTCGATGTTCGGGAGCGCTGCGCGGCCTTCCTCGGCATTCAACAACCCGAGCGTCTTGCATTCACCAAACACGCTACGGAGGCGCTCAACCTGGTGCTGATGGGGCAGGTGCCTGTCGGCGGAACCGTCGTCCTCAGTTCTCTGGAACACAACGCGGTCATGCGCCCCCTGCGCCATCTCGAAGAAACACGCGGCATTCGTCTGATCGTGGTGCCTTTTGACGCCTGTGGCCGGCCTGACCCAAGCGCTCTGCGAGAGTCCCTGGCGCTGCGACCGGACCTCTTCGTGCTGACCGCCGCCAGCAACGTTACGGGTTGCCTCCCCCCTCTGGAAGAGATCGCCGCTCTGTGCCGTAAAAATAACGTGCCTCTGTGCGTCGATGCCAGCCAGGCCGTCGGGCACGTCCCCATTACTGTAGAAGACATCGACTTTCTTTGCTTCTCTGGCCACAAAGGACTCATGGGACCGATGGGAACCGGTGGACTCTATGTTGCGCCGTCTTTTCATCCAGCGCCGTTGCTGAGGGGGGGAACGGGTAGCCTATCCGAAAGCGAGCATCAGCCCACATTCATGCCGGACTGCTATGAGGCCGGAACGCAGAATCTAAGCGGCCTCGCGGGGCTTCTCCCAGCACTGGACTTCATCAACGCCACAGGTCTCGATCACATCCACGCTCAGGAAACAGCGCTCTGCGATCACTTGCTTGCAGGACTCCTGGCTTTGCCAGGCATCACCTCGCCTGGGCCAGCCATTGGCGCGAAGCGCGCCCCCGTCGTTTCCATTTCCGTAGACGATCGTGACCTTGGAGAAATCGCTCTGGAGTTTGACCGGCGCGATATCGCCCTTCGCCTCGGCCTGCACTGTGCGCCTGCGGCGCACCGGAGCATTGGCACCTTTGAGGCTGGCGGCACACTGCGCTTCTCGCCGGGTTTTTTCACCACCAAAGACGAGATTGACACCACCATCCAAGCAATGAAGGAGATTTTGACATGAGTGATTTCCCAGCCCTGACGAAGTACACGCGATTTTCCGGATGCGGCGCCAAACTGGGGCCCGGTGTCCTGGAGAAGGCGCTGTGCGGCCTGCGGCAGCCGGCCTACCCGGAACTCATGGCGGACTTCTCGGGTTACGAGGACGCCGGATTGTTCCGCCTGAGCGATGATTTGGCACTGGTGCAAACCGTGGATTTCTTCCCGCCCATCGTGGACGACCCTTTTCTTTTCGGTCGCATCGCCGCCGCCAATGCGCTCTCCGATGTTTACGCCATGGGCGGCCGTCCCATCACCGCCTTGTGCTTGACTTGCTACCCGCTAAAGGCACTGGGCATGGATGCGCTCAAAGCCATGATGGAGGGTGGCTTGGACGCTCTGGTCGAAGCGGGATGCGCCCTGCTCGGCGGTCACAGCGTCGAGGACCCCGAACCCAAGCTGGGCTACGCCATCACCGGTCTGGTCGATCCCACCAAAGTGTGGCGCAACAATACCCTGCGACCCGGCGCGGCGCTCATTCTCACCAAACCCATTGGCACCGGGCTGGTAAACATGGCTCAGCGCGCGGATTGTGCTGATCCAAAAGCGCTGGAAATCGCCCGCACCTCGATGGCAACGCTTAATAAAGCGGCTGCCGAGGTACTCTCGACCTTCACCGTACTCGCCTGCACTGACGTTACAGGCTTCGGTTTGGGTGGGCACGCAGCGGAAATGGCCGACGGCGCGCCTTGCGGATTGCGCATCCGCTACGCGGACTTGCCGTTGATCCCCGGTGCATTCGATTACGCCGCCATGGGCCTCGTGCCGGAAGGCACCTTCCGCAACAAGGAGGGACGCCTACGTTTCGTTACAAACGCAGCATCCGTCGATCCCGTGGTTCTCGACGTCATCTTTGATCCCCAGACCTCTGGAGGACTGCTGGCCGCCGTTCCGCTTGATCAAGCCGAAGCAGTTCTTTCCGCCTTGAAGGCGAAGGGGGTTCCCGCCGCCCTCATCGGCGAGACCGGTGGTGATGCCGGCACAATTGAAATTCATTCCTGAAAAGAGAGAGCGGGGCACGCCACATGATGCTCGTTGCCACGTTTCCTTCCACACAAGCCGCGCTGCGTGCAGAACGCGATCTGGAGGGGGCGGTGTTGATCGAACTGATCCCTGTACCCCGGAAGATTCACAGCAATTGCGGATTCTGCTTGCTGGTAGGCCCCATCGAACCCTGCGAAACCACTTTCGAGTCCGCTATCGCCGCACTTCAATCTCAAGGCGCCCAGAGTCTTTGGCGCGTCATCGAACTTCCATCCCTGACATCCAACCGTAAGGAGAAACGTTATGAGCCCTACCCCTAAAATCGTTGACGCCCGTGGCCTGGCCTGCCCACAGCCCGTGATCCTTACCCGCAAGGCCCTGGCCGAAGGCGGCTTTGAACTACTCGAAGTGATCGTTGACAACGCCTCCAGCAAAGAAAATGTCGCCCGTTTTGCTACCCATGCAGGTTGCAACGTGGAGGGCATCGACGAGTCCGGCGCTGAAGCGCGCATCCGCATTCGTCCCGCCAGCATCACCCCCCAATCCAGCCTGCCACCGGCAGAAGACTTCTGTGACGTGTCGAGTCAGCCCAAACAGAATGAAAACATCGAAACCGTCTTCCTTTCCAGCAACACCATCGGACGCGGCAGCGACGAACTGGGCGCTCTCCTCATGCGCGCGTTCCTCTACACGCTCACGGAATCCGACATCGTACCCAAACGATTGCTGCTCATGAACAGCGGTGTGTTACTCGCCGTAGAAGGTTCGGAGCATTTGACCAACCTTCGTCGCTTGGTGGATCTGGATGTGGAAATTCTCGTTTGCGGCACCTGCCTCGAGTTTTTCAAGGTCAAAGACACTCTCGCCGTAGGTCGCATCTCCAATATGCAGGAAATTCAGGGCGCACTCATGGAAGGCCGAGCCCTGAGTCTTTAAAACCGGATATCAAAGGAATTACAAATGAAAGTGCAAGCCCGCGTCAAACGTAATCCAGCCATCTTCATGATGTTGCTTTTTGTTTTATTGGCCTTACCGCTGCCACTCTTTGCCGAAACGGCATTCAAAATCGTCAGCACCGATGAGTTGAAGGCGATGCTTGCCGAAGGAAAACCGCTGACGCTTATCGACTCGCGCTCACCACAGGAATACCAAGAGGCGCATATCAAAGGGGCTATCAGCATCCCGGAAAAAGAGCTTCAGGAAAACGTGACGCTTCTCCCAGAGGACAAATCCGCTCTGCTGGTAATTTATTGCAACGGCGTAAAGTGTGGCAAAAGCAAGCGACTGGCCCTGCAGATAGAGCCTCTGGGATATACGAATGTCCAGATTTACAGCGAGGGGATTCCCGTATGGGAAGAGCGTATGCTAGCTATCGTTCCCGGCCTGGAGTACGGCAAGAAGATTGACACCCGGAAGTTTGGGGCGACCGAACTCAAGCAGATAATCGATGCGAAAAAAGATGACTATGTGTTGGTTGATGTACGCGACGTAGCTGAGTTCAAAGAAGGACATATACCAACAGCCATCAACATTCCGGCCGAAACTTTTGCCTCGGGCGCAGGAGCGCTTCCCAAAGAGAAAAAGATCATCGTCTATTGCAATACCGGCAGCCGCAGTTATTTGGCCTATCGCAAACTCATCGGGCTTTCCTACACCGATATCTATCAGACGCTCATGGCCGATTGGAAGGATGCCGGATTGGCAGTGGAAAGATAAGCTTTTCGGCGCACTAATCGGTTTCACCGCGCACGTTCCGGCATGACGCTGCTGCTGGTGTTGAACTGAGCCGCGACCTTCGGTCGCGGCTCAGTTCAAACAAACATGCGCGAAATTTTCTTGACCACTAATTCGCGCGAAAACTCCAACACGCTGGCATCAAGGGAATACAAATCGATGCCGCCATGCTGGAAATGCATGGCGCAAGCCGACGACTGGCCTCGTTCAACGACATCATTCCGGATTTCGTCTTCAGTGGCATCTTTTTCAACACCAACTACGTGAAAGAAAACCCAAAAGAGGTACGCGCTTTTCTTAAAGGGATTGTGGAAGCCTTCAAATACATAAAGAACAATGATGAAAAGGCCAGATCCTGGCTCCCGAAATAATCCGGAGTGGACAAAAACATAGCCATGAACGCCGCTATGCGCGAGTTTTCACTCGACGGCAGAGAGCCGGAAGAGCGGCTGCTCAAGATCAGAGACCTGATGATCAAGTACGGGTATCTGGACGAAAAAATCCCCGTCGACAAGATTGTTGATTACGCCTACTTGCCAAAATAGGTGAGAGAAGCAGGGCATTGCCGGGACGGCCGGACAATGCCCTGCGAAGGCGGCAACGCGTTGCTCGTTGATTTGCTGGAGGCCAGATTTTCCGGCATATCCGATCAACACAGTTCGATATTTCTTTGCTAACATGCCCACCGCCTTTGAGTTTGCATCTGCTTGGCTCGCCGTAACGCCGCATTCACTTTTTTGAAAGAGTGATCGGGTCAGACGGCTCGCGTGTAGCCGGCCAGGTTCGAACGAAAAGGAATGTGCCGTATCAGAGCGCTGCCGCCTGGCAGGTCTGCAGATCATTAGAGGCGCGAAGCTCCAGCTGCCATAGACTTCAGGTCGGCCGCTGGCGTTTTTTACGCACGACCCCCGCTGCGCGGTTCGTTGCGCCTCTTCATCTGTTCCGCCCCTTGCTGTTGCACTCTGCCACTGCGCGTTTTCGCGGGCCTTGGCTCGCCAACCATGCAAACGAAGCAGCAGGAGATTGGCAATGGCCGAAAAACAGAGACATTTCTTTATGGGTCTTATAGGCTTACCAAAAGCAAAAGTGGCTCGCGCATGAATCACAGCACGCCCGAGCTTGCCGCTAAAGCCTACGCGCTACTGACGCTGGATCGTCAGATTGTCGGCATCAAATTCGCCTACACCGCCGAAGACTTCGAAGAAATGCCCGCCAAGGCGATGAGCGCTAACGTCGCTTATTGCGTAGTCGTCAAAGCCGCCATGGCCGGCAAAAGCGTGAAATTGTCAGGAGAGTTTTCTGGATGCAACGGCAGCAGCCGGGCTCTCGGATTTGCCGCACCGACTGAAGCATTTTCCAGCGGCGAGGCCTTCTGTGGCTTTGGCTTGTACAAGGATCTGCCCACCAGCAAGCAAGTCGCCGACAGCATGGTGTTTTGCCAAAAACCCAGCTATGGAATACTGGCCCAGCCCCTGGAAAAATACAAAAACGACCCGCCAGACGTGGTCATTATCACGACAGACGCCATCAATGCCATGCGCGTTCTTCAGGGATACACGTACAGCCATGGCTCGCACCCTGATTTCAAGATGACCGGAAACCAGGCCATTTGCGTCGAATGCACATCCCACCCGCTGGAAAGGAACCAGATGAACCTTTCCATGCTCTGCTCCGGAACGCGCTATCTCGCCAACTGGAAACCGGGCGAGATTGCCATGGGCTTCCCCTACCAGCAGTTTGTCGAAACGGTGGAAGGCATTTTGAAAACGGCCGATGCTGTAGAGCTGGACCCGGCAAAACACCGGATTCAAGAAGGGCTGGTCAGCCGGGGCTTGCCCGATCCGGGCTTTCGCTACGGTCATACGTACTACACCGACCTGGAGAAAGAAAAAGCAATGCTGCGAAAGGGGCGGTCATGAACAGTCCGACAGAACATCCATTGAGCGGCTTGTTAGCCAATCAGGCCAAATTTGTTGTTGACCGCTTGCGCCATACCTATACCTCTGAAACGGGCAATCCGGTTCCGGTCATCGGCGACGTGAATTTTTCGGTCAAACCCTTCGAGTTCGTCGCGGTCGTTGGTCCCAGCGGCTGCGGCAAAAGCACCTTGCTCAACATCATGTCCGGCTTACTGAAGCCGCAATCGGGCTCGGTCAATCTCGACGGGCACGCGCTGAACGGCATCACGCCGCGAATCGGCTACGTGTCCCAATCCGACAGCCTTCTTCCATGGCGAACCACGCTGGCCAATGTGGAACTGGGCATGGAGCTCAGAGGCGTGCCGAAACAGGAACGCCGCGAAAAAGCCATGTCCCTTATTCGGCAAGCCGATCTCTCAGGCTTTGAAAATGCCTATCCGTATCAACTGTCCGGAGGGATGCGCAAACGGGTCGACGTCATCAAAATTTTGGCCATGGACCCTGAAATCATTTTCATGGATGAGCCCTTTGCCTCGCTGGATGTCTTTACCCGGGAAATGCTGCAGACCTACATTTTGTCCTTGTGGCAGACCACCCAGAGAACGGTTGTGTTTATTACCCATGACCTGACCGAAGCGATAACCCTGGCCGATCGCGTCATCGTTCTTACGCAAAGGCCGACACGGGTTAAAGCAGAGCATGTCATCACCTTGCCACGACCAAGGGTGCCTGCCGAACTGCGCTTTAACCCAGCATTCATTCAACTGCACAAAAACATCTGGAACGATTTGAAAGATGAAGTGCACTACCAGGATCGCTCATGAAAATACTCGGCATTGAAATTGCAGATAACACCAGCCAGCTTTTCCTGCGCATCACGCTTTTCCTGGTTTTGATGGGTGCTTGGGAAATTCTTGCCATCACAGGCATTGCCAATCCTTTTTACAGCAGTCAGCCCAGTCATATCCTTAAAGACATTCCCGTCTTTTATGAAACAGGCAAGCTGCTGCAGCATACCGGGGTGACTCTGTCCGAAGCGCTGTGGGGGCTGCTCTTCGGGACTCTCGCCGGAATTTTGATGGCGTTTCTTTTAGGTCTTTTCGACTACTTCGGCAAAGTGATCGAGCCCTTCATAACCGCTTTGTACGGCATACCCAAACTGGCTCTCGCCCCAATTTTCGTTCTCTGGTTCGGACTCGGCATTGAGTCAAAGGTCATCATGGCCAGCCTACTGGTGTTCTTTCTCGTGTTTTTCAGCACCTACGGCGGCATCAAGAGTGTCGATCGCAACATCCTCACATCGGTTCGCCTCATGGGCGCAACGCAAACGCAAATCATCTTCAAGGTGATTTTGCCGTCGTCTGTGCCGTGGATTCTCGCCGGGGTCCGCGGCGGCCTGGGGGCCTCACTGATCGGCGCAATCGTCGGTGAATACATGGGCGCCAGCGCCGGACTGGGTTGGGTGATTTCCTACGCCACTTCGTTCTTTAACGTGGATCGGGTCATGTCCTGCATTTTCATCCTGTTTTTTGTCGGAATCGTTTTCAACATGGCGTTGAAACATGTTGAAAAAGTGCTGCTGAAATGGCGGCCACCGCTGGACTACAGCGGCACCTTATAGCGTTATGGCCGCCAAAAGTGCGGCCAATGGCTATGTTTGTTTTTACGTTTGTATCTACGTTTGTTTCTGAATCAATTTCAAATTTCTGGAGGAATAACATAATGAAAAATGGAAAAACCTGGCTTGCAATGGCCGGTCTCGTAATGGCGATGTTGCTGCAAAGCGTCAGCGCCGCGGATAAAGCACAAGCGGCCAAGCAGCCGGGGAAACTGACCACGCTGACCATTGCCGAAATCCACGGCGAAGCCTGGCTGCCGGCTTATCTGGCCGAAGCGCTTGGCTACTACAAAGAGGAAGGTCTGAACGTCAAATTCATCACCATGAAGGACGGCCCGGTCGCCTTCCAGGGCATGCACGCCGGCAGCGCCGACCTGACCATGCTGAGTACGGAGCCGGTTTTCAGAGCCCAGGCCAAAGGTCTCGAATCGACCATTGTGGTGTCCTTCCTGACCGGCAAGAACTACATGTTTGTTGGCTCTCCGGCCATCAAGGATGTCAAGCAACTGAAAGGGAAAACCATTTTCGCTGGCGCCCCCGGCTCTGCTCCGCACTCGTTCGCTTTGTCCTTCCTGGCCAAAGCTGGCCTCAAGGACACCGATGTCACGTGGGCACAAATGGAATACGGCGCCTCTTTAGGCGCCCTTGAAAAAGGCCACATCGACGCTTCCTACATCCGCACAACGGCCAAAGATGAAGTCGCCGCCGCCGGAGCCAATATCCTCGTCGACGTTTCCGACCCTGCTCAACACAAGGCGATCTACGGAACCACACGCTACGAGTCGTCCATCGTCGTCGGCACCAAAAAGTTCGTCAAGAACAACCCCGAAACCATGCAGAAATTTGCCAATGCCATTGTTCGCGCCATGATCTGGATCAACAAGAACAGCAATGAAACCGTTGCAAAAAAGGCCTTTGCCTACTTCCCGGATGGCAGCGTTAATGCAAAATCCCTTACCTACCTTCGCCCCTCACTCTCCGTCGATGGCTTTATCACACCGGAAGGACACAACACCATCATCGCTTTCTGCAAATCCAGCGGCATCATCGACCGCGATATTCCTTATGACGAGATCAACGACATGTCTTTCGTCAAGAAGGCTTACGCAAAATACAAGCAGTAACATAAGCATTGAATTGTTCGCTTTTCACCCAAAGGAGAACACATGAAGCACTCTCTTCGTAAAACTCTGGCTGCCGGCGCGCTCGCGCTGATAGCCTGTTCAGCCAGCTGGGCCGCCGGCCCTCTTCCGCAAAGCGGCAAAGGCATGACCATCTACTTTGATGTCGGTGGTGCGGTCGGCGAGTCCTACGCCACGGTCGTGCAGAACGGTGCGGCACAGGCGGCCGCCGACATGGGCGTCAACGTCAAGTTCGTCTATTCCGACTGGAATCCGCAGACGATGCTGGAAAACTTCAAAAAGTCCCTCGCTGCCAAACCGGATGGCATTGTGATCATGGGCCACCCGGGCGATGACGCTTATGCCAAGCTGGTCGATGAAGCCGAATCAAAAGGCATCATCGTTACGGCGACCGACACCGAACTACCCAAGCTGCAGGCTACCTATCAGTCCAAGGGCTTTGGCTACTCCGGCGTCGACAACAAATCCCGGGGCATCGCACTGGCCTCGGAAGCGCTGCGCCGTTTCAAGTTCGCCAAGGGCGACGAAGCGCTGGTTTGGGGTCTGAGGAGTCAACCGACCCGCGGCTTGAGCACCGTCGGCATTATCGAAACACTGGAAAAAGCCGGCCTGAAGGTGAGCTACATGGAGATCCCAGCGGAAGTCGACAAGGATGCCACGCTTGGCGCTCCGCTGATGACGGCCTATCTCGCCTCGCATCCGAACACCAAAGCCGTGTTCATGGATCATGGCGGGCTGACCGCTCAGCTTGAGAACTTCTTCCGTGCCGCCGGTGTTTCGCCTGACAAGATCGTCGGTTGTGGCTTTTCGCTATCGCCGGCAACGGCTGCTGCGATCAAGAGCGGCTACGTCGATCTGGTTGGCGACGGACAGCCTTTCCTGCAAGGTTATCTGCCGGTCATGCAAATCGTCCTGAGCAAGAAATACGGCTTCTCCGGCCTGAACATCGAAACCGGCGCCGGCTTCGTGCACAAAGGCAACATCGACCTGATCGCCCCGCTGGCGAAAAAAGGGCTGCGTTAAGAAATAACCACGGCGTGCACAGCGGCCACGGCGAAAAAGCAAAGGCGAATATGCCTTCTTCAAATCCCCTTTTGAGAGGCTACGAAGAAACGCTGAAAACCATAGCTTTTCGCTGTGCCCGCCGTGCCCGCCGTGGTTAAACTAAGCTTTTGATGCCCCACAGGAACCCCTTCGTGTCAGATCAAACCACCCAAAATCACAGCCTGCTTGAACTGCGCAACATCCGGAAGTCATTCGGCACCGTCGTGGCGCTGGACGGTGTGGATTTCACGCTCGATCCCGGCGAAGTGGTGGCCCTGCTCGGCGATAACGGCGCGGGAAAATCAACGCTGATCAAGATTCTCTCAGGCGTACAAAAGGCCGACTCGGGCACGATGCGCATCAACGGCATCGCCGTGGACATTCGCCGACACACCGTCGCCAAGGCGCGAAAAATGGGCGTGGAAACCGTTCACCAAGGCAGCGCGCTTGGTGAAAAGCAGCCGCTCTGGCGCAACGTTTTCATCGGCCGGCACATTACCAACCGCTGGGGCTTCATCGACGTCGCCCGCGAAAGGTCCGAAACACTCGACATCCTGCACGGCCGGCTGGGGCTACGTGGCGTGGGCATCCATGCCGATGCCGAAGTCAAAGTTCTCTCCGGCGGCGAGCGCCAGGGACTGGCCATTGGCCGCGCCATGCATTTCCAGTCCGACATCGTCATTCTCGACGAACCGACGACGGCGCTCTCCCTCAAAGAGGTGAACAAGGTTCTCGACTTCATCGGCCACATCAAGGCGGCTGGTAAATCCTGCGTTTTTATCTCGCATAACCTGCGACATGCGCACATGGCCTCTGATCGCTTCATTCTGCTCGACCGCGGCAAAAACATCGGCGAATACCGCAAAGACGAACTCAATCAGGACGAACTCATGCATGCCTTGATGGATGCAGCTTCCCGGAGGATCGAAGAATGACCCTCCGGCGTTCGCCCATTCTCCGCGACAACGCCTCGCAAATCGGCGTTACAGCACTACTCGCTTTCCTGGTCGCCACCTTCATGGTTGCTAGCCCGGAGGCTTTCTTGAGCAGCCGGATTTACTGGTCCTTTCTGTCGATCATTCCGTTTTCGGCCATGCTCGCGCTGGCTCTGACCTTCTGCGTCGCATCCGGCGAAATCGACCTTTCTTTCCCGTCGGTCATGGCCGTCAGTGGACTAATTTTCGCGCAGGTATTTGAAGCCACACAATGCGCCTCGCTCGCCGTTAGCGCAGCAATCCTGACGGGCACTCTCGCCGGCCTGCTCAACGGTTTTCTGGTGGTTTACGTCGGCGTACCGTCGATCATCGCCACCATCGGCACGCAGTTTTTCTGGCGCGGCGCCTCCACCGTCATGGCCGACGGGCTGGCGATCAGCCTCACAGACACTCGCGAAACGGTCACCCACGAGGTGCTGGTCGGTCGACTGTTCGACGTACTGCCGATGCAGTCTTTATGGTGCCTGGGCCTGGCCATCTTCTTGTGGGTTCTGCTCAACCGCCATGTTTTCGGCGACGCCGTATTGTTTCTGGGGGACAACTTCACCGCGGCAAAAATGATGGGCGTTAACGTCAATCGCACGCGCTACCTGCTGTTCATGTTAATCGGCGCGATTTCGGCTTTGGTATCGGTGATGATCTGCCTCGAAATGGCCAACTGGTGGCCGACGCAGGGCGAGGGCTACATGCTTCTGGTTTTTGCCTCGGTATTCATCGGCGGCACCTCGGTATTCGGCGGCAAAGCCACCATTTACGGCACGATCGTTGGCGCCATCATTATCGGCATTATCGAAGCCGGCATCATCGGCGCCGGCCTTGCCGGATTCTGGACGCGTCTGGTCTACGGGCTGATCATCATCATTTCTGTGTCGGTTCACGCCCTCGCCTTAAAAACCCAAAGGGAATAATTCCAACATGCCCAAGATAGTCATCATTGGTGCTGGCAGCGTAATGTTCACGCGTCAGCTGCTTTCCTCGATCTTCTCCTACCCCAGTTTGAGCGGGGCACGCATTGTGCTCGAAGATGTCGATGAACAGGTCCTGGCCAGAACCTTGCAGCTGGTTCAGCTGATGATCAGTCAAAACGGCCTGAAAGCCACGGTCAGCGCGACGACCAGGCAGAAAGAAGCGCTGCGCGACGCGAATTTCGTGATCTTCGCCATTCAGGTTGGCGGACTCACCGCCTGGCAGCTCGACATGGATATTCCGCGAAAATACGGCGTGATCCAGGAGGTTGGCGACACGCTCGGGCCAGGCGGCATTTTTCGGGCGTTACGCCACATCCCGCCGATGCTTTCGGTACTCGAAGACATGGAAGAGGTGTGCCCCGACGCGCTGTTCATCAACAAGGCCAATCCGCTGGCACCATTGGTCTGGGCGGCGCGCAAGCACTCGCCCATCGAAAGCATCGGCCTGTGCTACGGCATTACCTATACTGCCGCGCAACTGGCCGGCTACCTTGGCATCGGCCCGTGGGTCGAACACCCGTACACCCATGAGAACTGGCGCAATCTCATGTACAGCCCAGTCCCCGATGGCGTTGAATTCACCTACGGCGGCATCAACCACATGGCGTGGATTCTGCAGTTCCGCTATCAGGGGCGCGACATGTACCCAGAAATCCGCGAACTCCCAAACAACCCTGGGGTAATGAGCGCCGATGGCGTGCGTTGCGAAATCCTCAAGCACTTTGGCTACTGGTCGACCGAGAACCACTGGCACTTTACCGACTACGTGCCCTACTTCCGCAAGAACGAAGAGACGATCAACCGCTTTCTGCCGCGTCGCTGGAACCTGCTGGAACTGGAAAAACAGGTGCATCGGGCGGGCAAAACCGAAATTGACCGGCAACTTGGAGGGCAAGCGCCCGTTGAAGTTCGGCGCAACGTACTGAACGCCCCGGCCATCATCAACGCCATGGTTTCCGGTAAAACGCTGCGGGTCAATATCAATCTGCCCAACGACGGCCTGATCGGCAATCTTGCAGAAGACTGCATAGTCGAAGTACCCACCATCGTCGACGGCACCGGCCTGCATCCGGTGGCCGTCGGCAATCTGCCCACCCAATGTGCAGCCCTCTGCCAGAGCAACATCGCCGTCCAGCGCCTCATCGTCGAAGCCGCCCTCGAACGCCGCCCCGAAGCCGCCCTCTACGCGCTTTCCCTCGACCCGGTGACCTCCAGCGTCTGCACTCTTGATGCCATTCGGGAGATGTTCGAAGAATTGCGCACGGCTCAGGTGCCTTGGCTCGCTCAGTGGATGAAATAACAAAAACGGTTTTTGCGGCAACTCGGCGCTTAAATGAGCAGATCAGCGGACCGGGCTTGTAAGCATTGCCGGGTGTTGGCGAGCTGAACAGACGAGAGAAAGGACTTGGTTCATTATTCGTAATGCGTGGCAATGCATTACGAAGGTCATTCGATTAGGGCGCGCCACCGCATGCCGCCCCGCAAGTGATTTATACTTTGCGCCCCTATCTGACATTTGGCGACCATCATGGGAAAACTGACTGACCTTCTGAATCTCGCGCAAGCGCGGACACGCGAACTTGGCTTCCCCTATGCCGGCGCGCTCACGCCGAAAGAGGCCTATGAGGTCTTGCAACTGGCGCCAGGAGCAAAGCTCGTCGATGTGCGCACCCGTGCCGAATGGGATTGGGTTGGCCGCATTCCCGGCGCGGAAGAAATTGAATGGCAAAGCTACCCGGATAACCAGCCGAACAGTTTTTTCCTGGCCCAGCTCAAACAGCAGGTCGATCCGGAGTCATTGGTCATGTTCATCTGTCGGAGCGGCGTGCGCTCAAGAAAAGCGGCCGCACTGGCCAGCCACGCCGGTTATAACGGGTGCTACGACGTGCTCGAAGGCTTTGAAGGTGACAAGGACGCCAACGACCAGCGCGGCAACATCGGCGGCTGGCGACGCGCCGGCCTACCGTGGAAAAACTGACACACCCCGTTTTTACCCTATTTCACCGCGGAGATCTGCTCTGTCATCCGCGCTATCGATTCGAGATTTCGCCATGCAAACCGCCACCATCGCTTTTGACCACTTCAACGAACTGCAGGACGCCGCCTGCCACGAGCGCATTCGCGCTGCCCGAGAAAAACTGGGGAGGAAGGCAGTACTGCTGTGCCACCACTACCAGCGCGCCGACGTCTATCAATACGCCGACCTGACGGGCGATTCGTTGAAGCTATCGCGCCTCGCTTCGCAAACCGATGCGGAGTTTCTCGTATTTTGCGGCGTGCATTTCATGGCCGAGGTAGCCGACATTATGTCCAGGCCAAATCAGGTTGCTGTCCTGCCTGACCTTGCCGCCGGCTGTTCTATGGCGGACATGGCCAATCTGGCGAAAGTTGAACGCTGCTGGCGTGAGCTGAACGAAGTGCTGGCCGCCGAAGAGACGGTGACGCCGGTGACCTATATCAACTCCGCTGCTGATCTCAAAGCCTTTTGCGGCGAGCATGGCGGCATCGTGTGCACTTCGTCCAATGCCGGAACGATTGCCCGCTGGGCGTTTGCGCAGCGCGAGAAAATCCTGTTCTTCCCTGACCAGCACCTCGGGCGCTGGACAGGCCACAACATGGGCATTCCGCTCGACGAAATGGTGGTGTGGGACCCGGATCTCGAAATGGGCGGCCTGAGCGCCGAGCAAATCCGCAAGGCAAAACTGCTGCTCTGGAAAGGACACTGCTCGGTGCATCAGATGTTCCAGCCCGCGCATATCGAGAAATTCCGCGCGCAGCACCCGGACGGACTGGTCATCGCCCACCCCGAATGCAGCTTCGAGGTTTGCAAGCTGGCCGACCATGTCGGATCAACCGAACTCATCGTCAAGACAATCAAGGAAGCCGCACCCAATACGCGCTGGCTAGTCGGCACGGAGCTGAACCTCGTTAGCCGGCTGGCCGAAGAAGTCAAAGCCGAAGGCAAGATCGTTCAGTTCATGTCACCGACGGTGTGCATGTGCTCGACCATGCAGCGCATTGACCCGCAGCATCTGGCATGGACTTTGGAAAACCTCGCCGCCGGGCAGGTCGTGAACCAGATCAAGGTGCCGGAACACGAAGTCAAACTCGCCCGGCTCGCGCTCGACCGAATGCTGGCGGTGTCATAGTCGATTTACATTCAATGACTGCGCTGCTGTCGGCAACAAAGCATTTATGTATGTTGCGCCCTTCCTGTTGACACCCTAAGAACACATTCCATCCGTCACTGAATTCGCCATGTACAACAAAATTCAAAAAGTGCTTTCAGCAGCAAAAGTATGTTTGGCGTCGCTCCTCTTTTTGACTGGAAGCACATCTAATGCAGGTGAACCCGAGTACAGCGTCAAAAGCGGGGTTGATCCGAGCGGAATGCCATTCACCTTTGAAGGAAATTTTAAGGATGGATTTCTGGTCGATGGAACGATAACTGTAGGTACAACAGAGAAGGATGCCTACGTATTTAGTGGGTCAACGTTTCCTAAAGGGATAATGGTTGGCACGTTGCAGTATCGGGACGGGCGAAGATTTAAGGGTTCTTTTCGAGCACAAGGAATCACTACATTCTTCTACGGAAACGGAAGCGAAACCCGTCTCGACGGATGTACGTATAGTGGTTTTTTTGATAACAACGCCCTAACTGGAAAAGGCAGTGTAGCCTGCCCGGGAAAAACGATAACTGGAACATTCGAGTACAGCCGACCAAAAGGCCCGGCGACGATTGATTTTAGCGATGGCAGGCAATTAAAGGTCAGTTTCCGAGACGGTCTGGAAAGCGGCAAAGGGGAATTAACTTACCCATCAGGCGTCCTTGAGGCACAAGTTTATGTGGAAGGGAAAACTGTACTATCCATCCCTCGCCTCCCAAAATCGATATCTGCCACTTGTGCCGGAATTCCGGAGAACTGGGCCCTTCTGCAAGGCAAATGTGGTGCTGCCGGCATTGAGGGGAATGCTGAACTGGTGCGGACCTATGATGGTGATCCCGCATCGGCGCGTTCATATCGAGCAGAGAGAATTTCTGGCATTTTTAAAAAGGGAAAAGCGATCAGCGAGATGCGCTACGAAACGATTCCATTTTCCGGATCCGAGCCGAGCATTCAGATTCTAGGCAACATGAACGAACGGCTGGAGTTTACCAAAGGCAGCCTTCTCCTTTTGCACCACTACATAAGAGGGGCTAGAGCTACCGAATGGTCAGTTTCTTACAAAGGTGACTTTGCTGGTTTCAAGCCGAATGGAAAAGGTCAATGTTCGCTGTCCGATGTAGGTTCCTTTGAACAATGCGAAATGCAGGCCGGGCAACGTATTGACCTTGCTTATAAAGATCGTACTGCTGCTGAAGCAAGAAGGGCCGAGGAAATTCATGCTGAAGCTTGGCGGCAAAATGCTGAAGCGGATCGACAAGCAGCTCAGGCTGAGCGTGATGCAGAAGCCGCATGGCGCTCAACGCCCAGTCGGGTAACAATTATTGGCACACCTTTTCAGAGATCAGATCCGAACAAATCCATGCGAGAACTGAAAGAAGTTGCAGCAAGTTCCACTCGTATCGTGGCTGACATTGAGCGAGTAAAAGCTGAGGGCGCTGCAGAAAAGAAAAGAAACGAATTATCAACAACACGAACTCAAGACGGCGGTAATGCATCGCCAACGCAGCAGCAACAAACAAAGCCCGCGCGAAATCAGACTTCTTTATCTCAACAACCTCTCTCGACGGACAAGACAACAAATGATGGTTTTGAGCGCAAACCAGTGGCAAAGTCGCCCCAAGAGTCAGCGAAATCAACATTGCCAACTGTTACCGTAAAGGAAGCGGTAGCTGTATGTGAACGCAATGACAATGACTATTGGATCTGCGACGGTCCCGTGCAAAAAACACTTGTAGGTGACAAAGGGACCGTTGGCCTGACATCTCAACTGACGCTTGCAGGTTGCCCATCTCCGCGCAACGAACGATCTAGCCCAGATGGAAAGGGTAAGCTATTTTTATGTGGCTTTGGCCTTAATAGCTACGATCGCGATGTAGCTAGGCTGCGAGGTTTTTCGACCCCCCGTTATAGCTACAAATGCACGACCCAAAACTGTAATGCCCTAGCTGATTCACGTGAGATTGACCAGTAACAAGTAACTCAAGCGAATAGCTGGGTGAATCCGGCGAATAGCCTGAAACGCAAGCCTTTCGCCGTGTTCCCTGTGGTCAAACTGGGCAATTTAGGATCAACCACCGTCCCAAACTGCAGCTGGCGTCGCAAAACAGGCATAGATCCCCTCCGGACTAATCTCCGGTTTTCTCTGTTAATCAGCAAGCGCTGCCAGCAACTTGCCGTGTATTCCGCCAAAGCCGCCGTTACTCATCACTAGAATGTGATCGCCAGTACGCGCTTCCCCAGCAACTTGGGCGACCAAACCATCCAGGTCCCCACTCACCTTTGCTTTCTCACCTAGCGGCGCGAGCGCCTCGGCTGCATCCCAGCCAAGATTGGCGCCGAAGCAGTACACCATGTCTGCTTCGGCAAGGCTCGCGGGGAGCTGTGACTTCATCACGCCGAGTTTCATCGTATTCGAGCGAGGCTCAAGCACGGCCAGAATTCGCGGTGCGTCTTTCCCTGCACCGATTTTCCGGCGCAAACCGGCGACAGTTGTCGTGATCGCCGTTGGATGATGCGCGAAATCATCATAAACACTCACTCCACGCACCACTCCCCGCAGTTCCATCCGCCGCTTGACGTTGTCAAAGCGCGACAATGCCCGGAGCCCCTTGTCCAAGGGAACTCCCGCATGCCGCGCTGCAAGCAAGGCAGCAAGGGCATTACTGCGATTATGCTCGCCACTCAACGCCCAGGAGGCGCAGCCAATTTCCTCGGCACCATGCATCAAACGCAATGAACCCCTGCAATCATCCCCTTTCATCGCCCAGCCGCTACCGTCTTCGTTGAAACGTTCGACCGGCGTCCAGCAACCACGGGCAAGTACGCGCCCAAGGCTTATTTCTCCAGCATTACTCACAACCAGCCCATTACGCGGCACAGTGCGTACAAAATGGTGAAATTGTGTCTCAATCGCCGCAATATCGGCGAATATGTCCGCATGATCGAATTCCAAGTTGTTCAGGACGGCGGTTCGCGGTCGATAGTGGATAAACTTCGAGCGCTTATCGCAAAACGCCGTATCGTATTCGTCCGCTTCGATCACGAAAAACGGGGAATCCTTCATTTCCCCTGAAAGTCGCGCTGACACACCGAAGTTCATTGGCACACCGCCAATCAGGAAGCCCGGGCTCAAACCTGCGTCCTCCAGTATCCACGCCAACATCGACGCCGTTGTCGTCTTGCCGTGCGTTCCCGCCACAGCAAGCACCCACCGCCCCTGCAATACATTATCCGCAAGCCATTGCGGCCCGGAAGCATAAGGCAAGCCGCGATCCAGAATCTCTTCCAGTAGAGGATTACCGCGCGAAATGGCGTTACCAACCACATAACAGTCCGGCTTAAGCTTGAGCTGCTCGACACCGTAACCTTCAACCAGATCAATACCCGCCGCCTCAAGTTGCGTACTCATCGGCGGATAGACGCCGGTATCGCAGCCGGTTACCCGATGCCCGGTAGCACGAGCCAACTGGGCGACACCTCCCATGAAGGTGCCACAAATGCCAAGAATATGGATATGCATGAAAAAATTCCAAGTTAAAATTGCCTGGCCAGCAGCACTGATCTGGCACACCGAGCGAATTGTACCCTTAGCCGCAGTGACGCACGCCATGACCAATAAGCACCACGAACACCCCGAAAGCCCGCAGCAACGAGCGCAGATTGCCAGCACCGCCGCCCGACTGATTGCCGAAAATGGCATCAGTGACTACACCCTGGCCAAACGCAAGGCTGCACGCAGTCTTGGTTTCGCAGATAAGGTGCAACTCCCGGGCGACGCCGAAATTCAGTACGAGTTACAGACCTACCAGCGCTTGTTCCAGGACGAGGAACACACGGCAAGAATCCGTCATCTTCGGCAAAAAGCTGGTGAATTAATGCTTATCGTGCAGCGATTCAACCCCTATCTCACAGGCTCCGTGCTTGACGGAAGTGCTGCTCGCTATGCGGAAATCGACATCCAACTGTTTACCGATAGCGCCAAGGATGTCGAAATATTCCTTCTTAACCAACGCATCGACTACAAACACAGCGTACCCCGCAGCGACCGCGCGGAAGCCGTATTGACCATCCAGAGCGGCGAAATAGTAGCCAACCTCATCATTTACCCGACCAATCAGGAGCGCGTAAGCTTTAAAACGAAGGACGGACGTATCCGCCAACGGGCGCGACTTGATGCGCTTAATGATCTACTGAGCGCTACCCGCCTGAGCAGCCCATGAGAAACGGCAAGGCCCATTTCGTCGCGCTTGTGGCTGCGATGATCGCCTTGGCCGCCGGCGTCATCACCAGGATGATGG
>RRZT010007218.1_pt1 | contig 31021 bp, 18 predicted proteins | sample 2165551 | NCBI WGS metagenome assembly RRZT01 (sample SAMN10456910, study PRJNA506462) | wastewater metagenome | biome: wastewater; feature: sludge; material: wastewater sludge; isolation source: wastewater sludge with Escherichia coli K12::gfp cells carrying plasmid... | place: USA: Moscow, Idaho...
GAACTATAGCTTCTATTTCAGCTCTTAAATCTCCTACTCCTAATAAACTTTTACCATTAATAGTTTTAAGATCACTCCAAGATGTATTGTAATCATTCTCGTCATTCTTAATTAATATTTGGTTAGTAGTACCGCCAGTATTTAAACCTGTACCATCTCGACCATTAGTACCATCTATTCCGTCTGCACCGTCAACTCCGTTAGTTCCATCGATACCATCTATTCCATTAGTACCGCTTGTACCGTTTGTACCAGGATCTCCTTTAACCCCAGGTTCACCTTTTATACCTTGCTCGCCTTGTGGTCCAGTTAATCCTATGTCTCCTTTAGGTCCTTTCACATTTACAGGTTCAGGATTAGTTAACATGTTATCATTAGTCCAGCTAATAATTCCATCTTTACTTACAGAAGGCGTAAAGGTACCACCAAGACCAGTTCCACCGCCAATACCACTCATTCCTAAGCTAAATAAATCAGGGTCTGTATCACTTAATTCTACGTCTGTACCGCTATCGTAATCTATTACTCTGTTAGTTTCAAATAAAGTATCTATTTCAGCTTTAGTATAGTAATTGTCTAACGCCAACACCATTTGAGAACCATTTACATCTACTTTTTGCTCTACCATATCCATTCTACCACCAAGAGTTAATGCAGACATATCTAATTGAAGTTTTGTAGCATAGCTAGATTGGTTGTTTTCTAGTGTAGTTATTCTACTATCTATTAAAGATTTATCTGCTAAGTAACCAGTCTTATTAACTAAGTCATTTCTTAATGTAGTATTTAATGTAGTTATATTATTATTAGTAGTAGTTACACCAGCTTTTATATTAGATATTTCAGTATCATTAGACAGTTTATAAGTATCAAATGTAGATATATCTAATTTAGTACCTACTAATGTTGATAAATCATCTATTTGTGTTTGCATAGCATTATTACTATTAGTTAGTGTTGTAGTGTTAACTAATTTAGTCCATGTTGACGTACCGAATGTTTTTAAGTATAAATCTCCATTAGAGTAACCTAACATAACTGAAGGTACATTTTGATTGTTACCTTGTAAGTTATATATTACTTGATCAGGAGTTTTAGTATTAGAAACTACTAAAGTTCCACTAGTCGGAGTAAGATATAATTCAGCATCACTGTAAGTTAATAAATCAGTTTTAGTATTCTCATCATCTATGACTTTTAAAGGCATTGTAAATGATCCTGTTATATTAGCATTTGTTATAGTTATATCTTTAACTGTTAATGTATTATCTATAATAACACTGCTACTAGATATTTGAGTCTTATTAGAATTAATTGTTAATAAATCATACTCAGGTCCACTGCCAGATACATGAGAAGTATTAAAGAAACTAGCTACATTAATATTTTCTGCTAATATATTCTTAAGAGTAGTTACTCCATTTATGTTAAGATTAGAACTTACACTTAAATTACCCGTTATAGCTCCACCTGTTAATGTTAGATAACTGTTTAACTTAGTATCTACAGATGATGATGTGTAATAGTTATTAAGATCAGTCTTAATAGCATATTTATTATCAGCACGTGTTATCTCAGTTGAATTCATAGTATTTATTTGCTGTTTAGTGTAATAATCAGTTAGTGTAGTATCTATTTGTATTTTAGTGTAGTAGTTACTATTATTTGTAGTTATTTTATTATCTATATCAGTCCCAGTTAATTGAGATGTAGTTATAGTGCTTAATTTAGTATCTATTTGTGTTTTAGTATATATATCATTAAACGCTAGTAATTTAGTATCTATTTGTGACTTAGTATAAAATTGACTCACTGTACTATCAAAATTAGTTTTTAATACATAATCTGATAACTTAGTATCTATAGCAGTTGTCAATACATAATTACTTAATGTAGTATTAATTTCAGCTTCAGTTAGATAGTCTGTGTTATTTGCAGTAATAGCATCATTTATAGATGTAGTTACAAAGCCTTCTGTTGCTATATCAGTTAACTTAACGTCTATCTCATCTTTTTTGTAGTAGTCAGCTTTTAACGCATATGTAGGTCGCACTGTTTCAATTGCAGATATTCTATTTTGTACATTAGATAAATCATTATTATAATCTTCTATATCTACTTTTAAATTTACCATAGTATCTATTTGTGACTTAGTATATACATTATTAACGAATGTACTAAATGAAGAAGAATCTAACTTACTAATAAGTAATGTATTGACTTCGTTCTTAGTATAAACTTCTAATGATGATCCTAACACTGCTGAGTTAATTTTAGTATCTACTTCATTCTTATTATATGTATCTCCTAATTTAACCTCTACAGTTGATAATCTTCCGTCTAATCCTAATATATCAAGATCGACATCTACTTCTTTAGCATAAGCTTCTAGTAATGTGTCAACTTGTGCTTTTGTATATACAGAATCATTATCATGTGTTATAGATTCTTCTAATGCTAATAACTTAGCATTTATTTCAAACTTTTCATAGAATTTAAGATTATTAATAAGTATAGCTTGATTAGTGGTCGTATTAACATCAGTTGTTGTAGGACGTAAATTTAATTTTCCATCTATATCTGAATTACTGTAATGAGTTGCATTGAACGAAGCTATTGTATCAGTTAGCGTATCATTAGTTGTATAGTCATTAAGTATAGTACTTAACTCAGTACTAGTTTTATAATTTAATAATTTACTATCAATGTATGCTTTAGATGTATTAACTGCTGTGTCTGTAGCTTCATCTAATTTATTATCTATAGTTACTTTGTCATATGTAGTAACATTATCTATCATTGTGTCTATTTCAGCTTTAGTATAATAAGAACTAAATCTAGTGTCTACTTCTGTCTTAGTGTATACTAATCCTTTATATGTATTAAAATCAGTTTTACTTACTGTATTATTATTTATATATGTAGTAGTGTCAGAGTTAGATGCAGATATTACTGTATTAACTTCTGTTTTATTATAATAAGTTGAGTTAAGATTGTCTAATCTATTTTTATTATCATCTATTCTAGCACTAAGTTTATTAGTAGAAGTTATATTACTAGTTTTAAATGTATTGAAATCATTTACTAATAAATAATCATTAAGCTTAGAATCTACTGCATTAATATCAGCAGTCAATGTATTAGCACTATTACTTATTAAAACTTCAGTATCATGTTTAGTATAAGTATTATTTATCTTAGCATCTAGTAATGTTACATTTGCGTTAGTTGTACCTATAGATGTATTTATATCGCTTATTTTAGTATCTATATCTGACTTACTGTACATGTTAAGTGTAGCAAGTAATGCGTCTACTTCTAGTTTAGTATATGTAGTACCTTTATAAGTGTCAAAATTAGTTTTTAATACATAATCACTAAACTTAGAATTAACGTTTGTAATATTAGTATTTATACCAGTTATTTTATTATAGATATCAACTATGCTACTATCAGTGTTATCATATGCTTGATTAAATTGATCTAAAGTTACAAAATTATCATCTATATATAGACTAGTATAATAATCGTTAAATTTATTATCGGTAGTAGTTATTTTAGTAGTTAAATCGAATCTAACTGACTCTAGTTTAATATCTGTTGTATCTCTTAAGTTATCTAACATAGCTATTTTAGCATAAGGAGATAAATCAATATTATTTATTCTAATATTAGTGTCATTTATTTTTGTACCTAAGTCAGTTATAGCAGCAACTGCTTCTGATCTAGGATAAGTTACATTATTCATACTATTAATATCATCTTTAGTAAAATAATTATCTGTTAAATCAGTTGTAATAGAAGCCACTTTAGTATCTATCTTAGTGTCAACTGCTAATACATCAGCTTCTACATCGTCTATTCTAGCATCTATAGTGCTAAGTGCTGTATCAGTTAAAGTCTTATTATTATTTATAGTTGCATTTACTGTACTTATCTTGGATGTAATATTATTATTAACTGAAGTTATGCTAGAATCAGTATAAGCTTTAGTATCATCTCTAGCATCTAATATTTTATCATCTACAGATGTAATAGTTGCATAATCAGCTAACTTAGTTGTAAGCTCAGTTTTTAATGTATAATCAGATAGCTTAGTATCTAATCCTATATCGGTTATCTTATCATCTATAACACCTTCTACATCTTCTTTATTATAATAGTCTTCAAGTGTAGTACTAATTTGTGTTGTAGTTGAATAGTCATTTAATTTAGTTAGTAAATCACTTTTTAATACGTAGTCTTCTAATATAATATCCATAGCTGAAGATAAATAGTAGTTATTAAATTTATTATTAACAACTGATATTTTAGTATCTACTTCTGCTTTCTTATAATAGTCAGTTAATCTATCTGTAAAGTCATTGATTATATTAGTTAATAGGTTATCTATTTCTAATTTAGTATATACAGTAGATTTATTCGCTAATTGAGATAACTTACCATCAACGTAAGTTCGAGTAGTATAGTTAGTTAACATTGTATCAATATCATCTTTAGTAAAGTAATTTTCTAGTCCTGTATTCATATCAGTAACTAAGTTATTTAATTTAGTATCTATAGTAGATTTATTATAATATGAATTAAACAGGTTAGTGATATTCAATGAATTCTCATTTAACATAGTAGTTGTAACTAGTATCTCATTTATGTTATCTATATCTTCCTTAGTATAGTAGTTTATAAAAGTATCTTTAACTTCTTGTATATCAGCTACTAATATTTCTTTATCAGCTTCATGCTTTGTAGTTAACGTATAATTAGATAATAAAGCATTTACTACTGAAGTAGTAGTGTATTTAGTTAATAATGTATCAACTTGTATTTTAGTATAGATATTATTATTTATATTAGTTTTAGTATAATAGTTTTCTAATATATTTTCTAGTGAGATTAATGTAATGTACTCTTGTAATGTTTCATTAGCTACTACATCATTTCTTAATTCTTCTAAACTTAATTCATGATCTGCTGTAGTAACGTAGTCTAAGAACTTATCTTTAACTTCTTGTACATCTGTATCTATTGATGCTTGCATAGTGGCTAACTCAGATGGTGTTACAGTTTCTTGTATAGCCGCATTAAATGCATCTAATGTTACGCATAATTTTATTTTGTCACCCAGTGCAGTATCCGATACTTGTACACTAGTGGTAATATTACTTAACATAGTATTGATTTCAGCTTTAGTGTATTTATCTATATTATTTATGAAATCATCTATTTCTGGTTTAGTGTAATATATTGTCGCATCGAAAGTAGAAAATAAAGTTTCTAGATCTAGTTTCATTTGATCTATGACAGGTTTTTCGTAATATTTATTTAACTTCGTATCTATCTCATGTTTTTTATAATAATCGAGTAACAAGCCAGTTACCGATTTCTTAGTACTAAAATTAGTTAATAGATAATCCATTTGTACTATATTACCGAAGTCAGCTTCATCTTTTGTTATGAATTGATCTAAGTTAACAATCAGTCCATCAACTACAAATATTTTCCCATCTTCGTATAAAGAAGGAAGTACTGTCCCTGGCGGAACAGTAATTCCTTTGGCTTCTAGATAGGCTTTAATATCGAATTCTACATCAGATGGCCAAGCGTATTTTGAATCACCAACTGTAGTGTATTGCTCTTTTTCGTTAGCCATGTGTTTCCTCCTTTATTTATTTCTTGTATTTAAAATCCATAACATCTACTCCACGAGCTATTAAATCATATATGAATATAATTTTTCTGTGGATTCTATTTTCCCATCCTTTATCGAATGATCTTAACTTACTATTATTTCTCATAAGATCTTCATATTTATCTTCTTGTAATACATTATATATAGATATGAATACAAATGGCGGTATCTTATTTATAGCTGCAAATGTTTTATCTCCCATTTGTCCATCAATAGCAATAGGTTTTAATCCAGCAACATCCATTGATTTACCAAATTGTACTGATCCAGTTCTATTAGTGTATATAGCATTAACTGTTTCTTGGGCTATAGTTGCACCTCTTGAACCTGAGTTAACAAAGAAATCAAATATACATAATCCAACTATAAAAGATTCTATTTTCATTAATCCATTATTTTTCCAATATTTTCTTAAATATATTTCACATGCTACTTCTCTTGGAAGATCTCTCATAGCACCATTATAACCATTAGCTCTTGCTTCTGTTTTAATAATCCCGTACATTGTTTCCCCACCTGGATCATTAGGGTGATTAAAGTATCCACCTTCTACTAAAAATATATACTCTAGTAAATATCTTCTTTGCTCTTTAGTAAGTCCATAAGAATCTACTTCTGTTGTTAACTCAGTAACAACATTTGGATCTGCTATTTTGTCCAGTGCAGTAGCAACGTCACCTGTTTCTGTTGAATTAGCTACTACTAAGTCATTCATAGCTACTTTGATATCTTCTACTTTAACCATTGATTCTTCGTCTATATGTTCATTTACTGTAGCAGACGGTCTCATAGAATCATACACCTTAGTAGGTGCTCCTGGTGTTAATATTCCAGACAATACTTTAAAAAAATCATCTAATTGTTTCATTTTAATTCCTCCTTTTTATTTACATAATAAACCATTGTTTTCGTTTCATTATTGCGATATATAAATAAGAAGACCCTTTCGGATCCTCTTATATTCTAAACTAATTTTCTAACTACTGCATCAATTTCTGACATTTCAATTGATGTTCCACCCATGTTATATTTTTTAACTGTGGAGTCTAATCTTGTTACTTTTTCTGTTGAGGTGAATGTTTGTCCGTCTTGATTCACGTGTGTTTCAAGATCATATGAATTCTTACCTAGACTATTACTACTGTATTTTACTGTAGGTATACCATCAAGGTATCCATCTGTACCATTAAGAACAGTGTATACAACAGTCTCAGGGTCAAATCCCATTTCTATCATCTTAGCATTATACTCTTCTTGTGATAACATAGATACTTCTTTGGGTGTCTCTTTAGTAGTTTCTATATTAACTTCTTCTACTATCTTAGCGGGTTCTATTACAGGAACTAATATGTCAGCTATATCTTCTATTTTAACTTTATCTTTATAAGTCTCTTCAATAGGGACCTCTTCTGCTTTAGAGTCTTCTATCGTTTCATCATCAAATGGTTCAAGAGTAGGACTTACATTCATAGCTAACGCTTCTTCTAAAGTAATGATTTCTAAACCATCATTATCAGTCTCTCTTACACCAATGCTAGATACAGGTTTAACTTCTTCTTTCTTTTCTTCTACTGGTTCAGTTCTTTTTCTAATAGAATCTTTTATTTTAGTCACAGTTGATTGTATATGCATTACATGTTGTATTTCAGGATACTCTATCATTAATGATGAGAATAAGTTAGAGAATTGGAATAATATTGTATTCATCATTACTTCATCTGTCTCTATAGGTGATATTACTCTTATCTCGCCGAATTTATATTCATCTACTTTTATATACTTATCTTCTATAGCGCGTTCTAAATAATCTTCATAATCTCTATACTCAGCAGGAACTAATAATTTAATTATATTATATAAACTACTTTCTACGAATTGCAATATAAGTAACGCAGTATCTAATGTTAATTTAGTACTATCATATCTATACCCATCTTCAGGATTTAATGTACTTATTTTTTTATCTACTTTTTCTATTATAGATTTAATAACATTTAATAATCCTATAGATCCACCCATATGATAACCATTTTTTGCTATACTTGTTATAGCGTTAGTAGCATCTTTACAAGCTGTATATATTCTAGCTTGATCTGATACTCTGTAAGGTACTTTAATATAGAATACATTTGTGTTAAGTAACGAGAGTCTCATTTTGGCACTGTGTTGCGTTTCTTTATCTTCAGAGTCCACTAGATGCTCAAGCTCTTCTATACGCTTGTGGTAGAGCTCTGAGAACTTCTGCTTGCCGTCTGTCATCTCCATAGGTACAATAGTCATAGAGTGTCTAGTAAATTCTAGATTACAATATAATCCACTCTCTATAGAGGGTAGGAATATCTCTTGTAAGAATAACTCTAATCCATACATATAGTTATAAGTGCCATCTTCTAGTTTTTCTATTTTCCATTTTAAAAGATTGGTAGTATTAAGATTATCTATGGTACTATTATGATTCTCATCAAACTTATCTCTTTTCTCTGTATAAGTAACTAGTGATGTTTCTTTAACATTAGTGAATACACTCATATCATCTCTTATTTCTATCATGTTAGTATTGTTATAAGATAATACTACAAAGTCTACTCTTAATTCACCATTAGCATCTTTACCATAGTTAATTAATTCTTGTGCTACATCTTCATCCATATTACCTACTACAAATACTATCTTACTTATACCCATCTTATCTAACATAGTAGAAAACTGTTTAGTTGAAGTTCCTATTATAAGATCTATTAAAGGTTTCATTACAAAATGATAATGAAGTATACTAATGTAGTCTCTTATCATAATGAATTTAACATTATTCATTCCTTTAGAATAACTATCTAGAAGTGGTTTAACTCCTGGTACATCAAATCCACTATTAACAGTTATATCAAAATCATCTTTAGCAGTCCAAGTAGTTTCTAACTTTAAGTTCTCATCTATAGCTACATTATGTTCCTCTAAGTAGTCTATTAATTGTACAAAAGGTTTCATTAACATAGAATCATTATTAACTGCTATAAAGGCTGCATCTTTTAAATCCTGATAAGACTCAGCTGTTACTTTAGAAGCTTCTAATTCATTTTTTATTAACTTTTGTAATAACTCCATAGCTTTAGGTGTCGCTACTCTTTTTTTAAGCACTTCTCCAGGTTCACCGTTATAAATGTACTCTGCTGCATTCTTTATTAAATTAGATAGAAATAATGTTGCAGTTGTTGCACCGTCTCCAGATGTAGACTTAATTTGAGCTGCTAGTAATTGTACTAGTCCTAATATAGTATTATCTGTATAAGCATGAAACGATAACGAGCTTAATGTTAACATTCCATCTTTAGTATAACTGTAAGCGTTATCACTTGCTAGTTGAGATATATATCCTGCATAAGGACCATACGTTTTAACTAATACATTTTCTATCTTTGATAATACTGCTGTGTGATAAAGTAAGTCATTGTCTACCGTACTAGGTATTATAACATCTAAATCATCCGTTGTTAATGTTATCTTATTTATTTTTTCCATATTTTTTCTCTCCTTAGTTGTTTTTAAATTCGACTGTAATTAAATATAAATGTTAGAAATTCATCCTCATCTTCTATTATCTCATTTATAAGTTTGTTATTTGTACATAACGTTAATTTAATATTACTTTTCTTACGAGATATATTAACTAATAACTTAGTATCTTCTGTTATATCTTTAAGATAACGATTAAATAGATAGTTAATAATTTTAATTGCATTCATAACTCTATCTATTATGTTGTACTCTTTGTTAATATTAATTTCGTATTTATATTCGTATAAACTCATATCTTTAGTTGGTATCTTAACTACACTAGGTGCTTGTATCTTTTTAACATCTTTTCCGTCTTCGTTAAATACACCAGTACTATATAACGTATTATAAGCTACTACTAATATATCAGGAGTTGCTTCTTCTATATAAGATAATGTATTATTAATTGCACTCTTTTTATATATAGTATGTAAGCTCATTAATTCATCTCCACGTATATTAAGTTTGGCAGAATTAACTTCACTTGATCCAGATTTACCTAATATGTCTAAATCTTGTGACACTTCTTGTATTATAAGATATTTCCATAACTTAATTAAAGATAATACTACGTGATTTGTATTACGTTCGTTATCTGAATGTGTAAATGATAATATTCGCATTAAGTAGATCTCCTTCTTTTTAAAATGTTTTTATTAATTCAGATAGTATTTCATTAATAACTATATCACTAGATTTTAATATTTTACTATAAGTTGGTTTTTCTAAAGATAGTAATGTAGAACTTACCTCTTTGTATTTATTTTTAACTACATCTATATGTAGATTATTTATATGGTAATTTTTAAATGCTTTATTCTTATAAACTATTTTATCGTTTATAATTCTATTTACATTATCCATATAATCTAAGTTAACTTCATTAACATCCTTTTTAGTATCTTTACTCCTTCTAGTAGATCTTAAGTAATCTGATATATTAGGATCTGCAGTTAGTATAACTTCTAAATCAGGTTTAGGAAAGTTAAGTAAATCATATTCTATAGAAAATAATGTATTAATAACTTTACTTATGTCTTTAGGTGTAGCGTCTTTATTATTTCTAGCTAACGTATAAATAACATTAGAGGTTACATATCTATCAAATATAACAAAATCTACTGTTCTATCTTCGCCGCCCCATTCTAAATTAAGATCTAAATCTACTTCTCTAAAATAGTCCTCATTTACTACAATAGAATTATATCTATCTAGTATAAAAGGAAAAGCAGCTAATAAAGGATTAACTTCGAATGGATCTCCAAACGAACCTGATAATACTTTCTTAACTTCTTCTCCTGTACAACTACTATACACTGGGAAAGATATTAGTTTAACATAGAATCCTAAGTCTATTAAATACTGTCTTAACTTATTAGATGTGTATTCTTTTCCTACACCATCCATACCTTCAATTGCAATAAATTTAGTTTTAGTTGTATTACAGTTATCTGTTAACCTGTATTTTAAATATTCCTCTAATGTATCTTCTAACTCAATCTTACTTGTTCTTTTCATGTTAGTCATCTCCTAAACGTTTTTAATAAAAAAAAAAATGATGCTTATGGTTCTATTTATAAATGAAAGTTCTGTAAAATCAGGGAAAAAAATAAGAGGAAAATTCCCCTTATTTTAGTATAGTAGTAAATTTTTCTTTAATATAGATGCAAATCCTTCTATAAGTTGTATCATTAAGTATACAGGTTTAATACCGTCAACACTAAAATCAAGCTCATTTATATCAAGATTAACACATAAGTAATGATATACGATCTTAGAGTTCTCACCGTATATTACATTTTCTATTCTATGTATATATTTTAAACATTCTTTTTTATATTTCTTACTACTCTTAGGAGATCTAAACTTATCATTTTTCATTATTAATACATTCATTACGCTCTCCATATTAGAATGGAAGTAACTTATATATTTATTTAGTATTCTCTTAGATCTATTTCTTCTATTCCCTGTAGATTCTACTTCTCTTGCTATCATACATAGATACTTAGATAAAGATTCGTATAAATCTAACATTACATCTAAGCTACCTGAAACACTCTTAATCTCATCAAAAGATCTATATATCTTATTGAAGTCGGCTAAATTATAAGTATCTCCTGTATTAAACTTTATCTCCTCAATTCTCTCTATCTCTATCATAAACCGCTCCAAACTATTTTATTTTGTAATGCTATCATATGACCTGATAATAAAGAAACTTTATCTGGTTTATATGCTACTTCTTCTATTATATTTAAAAGTGACTTAGTTATATGATTTAATATATCAAATGATAATGACACCATACATTGATTAACGTATGGGTTATTAAAATCTATTATATCGACAGGTACTTTTAAATAATATAAAGAAAAGATATTTTGCATTAATTCTAATGCAGTAACCACTTCAGATTCATATAATAAAGCATCTATATTCTTTAACTTTATTTCATCATAACTTTTATTAACTTCACGAAGAACTTCTGCTAAGTATGAATAAGCAGGCACTAGTACAGTTTCACTAGAACTAGCTTTATCATTTATCATAGCTTTTAGTTTATCTTTTATTTCTTTATTGTATTCATAATTATATACACTATTCATATCTGTCTCCTTTTATCTAAAAGTATTCTTTAACTTTCATATCAGTAAAATGATCATCAAAGAAATCGTATTTCATTTTTGTTTCAAAGTTTCTTTTAACAGTTTCAAATGCTATATCTATTAATTGTATATAAGTGCCTACGTTAGTCATACCTGTTCTAGAAACCCGTCCTATTACTTGTACAGTCTCTGATTTAGAGTTACGTGTTTCTAAGTCTACTACAGTATCTAATCCTTTTAAATCTATTCCACGTCCTAATGAGTCAGATGTTGATATTATAATTTTCTTAGACATAGCATTTTCTCTATCCTTTTTAGCTACATCAGAGTTAAGTATAGATATATCATCTTCTCCAAGACCTGTTATATTAAGTAGATCTTTTTTAAATTCTTGTGCAGTAGTTTTACGTCCTATAAAGAAAACAGTTTTTAATGTTTCTTTTGCGTTATATCTTTCTTTTATAAAGTTATCCCACATACTCTTTATTATAGGAACATAAGCTTTCTTAACTACCATATAATGATGATACTTCTGATAATTAAATACAGGTCCTTCTCTAGTAAATATCATAGCCATGTACTTTTCTTTCTTACTAGGCTTAGAATCATATAAACAAAATAAAGCATTCCTTTTAATATCAGGTGCATGCTCTTTTCCTACATTAGGTACATCTAGAAATATTCGTTTAAATATCTTTTGCTCATCATTAGATGATTTATAATCTGTAGCTGATAAGTATAAGTTATATCTTACAGCTGAATGAGTATCAATTGTAAACATAGATTGACTTTCTAAATCAAACTCATCATATACTTTAATTCCTATACCTTTCTTTAAAAGAAATCTAGAAAAGTTTTTTAGTCCTATTATCTTTATAAATTCACGCATTGAAGCGTGTGTTGATATTATAGCATCAAACTTATGTGCTGAGTCGTACACTTCTACTAAATCAGCAGAACCATTTATAGCTATTACATTATCTGAATTAGTGTGTGTATGAAATGATTGTAACCATTGCTCTTTTAATGGATTAGTTTTAACTAATATTAAAGCTCTAGTTTGTAGCTTAGATATTAAGTTAGTTGCAACGTAAGTTTTACCTTGTCCAGTTTTAAGCGACACTACACATCTATGTTCACTTTTAAAATATCTTAGTACATCATTTATTACTTGCTTTTGGATTTCATCTTTAGGTTCATTCTTCATCTTATAACTATTAATAGTGTCATAAGGGAAATGATCCATTCTCATAATATTAACGTCGTCGACATTGTATAAATTCATAAGAGAATTCATTAACATATTTTCTGGTAACTTAGGTACTCTTATAGAGTGTTGGTCTTCTATATATCCAAATGGAATATATTCTTTTGTATAATAATCTTTTGTAGACATATAGATTCTAAAATCTCGGTAGTTAACTCTATCAACTATAGGTATCTTATAAAATGTGCTATATTCTCTTACATCTAATTTTGCCATTGTCGCCTCCTTTTATTCTTAAATTTCTCATTTAGATCATTTCTTTGATGAAATACCTAATTAAGTTTATATTAAGTATGTTATTTATCATATTATTACCATAACAAGATTCATCTTCTTCTAACTTTTGTAAATACTTATGCAACTTATCATATAACTTGGGATCATTATATTCATATGCTAATAGTATATCTAATATAATTGTATAAAAGATATGGTGTGGATCTGGGTTAGCTCCTCTAAATAGTAGAGTATGTGTCATTGAATTTAAGTATATGTTAATAACTTTATATTTAACTAATAAAGTGTATTCTCTTTTAGCTACAAATTTAACTTTAGTTACATTAGTTAGCTGTAGACCAAATTCTAACTTTAATCTTTCTATATCATTTTTAACAACATCTAATTTGATATACTCACTAACATCAGTAAACTTACATCGTCTACCAGCTAACCATAATGCATCATGATTCACTTCTATTATATTATGATCACTTATATTATTTAAACTTTTAAAGATATCTATATATATTTTAAACGTTAATTCCATTGCTCTGTATATAGGTTTACCTGTTAATTGAGTTAAATATTTAACATGATTACCTAACTCTACTACTCTAGTCTTTTTATCCATTTTATCATAAGTATCAAACTCATCTACAGTAATTAAGTCTAAATGATAAAGTGCAGTTAACCCTGCACTTTTTATATCATATTCTATAATGTTATTATTTATTATCATCTACATCATCATCCTCTGTTGTATACAGTATGTCATACGAACTTGGTTTCATTAACTCTGCTTTATGATAGTAGACGTTCTCAGTTCTTTTTATTATTGCTCCTCCACCTAATTTTAACGATATAGAAGGTGCTGCGTCTATAGAGTTAGCAATTGTCTCTATTCTATATAACACGTTCTCTTGTGTCCAATCAGGTTTAAGTCTTCTATCACTTATCTCTCTAATCTTATTTCTAACTAATAACTCTCTAACATTAATATGTGATACAGGTAATGCAAGTTTAGCTTGATCCATGACTTCTTCTAGCGGTATATCGTGTGTTGCAAATAGTTTATATATCATTGAGTATAGTAATGTAGCAGATTTATTCTTTATAACATATTCTATTCTATTAGCCTCTGTTAACGTTACCATTTGATGATCAACTGGAATACTACAATCAGGAAAGCCACTTAATTTAAAATCAGAATTAAGTTCTAATGTATATCTATGCTTACCTTTATTAATATATAACTTAGATACTCTTATAATATCCCAATCTCCAAATTCATTATCTTTATATATTATAGCAGCTCTGTCTTCTTTAGTATAAGTTTTGTTAGTAATATCAGCTGTATCATACATAACTTCACATTTATTGAATATTATATTATTAAACTCTCTTTTAAATAGTTTTAGTTTATCATTATCTACTAGCTCTGCTGTGTCTAAATCTATTAATGTGTAATCGAATTTAATTAGTTTAGGTGTTGCAGAATGTTTTATTGATAACATTTGTTGTGATGCATAAGCAACGTCTATTTTAAATTCTATTCCTACGTCTTTCTTATAGAATTGAGTCGATCTATTCCAATCATGGTGAGATCCAAAGCATGTAGCACACACTCCGTATTTAGAAGCACATTTTAATAATGATCTAACCCTTACAGTCGTTCCTATTAAGTGTGTATCAGCTTTTGTAATAGCTCGCTTAGAACCATCGTCTAATATTTGATATTTGAACTCTAGGCTATTTAACTCATCCTGTGTGTCTATAAAATACTCCACAGTATGTTTAGTTCCACAATCATCTTCTAATATCTCAGAATCTTGTACTAACTGAGAAGTATTTTTAACCATAGTCCCACCAGCTTTAATATATATCTTATTAAGTATAACAGACTTTCTATTAATAGATGTTTCTATAAATAAGTTATCTTTTGTAGATAATCCGTCTATCCATCTATCTTTTATTACTTTAGCAAAGATCTCATTCATATCTTGTACTCTAGTTCTCATATAAAGTCCACTAAAGATGTTTAACATTTGATCAGGTTTAACTCCAGCTTCAGATCTTAATAAATCCGATATACCAGTTACTCCTATTTCTTTTAGTTTCTTTTCATTCTTTTGTTTTACTTCTGTGATATCTTCTGGTGTCATCTTATCTGTTATAAATTGCTCAGAAAAGAAATTATCTAATTCAGGATTATTAATCATATCCATAGCTATAGAAGTTAAACTAATATCAAGAGATAACTTCCTACCAGAATCAAATAAATTAATAACCTTATTTATAATTCTTAGCATATGCATTATTATAGTATCAGCTTTAGTTTTTTCTACATTTTGATCATATAACTTTCTAACTATCATATTCATATACGATTTATAATTAGAAAATGTCATAGCCTCAACTAACATATAAGTTGCATCATACGTTATATCATATTTAGAAAATATAATATCAAATCTAGTATTTATATAAGCGAAATTTATCTCAGCTTTATATAACTTACTATTAAATGTAAAATCTATTACTTTCTTATAGTATTCCTCAGTTGTGTTATCAATTAAATACTTCTCCATATCTTTGTAATTCATCTTACTACCCTCTTTCTTATTTTATGTATCTATAATGTATATCTAATTCTTTTTACCCTTATCCCTAGGATTACTAGGTGGCGTTCCTGGTGGTTTAGGATTTGATCCATTAAGACCTCTTGGTTGTGAAAATATAAAAATTAATAATACTACTCCGATAATTGCAACTAATCCTACTGTAATAGCTAGAATGATATTTGTTAAAGCATCCATTATACTTCCTCCTTATGTCGTTTTCATTATATTAATGTTTCTATTATTTTAATATAATATTTATAACTTAAAAAATATAGAACCCCTATAAGGGTTCTATATATTCTTTACTGGATAGTTTCTATAATATCTATGACTACGTCTAGGCGCTACATAAGTTCTAGTCATAGTATAACTTATAGTATTATCGGTTGTACTTCGATTAACAGTTGCTGTTACTTCAGGTTTTGGTTTACTTGGGAGTTTACTTCTTTTATCTTTTATAGATAACGCTCCTATTAAAATAATAATTATTATTATAGTTAGTATTAGCATAATAAAATGTGTATTTGTCATATTATCTCCTTATTATATTTTTATTACTTTTGTTTTAATTCCTTTTTTAGTAGCTTCTTGTATAGCATTAGCTGCACCTCTTGATATATCGTCCCAGAACGCTATAAGTCCCTCGGCACTCCCTATCATTTCTTTAACCAGAAAATGCTATATTCATAATACTTCCTAATAGTTTTAATATAGTTTACTTATTTTATCGATTATGTTAATAAATAAGTTAGATACAGATCTTATATCATATAATGCAGGCTGCTTATATGTATAAACGTAATTGAATTTGTTATTATCAATTATAACTTCTACAGGCAATGCATTTTTAATATTCTTAGCTTTGTAATTAATAGATGTTATTCTCATTAGTAAGTAATTTAAAAGAACCAATGTTTTACCTGCACACTGTAGATCTTCATCTAATGGTTCCTTCCAGAATTTCTTAATTCCAATTACATTACTGTTATTCATAGTTTTAATTTTACTAAGTGCATTAAATTGTAATCTATCTACTATATTTTGCCACTCTTCTTTAAACATCTTAAATCTATAAGAGTTAAAATCAGAATCATTGAAAACACAATCTAAATCAAGTACTGCTAATGCATGATACATATCATCATCATTAAAACTTAATGCTTTAATACCAGAAATTACTTTATCAGATTTTATATAATCTTGATAATAAGCTCTGTCCATTTTTAGTGCTGTATCTAATACTTCATTACTAACTTCTTCTATTCCATGTTCAAGGTAATCGTTTACTATTCCACTTCTAAATACATAGTTACAATTCTTACTCTTTTCCATATTATATAAATCTATATATAATAATATCTTTCTAATATCTTCAGCTATATCAAATAACAAGTTAAAGTCAACCTTCTTAAGTCCAGCTTCAGTTTTAATTAAATTTACTACAAAACTACTAATTTCTTCTTCTACTTTACTAATCATACTTATCATCCCCTTCTTATTTTTATTTATCACTAAGATGATAATATATACTTAATAATAACTTACGATGTTATGTATTATTTGGTGACCTTTATTATTTCTAATTATTTCTAATCCTAATCCTTGTACTATAACAGCTATTAAGTTTTCAAATACTGTAATATCATTTATATTTATAAACTCTGTAATAAAAGGATCTACAGTTTCAGCTTCCAATGGCAATGCTATTTTATTAATATCATCTATGTCAACTATCTTAGCAATAAACTTCTCTACACATAATCTATCTATATCTGTAATTAAAGTTGAGTCTTTAGCGTAGTTTCTCATTTCTTTTATATATTCTTTTATTTCTTTATTAGTTTTCTTAGCTCTAACGTTTTCTATGATCTCTTTTATAAAAGGACTCTCTTCTTCTACTACACTACTTTCTGTATCATTATATTTTAATACATTACGTTTTAATGAAGCTATTGTACCATATATAGATCTTTCTAGTGAAATCTTCTCTAATATCTCGTATTTATCTGGATATAACCTTTTAATGTCTTCTACTCTATCTTTTAAGTCTATATTGGTTATTAGAAATGAACCTGGTATGGGTATCTCATCTTTATATAATTCTTCGTATAATTTAACAGCTTTAAATCTATATTCTAAGAATTCATTAGCCATCATGTCATCTCTATTCTTTTTAAGTTTAGATACTGTAAACATCTCAATGTTTTTAGGACCTTTAAATAGTTTAGGTATCTCTTCTCTACAACTATCTATCTCATTTAATATATCTCTTATATTAGGAGTCTTATTCTTAGCTATCATATTAATTGCTATATGACGAGCCATATTAGCTAATCTTTTATTAAAGTTCTTTTTCTTTAATGACAATCCTTTTAAATCAATACTCTCATTAGGTAGAAACATTCCTTCTTGTATATTTATAATACCTAAGTAATTCTTAGCTCCTTTAGTAGTTTGTAGAGTAGAGAAATAGAATTCTTGCTTATACGCTATTATACTTCTATATGACTCAGTGATTAAAGATTGGGCTGTGTAACGTCCTAATCCGTCTGTGATGACAGTTGAGATAGCACTTATGATAAATGAACCTAGAATGTAATCAAGCATCTTAGAATCGATATTATTAACTGATTCGTTATATTCTTCGTATTCCTTTATTTTCTTCATATCTTCTTGTAATGTTATTATCAATGAATCTGTATCAGTTATTATAATACGATCTCTTGTTATAGATTTAAATATCTCTTGAGTAGAAGTTTGGTCTTCTCCGTATTCATTTTTGTATCCTTCATAATAATAAAACCCAGTTAGTAAATCACGTACTACATTTATATACTCTTCTATATCATCTTTTAAATCAATAGGTGGTTCCATTGGATCTATATAGATTATCTTTTTATATTGCTTAATACTATCAGTATTTGTTCCTAAGTCATGGATTTTATAATAGTTATCGTTATGGTGTTTTAATATCTTTAATATTAAAGCTTTAACGAATGGTAACTTTATTATAGCATCGTAATTAGACGTATAATATACAGCTTTACGTTCTTCTACTGTTAATTTACTAATTTCTTTCTTTAATATATCAATTGCATAATAATTCTCTAAATGATATTTAAGTAAGTGATCTAATAAAGTATCGTCAGTTGGATTAGCTAATCTATCTGAGTACTTAGAAATGTCTTTCTTTTTAGCATTATTAATAAAGTGTAGTACAGCATCTATCACATAAGGTCTGTAAGAGCCAAAATTGGCCTCTATCGTTAATCCATTCATTGAGACAGTAGAACGTCCCCTAGATGTCGTTGCTGACGCTACATCGTAATTATAGTACTTTGAGAAGATGTTAATCATTATACCATAAAATGTATTAAGTGCTTCTTTAGTATTTCCTTGCATTAAGTTATAAAAGTTAGCTTCTATAGTATTATTATTTCCTATAGCTTTTTTCATTGAGTTTTTATAACTAGCTCTTAACTTTTTAAGTACAGCATATGTTTTAACACAAGCTGCTAGCTGTATATCATGTTTTAAAAATAGAACTCCGTTTTCTACTATTATATATTTAGACAGTATATCATTAATAAGTGTCATAGAATCGTATTGTCTATCTGTACCTAGAAATGAATTATATATATTGACATTAGCGTTATTATAAAATTTATCGAATTCATCAGATAAGTATTTAGAATCCTCTATTCCAGTATTATCTTTAGTGTATTGTAACCACTCTTTTTTAAAAGATTCTTTATCTTTAAATATACCTATATCCATTAAAACCCTCTCCTTATCGTTGTTATACACCCTAGTTCCAAAGTTTCTAATTTTAAAATTGCGAATAAATAAATATTACTCCACTAGGGAGTAATATTATATTTTTAGTTGTAGAATCCAAACTTATATCTAGCTGCCAGTACTACAGCTGTAGTATTTATAAGCGTTTTAGAAGTTATAGCATAATCAGTTGAATTAGCTACAAACGACAGTCCTCTACTTTCTGCAAATGTTTTTAATGTATCTCTTTCAGTTTCAAGTAACGTATTTATCATTTCAGAGAATGCTTGAGGATCTATAGTAGTATGTCCATATTTTCTTTTGAACATGTGAGATTCACCAGTACCTGTTTCACCAGGTGTTTTAATATCTATTGATTCCATTTCCTCTATGCCGAATACATCTCTTGTATAGTTTGAGAATTCCTCATTTAATTCATCACCTTTTGTAAATAGAGCTTCTTCTATTTTAGGGTACGTATCACCATAAGTTTGTTTCATACGAGCATTATCAATATAACTGTAGATTCTATCCATTGTTAAATCATATGCTTTAATACAAGACTCTAAATCAGTACCATATATGAATTCCTCCATAGTCTCTACGTAGCTATCGATATTTTTCATAAAGTTTTCTACTTTTTTATCTGCTTTGTCTTTTTTACTTTGTTCTATTGTAGCTTTTATTTTAGCTTTGAATTTATTTGCGATGTCAGTTAACCCTTCACCAACTGAAAAATAAGATTCTCCTGTAGTATCTGCTACTTGGTCACTTAAATCCACATCGAACGTATCTTTCATATGCTTAATGAAGTTTTTATTCAATGTTACAATTCCATCATGAACAATATCAAGTACATCGTTGTAGGCGTATCCGTATGTTAGAGCTGTTGCAGAGTCATGATATATCTCATCAAGAAATCCACGTACACGTTCATAAGAACCCCAACATGTATCTTCATTTTTACTATTTAGGTATGGAGTCATATCCGATATATATTTATTAAACCATTCATTGAAGCTATCTAAAGATTTTTGTCTTTGTGCCTCTTTCTCTTCAGGACTTATAGTTGAATATGATCTAGGTTGTTTAGCCTTTTCGTTAGCTATTCTAGCTTTTTCACTAATATCATGCCAGTATTTAGCTATCGATCCAGTCATGGATTTTACTGTATTTTTAATACTCTTCAACACACCAGCTCCGTCTTCACCAAATGAAAAATAAGACTCTCCTGTAGGGATGTCATCGTCTTCATTTTTTTCTTCAGCTTCTTCTTCGTCAGAACCATATTCATCTTCTGCTAATTTATCATAATCAACTTCCTCATCTTCAGGTTCTTCTTCGTCAGTTTCATCAGTTTCTTCTTCTGCATCTGTATCTTCTTCAACAAAGTCAGAGTCATCTTCCACGTCATCTGTTGCTTCTTCTTCTGTAGGTGCATCTTCTGTAGCTGTAGGATCTTGAGTTGCTTTATCTTGAGTTTCTTTGATTTCATCCTCTTCTTCAGACATTCTTTTATTGAATTCTTCACGTCCTTCTCTTAATAATATTTTTATATCAGCTTTAAGATCAGTATCTGCTTCTCCTTCAGAGAAAGCTACTATATTAACACCATCTAATAATGAGTTAGCATATTTAGTTAAATCTTTTTTAACTACAGCAGTCGGGTATTCCATAGTTTCGCATTTCATTGCATATCTATCAATTTTATCAAATGTTTCTTTTATCAATAAAGATAAAGTCCCAGCTGATTGCATTTTAGGATTTGATTTATTATAATCTACTAATGTCTCACTAGTTAAATCTATAGCTTCACCGTAATTTAAAAATACAGCACCTAAATTAGACGCTTTTACTTCTTTTAAATATGCAGCATTCTCTCCAGCGCCTTTAAGGTAATTTCCAATAATCTGTTTAACTATTTGATCTTTTATCTGTTTTACTTCTTTATTATATAACATTATATTCCTCCTTCTATATTATTGTCTTTATAATTAGTTCTATACTTGCTTCTGATAATGAGTTGTAGTATTCCTCTATACTGAATATAGGATTAGCTACTTTTTTAGATATTCTATCTGAGTATACTTCTTGCTCATCCAGTTGTCGTATGTGTTTAAGTAAATCCTCTTTGTTTCTAGGATATATTCTTTTTTCTTGGAGTATTATAATTAGTTCTAACTCTGGTGGTGATAATATCATTTCGTCAATCCTCCTATTAATTTTTCTACAGTTTTAACTACGTTGCTTATGATTTCATCTTTATTATTACCTGTAGCTAATAAACGAAGTGACTTAGTATCATAATATGAGAGTGCTCTTAATATAGGTTTCATTATATCTTTCTTTTTAGTCTTCTTATAAAATAATAGTATACTCTTATAAAACTCTTTTGCAAATGCTTCATCAGATATATTATTAATTAATTTATGTTTTAAAGATATTGTATATTTAAAGTATTCTACAGAGTCATATACAAACTCTTTTAAATAAGTAGGAGAATCTATATATAGTATAGTCATCTCTACTCGTTCATCTGCTTTCTCGAATACATGATATTTAGTTGTAGTATTAGATACAATATTCTCATCTCTTAATATAACATTGTAAGCATCATCTTGTATTACATCGAAATGTACCTTTTCTATATTATCGTTATCAGGTTTAGAAAAAGATAAGAACTTTTCATCTTTAACTAATTTTATATCTGATTTAGTTAATATCTTAGCATGATTTTTCTGTAATACTTTAAATACCTTTAATTCAATAGTCATTGGAGATAATATAACTAACCTATTTAACATATCACTGTCATCGTAGATGTGTTCAAATATCTTTTTCAAATTATTCTTAGCAGGATTATAACCAAAAAAACCATCACCAGCCATTGTAAATCTAGTTCTTTCATCTACTATTGGAGATCCTGGTATAACTATAGTTAATCTTCTATTAAATTTTAGATTACTAAATATAACAGGTTTTTTTAATATTTCTAATTCAGCTGAATACTTTATATTTGAATTCTTGAATCTAGCTTCTATGTCACTCTTTTTAAAACTTTTGATACTAATCACCTACTTTCTTTTCTTCTATAATATAAAGATGTTCTGTTTTCTTACTAGTTAGAACCTTTTGCCTTTGCACCAGAGGACATATCCCCTGCAAAGACACCTATTACCACATTAGAACTGTAAGCATACTGCACTAAAGCTTTATTTTTAGTATTTCTAAATGGCATAGCAATATTATTAATAGCATCGGAAAATTTCTGTGATATATCAGCAGTTAAGAAAGATCCTACTTCTTTCCCTTCTAGTTTACCTATTTGTATAGCCATATTAGCTTTAGCTGAAGCGGTTATAGTTGTAACATTCCCACCACAGATTGTAGCCATAAAGTTAGAAAATGAAGACGATAAGTTAACAGAATGTAATATCCATCCTGGTTTATCTCTAAATAGTCTAGGTAATAAATCAGTAATACCTACAGATAAAGCTATCTCTGTTGGTTGACCGTAATCATTAAGTGAGTTCATATTCTTTTGAATACTAAGTCCTGATACTATTGCGTAATCTGTGTTAATAGCAGATTGTGAAAATACTCTTAATACTGGTGGACTCATAATAAATCCTCCTGTACCTGAAGGTAGAGCTATCATTAATAATTTAATTAATGGAAACATTACATTCATGAATATAGATAAAGGGTCTCCTGCTGCAGATACAAACTTCATAGGAACAGTATAACTCTTATCAAATGTCGTATCACTCCATACATCTGGTATCATTGGATTACCTACCATAAAGTCTAACATATTATTGTCAGTAGTTCCAGCACCAAACATTTTAGAAGCAATCTCTTTAACCATTCCAGTAGAACTTCCTGCCATACTATCTAACGCATTCTTAAAATCTGAAGTTGAAGTGGCATTTGATAATGCATCACCAGATTCAATAGTTCCATCAACATAAAATGCAACAAATCCTGAATCTTCTTTCTTTGATTCTTCAGTTTGAGCTGTAGATGTTTTATTTACTATAACGTTAGCTAGTCCTAAACCTATATTTCTCCATACATTTCTATTAGCCGTTCCTAGTTGTATACCAACAGTACTTTGCTTAGATGTATTTCCTTGTGTTTTAGATTTCTTATTAGCTTTTATCCCACCAGATATAACATACTCTACTGATGAACTTTGTAACCCCATTAGAAAGATACATAATCTACAAGCTCTTGATACATCTCTCCAGTATGAATCCATTAGAGGGGCATTTTGATATATACTACCTGATAATACACCGCCCAGAACTCCTACTGCTGATCCACTTGTTGCTATAGATTGTGCGTCATCTCCTGATATATTCCATCTTATCCATCCTGGTTTAAATGCTATGAATTGTCCATAAACTATATTTTGTTGCATATAGAAATAACCTAACCCATTATTATGATCCCTTGATGGGGGATCTGTATTATCTAAATATGATGCAGGCATTCCACCTATACCGTGTAACGCCCCTGGTGTAGCCAAGCTTAATATTATATCATGTTGACTTTTATTATATCTTTTAGAAGGTGATACAGTATCTGCTAGATTGGCTCCACTTTTTACTTTTACTCCTTTTATAGCAGCAGTATCAAATTTATCCCAATTAGCTAATGCTTTATCTGGATCTATAGCAGGTTTTAATGTAGCTAATATTTCTTTTAAACTAAATCCTGCAGGTGCTGCTGCTGGTGCTTCTGGAGCTGCATCTTTAGCTGCATCTTTAGTGTTAGTGTTTATTGCACCAGGACTTCCTGCTTCGACTCCAAATCCTGCTACTGCTGCTGCTGCAGTTCCTTTTGTAGGTACAACTCCTCTTCCTTTTGGGATTTTATATCCTGCTAAATCTGATGCTGAAATTTCTTTCAGGGACATGTGTTCTCCTTTCCTTACATTATTTAGAAAAGAAGAAAGTGAGCTTTACTACTCACTTTTTCTCTTATTTTAATTTTTAATAAATTCTTTGAATATTCCAGAAGCATATGAATATAGGTCTTCTGGTTCTTTGTTTACTACCGTAGTTGTATTAACTGGCGGTGCTTTAGTATTCTTAGCTGTTTCTTTTAGATGTCCTGCTTGTTGCTTATTAACATCTAATAGTTTTTCTTGTACTTTCTTATTATCTTCAGTTACTTTTATTAATCTATCTAATAGATCAGTTACACCTTTACCTAATACGCTATCTTTCATTGCAGTGTTTTGTAATGCAGCTTTGCCTATTTTAGCGGCTGCACCCCATAACATATCATTTTTAGCTTTCTTCATGGCTGTACCAGATCCTGGAACTGTATGATCTCCAACGCTAGGTAAGTTGACTTTAGAAGTTACTCCAGTAGCTCGCGCTAATCTTTCAGTAATACCTAAAGGTAATTCTCTTTGTAATCTTACTTGCTCTTTTCCAGGTTTATCGTCACTAGCTTCATTTTTAGTAGGTTTTAATTTAGCTGTTGCATCAAATACACCTTTAGATGTTGCACTGGCTGCATTAACTCCCATGTTAGATACAGCAGCTGCTCCTGCTTGTGAAGCTATTACTGGCCAGAAGAATCCCATTAGTTTTCTTTTTCCACCATCTCCATCATTCTTAGATGTTGGTCCTGTTGATACCCCACCTCTAGAAACTCCATCATCGGTTCCTTTCATGGATTGATTTCCACCTATAGTTTCAATCTTACCTCCACCTGGTTCAGATAAAAAGAATGCAGTATGTCCACCTTCTTTACCAGTATTTTTCCAAACTACTACTGCTCCTGGTTTAGGTGCATCTAATTTAATATATTCCTTTGAGTCTATTGGATATTGTGAATTCGGGCTACCTTTAAATGAAGGGAGTGCTTGTTTTATACAATATGAAACGAAAGCTCCACACCAAGATGTACTAGGACTTGGGTTTCCTCCCATAACAGATCCTAAGAACATAGTTACTTTATCTGGATTTTTTCCTTCTGTTATACCTATGAAAGATTTAGCTACGTCTATCCATGGTGCAGCTCCTCCACCGGTTATTCCTGCACCAGGTGCTACAGGTGCTGATGCTCCAAATTTAATTAGTTTTCCATCCTTATCAATAAATCCACCCCATTGTGATCCACCGTTTTTAGTAGTTCCAGCTGTAGGTGGTGGTGGGGCTGTAGGTGCTGCTGTGGCAGTTCCTGTACCTGTATCTGTTCCTGTACCAGTTGACGTTGATGAGTCGGTTGATGTAGTTGATTTAGAGTCTACGGAGTCTTTAAGTTTAGCCATTGTTGCAGGTGAATGCATTATCATAGTTGTTGGTTTTTTCGCCATTAAATCATTCCAAGTTAAAGGTTTGAATTTATTATCGCTTGGATCTCCTATCCACATCTTATCACTATCTTTAATTACAGCAACCCAATGCGCCCGTCCAGATCCAGTTATTATTACAGACAATGCACTACCATTAGTATCCATACTTATTTTAGCTACTGCTACATTATTAGGCATTACTCCACCTATACACTCAGTAAAGAAAGACGCTTTAACATTATCTCCAGCTAGATGTTGTTTAGCTTGAACTAATAAAGTACTTTCTGATCTTGATTTACCGAAATAACCTAATATCATTCTAGCTACCGCTATTGCACATCCTGATTGTGCTACTGTTGTTCCTCCTAGTTTCGCATTAGCTAGAGTCATCGAACCTTGTGAAACAAATGTTCCTGGTCCACCACCGGCTCCTCCTGACGCTCCTAACATAGTTTTAAGCTTAGCAGTTCTATTATGCCAACCTTTTTGAGATGGTCCGTATTTACCTGGATTTTTTGCAACTAATACATCATAAAACTTATCTTGTTGATTAATAAAGTCCATTCCAGCTTGTCCTGCATTTTTTGCATTAAGTGCTGATACCCAGTCAGGTTTTAATTTAGATGCCTTAGACTCTGGTAGACCTAACATTCTAGTTACGAATTTAGATGCTCTTGCTGGACCCGAGTTAACTACTGTATTATACATTGCAACTGCTAGAGGGAATCCTTTAATATCATTTAATCCGTAATTAGTCCAATAGTCTTTATATGTTTTTATTGCTAGTTCTTTAGGGAATTGTCTCATATCTCCAGTGTATCCAGTATGGATCCTGGCATTTTCCTGTGTTATACCATATCTAGTAGGACCTCCTGTATCTACGACATATCCTCCATCTTTAGTATTTCCACCTTCTAATTCCCATATCATTTCAAGTGCTTTTCCGAAATCTCCAGTCATATTAGCTAATGTACCAGTACTAGTTGTAGCTGCCGCTGGAGCTGCTGCTGTTGCCGCTGTTGCCGCTGGTGCAGCTATACTACTTCCAATTGATGTGTCTGATCCTTTTTTACTAGAAGATATTTTAATTGATGATGAAGGTCTCCATGCTTTACCTTTTGTTTCTGATCCATATCCTATCGAACGTCTCGAAGATCGTTGTGATCCTTCTCCACGTCCACCGCCAATACTCTTAGTAGATAACTTAGTTGCTATCGCTCCGAATACTGCTAATCCAGTGAATCCTTTAAATCTAGCATCTGTTGGTGCAACTGTTTCCCAGTCATCTTTCATTGGATCTCCGTAGAATATAGTACCTTTCTTATTAAGTAATGCTACATAGTGATTATCTTTAAGGAATGCTACTGCAGAACCATCTACTGACATTGCATTTTGTAAATCAGCTTCTGATTGTGTAACAGTACCTCCTAAATCACTAAAGTATTTTATACCTATTGATTTATCAGCTATTACGTGCTTTTTAGCTAATGTATATAAGTCCATATCTTTTATCTTTTTACCCATAAATTCTGCTATCATCTTAGCTACCGCTATTGCACAACCACTGTCTTTAACAGTACCATCACCAATATTTAATGATGCTAAGAATGTTTTCTGAGAGTAAAACTTAGGTTTAGTTCCATAAGCTTTATTACCTACTCCAGAAGATGATGTAGTTCCACCTGGAGTTGCACTTGATGTTGTTGCACTAGCTGTAGCAGTTCCCGCTGCTGCTGCTCCTCCAAATTTAATTAGTTTTCCATCCTTATCAATAAATCCACCCCAACCATATCCTCCAACATTATCTAACTGTTGTTTTTGGGTTTGATCGACTGTCTCCTTAACCTTTCCTTCAGCGGTGCCTTGTAATGCAGTACCTGTTGAGTTCTCATTTAAGTTGTATTTATCTTCAACGTAGTCTTTAGTATCTACTCCGCCTTCCATTTTAATTTTCTCGCTACCTTCTTCTCCTTCTTTACCTTCGTTAAGATCTCCACCTAAGCATTCAAATATAAGTGGTGCAATCCATTTAACGTCAGCAAATATAAATAACCATCCTAATACAGGAATAGAAGTACATGCTGATATGATAAATCCAGATAGTCCACAAGCTAATTTATGTTTCCATGTTACTTGTTCGATACCAAATACTTTCTTAGCACCCATTACCGCTGATATAACGTCAATTGCTGTAAATCCAACATTAATAATAATACCTACTCCAGATGCAGTTAGTAATTGCTTAGCTCCAGATAGTAATCCTTTAACACCGGCCTTAGCCGCAGCTTCAGCACCGCCTTCGATCGCCTTCTTAGCTAACTTTTCTCCAACTTGAGTAAATCCTTTTATTATCTTTTCAATTGGTACTTTTGCAACTAATTTACCTATTAATGGTATTTTCTTTAATATCTTAACTGACTCTTGAATAACTTCAGTAAACTTAGATAAAGCTTTAGCTAACTTACCGCCACCTTTAGCAGCGCCTTTAAGTCCAGTTTGTATAACTTTCTCACCGGCTCCTTTTGCAGCTTTCTCTCCTACATCTTCTGCAGCTTCCTTACCTGCATTCATTGTAATCTTACCAGTTTTCTCATCCATATCAGGTATATTAATACCAAACTTCCCTAAGAAGTTCTTAATACCAGAATGAACACCTTTAAGAGTCTCTTTGAATCTATCAATTAGTACTTTAGAGAATGCTTTAAATATTTTAGGTATACCTTTTACTGAGGCACCACCTTTCATGATTGCAAGCATATCAAGTCCAAGTAACCCTCCTAGTAATCCTAGTAACCAGTTACCTTTCTTCTTCTCTTTTTTCTCTTTACCATCGCCCATACCTGTTGCAATAGTTTGTAGAGCGTCAGCATTTTGTTGTTCTCTTTGTTCTTGTTGATTTTGTGCATCTAGTTGACTTTTAGCTACACTATTAGACCTATAAAAACTAGCTCCAGAATTACTTGTAGCAGATATCAAGTTTTTAATACCTATTCCTATTTTACCTAATCCCATAGGAAGAGAAGTTTTAAACGACGATACTTTCTCTCTATATGATTCAGCATCGACTGTACCTACAACCCCTAAGGCTTCTAAGTGTCCACCTATAACTTTAACTCCTATTACTTTTTCTGCAACGTCATCTGATTTTACTTTCTTTAAGTATTTATCAGTCTTTATACTAGATACTGAAGATTTACTATCACCAGGTCCTGATCCAGCATTTATAGGATTGACATTAACATTTGTGTCTACTTTAGCTGTAGTTGCATCCCCACTATTACTAAGGATAGAACTTTTAACTGAAGAGCTGTTATTGCTAGCTTCCATTATTATTATTGCTGCTGATTGCATTTTAAGACCTTGTGCTGATCTAACGTCTGTTTTATCTGAGTTAGGATCAAAGATTTCTAATGAGTCATCACCAGATGATTTAAACGCTACAACGTAATGTCCAGTATCTATATTAGTAAGTGCTATAGCAACTTTCTTCTTAGGTCCTATACCAGTTAATAAAGCATCCACTTTAGGATCTGCAGCATTAGCTATATGTACATTTAAACCTAATCTATTTCCTACTTCTATAAAGAATTCTAGTTTAATACCACCAGAAGCTGGATCTATATATTTATTAGCTATAGGTATAAAGTCTTCAGGTAATACTTTTTGTCCAATCAATACACCAACCGCATAAGCTACGGAAAATATTCCACAACCTACTTTAGCTAGAGATGCACCAGATGCTAATTTTAAATCTTTATATTTACCTTGTACTCCTCTATTCTCTTTATCGATACCCTTACTATCACGTTTCATTGATCGTTTGCTTTTCTTTCTAGTTCCAAGTATCTCTTCCATAGAGTATCTTTCTTGACCCGCTGCTAATCCGAATTTCTTTCTTATCGAATCACCAAAACCACCCATTAAATCTAACCCTTTATTAAGCATAGAAGAAAACTTCTTACCAAGAAATCCTTTTTGAATTTTCATCATCATTGATCCAGCAGCCCAACCCATTACTGGTCCTAATAATTTACCGTAAGGTACATAGTTATTAGTAAACTTATTAACAGCTAGTCCTGTAGCAGTTGCAAATCCAACTGGTAACATTTCTTGCATTAATTTAGTTTGTAGTGCTTGACCACGAGTACGTCCATCAGACATAAGCTCATTACGTTTATCACCTAACATATCAACCATACCTTGCATTTTATGGTTCATCATTAATGACCCTGCAATAGAAGCTCCGATTAAAGGTGTAGACATCTTACCGTATCCTAAGTTCTTAGCATACATTGACGCTAACACACCTATAGCACCTGCTGATGCTACTTTAATTCCTGATCTTACTTTATATGATTTAAGTGATTCTTGAGTGAACGAAGTTATTTCTGATATAGGATCTATCGAAGCATAGTTAGAATCAAATGATGCTGCTCTACCATTGCTTTCTTCAAATTGTTTCATTACGTTTGATACTCCACCAGATTCTTCAAATGATGAGAATATCTTACTCTTGTTTTTAACTAATATATCTAATGAATTCTTAGCTACAGTATATTCTAATGTATTTACCCCATTAGGTTTACCTTCTATATCTTTTACTTTCTTAGATAACTTTTTAATAGCATCATTATAATAGTTTAATCCACGAGGACCAAATAATGCAATAGCTTCACGCTCATTAGCAATATCTAACCATTCTTTAGGTACTTCTAAATTATGTGCCATATATAGTTCTCTTTTATGAAAAGGAGAAGTACTACTATTAAAGGTTTTATCTAATGCTATAAATACTTCACTACTAGATTCAAATGATGATTTAGCTTTTCTAGCTGAAGCTGATCCTCTACTAGTATCAAATATAGATTTATCATAACTATAATATGTATTCTTATCTGTCTTAGTAGTTTTCATATTATCCATTATATAATTCATACCAGAAGAATGTTCTAGGTTAATTATATCATTCATAGC
>RRZT010661580.1_pt1 | contig 31011 bp, 28 predicted proteins | sample 2165551 | NCBI WGS metagenome assembly RRZT01 (sample SAMN10456910, study PRJNA506462) | wastewater metagenome | biome: wastewater; feature: sludge; material: wastewater sludge; isolation source: wastewater sludge with Escherichia coli K12::gfp cells carrying plasmid... | place: USA: Moscow, Idaho...
CTTGAGGTGAGGAACATCGCTTCGGCGTGTTCGTTAAATTGGCTGCGTTCCTGCCCGGCGCGTACGGCCAGGGTTTCAAGTTGATAATCCTGTTTCTTTTGTTCCATCTGTTCTATCCGCCAATCTGAAATTAAAGGGTCGCGACAACAACTATCTGCCTTCGACCTACGAAACCGCGTTTTTTCTCCCGTACACCTGCTCAATAGCTTCAAGATATTCCGGTGTCACGTCGCCGGTCACGTAACTCCCGTCAAGACACGAGCAATCAAAGCGGGAAAGCTCTGGCCGCAAATTGCTCACCGACGCCTTGAGCGCGTCGAGATCCAGGTAGACCAGCGCATCGGCGCCGATTGCGCAGGCAATTTCTTCTTCAGTGCGGCCGCTGGCAATCAATTCGCTGCGCGTCGGCATATCAATACCGTAGACGTTCGGATAGCGCACCGGTGGCGCTGCCGAGGCAAAATAGACCTTGAGCGCGCCGGCCACCCGTGCCATCTCGACGATTTCCCGGCTGGTCGTGCCGCGTACGATCGAATCATCGACCAGCAGAACGCGCTTGCCCTTGAACTCCTGCGCCACGGTATTGAACTTCTGGCGCACGGAATCGGTTCGCGCCGATTGGCCGGGCATGATGAAGGTGCGGCCGATGTAGCGATTTTTGACGTAACCCTCGCGATACGGGATGCCAAGACGCTGCGCCAGCTGCATGGCCGCAGGACGGCCGGAATCGGGAATCGGCATCACCACGTCAATGTCCGCGGCTGGAATGATCCTGGCCACCTTGTCCGCCAGATATTCGCCCATGCGCAAACGCGCCTCATAGACCGAAACGCCGTCCAATACGGAATCCGGCCGTGCCAGATAAACGTACTCGAAAATGCACGGCGAAAGCACCGGATTCTCGGCGCACTGCCGCTGGTGCATGTGTTGCGCTGTATCGATAAAAATTGCCTCCCCCGGCGCGACGTCGCGCAGCACGGTAAAACCCAGCGTATCGAGGGCAACCGACTCGGAGGCGAGCAGATACTCCGCGCCGTCGGGGGACTCCCGCTTGCCGATCACCAAGGGCCGAATGCCATAGGGGTCGCGAAAAGCCAGTAGTCCATAGCCGGCGATCATCGCCACGACCGCATAAGCGCCCTTGCAGCGACGATGCACACCGGCCACGGCGGCAAACAGCGATTCGGGATCGGGGGCCTTGCCCCGTGCTGAATTTTCCAGCTCATGCGCCAGCACATTGAGCAAAACCTCGGAATCGGAATTAGTGTTGATATGGCGCAAATTCAGGCGGAACAGTTCTTCTTGCAACTGCTGGGCGTTGATCAGATTGCCATTGTGCGCCAGCACCAGACCGAAAGGCAGATTGACGTAGAACGGCTGCGATTCAGCGGAGTCGGAAGACGATCCAGCAGTCGGGTAGCGGCAATGGGCGATACCCATGTTGCCCACCAGCGCCCGCATATCAATCGCGTGGAAGACATCGCGCACCAGCCCGGAGCCTTTGTGCATGTGGAAGACATCACCTTGCGCGGTCGCCATGCCTGCGGCTTCCTGACCGCGATGCTGCAAAACCATTAGCCCGTCGTAGAGCAACTGACTGACTGGCTTTGTTGCCACGACCCCAAGAACGCCACACATCGACTGGCTAGCGGAACTGAATGCGTTTGGAGACTTCCGGCGGCAGCCACGGCTTAGCGACCAGCACCGCCGTTTCGAGCGGCGCCGAAAAGTACGCTTCCGTCCACCATTTCTCTTTGGCCACCATCGTCATACCACCCACAGCAACAATTGCCAGGACAATGATCAGACCACGCGCCAGGCCAAAAACCACGCCCAACAGGCGATCAGCAAGGCTCAAACCGAGGGCTTTGAGCACGCCGCGCACAGCCAGGCGCAATAGTGCCATCAGCACCAAGACCACAACGAACACGGCAACCCAGGCCGCAACGAGGCGCATCACGGGATCAGCAATGCCGGAAAAAAGAATCGGCGCAACTTCGGCGCCAAACATTTTGGCCGCAAAGAAGGCCAAAACCCAGGCCACCAGTGCGATAACTTCACCGACCACGCCGCGCCAGATTCCTAGCACGACAGACACCGCCAGGATAGTGACGACGATGTAATCAAACGCCGTCATTGCTTGGCCGCAACAACCCCGTTAACACCAATTCGCTTCATCTTGTCGAGCGCCTTGTCGGCGGCTTCGCGACTGGGGAAAGGGCCGGCACGAACACGCGTCTTTTTGCCATCAGAAGAATCGAGCGGCTCGGTATAGACCTTGATACCCTGCTCGCCAAGTTTGCTCTGTAACTGTTTAACGTTGGCCGGATTGGAAAAAGCACCAATGAGGATGACGTGCTGACCACCGCCTTTAGCCGTCGCAGAAACCGACTTGGCATCGGACTTGTCACCAAGAATCGCGGCGGCGCGCTGATCGTCCCCAGTAACGGACTTGACGGGTTTCTCAACTGGCTTCTCAAGCGGCTTTTCGGCTGGCTTTGCCGGAGGTTTTTCGACGGACTTTTCAGCCTTCTTCTCAAGCGGCTTGTCGACCGGTTTTTCAATCGCCTTGGCTGCCGGTTTGGCTTGAACAGGCGGCGCTGCGTGCTCGACTTTCAGTTCATCCTCATCGTCCGACTTGGCGCTGACTGCCGGCGCCACGGAAGGCTCGACCAATTTCGGATTGAACGGCGTCTTGTCCTGATCGGGAATGCGAATCTGCACTTCCTGAACCTGCTGCTTCGGCTCCGAATCCATGACCATCGGCAATACGATGGCAGCAAGGCCAGCCAGAGCTATGGCACCAACCAAGCGGCGCCGGGCCCGTTTTTTCAACTGCAAATGCGCGTCGGAAGAGTCAGCCATAGCTATCTGAAAAAATATACGATTTTGGGGAATAAACGGTATGGTGCTCAGGGCCGATTTTTAATCTCACGCAACACGGCTGCCACCGTGTAAAACGACCCAAAGACGAGGATTCTATCATTTTCCCCGGCGTGCTTGACGGCATGCGCAAAGGCCGCGAGCGGCGAAGCAAAACGCTCGACGTTGCCGCCCAGATTGGCTTGCGCCACGACACCCGCCAACATCTCGACGGATGCGCCGCGCGGTACATCGAGCCCGGCGAGCAACCAGACATCGATCTTCCCGCGCAAAGCCGCCAGCGCGCCGGCAATATCCTTGTCACCGAGCATGCCAACAACGGCAATCGTCTTGTCGAAAACACCCATTTCATCAAGATTGGCCGCCAAACCAGATACCGCTTGCGGATTGTGCGCCACATCGAGGATCACCAAGGGACGCCCCTGCAGAACCTGAAAACGCCCGGGCAACTCGACCTTGATCAAACCCGTATGAATAGCCTGCATCGAAACCGGCAAACGCTCATTGAGCACCTCGAGCACCGCCAGCACCGCCGAGGCATTGCGCAACTGACAGCCACCACGCAGCGCGGGATAAGCCAGACCGCTACGGCGTTGGTCATCGCGACCCCAGTAGGCCCATTGCGTTTTATCGCCGGAATAGCCGAAATCGCGACCCAGCACCTGCAAATCAGTACCCATCGCCGCGGCATGGTCGAGCAGCGATTGTGGCGGCTCAGGATCAGCACAAATCGCTGCCGTACCCGAGCGGAAAATCCCGGCCTTCTCAAAGCCGATCGCTTCTCGCGTCGAGCCCAGCCAATCGGTATGATCAAGCGCAATTCCGGTCACCACGGTGCAATCGGCATCGTAGATATTGACCGCATCCAGGCGCCCACCCAGACCCACTTCGAGAATCAGCACGTCGACTTGTGCGGCAGCAAAAGCCTCCCAAGCGGCCAAGGTACCAAACTCAAAGTAAGTCAGCGCCACATTACCGGCCTCTTGCCTGGCCGCCTCCACCTTGGCAAAAGCCTGACACAGGGTTTCGTCGTCAATCGGCGCTTTGGCGATGCGCACCCGCTCGTTGTAGTCGAGCAAGTGTGGCGAGGTATAGCAACCGACGCGATAACCGGCCGCAGTGTAGATCGCCTCAAGATAAGCGCAGGTCGAACCCTTGCCATTGGTGCCGCCAACGATAATCAAGGGACAGCGTTGCGTTTGCTGCAAAACCGCTTTGACACAGGCCACGCGATCAAGGCCAAGCTCAATGCCGCCCTGCCCTTTGGGATGAAGACTTTCCAGATGTTCAAGCCAATCAGAGAGTGTTTTCATAGAGTGCTTTCAATAGTCTGAAGAGACCAGGCTGGAAACCCATATGAGCTTTGGCTTCCAGCCATGGCAATCGGAAGATGCCCGTGCTTATTGGCTTGCAGAGCTTCCCGCAGAAGGCAGCTTCTGCAACATGCTCAGTAGTTGCGCGACCCGGTCTTTCATCTCGCGCCGGTCGACAATCATGTCGATCGCGCCTTTTTCCAGCAAGAACTCGGCACGCTGAAAGCCCTCAGGCAAAGTCTGGCGCACCGTTTGCTCGATAACGCGCGGGCCGGCGAAGCCGATCAGCGCGCCCGGTTCGGCGATCACTACATCACCGATGAAGGCGAAAGATGCCGAAACGCCGCCCATCGTCGGATCGGTCAAAATCGAGATGAACGGCAGGCGAGCTTCGGAAAGCTTGGTTAGCGCAGCGGTGGTTTTAGCCATCTGCATCAGCGAGAATAAACCTTCCTGCATGCGCGCACCGCCCGACGCGGTGACACAAAGGAAGGGCAAACCCCGTTCGACGGCCAATTGCACGCCGCGCACGAAACGCTCGCCGAGCACAGAGCCCATCGATCCGCCCATGAAGCCGAACTCGAAGACCGCCACCACCACCGGCATGGCCTTCAGTGCGCCCTGCATAACGACCAGAGAATCGGTCTCGCCGGTACTCTCGGTCGCATCCTTGACGCGCTCGGTATAGCGGCGACTATCCTTGAACTTTAACGGATCAACCGGCAACACCTCGGCGCCGATTTCAAAGCGACCCTCGGCATCAAGCAGAAGATCGATCCGTGCCCGCGCATCGATCCGGTTGTGATACGCGCACTTGGGGCAAACGTTGGCGTTTTTTTCCAGATCGGTGGCATAGAGCACCGCTTCGCACGACGGGCACTTGCTCCACAGGCCTTCTGGCAGGTTCGTCTTGCGCTCGGCATGGGTGTCCTTGCGCTTGATTTTTGGTGGCAGCAGTTTATTCAGCCAGCTCATAATGCATCCCCTAAAAGCGCTTCATCCATGCCGCGCCGAAGTTCAGCGACCAGCGTATGAACCCGCGCACAAACGTTATCCGCAGTCGATTGCTCAATTTCTTCAATGATCCGGCTACCGACCACCACCGCGTCGGCGATTCGGGCGATGGCACCGGCGGTTGCCGCATCGCGAATGCCAAAACCGACCCCCACTGGTACGCCGGTTGCCGCGTGAATTTCCGGAATGCGCGCAGCAACAGCCGCCACATCCAGCTGGGCCGAACCCGTCACGCCCTTGATCGAGACGTAATAGACGTAACCACTGGCCAATGCCGCCACTTGCTCAATGCGTGAAGCTGTCGAGGTCGGCGCGAGCAGGAAAATCGGATCCAGCGCATTGGCTTGCATCGCGCGCGCAAACTCGGCGCTTTCTTCCGGCGGATAATCGACGACCAGCACCCCATCGACGCCCGCATCCAAGGCAGTTTCGGCAAACGCATCAACGCCCATCGACTCGATCGGGTTGGCGTAGCCCATCAGCACGACCGGCGTTTCGTTGTCATCGGCGCGGAAATTGGCGACCATCTCGAGCACCTGCCGGAGGCTGACGCCTTTTGCCAACGCGCGTTCCGAGGCAAGCTGGATGGTCGGCCCATCGGCAAACGGGGCGGAAAAAGGGACACCGAGCTCAATGATGTCCGCACCTGCTTCCACCAGAGTGTGCATCAAGGTGACGGTCAACGCGGGATCTGGATCGCCGGCGGTAATGAACGGAATCAGCGCCTTGCGCCCTTGCGCCCGCAGGCGCTCGAAAGTAGCTTGAATTTTTGACATCAGAATACCATCCCCGATTTTTCGGCCACGGTGTGCATATCCTTGTCACCCCGACCGGAAAGATTGACCAGCAGAATCTTGTCTTTCGCCAAGGTCGGCGCGATTTTTGCGGCAGAAGCCAGGGCATGACTCGATTCGAGCGCTGGAATGATACCCTCGAAGCGGCACAGGTTATGGAAGGCCTCCAGCGCCTCGGCGTCCGTAATCGTTACGTATTCCGCCCGACCGGAATCCTTGAGCCATGAGTGTTCTGGCCCGACACCGGGATAATCGAGTCCAGCAGAAACCGAATGCGTTTCGAGCACCTGGCCGTTTTCATCCTGTAGAAGATAAGTCCGGTTACCATGCAACACGCCCGACCGACCTGCTGTCAGCGAAGCAGCATGACGACCCGTTTCCATACCCTCCCCCGCCGCTTCCACACCGATCAGACGAACGCCCTCAACTGGAATATACGGGTGAAAAATCCCCATGGCGTTGGAACCGCCGCCGACGCAAGCAATCACCGCATCCGGCTGACGCCCGCACTGCTCCTGCATCTGCCCGATCGACTCCTTGCCGATCACCGCTTGAAAATCGCGCACCATCATCGGATACGGATGCGGGCCGGCGACCGTTCCGATGATGTAAAACGTGTTGCTGATGTTGGTCACCCAATCGCGCATCGCTTCGTTGAGCGCATCCTTGAGCGTCTTGGAGCCGCTTTCAACAGGCACCACGGTCGCACCGAGCAACTTCATGCGGTAGACGTTGGCCGCCTGCCGCCGCATATCTTCGGAACCCATATAGACAACACATTCCATGCCAAAACGGGCGGCGACCGTGGCCGTTGCCACGCCATGCTGACCGGCACCAGTTTCAGCAATCACGCGCCGCTTGCCCATGCGCTTGGCAAGAATGGCCTGACCGATGCAGTTATTGATCTTGTGCGCGCCGGTGTGGTTGAGGTCTTCGCGCTTCAGGTAAATCTGCGCACCGCCAAGCAGTTCGGACCAGCGCTTGGCATGGTAAATCGGGCTCGGGCGCCCCACGTAATGCTTCAGGTCGTATTCAAACTCAGCCAGAAACAAGGGATCGCGCTGCGCCAGCGCATACGCATCTTTCAACTCTTCGAGCGCGGGAATCAATGTTTCGGCGACAAAAATACCACCATAAGGGCCAAAATGACCCAAGTCGTCAGGCAAATCGTAACGGGGAGCAACCATGATATTTCCTTTATTTTCAGAGGCAAGAGACTACGAATAGACGAACAGCGGGCTGTCGTCGGCCTCAGGCATGGTTGGCGAAAAAACGGCGCCAGCAGGTACGGGTACGTCCACCACAAGTCTTGCGCATTGGTCATCCTGTTCCGAAATTGATTGATTCGGCAGCTTCGAATCAATCGGTCGGGTTCAATCCAGCCGCACGAATTTGGCTATGAACGGCGGCACAAAAAGCACGAATTTTTTCAGCATCCTTGATTCCCTTGGCGGCCTCAACTCCCGAGGAAACATCGAGCGCTGCAGGCCGCACACGGACAATAGCCTCACCAACATTAGCGGCATCCAGACCACCGGAAAGGACAAGCGGTTTACCTAGCGCGGGCGGTATCAGCGACCAGTCGAACACCTTGCCCCCGCCACCAAAGCCATCGACAAAGGCATCGAGAAGAATCGCCTGCGCTGAAGGGAAAGCAGCCGCGTATTGTACCAAATCCATTCCCGGCCTGACGCGAGCTGCCTTCATGTACGGACGATCAAACTGCCGACAATAGGCTTCATCTTCATCGCCGTGGAACTGCAACAAATGGATCGGCACAACGGCCAAGGTTTCCCGCACCAGCGCCGGATCGGCATTGACAAAGAGTCCGACGATGGTGACAAAAGGCGGCACGGCGCGCGCCAACTCGGCCGCCTTATCCAAATCGACGTAACGCGGACTCGGCGGATAAAAAACCAGCCCGATAGCGTCAGCCCCCGCCTCCACCGCCACCAGCACATCCTCAAGCCGGGTCAGGCCACAAATCTTTACGCGCGGCTTCAATTTCAAAACACTCCTAAACTCAACGCTTTATTGCGGCAAAAAGAAATCATCGCGGTTCGGCAAACCCCAGTGCGTTTCATAATTCACGCCGACCAGATACAAACCTGCCGCTGCAAATGTCGGCGCCGCCAAACGTCTATCCTTTGCGGCCAGCAACTCTGCCATCCATTCGGGAGGGTGCTTGCCCTGCCCGACATAAACCAGGCTACCGACCAGATTACGCACCATGTGGTGCAAGAACGCCCCCGCCTCGAACTCAAAGACAATGATATCGCCGCGTTGCTTTACTTCGGCTTGCCGGATTGTCTTGATCGGTGACTTGGCCTGACAATCCGCTGCGCGAAACGCCGAGAAATCGTGCTCTCCGAGCAACATAGCCGCAGCCTTTTCCATGCTTTCAAGCGCGAGCGGGTGATGATACCAGCCAGCGCGCCCGTGCCATACGCCAGACCGCTGTGGCCGATTAATGAGGATGTAACGATAACGACGTCCAAATGCCGAAAAGCGAGCATGAAAACCATCCGCCACCGGCTTGGCCCAGCGCACAGCAACCGCCGGCGGTAGAAATGTATTAACGCCGCGCACCCAAGCGCTCAAAGGGCGCGACAACTGCGTATCAAAATGTACCACCTGCCCGGTGGCATGCACGCCCGCATCCGTCCGTCCAGCACAGACGACATTGACCCGCTCGCCTGCAATCTGCGCCATCGCGGCTTCCAGGGCGTCCTGCACAGTCTCGCCAGCCGGTTGCGTCTGCCAGCCGCGAAACGCGCTCCCGTCATATTCAACACCGAGGGCAATTCTCATTTTCAAAGCCTATCGAAAGCAGAAGTAACACAGCAAAGCGACGAAAACCAAAACAACTGCGACGTCAAGGAAGCAAAATGGCCGCTGGTCAATCTCTAGCCACTCTGGCTCGCCCACCGACGACACATCAAGCAAACTTCGCCAGTCACGCACACGCGGAAGCGTTTCAACATAGCGTAGCACCAGCATCAGCCGAATGACGCCGCGATCAGGATCGAACCGGATTCGTCGCAGCGGCTTAAACAAGGCATGAGTCGCCGACAACAGGTCGGCGATGGGCATTTTTTCCAGAAATGCAGCGACAAGCATCAGAGCCAGGATCAAGCGTCCGAGGTGAATCAACGCATCGGCAACGCCTTCATGGGTCGGAGATGCGGCACCAATCCAAAACGGCTCACCAGCAACACCCCATGAAAAGATAACGAATAGCGAAAGCAAAAGCCAGCGAGTGCGCCATACCAGACGCCCACCGCGAAGCAAAACGCGAGATGGTAATGCGAGCAGAAGAAGAAAAACAACGCCCAGCAAGACGCCGTTCATGAATTGTATGGAAAACAGCAGCAGCAACCAGAGAATAAGGCGTGTCGCCGGATGGAGGCCAAAATTCGGTAGATGCAGGTTCAAGAAATTAGATTACTCAAGATTACGGATATGAAAAGGCCGTAACTCCCTGCGGAGCTACGGCCCGGACTGCAAACACCTGACGGTTTAATCGCCAATTTTTGCGAGAATCGCCTGGGCTTTCTCCTTCTGGCTCGCGTCGCCCTCATTCATAACCTCTTGCAAGAGCTCACGGGCGCCTTCAAAGTCACCCATTTCCTCGTAGGCCTTGGCCAGATCGAGCTTGGTGGCAACCTCTTCGTTCGCGCTTATATCAAACTCGGGAGACACTGCATCCTCGTCGCCAAACTGGGGATTCACCACGGTTGCTGCCTGCGCCATTGAAAAGTCCTGTTCGGGAATCAGATCCGGCTCGACGCCAAACTGCGGGTTCAGCATCGTTTCCGCCTGTTCCACCGCAAAGTCGTTATTTACGGCGGTTACAACCAAATCGCTTTCAAATGACTGATCTTGCGGAACCTCAGGCTCTGCCCCCGGAGAAACCATAGTCTCGCTGAGCTCAAGCTCAGGCGAATTGAGGTCTAGATCAATCGACGCCATATCGAATGACGGTGCATCCTCCGGCATCGAGCGGCCAAGGAAAGTCGACTCGGTCAAATCGACATCGAACTCAACGCCATCCTCTTCGACCGAAGTGGTGCTGGAAGTATCAGCAGAAACACCCTGAACCGCTGCTTGAGGCACCGGAGCAACTGCAGCAGCACCTGTGTCAAACCCGAGATCGAAGTCCAGACCTGCAGCCTCTTCCTTAACCGCCTCCTGAGCGCCCACGGCTGACTCAGACAAGGCGACCTCAAACCCTACTACCGTAGAATCCACATCCACCTCAGCAGCGCTCGAAGACACCGAACCATCCATCGTCATCAGATCGAAATCAAGCGCGGGAACTTCGGCACTTTCCTCTGAGGCAAGCGTCTCATTGAGGGCAGCCGCAGTGACTTCTGGGGTAGTCTCTGGTTCTTCTGCTCCCATGCCAAGATCGAAATCAAGACTGGTCAAGTCTTCCTGAGGCATCGGCTCCAGCGCTTCTGGCTGCCCGGTGTGACTCGCCAACTCGGCCATCTGAGACAATTCGCCAGGCAATGTCACCGTACTCTTCACGGCCGAGCTAACAATCACTGTTGCATCGGCGTCAAAAGCCGCCGGAGCTGACTGAGCAGAGCCGCCATACAGCGGATTTTCGGAATCAAGACTGCGTCCCATCGCCGCAGCTTTCTCCCAGTCAGCCCCAACACCAGCCATCTCGGAATAAAGATCGGACGCCAGCGCTTCGAATTGCTTTAAATCTTTTCGGTTAGAGTAAATCTCCAGCAGTTTCAAATGGATGGCATAACGCGTCGGATCCTTCTGCTTGGCTTCCAGAAGAATTTCTTCAGCCTGGGCATCACGGCCGTAAGCCATATAGACGTCCGCTTCGGCCACCGGATCGACTTCGTCCGTATCGATACTACCTGGTCCTGCCTGACTAAAATCCGTCTGCGCCGGCGTATGCGAAGTATCAACGCTTTGCCCGCCGGTACTACGAAAAACGGAATTTGCGGTCAAGCTTTGGCTGTGCGGCGACAGCGTACTACTCAAATCCAGAGGTTTTTCAACGTGGCTATCGCGACGGCGGCGAAGCACATAGGCTGCGATAAGCGCAAGAATCGCCCCACCGCCAACACCTGCAAGAAGCAATTGATTGTCAAGCAAGCCATCGACAAAGCCAGGCTCTTCCACCGGTGCAACAGGAAGCGGTGGTGGTGGCGTTGGTTTTTGTGGCTTTGGCGGCTCTACCGGTGCGGGCGCGGGCTGCGGAGCTGGCTCGGGAACGACTTCAGATACAGGCTCAGGTTTTGGCCCCTCAAGCTTCACAGGAGTCTGTTCAACGAGCGGCGCTTCAACCGGTTTCTCCGCAGCGACTGGTTCCAGGGCTTTAACAGGCTGAGCAACTTGCTCTTGCGGCTTCACTTCACTAACCGGCTTTGACGCTTCCAACGGCGCAGGCTTGGCAGTTGCCTGCTTTTGCAACTCAGCCAGATTCTTGTCTTTAAGCGCAATCAGGCTTTCTAGCGCAGCAACATTCTTCTCAAGAGCCGCTAGCCGTTCGCTGGCTTCCTTGAGCGCTTTTTCTTTGGCTATACGATCTTCTTCACTGACTTTCCCTGCAGCCCCTGACTTTGCAGCGGCAGATTCTGTCTTGGAAACCTTCAACTGATCTTTAGGTGCCTCGGCGGGCGCTGCCTTGTCCTCGACTTTGGCAGTAATCTTTCCGGCAGCCTCCTGCTTAGCGTCACCTTCCTTTACAGGAGTTTGCGCGGCGACTCCGGCCAATTTACTGCGATAAGCATTCCAATCAGCCGATTGCGCAGCAACGACCTTTTTAGCTTCTCCAAGCGAAACGGCTTCAAGCGCGGATTTATCCGGCACTGAAAGAATCCTGCCGGCCTTCAATCGGTTCATGTTGCCACCGTCAAAGGCATCCTGATTGGCGCGCAAGAGTCCAACCAGCATCTGCTCTAAAGAAACACCTTCCGGCTTGGTTTCGATCGCGATTTTGTTCAGCGTATCGCCGCGCCTGACCTCACGCGTATCTTGCCCAACTACCGACTGCGCAACCTGCTTTGGGACAGCAGCAGGTGAAGAAGCCTGTGGCTGCGCTTTGACTGCAGCCTTACTACGCGTCTCGTCATCAATCGCAGCCATCGGCCGCTCTTCAACGCGCGGTTTGCTCGACACAACCGGTTTGGCAACCGCCGAAGCGACGGGCGCTGCAGCCTTTACCGCCATCTCAGGCGGGTCAAGCAAGAAGGTGTATTCACGAACCAAGCGCCCGGCCGGCCAGTTCAACTCTAACAACATATCGACAAACGGGTCATTGATCGGCTTGTCTGACGTTAATCTTATAACTGACACGCCATTAGGCCGCTTGTCCATCTTGAAGCGAATTCCCAACAGCGTGGTTGCATAATCCAGCCCAGCCTGTTTGAACGCATCCGGCGAGGCGAGTTGCGCCTTCATATCGGAGAGTTCTTCCCGCGTTGCGGAAACTTCAATTTCAGCGCGCAAAGGCTGACCCAAACCGGAAAGTACAACTATTTTTCCCAATCCTGCTGCGCTTGCCTCCAACGGCAGACCTGAAATTGCAAGACACGATGCAACAGCCAATACAGAGGCGCGCATTCCAAGATATTTTGGTTTCATAGATTTTCTTTTAGCCACGGCGCCACCCTGAGCGACGAAATCGGAAATATTAAAATAACATCATGGAGTTACGCATGCAAGCTAAACTTTCTTGTGATGAGGCAAAATGTAGCAAAAAAAAACCGGGGCGCAAACCCCGGTTTTTTAAACATAAAAATCAACTACTTATCGATCAATATTCGCAACATCCGACGCAATGGTTCTGCGGCCCCCCACAGCAGTTGATCACCAACCGTGAAGGCGCCAAGGTATTCAGACCCCATTGCCAGCTTGTGCAAACGCCCAACAGGTACTGTCAAAGTCCCCGTGACCGATGCTGGAGTCAAGTCACGCTCGCTGATTTCCCGCTCGTTCGGAACAACCTTTACCCAATCGTTGGCCTTAGCGATGATGTCTGACACCTCATCAAGCGGAACATCTTTCTTGAGCTTAATGGTCAGGCCCTGCGAGTGACAGCGCATCGAGCCGATACGCACACACATGCCGTCCACCGGAATACTGCCGGGGCTGCGGAATGCCGGCCGGCCGAGAATCTTGTTGCACTCGGCCCCGCCCTTCCACTCTTCTTTTGACTGGCCGCCATCAACCGGAACGTCGATCCACGGAATCAGGCTGCCGGCCAACGCGGTATTGCGAAAGTTCTTGGTTGGGAAAGCCGCCGAACGCATGGTCTCAGCAACCTTGCGATCGATGTCGAGAATGGCTGAAGACGGATCCGCCAGATCATCCTTTACCGCATCGTGCAAGGCGCCCATTTGTGACAGCAGTTCGCGCATATTTTGCGCACCAGCCCCTGAAGCGGCCTGATAGGTCATCGCCGAAACCCATTCGACAAGATCATTCTGAAACAAACCACCAAGCCCCATGAGCATCAGAGAAACTGTACAGTTACCGCCAATCCAGTTCTTGCCCCCTTTGCTCAACGCATCTTTGATGACATTAAGATTGACCGGATCAAGAACGATCACTGCATCCTTGTCCATGCGCAGCGAAGAGGCCGCATCGATCCAGTGCCCATCCCAACCCGAGGCACGCAGCTTGGGAAAAATTTCCTTGGTGTAATCGCCGCCTTGACAGGTGATGATGATGTCCATCTGCTTGAGCATGTCGATCGATTTAGCATCGTGCAAGACACCGCCATCCTTGCCACCCAGGTTCGGACCTTTGCCGCCGACAGACGATGTAGAGAAATAGACGGGCTCAACGTAATCAAAATCGTGCTCTTCAAGCATGCGTTGCATGAGCACCGAACCCACCATTCCTCGCCAGCCAACCAAACCAAGCTTTTTCATTTCACACGCCTCAAATAAGCGATTTCAACAATATCCCGCCGATTACAACGCCGCCAGAACGGCATCTCCCATCTCTTTCGTACCGACCCGCTTTGTTCCCGGCTCGAAAATGTCGCCGGTGCGATAGCCCTGCGCGAGCACTTTCTTGACCGCGCCTTCGATGCGCAAAGCGGCGTCTTCCCTGCCAAATGTGTAACGCATCATCATGGCTACCGACAGGATCGTTGCCAAGGGATTGGCCACACCCTTGCCGGCGATATCCGGCGCTGAACCATGACAGGGCTCGTACATTCCCTTGTTGTTCGCATCGAGCGAAGCAGACGGCAACATCCCGATGGAACCGGTCAACATCGACGCCTCATCAGACAGGATATCGCCAAACATGTTCCCGGTCACCATCACATCGAACTGCTTGGGGGCCTTAACGAGCTGCATCGCCGCGTTATCGACCAGCATGTGCGTCAGTTCAACATCCGGGTACTCGGGAGCCAACTCGGTCATTACGTCGCGCCAAAGCTGCGTTGTTTCCAGAACGTTCATCTTGTCAACAGAGCACACCTTCTTGTTGCGCTTGCGCGCGGCTTCGAAGGCAACACAGCCAATGCGCCGGATTTCGCTCTCGGTGTAGTGCATGGTGTTGAAGCCAAAACGCTGCTTCTTGCCATCGACTTCCCGCGTTTCGATACCGCGCGGCTGACCAAAATAAATGTCACCGGTCAATTCACGCACAATAAGGATATCCAGCCCGGCGACGACTTCTGGTTTCAAGGTCGACGCATTGGCGAGTTCTGGATAAAGAATGGCCGGACGCAGATTGGCAAACAAGCCCAACTGCTTGCGAATCCCTAGCAGCCCGCGCTCCGGGCGCTGCTCTCGTGGCAGAGCATCCCATTTGGGCCCACCAACGGCGCCGAGCAACACGGCATCGGCAGCCTGCGCGAGTTTCTGGGTTGCCTCCGGATAGGGACTACCCGTGGCATCGACAGCACAACCACCAAGAAGCGCCTCTTCGATCTCAACTTTCAAATCCAGCGCCTTCAAGACGCGAACGGCCTCAGCCATGATTTCAAGGCCAATGCCGTCACCCGGCAAAACGCAAATCTTCATATTCATCCTTATTTATTGTGCAAACAACCAGGGTTGCTCGGCGCGACGCTTTGTCTCAAAGGCGCGAATCGCATCGGCGTGGCGCAAGGTCAGACCAATATCGTCCCATCCATTAAGCAAACACTCTTTGCGGAAAGGATCAACATTAAAAGCAAAACTCTTGCCGTCCGGACAAACGATCTTCTGGTTTTCCAGATCGACAAGCAGCTTGTAACCGGGCGTTTCCAGGACTTGCGAGAAGAGGACGTCCAACTGCTCTGCAGCCAGAACGATCGGCAAGATGCCATTCTTGAAGCAGTTATTGAAAAAAATATCAGCATAGCTCTCGGCAACAATCACCTTGAAGCCAAAATCGAGCAGCGCCCACGGAGCGTGCTCACGCGAGCTGCCACAGCCGAAATTCTGGCGCGTCAGCAGAACCTGCGCCCCTTGATAACGCGGCAGATTAAGTAAGAAATCGGGATTTTTCGGACGATTGGTGCAATCCTCACCGGGCTGGCCAACGTCGAGATAGCGCCACTCATCAAACAGGTTCGGGCCAAAACCCGAACGTTTGATCGATTTCAAAAACTGCTTCGGAATGATTGCGTCGGTATCGACGTTGGCACGATCCAGCGGCGCAACCAGCCCTTCCAGGCGAACAAACTTATCCATTTTTTCCCTTGTAAACCGCCTTAATTAGCGGCCCTTTCAATAGCCTGACCGCCTTTTGAAATATCCTTGCCCACGCCCTGCACGGTATTGCAGCCAATTAGCGATGTCGCGGAAACGATAACAAAAAGAATGAAAGCTAACTTTTTCATGGCCATCCCCTTAAAGCAAGTCACGAACATCCGAAAAATGCCCTGCAATGGCTGCAGCTGCTGCCATTTCCGGGCTAACGAGGTGCGTCCGGCCACCAGCACCCTGGCGCCCCTCAAAATTGCGGTTCGACGTCGAAGCACAACGTTCACCCGCGGACAAACGATCGGCATTCATCGCCAGGCACATCGAACAGCCTGCCTCGCGCCACTCAAAACCGGCGGCCACAAAGATCTTGTCCAAGCCTTCGCGCTCAGCCTGCTGCTTGACCAGCCCGGAACCCGGAACAGCCAGCGCCAGCTTGATGTTAGAAGCGATCTTGCGCCCCTTGAGCAGACTGGCTGCCGCGCGCAGATCTTCAATACGCGAATTGGTGCACGAGCCGATAAATATCTTGTCGAGCAGGATCTCTTTGATCGGCATATTGGCCGTCAATCCCATGTATTTGAGCGCCCGCTCGATGCCTTCACGACGGGCAGGATCCTTCTCGGCGGCGGGATCAGGCACTTTATCGCCAATCGAGACAACCATCTCAGGCGAAGTCCCCCAGGTAACCTGCGGCTCGATATCCTCGGCGCGCATTTCGAACTCGCAGTCGAAGCTGGCGCCCTCATCGCTGCGCAAGGTCCGCCAGACTGCGGCAGCTGCTTCCCACTGATCGGCCTTCGGCGCAAACGGACGGCCCTTGAGATACTCGATCGTCAACTCATCAACACCAATGAAGCCCATACGCGCACCGGCCTCAATGGCCATATTGCACAAGGTCATGCGCGCCTCCATGGACAGCCCGCGTATGGTGCTGCCGCCAAACTCAATGGCGTAGCCCGTACCACCCGCCGTACCAATACGACCGATAATCGCTAGCGCGATGTCTTTAGCGGTAACGCCCTTGCCCAGCTTGCCCTCGACGCGGAACAGCATGGACTTGGACTTCTTCTGCACAAGACACTGCGTCGCCAGCACATGTTCAACCTCGGAGGTCCCGATGCCCATTGCCATACAGCCGAAGGCACCGTGCGTGCTGGTATGCGAATCACCACAAACGACGGTCATTCCAGGCAAAACCGCCCCGTTTTCCGGGCTGACCACATGGATAACACCCTGACGCAAATCCTTGAACGGGAAATAGGCCAGCGCGCCCACTTCACGAATATTCGTGTCGAGCGTTTCCACCTGCTGGCGCGAGACCGGGTCTTCAATACCGCGCTCCCAAAAATTGGTCGGCGTATTGTGGTCCGCCGTCGCGACGATCGACGTATTGCGCCAAGGTTTGCGCTCCGCCAGTCGCAGCCCCTCGAAGGCCTGCGGACTCGTCACTTCATGCATGAGGTGGCGGTCAATGTAAATCAACGCAGTACCATCGGCATCTTCCTGCACCACATGGCTCTGCCAAAGTTTGTCATACAAGTTTTGCGGCATATATCGGCTACCCCGGAAAATCAGGCCCCAGTCGGCCTATCTGAACTTCGCATTATCTCACGGCTAAACCCGACTGTCAGCCGGAACAATAAGCACAACCCACTTCAGCAGACCATACTCAGTCAACCATGTGCTCCGCCGAACACAGGCGCCAAACTCTAATTTCCATTAAATGAGCAGTGAACAAGTAGCAGAAGTGATAAACGGTTTCATTTTCATAGAGCGCGAGTTCAAATTTGAAATACAACTCTGATCAACATTTTAAGCGGGCGAGAGATAGCCGAAAGCCAAGACAAAACGTCTTATCGCTTGGTGAAACGGGTCACACAGGACAGACTCAATACCTTGACCTGCCTGATTGTCTCACCAAGAATCACACCGCCTATTGCAAGGCAGCCGCCATCAAAGCACCTTCCCCGGATTCATCAGCCCCTGCGGATCAAGCGCGCGCTTTACGCAGCGCATCATTTCCATTTCCAGCGGGCTCTTGTAGCGCAATAGTTCTTCGCGCTTCAGTTGGCCGATGCCATGCTCGGCGCTGATGCTGCCGCCGAGTTGATAGACGAGGTCGTGCACAATCTGATCGACCTGCGGCTGCACGGCAATGAATGCGGCGTTCTCGGCGGCTGCAGGCTTTGACTGGTTGTAGTGCAGATTGCCGTCGCCAACATGGCCAAAAGCGACGATGCGGATGCCAGGAAAAGCCTCCTGCAGCGCCGCATCGGTCCGTTCGACAAACTCGCCGATGCGCGAAATCGGCACCGAGATGTCGTGCTTGATGCTGAGGCCTTCTATCTTCTGCGCTTCACTGATGCTCTCACGCAAGGCCCACAGGCGCCTGGCCTGCTCGACACTCTGCGCCAGCACCGCATCGCTAATCGCTTCATTTTCAAACGCCTGCTCAAGAAAACGCTCCAGCGCCTCACGCAGGCTGTCCTCATCACCGGGGCCAGAAAGCTCGATAAGCAAATGCCACGAGCTTTGCGAGAAAGGCGACTGGACGCCCGGAATATGTTTGAGCACCAGCCCAAGAGCCACCTCGGAAACCAGTTCGCAAGCGGTCAGCGTCGCGCCAAAAGCGGCCTGCATCTCTCCGAGCAATTGCACCGCCCGCTGCGGCGAATCGATTGCCAGCCAGGCAGTGACCGTTGCCTGTGGCAACGGAAAGAGCTTGAGTACCACGCCGGTAATGATGCCGAGCGTCCCTTCAGCACCAATAAACAGGTGCTTGAGGTCGTACCCCGTGTTGTCCTTGCGCAAGCCACGCAGACCGTCCCACACCTCGCCGCTCGGCATAACAACTTCCAGCCCGAGGGTGAGTTCGCGCGTATTGCCATAACGAAGCACCTGTACGCCGCCAGCGTTGGTGGAGAGATTACCGCCCACCTGACAACTACCTTCGGCGGCGAGCGAGAGGGGGAACAAGCGCCCCACCTCGAAAGCCGCTTCCTGCACCGCTTGCAGCACACAACCGGCGTCGACGGTAATGGTGCTATTGGCCGGGTCAATGGCTCTGATCTTGTTCATGCGTGTAAGGTTGATCAGCACCGCCTCGCCGCCCGCATCAGGAATACCCGCGCCGCACAAACTGGTATTGCCACCCTGCGGCACCATCGCCACACCGGCCTCCGCGCAGGCACGCACGACAGCGGAGACCTCGCTGGTCGTTGCCGGACGCACCACGCAACGCGCCGCGCCGCGATAACGGCCGCGCCAATCGACAAGATGCGGCGCCATATCGGCTTCTGCCGTCACTACGTTATCGGCGCCAACGATGGCCATCAGTTGCTCTAACAAAGATGCGTCAGACACGCTTTAGCTCTCAACAATTTCCGCATACAGATCATGCTCATCGGCATCGACAACGCGCACGGTGATGAAGTCGCCCGGCTCAGCATCGAAAAACTCGTTGATGAACACCAGCCCATCAATTTCCGGCGCGTCAGCCGATGAGCGGGCGATCGTGCCTTCCTCATCGACCGCATCGACCAGCACCGTGATTTCGCGCCCGATTTTCGCGGCCAGCAGTTCAGCGGAGATATCTTCCTGCACTTCCATCAGGCGACGACGCCGCTCTTCGCGCACCTCCTCCGGCACGGCACCGGGCAAGGCGTTGGCCGCCGCGCCTTCGACCGGAGAATAGGGAAAGCAGCCCACCCGGTCGATGCGTGCTTCTTCAATAAATCCGAGCAACTCTTCGAACTCGGCTTCCGTTTCGCCCGGAAAGCCGGTGATGAAGGTGCTGCGAATGGTGATGTCCGGGCAAACTGCCCGCCACGCGCGGATACGCTCAAGATTATTCTCGGCACTGGCCGGCCGCTTCATGGCCTTGAGAATGCGCGGATTGGCATGCTGGAACGGCACATCGAGGTAGGGCAGAATCTTGCCCTCTGCCATCAACGGCAACAAGTCGTCGACGCTGGGATAGGGATAAACGTAATGCAGGCGCACCCAGATGCCGAATTCGGCCAGCGCTTCGCACAGTTCCTTCAAGCGCGTCTTGACCGGGCGGCCACCATAGAACCCGGTGCGGTACTTCACATCAACGCCATAAGCACTCGTATCCTGCGAAATCACCAACAACTCGCGCACCCCGGCCTCGGCCAGATATTTCGCCTCCTGCAAAACATCGCCAATCGGCCTGCTGACCAGCGGGCCACGCAAAGACGGGATGATGCAGAAGGTGCAACTATGGTTGCAGCCCTCCGAAATCTTGAGGTAAGCGAAATGCTCTGGCGTAAGCTTTACGCCCTGCGGCGGCACCAGGCTGGTAAATGGGTCATGCGGCTGCGGCAGATGCGCATGCACATGCTGGAGCACCTCGTCGGCGGCATGTGGCCCGGTGATCGCCAACACCCGTGGATGCGCGGAGCGAACAACATCCTCTTTGGCGCCCAGACATCCCGTAACGATCACTTTGCCGTTTTCCGCCAGCGCCTCACCAATGGCGTCGAGCGATTCCTCAACCGCCGCGTCGATGAAGCCGCAGGTATTAACGACGACCAGATCGGCGCCTTCGTAGGAAGGCGAAATCAGGTAGCCCTCGGCACGCAGCTTGGTAAGAATCTGCTCGGAATCAACCAGCGCCTTCGGGCAGCCCAGGCTGACAAAACCCACCGTTGATACTTTTTCTTTAATATTCAATTGATTAATTCCATTTTCAAACAAGCTGTTTCCGGACCTAAAAGCACAAAACTCTATCAACGCAACGTGTATCAGCCAAAACAGTCAGATGGTCACTGGCTCATTTCGACCCAACCAAGACATTCGGTTCCGTAAGCGCCATATGGCAGCTTACCGATTGTAGCAGCCGTTCGTTGAGGCCATGACGGGCAGCACGGCTTCAAGATAATGGGTACTGAACCAGCCCTAACCGTAACCGAAAATTGACCTCATATTGAAAAAAATTCCGGATCGCTTTTTGTTTGAGCAAAAAACTCTCCGTAAATCTCCTTACGGCACGCTATAAAATCCGGACTAAGGCGATCTCGTGGATGCGACAAATGAATTGATAAAGTTTTTCGGATAGTCCCAGGGCGACTCGACATAATAAAAACCTTGTCGCCAAGGAAGACTGCTTCATCGATATCATGGGTGACCAGAATCATGGTCATTTTTTCTGCCAGCCAAATCCGTTGAATTTCATTTTGCATCAGGATCTTGGTCATCGCATCAAGAGCACCGAAAGGCTCATCGAGCAGTAATATCTTGGGGCGGTTAACCAGCGCTCGAGCGATAGCAACACGTTGCGACATGCCGCCTGAAAGTTGTGCCGGGTAGGCTTTGGCAAAGCCTTCAAGTCCTACCAATGCGAGGTGCTCATCGATACGCTCACGAACCTCTTTGCGGCTCAAGCCGTTGAGTCCCAACGCAATATTTTGCTCAACGGTTAGCCAGGGCAACAAGCGATGTTCCTGAAAGACCATGCCACGATCAAGTCCAGGCTTTGACATGGCTTCTCCATCGAGCGCAACCTTGCCGGTATAGTCGGTTTCAAAGCCGGCAATGATGCGCAACAGAGTACTCTTGCCACATCCAGAACCACCGATAATGCTGATGAACTGTCCAGGCTCAATGCGGAGATCGATATTCCCCAGAGCCTGAACTGTTCCGCCCTTTTGCTCAAAGGACTTGCTCAATCCCTCAATCAGCAAGCCTTTATCGGAGCGGTTGATAGGAATACCAGACATGCTGTACTAGTTCCCTGAAAATGCTGTGCGCCATTTGATCAAGCGACTCTCGAGATGGCGTAATGCATCGTCAGTAAGCTTTCCCAGTACGGCCATAGTAGCCATCCCAACCAGAACCACATCCGTCTGCGACAATTGTCGAGCATCCATGATCAGAAATCCGATACCGCTTGAAGCAGCTACCAACTCTGCGGCAACAACACACATCCAAGCGATATTTAAGCCAATACGAAGTCCGGTCATGATTTGCGGCAAAGCGCCAGGCAAAATGACCTGCCGGATGAATTTCATGCGAGGCACTTCCAGTATCCGGGCCAATTCAATATATCGACCGTCGGTTTGACGAATACCATCGATGGTATTAATCAACACAGGAAAGAATGCGCCGATGAAAATCAAATAGATTTTTGCCCATTCACCAATGCCAAACCAAAGAATGGCCAAAGGAATCCAGGCAATCGGCGGAATCGGTTTAATCAGCTGAATGGGAAGTTGGATAAGTTGCCCCGTAGTTCGAGAAAGCCCGATGCTGACCCCAAGCAACAGCCCTGCAGCCGCCGCAAGTGCAAACCCTTCGAGTACACGGACCGCACTTGATAGGACATGATTTGCTAACTCCCCGCTACGAATTAACTGCCAACCAGCATCAAAAACCTGTACTGGAGAGGGGAGAATCACCGGGCTGATATACCCTGTCGCAGACAACAGTTGCCAGATCGCGAGCACTGTCACTGGGAAAGCCAGATAAACGCCCCCTGTCTTTAACCGGGAAAGGATGTAGTCGCTGAAGATTACCATGAACGATTTGGTTATTTATAGCCAAGCTCTTTTGTCAGGCTACGGTCAATGAAACGATTGATATCAACATTGACGCGGGTCATTCCTTGGTCCTTTAGAAAAGTTTCGGTGCCGATCAAGGCGTTGACAATGTCATCGCTGAATGCGGGCCCATAAGTAAACTTATCGAGGGAGCGACGAATAATTGGCTCCGGTTGATTCAATTCGGCTGCCACCAGCTTTGCCGCTTCATCGGGATTTTTTCGAATTAGCTCAGCCCCACGCCGAAATGCTTTCAGGACAGCTATAGCCTCTACCCGACGTTTGGCAACAAAATCATCGGTTGCCTCAATCACTGCGATCGCATTTTTTAGTCCCTTGCCATCACAAATAACACGAATCGACTGGTCTAATTCCAATTTACTTAGCATTGGCTCCCAAAGGAATGCGGCATCCACATCGCCTTTTTGCAGTGCATTGTTCATGTCCGGCAATGTCAAATTAACCAATTCAATTTCGGTCGTTTTAAGACCTGATTCTTTGAGGGCTAAGACAAGGAGGTGGTGTGCAGTTGTTCCCTTGAAGGTGGCAACCTTCTTCCCTTTAAGTTCTTTGATTGAGGTAATTGGTGACCCCGTAAGAACGACACCTGCCTGTGAACTGAAACCCGACGAGGAAATGCCAATCAAACGGATATTGAATCCCGTAGCCTTGCCAAGAATAGCGGGAAAGTCACCAGTGAAAATTACATCGAGTTGGCCACCGGCAATCGCTTCATTCATCATTGGTCCGGCAGAGAAGGATTGCCATCTGATTTTTGTAATAGTTTGACCGGCCGCAGCCAATTCTTCATCCAGCCATTTTTTCTGCTTTGCAACAAGAATCGGGGCGTAGAACGTATTTGGGGCGTATCCGATGCGAAGATCGGCCGCAACGGCCTGCATGGTAACAACGGCAAGCAATAACGCTGCAAACACGCGAATAATTGGGGGAAGTGTGTTCATTATTTAAATCCTGTTGATATTAAATTTGTAGGACGATTTTTCAAAAAAACATGGAGTAAAGATTCGTTTTCACGGCAGATCATCGGCGCACGAACCACTAAGACCACGATGCCCACTCAGTGCGAATTCTGGCGCCGCTCCGGCAAACAAGACAAGAACCAATCTGAATGATCAGTGAAACCGATCGTGTGCAAGAGGGGAGGTAGGCAGCGACAGCTATCGCAGTTGAGCCGTCATCTTACAGACTGCTTCGTGGCATTCCTTAACCGCTGCTCATGGCCGAAATGTTTCTCTCAATACAGGCCGTTTAAGAGTTTACATTGAGAATCCTATGGCCAGCCGAGACTCACAAAACCCACCGTAGATACTTTATCTTTAATATTCAATTGCCCAATTCCATTTTTCAGTCAAAAACGCGACATAAAGCCCGAAAACACGAAGTCATCAAATCTGTGTAGGAACTCAAATCCTTAGATACCCAGACCGATCCGAGCCCTATTCGACATGATGAGTCAGCATAGTCTATGGCAGATCAGCGATATGGAAACAGCCACGAAGCCGCTTCAGATGGGCCAGATTTTATTCTATTTCCACGCATCCGACGGCGTCGCCTTTGCCTGACCGTGCCGTGAGCAGTGCCTGCAGATAATCTTCGTGTCACAAATGATCTGAAAACGGAATGAGAAAAACGGACCTATCACTGACGCTTCAAGACAAATCGGTTCTCAACGATAAAGCTCCTGTCGGACAATTTTGTCCAAACTTCCATCTTTCTTCATTTCGGCCAATTCTTTGTTGAAGCGCTCAATCAGTGGCAATTGTTTGGCTTTCTTGAGGAACGCCAAATGCGCAGGATTGGCAAGCAGCAAAGTCTTGGCCATGACCAGATCCTCATACCTGCCATTGGCAAGCAAACTATCCCCGGACTCGACGACCGCCAGCAACGCATCAATCCTTCCTCGAGACAGTTTTTCAAAGTTCTGCTCGACGTCAATGACCGGGTCGACGAGAATCTGATCGTAAGCGCGCGCCAAATCAAAATCATCGCCATAGCTCCAGCCGAGGATAACGCCAACTCGTTTGCCGTAAAGATCTTCGATTGAGTTGTACTTGATTGGGTTATTTTTGTTGTAATAAACGGCGATGCGCTCGACAAACATCGGATCACTGTAATCGTATTTCAGCAGGCGAACCTCGTTCTTATAGATACCACCTACGCCGGCTATTCCCCGGTCAAGCTCAAGCAGCGCACGCTTCCACGGAAAAGCCTGGAGCTTCAACGGAACGCCTAGGCGATCAAAGACCGCCTTTAGCAGCACTGGATAGACGCCCAGCCCGATTCTCCCGCCATCCCTGGCGTACGCAAATGGCGGATTGCCGATATCCACATTGATCGAAACCGGATCGGCCGCCATCGCCGGCATCGCCACCAACCCGGCGAACAGAAAGATGAAGACCTTGCGCCACCAGCACAGTGTAATCCGACCAGCCATATGAGACTGCTCCGCCTTTCCGTTTGAGATTGAGGCGCAAATGGAGTTTTTCATCTGTAATCCCCTTTAGCTAGCTGTATTGAGCAAGGCTTCAGCAACATCGCTTACCTGTGGGTCTTTTCCATCAAGGCTTGACGGCTAAAATCGTACTTCTTCATTTCCTGATTCTTCGCCCGTGAAAGCCTGGCGAAATCCACCTTGCTCCAGTTGCCATCAGCATCGTTTTTTTGACTTAGATATCGCCCCTGATCGCATCGGGCGTATCGAAACGTCGGGCTTCAATGGACTTGCCGAGATTGATGAATAAACAACACGCTGTATTTTTTCCCCGCCGACAGACAAGGCTCCGAGAACATCCGAACTAGGCTGGAAAGCACTCTCGGCCTCCTTTCGTTGACTTGATCCTACAAATTGACTGGCATATGAAAGCTTCGCTGGAACAGCATCGCGATTATATTCCTTGCGCGGTGATTGCAAGCTGATACAAGCAATTCACTTTATACTGCCAGCCATGAGAAACGCACTCTTCCATCCATTTGCACGGGCCGCCTGCCTCTCGCTCTGGCTTGTCGCCGCCACATGCCACGCCGAAATCTACAAATGGGTCGATGCCAACGGCCGAACGCATTTCTCGGAAAGAAAAAATGATGCGAGCAAAGCCAAAGCGCTTGAACTGAAGGCAACAACGCCACCCGCAGCCGATCAGCCGCCCCTCTCCCCTGCCGAGCACTGGCAGGAAAAGGAAAGACAATTCCGGCAACGGCAGATTGAAAACCAAAAAGCCAAGCCGCAGGAGGAGGCTGCCGCAAGCAAGCCACCCAAATCGCTCTCCGGTGGCGTTGAGGACGGCAGCGACGCCTCGCGCTGCAACCTCGCCCGGGATGTCCTGAGCGGCGCAGTGAGACACGGCAACGGCAAACCCACCGACAAATACGACCGCGAAATCGCAGAAAACGATGTGCGTCGCTATTGTCGTTAGAGACACACTGAGCGAACGCCCCCGCCTTTCTGCAAAGCCACCTGACAACATGCGTCTCTGGTCATTACACCCCAAGTACCTCGACCCGCAAGGCCTCGTCGCCCTGTGGCGCGAAGCGCTGCTGGCGCAGGCCGTCCTGCGCGGCGAAACCAAGGGCTATCGCCAGCACCCACAACTGGCGCGCTTCAAAAGCCAGCCGTCTCCGTTGGCGGCGATTTCGCTCTATCTGCAAGGCGTCCACACCGAGGCCGAAACACGCGGCTACGCTTTTGACAAAAGCAAAATCAAACCTGCACAAGAAGCGGCAGCACTGACGGTGACGTCCGGCCAACTAGCCTACGAATGGACGCACCTGCTCGCCAAGCTGAAAGCACGCAGCCCGGCGCTTTTTCAGAAGTGGTCGGCAAGCATAAGCCTGGAAACACATCCACTATTCGTTGTCCAAGAAGGCGACATAGAACCTTGGGAGCGCCCATGAAACGCCATTTATCACGCATCATTTTTTGCTGTTTCCTGCCCGCCCTGCTCGCTGGCTGTGCATCACTTCCCGCATCGAGAACGACCGAAGAAATCGCCTCGCCGAACTTCGACCAGCGCAAGCCGAATTACGTAATCCTCCATCACACCGGCAGCGACAATGCCGACCGCGCGCTGCGCACGCTCACCTCGGCGGAATCCCGGGTCAGCGCGCACTACCTGATCGACCGGGATGGCAAAACAATCCAGCTCGTCGAAGAAAGTGCCCGTGCCTGGCACGCCGGCAAATCCTACTGGGGCGGCAACACCGACATGAACTCGGTCTCGGTCGGCATCGAGCTGGACAACAACGGCAGCGAACCGTTTGCCGAGGCGCAAATCGAAGCCCTGCTCATCCTGCTCGCCGATTTGAAACAACGCCACAACATCCCTGCGGCGAACTTCATCGGCCATGCCGACGTCGCGCCGGCGCGCAAGGAAGACCCGAGCGCCTTCTTCCCGTGGGACGTTCTGGCGCAAAACGGCTTCGGCCTGTGGTGCGAGAACCCCATCTCCGATGTGCCGCAGGGCTTCGACCTGGCGCTCACGCTCGCCGCCCTCGGCTACGACCCAAGCATCCCTGAGGAATCCATACTGGCCTTTCGCCTGCACTATCTGCGCGGCGATCTGATTGTGGCGCTGGAGCAGGAAAACGCGATTGCTTTCTGCCTTTGGCAAAAGAAATCCGCAGAAAGCTTACGCGACAGACCATGAAGCGCAGAACCTTCCTCAGCCTTTTCGCCGTAGCGCTGCTGCTTAACGCTTGCGGCAAATCCAAAAAATTGCCGTTCATCCCTGCGGGGAAAGCGGTTCTTGCCTTTGGCGACAGCGTCACCTTTGGCACTGGCGCTACGCCGGGCGAAGACTGGCCAACCCTGCTCGCCCGGCAAACCGGCTGGCTCATTGAAAACGCCGGCATCCCCGGCGACACCGCTGAAGCCGGCAAGCGACGCTTCGCCTCCCTGCTCGAACTACATAAGCCGACGCTCGTCATCATCGAAATCGGCGGCAACGATTTTCTCCGCCGCCGCGCCCCGAAAGCCGTCAAGGAAGACCTGCGCAGCATGATCCATGCCGCCCGGCAGGAAGGCGCGCAAGTTGTGCTAATCGCGGTTCCGGAACTCTCCCTGCTCGGCGCCCTGACCCGAGCGCCCGCCGACTCGCCGATCTATGAGGAACTTGGCGATGAAGAAAACATCCCGGTAATCGGCCAAGTCTTTTCGGAAATCCTCAGCCACCCCGAACTCTGCGCCGACCAGATCCACCCGAACGCCAAGGGCTATCAGCACATGGCTGAGGGATTTTACAAAGCGCTTGTCAAAATCGGGCTAGCCAAGACGACAAGCTAATCTTGCCAGAGCGTGCGCCAAGGAGATTCACGCGCCCTCCCCTAAGGAAACGGCCCCCGGCTTGTAGCCCAATAAGCATGCGGCTTCCAGCAGCAGCTGTTGTTTCGAGCCAGACGGGTAAGCAAGCACCTCTCAAGGCATCCTCTCTGGTATTGTCTTGCCCTACCCAACAACGTGAAGATTCCACCATGCACTACGAAGTCGTTGACGCTCAAATCTCGCCCACCGGCCGCCTTGAAGTCCTTTCCCGCGCCGAAGTCAATAACCTGCTTGACCGTGGTCACGACGGTTTGCACGAACTTTTTCGCTGCTGTTCCCTGGCCGTACTCAATTGCGGTAGTGAGCTGGACAACAGCAACGAACTACTGGAACGCTACAAAAGCTTCGACATCAAGTTGATCAGCCGCGAGCGCGGCATCAAGCTACAGATTACCGGCGCACCGGCAAGCGCTTTCGTTGACGGAAAGATGATTGCTGGCATTCAGGAGCACCTGTTTGCGGTTCTGCGCGACGTTATCTATCTCAGTGACGAAATCCGCGGCAACCCGAAACTCGACCAAACAAGCTCGGAAGGCATTACCGATACGGTGTTCCACATTCTGCGCCACGCCGGCACGCTGCAACCGACGCCCAATCCCAGTCTCGTGGTTTGCTGGGGAGGGCATTCGATCAGTCGCGAGGAATACGCTTACACCAAGCGTGTGGGATACCACCTAGGCCTGCGCGACCTGAACATCTGCACCGGCTGCGGCCCTGGCGCCATGAAAGGCCCGATGAAGGGCGCCGCCATTGGCCACGCAAAACAACGCGTCGCCGGTCGCTATCTCGGCTTTACCGAACCGGGAATCATCGCCGCCGAATCGCCCAACCCCATCGTCAACAAGCTGGTCATCTTCCCCGACATCGAAAAGCGGCTGGAAGCCTTTGTCCGTGCTGGACACGGGATTGTTGTCTTCCCCGGCGGTGCCGGAACGGCCGAAGAAATTCTCTATCTGCTCGGAATTCTGCTCCACCCGGACAACGCCGGCCTGCCTTTCCCCCTCATATTCACGGGACCGAAGAGCGCCGAGGAGTACTTCCGGCGCATCGACGAGTTCATTGGCCAAACGCTTGGGATTGAAGCCCAGCGCCTCTACAAGATCATCATCGACAGCCCGGATCAGGTCGCGCGGGAAGTCAAGGTCGGCCTGCAACTCGTACGCGACTTCCGCAAAGCCCGCCATGACGCCTACAACTTCAACTGGCTGCTAAAAATCGCCCACGAGTTTCAGATGCCGTTTGCTCCCACGCATCACAACATGAGCACGCTGAAGTTACACAAGGACCAACCGAACCATTTGTTGGCCGCCGACCTGCGTCGCGCGTTCTCTGGTATCGTTGCCGGCAACGTCAAGACCGACGGAATTCGCGAAATCGAGAAACACGGGAGCTTTGAGATTCACGGCGAAGCATCAATCATGGGCCCGATGGACGATCTGCTGGCCTCCTTCGTCGCGCAACACCGAATGAAACTTGCGGGCAAGAAATACAACCCGTGCTACACGCTCGTTAGCCGCTAAAAGGGCGCAAGCAGGGTAGCCTGGAAGTCAATAAACACGCCATTCTCCGCCAGATTGCATACGAAGATCGCCTATCCATGCGGCTTACAGACCAGAGCTCTTTTTTGCTCGCACTGGCTGACAAAGACGCGTTTTATACACAAGCCGTGACGAGCCACGACGTTTTAAGACATGACTCGCCCCGTTCTGTTTCGTCAGCATTTTCAGGAAATCCAAATGAAAGCAGTTGTCACCGGCGGCAACCGAGGAATCGGGCTGGAAATATCGAAGAAACTTCTTGATAAGAAATTTGAAGTGCATGTTCTGTCCAGAACCGAACTAAACCCTGCACATCCCGAAATAATCTCATGGAGAACGGATATTTCTGACTTCGAACAGACGCGTGCGGTCATCGATCAAATTGGCCCCATAGACGTTCTGATCAACAACGCTGGAATGATGAACACCAAGACGGCAAGCGATTACGATGGCGACGACATCCTTCAGATTCTCAACGTCAATCTAATCTCTTCCGTTCGTCTCAGCGTTCATCTGGCGGAGCAGATGGCCAGTCGCGGCGGTGGCCGGATTGTTACGACCGGCTCGATCGCCGGCGAGATCGGGCACCCCGACATCTGGTACGGCATTTCGAAGGCCGGCATCATGAACGCCATGCGCGCACTGGCCAGAACCTACGGCTCACGCGGCGTGATCGCCAACTCGGTGGCGCCCGGCCCTGTCGAAACAGAAATGATGAAAGCCATTCCACAGGATAGAAGAAACCGATTGAAAGCCGCGACAATCAGCCAACGATTCTGCACGGCCGAAGAAGTGGCCAGCACGGTTTGCTGGCTGGCGACCGACGCGCCGGCATTTATCAACGGCGAAATCATCGACCTGAACAACGGCGTGAATTACCGCTAGGGACCGAAGCGCCGGGCCACATTAGGATAAGCACCAGACGTGTGGAAATAGCCGTTTGCCTTTGCCTGTCTTCAAGGTACCCCTAGCCATTGCCTTGCAGGCCGGTTCAAAGAGAGCTGATCAAATGCGCTCATCCATAAATTCACAACAGGGCGCAAAAAAAACAGGGCAAAGTCGAAAGACTCTGCCCCGTTTTAGGGTGCGAGGACAAACAATCTGTCCAGCAATTAATCCTTTTGCTTGCGCGTCAGCTTTTCTTTGATACGTGCCGACTTGCCTGAACGCTCACGGAGGTAATAGAGCTTGGCGCGACGCACGTCGCCACGACGCTTGACGTCGATAGCGGCAACCAACGGCGAATAGGTCTGGAACGTACGCTCAACGCCTTCACCGGAGGAGATTTTACGCACGATGAAATTGGAGTTGAGGCCACGATTACGTTTGGCGATAACGACGCCTTCGTAAGCCTGCAGACGCTCACGCGTGCCTTCCTTTACCTTGACCTGAACGACTACGGTGTCGCCCGGTGCAAATGGGGGAATGGTTTTGCCCAGACGGGCGATTTCTTCTTGCTCAAGCTGCTCGATCAGATTCATTTTTAAACTCCTATTTGGTTTCCTGACCGCATTGCTCCTGAAACTTCACCAGGAGTTGCGTTTCCTCTTTCGACATCGAACGCCCCTTCAACAACTCAGGGCGCCTCTGCCATGTCCGCCCTAACGCCTGTTCAAGGCGCCAGCGACGAATCTTTTCGTGGTGACCGGACAACAACACCTCCGGCACCCGCTGACCTTCGTATTCCTCCGGTCGCGTAAAATGCGGGCAATCCAGCAAACCCGCAACAAACGAATCCTGTGCTGCCGAATCTGCGTCATTCAACACGCCCGGCAACTGTCTGACGACAGCATCCAGCAAAGCCATCGCCGGAATTTCACCGCCCGAAAGCACGAAATCCCCGATCGATATTTCTTCATCAACGCAACGCCCGATCAAACGCTCGTCA
>RRZT011321037.1_pt1 | contig 30975 bp, 30 predicted proteins | sample 2165551 | NCBI WGS metagenome assembly RRZT01 (sample SAMN10456910, study PRJNA506462) | wastewater metagenome | biome: wastewater; feature: sludge; material: wastewater sludge; isolation source: wastewater sludge with Escherichia coli K12::gfp cells carrying plasmid... | place: USA: Moscow, Idaho...
CACGCTGCCGCTCGGGGCGGGGCTCGGCACGGTGGCCGTCGTCGGGCCGGTGTGGACCGACGTGCGGTCCTTCATGGGCTGCTACGCGTTCCCGAACCACGTGCTGTCCCGGTGCCCGGGCACGCAGACCGGGCTCGAGATCCGCAGCCTCGACGAGGTACTGCCCGGGGCGCTCGACGGAGACCTCTCCTTCGCGGGAGGCTGCGGCTTCCTCGGCGGCACCGACGAGGAACTGGACGAGGCGGTGGAGCTCGCGGCCTTTGCCGACCTGGCCATCGTCACCGTCGGTGACATCGCGGGGCTGTTCGGGATCGGCACCTCGGGCGAGGGGTGCGACGTCGTCGACCTCGCGCTGCCCGGGCGTCAGGGCGAGCTGCTGGAGCGGGTGCTGCAGACCGGGACCCCTACGGTCCTGCTGCTCGTCACCGGCCGGCCGTACGCGCTCGGCGACTACGCGGCTCGCTGCGCCGCGATCGTCCAGGCCTTCATGCCAGGGGTGGAGGGAGCCGAGGCGCTCGCCGACGTCCTGACCGGCGTGACCAACCCGTCGGGCCGACTTCCGATCGCCATCCCAGCACTGCGCGGCGGACAGCCGGGAACCTATCTGGCTCCGTCGCTCGCGTGGTTCTCGGACGGCATCTCCAACCTCGATCCGCGGCCGCTGTTCCCGTTCGGTTCGGGGGAGTCGTACACGTCCTATGCGCTGTCCGACCCGTCCGTCTCCGCCACGCGGATCCCGGTGGACGGGAAGGTGGAGTACAGCGTCACGGTCACCAACACCGGTGACCGGGCCGGCGCGGAGGTCGTCCAGTTGTATCTGGAGGACCCGTGGGCGGAGGTCGTGCGCCCGCTGAAGGAGCTGATCGGCTACCGCAAGGTCGACCTCGAGGCCGGGGAGTCGGCGCGGGTCACCTTCGAGGTGCACGCCGACCGGACATCGTTCACGGGCACCGACATGCAGCGCATCGTGGAACCTGGCGAGATCCGGCTCTCGGCCGGTCACTCGTCCGAAGACCGGCTCGAGGGGCTCGCCGTCGAGCTCACCGGAGGGCGCCGGGTGGTGGCGGAGGGCAGGGTGTTGCTCACGCCGTCGCGAATCAGTTGAGGCCTCGAGAACCCTGCTGGTCCCGAGTTGGGGGCGGCCCCGGGCGGGCGCGGATTGCGCCTCGCCCGGGGGCCGATTACTGTCGCCCCGCAAGCCCGGCCTCTCCCTGTCAGGCCCGCGGAGCGGCAGCTCCCGCGGAGCGCCCCCAAGGTGCCCGACGCAAGCCGCTGGGTGGTCAGCTCTCTGCTGCCCGCCGGACCAGGTCGGCGACCGCGTCGGGCTGCGACACGTAGACGGCGTGGCTGCAGGCAACCTCGGTGATGTCCATGCCCGCCCGCTCGGGTTCGTCACCCGGACGGGCTCGGCCCGCGACGAGCGTCAGGTCCTTGTCGAGCCGACCGCACAGGGGGCCGAGCTCCGGCCACGCACGAGCGCCCTCAACGAGGCGCTGCTGCGCAACTCCGGCCTGGACATCCCGGGGCTCGTCTCGCTCACCCGGCAGATGCGGGACCTGACCGACCACCTTCGGGGCGACGAGGACTCCTGAGCGGCAGATGGGTCAGTGGCTGCGGGCTCAGCCGACCGGGACCGTCTGCTCGGTGACTCCCTGCTCGACCTTCAGGTGCTCGGTGCCTCCTTCGGCCGACCAGAGCACCGACAGGTGCCCCTCGGACGGATTGATCGTCAGTCCCGTCGCCTCCGCGGCATCGGCCAACTGCTGGGCGGTGCGGTCCTTCACGTCGATCGCGGGCGACTCCGCCAGGTCTTGGTCGTTGCAGGAGCTGGACATGAACCGACCGTCCAGGTCGCGCAGAAAGGACAGGTTGGTGCAGGGGCCCGATTCGGCCGCCGGGACCTGGAGCAGGAGTTGGGGAGAAAGCACATAGACGGAGGTGATCTTCCCCCCGATGCTCAAGGCTCTCGTCTCGTCGAGCACCTGCTGCCACGTCTCCAGGGTCCACGGTCCGGTGAGATCGGGCAGGACCTCGCCGTTGAGCGTGACAGCCGTTGGCGACACGCTGATCTTGTCGGCCGCGTCGGGCGGGCACTTCAGGGTTGCGAACCGGGTCGTCTCGCCGAGGAAGATGATGGTGACCTCGAAGTACTCGCCGGGGCAGCGGGAGGCGAGCGTCTCCACCTCCGAGACGATGGATGCGGAGTCAAGGGTCGAGGTCGGCGCCGGGAACTCGTCGTCGTTCCTGCCGATGTCGACCGGCGGGTCCCCCTGGTCGTAATTCTGGACCAGCAGTTCGTAGCGCGTCTGGTCGCCCTCGCGGAACCGTGCCGCGACGTGGTCCCGGGTGACCTGGAGCAGGGAGATCTCCCCAGGTCGCGTCGTGAGGTCCTCGATGACAGCGGGAAGGCGGTCGAGCACAGCAGGCGGAGCACTCGGAACAGGCAGCGGGGAGGCTGACAGCGTGGTGGGGGCGGGTTCTGGCGTGCCGGTGCAGGCTGCTGCGGCCGCCACGCACAGCGCGCCGAAGCCCAGCTTCAGCCCGATCCGGCCACGGTTCACGATTGTCCTGGTCACCCGTCGAGGCTAGCCGCGGCAGGGGTCAGGTCACTGAAGAGAGTGGGTGGGGTCGCGGTGTTCGCTCGTCTGCGTCGTCAACTTCAGTTCACGCCGGGACGGTGCCCCGGCTCATTCATCTGGGGAGGTCTGAGCCTCGGTCTCGCCTGCCAGGACCTGGTAGGCCTCCTCGGACGAGTCGCGCAGGAACTGGGCGCAGCGCTCCTGTTCCTCCGCCTCGCCGATCCGGCCCGCAGCGACGCTGAGCGCCCACAGCGCGCGGAGGAAGCCGCGGTTCGGTTCGTGCTCCCACGGCACCTGACCCGAGCCCTTCCACCCGTTGCGGCGAAGGGTGTCGAGGCCGCGGTGGTACCCGGTGCGGGCATAGGCGTAGGCCGCGATGGCGTTGCCGAGATCGTCCTCGGTCAGGCACGTCTCCGCGAGCAACGCCCACACCAGCGACGAGCCCGGGTTGTCCGCGACGACCTGCAGGAAGTGGTCGCGTCCGTGTTCCGAGATGGAGGCCAGCGCCGGATCCTCCGGCAGGCGCACCACGACGTCGGAGGCCATCAGGTTGGGATGCGTCTCGCTCATGGCCACAGCCTAATGCCGCCTTCGGTGAGGAGGCGCACTGAGGCCCCGTGTCGCCGTCGCAGCCTCACTCGCCGAAACCCTCGTTGACGAACTCGGCCAGCCGGTCGACGGCGGCCCGTGCGTCTGGCCCGGTCGCGATCAGGGTGAGGGTGTCGCCCTTCCTGGCGTTGAGCGTCGCGAGCCCGATGCTGCTCGTCGCGGCCACCGGGCCGATCACGCCGTTGCTCACCTTGATCTCGGCGTCGAACTTCCTCGCCTCTGCCACGAACAGTGCGGCGGGGCGGGCGTGCAGCCCCGTCTCGTTGATCAGCCGGGCCTCCGCGGACGCCTCACCTGCCAACGACTCGGGGGTCGAAGGCTCGTCGGCAACGGCCGCGTCGCCGACCGCTGCCAGCTTGGGTTTGAGTCCCTGGTTCGCCTCGGCCGCGACCTCGTCGATGGTGGCACCGCCGACGGCGCGGATCACGCCAGCCACGATGCCCTCGACGAACGGCGCAGGCAGGATCCGGACGTCGGAGTCGGGTTGGCCGTACAGCTCGATGCCGAGCTCGGCGCTCATCAGAGCCGAGCCGATGTCGACGAACACGACGACCCCGTCTCCCTGGTCGACCTCGCCGATCGCCGACATGACGGCGGTCGCGTCGGTGCCGAGGCCGTCATCGATGGTGCCCGCGGCGACCTGGATGGGCGGAGGATCTCCGTGCACCATCTGGAGCGCGAGCTCGACAGCGGCCTCAGCCAGTCGTCGGCTGTGGGAGACGACGACGATTCCGACGGCCATCTAGCTGCCGATCACTTGGGAGAGCGCATCGAACAGGTAGGTCGACGAGGTGGCTCCGGGGTCCATGTGACCCGCGGAGCGTTCGCCGAGGTAGCTGGCCCGACCCTTGCGCGCCACGAGCGGGGTGGTGGCATCGCGACCGGCGGCGGCCGCCTGGGCGGCCGATTCGACGGCGTCGTGCAGGTCGGCCCCGTCCGCGAGGGCGGCGTCGTAGGCGTCGATGGCGGGGGTGAGTGCATCCACCATCGTCTTGTCGCCGAGCTCGGTCTTGCCGCGGGCGACCAGGCCCTCGAGGCCGGCGCGGAACGCCTTCGAGAAGTCCTCAGCCGACAGCTCGGTCACAGCCCCGGTGGCCATGCCCATCTTCATCAGCAGCGTGCCGTAGAGCGGGCCGCTCGTTCCGCCGACGGTGCTGACCAGAGTCATGCCCGCCTTCTTGAGCAGCGCGTCGATGGTGTTGGCCTCATCGAGATGGGTCACCACCGCGGCCGTTCCGCGGGCCATGTTGGCGCCGTGGTCGGCGTCGCCGATCGCGGAGTCGAGTTCGGTCAGGTACGTCTTGTTCTCGTCGACGATCTGGGCGAACCGGCGCAGCCAGTCAGCCAGCTGGTCGAGGGACAGCTCTGTTGCACTCACAGGCCCCACCGTAGCCCGGCCGTGCGGACCGGTGCGTCCCAGAGCCGAATCAGCTCATCGTCGGCGCGCACGAGCGTCAGCGAGCAGCCGGCCATGTCGAGGCTGGTGATGTAATTGCCGACCAGGTTGCGCTCGACCGTGACCCCGGCCTCCTCGAAGAGGGCGATCACCTCGCCGTACATGAGGTACAGCTCGATCAGCGGCGTGGCGCCCATGCCGTTGAGCATCGCGATCACCGGGGCGCCGGTGAAGTCGAGGTCGCTCAGGATCGGTGCGACGAGCTGTTCGGCGATCGAGTGGGCGTCCGCGATGGGCTCGCGGTGGCGGCCCGGCTCGCCGTGGATGCCGATGCCGATCTCGATCTCGTTGTCTGGCAGGTCGAACGTTGGCTTGCCCGCGGACGGGACGGTGCACGACGTCAGGGCCATGCCCATCGAGCGGCCGTTGTCCGCGACCTTCTGTGCGAGCGCGGCGACGGCGGCCAGGTCGGCGCCCTCCTCGGCGGCCGCTCCCACGATCTTCTCCAGCAGGACGGTCGCGCCGACGCCGCGCCGGCCGGCCGTGTAGAGCGAGTCCTGAACGGCGACGTCGTCAGCCACGACGACGGTGGCGACCTCGACGCCCGCATCGGCGGCCATCTCTGCCGCCATCTCGAAGTTCATCACGTCGCCCGTGTAGTTCTTCACGATGTGCAGCACGCCTGCGCCGGTGTCGACGGTGGTCGTCGCGGCGAGCATCTGGTCAGGGGTGGGGGAGGTGAAGACCTCGCCCGCGCAGGCCGCGTCGAGCATGCCGACGCCGACGAACCCGCCGTGCATCGGTTCGTGGCCCGAGCCGCCACCTGAGATGATCGCGACCTTCCCCGCTTCCTTCGGGGTGGCCCGGTAGATCACGCGGTTGTCGAAATCGACCCGCACGTCCTTGTCGGATGCCGCGATGCCCTTGAGGGCGTCCGCGATCACATTGTCTGGAGAGTTGATGAGCTTCTTCACGGGGAGCCTCCTGCGTCATTGCACTGGCGGGCGCCGTCATGGGCGCGCGGGCTCCATTGTCTCACCGGGCGAGCGTGTGGGGCCAGGGGTTTCGACGTTTGTGCCGACGCTGGCCGGTGGCCTGGCAGTACGACCACCTCACTTCCCTGCCAACCGGTCAATCCCGACGCAGCGCGGAGGCAATCAGGGCCACCGCTGCCACGAGGCCGACGATCGCGAGCGCGGCCCCAGCAACAGATCCCCAGGACACCTGCCTGCCCAGCAGCCCCACCAGGCTGTCGACGTTGAGCCAACCGAGCATCAGCCCCAGATACGCGAGACCGAGTCGAGGTAGGGCGGGATCGTGCGTCGCCCCAGCGAGACGGCGGTGCCTCGCCCAGGCAACCGTCACGAGCGCTGACATGGCAAGGCCCAGGACGAGCGAGGGCCATCCGTGTGCTGAGCTTGTGGGGGTCCCCTCCACCTGCGCCAACGCCAGGAACGACGCGAGCAGGACCATGGCCGTTGTCACCGAGGCGGCGATCAGCCCCGGCGTGACCAGGCGCCAGGGATCAGAAGTTCGGCTCGATGGGCTCATCGGGCCACTTCTCCGGAGCTCCGCCACACTCGTCGATGGCGTCGCGGATCCAGTTGATCCCGTCGCGCAGTCGGTCAAGGAGCCAGTCGACCACCCAGCCCACCTTCCCGACGAGCCATGCAGCGGCCGCCACGACGGTGAGAATGAGCTTAGGGAGCTTCTCAACTAGTTTGCCCGCCTTCAGGAGCCATCGGACCCACCCCGGGATCCTCCACCCGAACTCGTCCGCCAGGAGGAGCACTGCGCCGAAGACCGAGAGAATGCCGAGCACCCAGTCGATCAGGTTCAGCACCCAGCGGATGATCTCGATGATCCAATCGACGATGGCGACGATGCAGTCGACGATGAAGAGGATCCAGTCGAAGGCGACGAGTAGGTAGTCGTACCACTGCATCTTGCAGTCGTCGTACTGGACCGCTGCCGCACCCTGCCACCCGTCAACGTGCGCGGCGCGGACCGTCTCGCCAGCGCCCTTCGCCTGCCCGACCGCGCTCTGCAGATCGGCAGCGAAGGTGCGCATCGAGTCGACATCGACGTCGAAGTCCCGCAGGTGGTTACGAGGATCGTCGATGCCCAGGTAGGCGATGGCCCGCTGCGCGTCCTCGCTCAGCGGAGGCATCAGGTCTACTGCGTACCCCACGTCACGACTCCCTGAAGAATTGCTGGGCCGCGGCTGTGTTCTCCGCCTCGGTCGCCTCGTAGTTGGCGGCGACCAGATTGAGTTTGGTCGACATCGCCTCGAGCGAACCGGCGACATCTCCGAGGTATCCGCTGATCCCTTGGGCCGCAGAGGCAAGATGGGTCGTCAGCTCTGCGAAATGCCTGCCGGTCTCGATCTGTGGGGGTGGGATTCGCGAAGCCGCTGCCATCGCAGCTGCGCCTGACCCGATGGGCCCGCGGGCGGTCTTCCGGATGGCCTCCGGTGTGACGTCGAAGCTCGTCATGATCCTCCGAAACGGTAGGTTGTGGGCGTCAGTCTAGGAGTCAAGGAGGCCAGATGTCCGGAGCAGATGAGGTGGACAGGGCAGTCTCGCAGTTGCGCGATCTCGCAGTCGCGGGATCGATGCCCGAACTCGGCCCGGTCACCGGAACGAGTGCAGACCAGTCGGCCATCGTCACGGTCATGAATGACGGATCAGTGTCTGTCTCCCTTGGCCAGATGAGTCTGGAGACGGCGCAGATTGTTGTTGCGGAGGCAGTCGCAGACCTGCTTACCCGCTACGAACGAGCCGAGCTCCCCGGCGGGGTCGAGCTTCCCGACTTCGAGGGCCAGCTCCGAGACATCACGACTCGGATGTCAGACAGCATGCAACTCATGCGCGACCGTATGGATCAGATGACGGACAGGGCCCGTCGCTTCTAGGCCGAGTCTCCTCGCTTCCGGACCCGCCGACCGGAGGGTCCGGTAGACTGCGGACGCAAGGCCCCCGGGAGATTCTTGTGGGGCTTCCTCTATGCATGTGCCAAGGGATGTGACTTCCATGCCGAGTGTTGTTGTTGTGGGTGCCCAGTGGGGCGACGAAGGCAAGGGCAAGGCGACCGATGCGCTGGGTGACCGCGTAGACGTCTGCGTCCGATACTCCGGCGGCAACAACGCCGGCCACACCCTCGTCGTCGGCGGTGAGAAGTTCGTCCTCCACCTGCTTCCCTCCGGCATCCTCAACCCGGACACCACCACCGTGATCGGCAACGGCGTCGTCGTCGATCTCGACGTGCTTGCCGAGGAGCTCGAGGTCCTGCACTCGCGGGGCGTCGACGTCCCGCATCCGCTGATCTCCGCGAACGCGCACATCATCACCGAGTACCACAAGGTCCTCGACAAGGTCACCGAGCGCTTCCTCGGCAAGCGCCGGATCGGCACGACGGGTCGCGGCGTCGGCCCGTGCTACTCCGACAAGGTCAACCGGATCGGCATCCGGATCCAGGACATCCTCGACGAGTCGATCCTGCGGCAGAAGGTCGAGGCCGCGCTCGACCAGAAGAACGAACTGCTGGTCAAGATCTACAACCGTCGCCCGATCGAGGCCGAGGACGTCGTGCAGTCGCTGCTGAAGCACGCCGACGCCATCCGTCCGCACATCGTCGACTCGGGCCGCTTCATCAACGACGCCCTCGACGAGGGGAAGGTCGTCCTGTTCGAGGGGGCCCAGGCGCACCACCTCGACGTCGACCAGGGCACCTACCCCTACGTCACCTCGTCGAACCCGACCGCCTCGGGCGCGACCACCGGTGGCGGCGTCGGCCCCACGCGGATCGACCGCACGATCGGCATCGCGAAGGCCTACACCACCCGTGTCGGTGAGGGCCCGTTCCCGACTGAGCTGTTCGACGAGGACGGCGAGGCGCTGCGTGAGAAGGGCGGCGAGTTCGGCGCGACCACCGGTCGGCCGCGTCGCTGCGGCTGGTTCGACGCGCTGCTCGTCGAGCAGGCGGTCAAGATCAACGGCTTCACCGACATCTTCCTCACCAAGCTCGACATCCTCAGCGGCTGGGAGAAGATTCCCGTCTGCGTCGCCTACGAGGTCGACGGCGAGCGGCACGATGTCATGCCCATGACGCAGTCGCAGTTCCACCACGCCAGGCCGGTCTACGAGTTCCTCGACGGCTGGAGCGAGGACATCTCCAAGGCCCGCACCTTCGACGAACTCCCCCCGAACTGCCAGGCCTACGTGCGTCGGCTCGAGGAGCTGATCGGCTGCCGGATCAGCGGCATCGGCGTCGGCCCGGGCCGCGAGGAGTCGGTCGCGATCAACGACCTGATCTGACGTGACGACCCGCAGGCTCGTCACCGCCCTGGTGATCCTCCTGGCGCTGTTCATGGTGGCCACCGTCGTGGTCGCCGTGTGGCAGGAGGACTTCAACTGGGGTTGGTGGTGGGCCGTCCCCGTCGGGGGAGGGTTCCTCCTGCTGATCATCGGGTTCCGGGTGCTTGTCCAGCGCTCCCAGGAGGCGGCCGAACGGGCCGACCGCGAGGCCGACGAGGCGGAGTTCGGCACCACCGACTGACGTTCGCGACCCTCCCACACGCGGAGCCTCCCCGTCGCCGGCGCTCAGGTGGGCCGCCTAGGTTGACGACGCGGAGCGTCACTGCGTCAGCGGAGGCGATCGGCCACGAACTGTCGGTGTCGACTCCTAGGCTCAGACAATGACTGAACGCGAGACCATCATCGAGACCCTCGACCGGCACCGGGGCTTCCTGTTGCAGACCGCGGAGGGGCTCACTGAAGAGCAGGCCCGCACCGCGAGCACGGTGAGCGCCCTCACCATCGCGTCGATCCTGAAGCACGTGGCCGACACCGAGGAGCAGTGGATGCAGTTCGCGCTCAAGGGCGCCGAGGCGTTCGGTGGGTCCGGCGTCTACGAGTCCGATGTCGACTGGGACGCCGTCGCCGCCGAGGGTGAGAGCAACGACGGCGACTGGGGCGACAGCGAGTGGGAAGACACCCGCTTCGTGCTGAGCGACGACGAGACCCTCGACGTGCTACGTGGGCGGATCCGCGACGTCGGTGCCGAGACGGCGCGCATCGTCTCCGAGGCCGACCTCGACCTCGAGCATCCGCTGCCCGAGGCCCCGTGGTTCGAGCAGGGGGTCAGTTGGTCGGTGCGGAGGGTCGCGCTGCACCTGATCGCCGAGATCTCCCAGCACGCGGGCCACGCCGACATCATCCGCGAGGCCCTCGACGGTCAGCGCACGATGGGCTGATCAGGCCGCGTCGCGGACGTCGATCATCAGCCGAGGCGTGCGCCAGGAACCGACCTCCTGGAACCAGCGGCTCAGGGGGTAGGAGAGCCGCACCACGAAGTAGTTGAGATACTCGATGACCGCGAACACCCAGATGGCGATCGCGAGGATGAGCGCACCTGGGCCGATGGGCAAGGACATCGCGATCACGACCGCGCCCGCGAGGAGCAGGATCGGGTTGACGATCCTGAGCAGGCGGTAGAAGCCTGCCAACCCGCGTGGCATGGTCGACTCGCCGACCCAGGCGCGGGCGAGCAGCCAGTAGGTGTCAGCCTGGGCGAGGATCAGGCACAGCGGGATCAGTGCGGCCCACAGCGCGAGTGGCTCGGATCCGGAGAGGCGCGGCATCACCCCTAGCAGCGCGCCGATCACGAACACCGCGATCGCCGTGAACTCGCCGATGCCGAGGCTCAGGTACTTTCGCCGTAGTCGCTCCCTCATCCTCGGCAGGCTACCCGGTGGTCAGGCCAGTGGGGCTCGCTCGGCGGCTATCCTGACCGCCGTGGAACGGGAGAGGCTGCACTGGGTCGACGTCGCGAAGGCGTCGGCCGTCGTGCTGGTCGTGCTCTACCACGTGGCGATCACGGGCATGTCCGTCCTGACGGTCGGGAGCAACCGCGTGGAGGCTGTGCTCGCCGCCTTCAGCGCCTGGCTGCTTCCGGTGCGCATGCCGCTGTTCTTCCTTGTCTCGGGTCTCCTGTCGGTCGGCGCGCTCTCGCGTGCCTGGGGCGCCATCGCCCGGCCGAGGATCCTCGACCACGCGTGGGTGTTCGCGCTGTGGACCCTGCTCTACGCCTATCCATACGCTGCCGCCTACAACCCGCAGCACCTCGAGGCGACAGCAGTCAGGGCGGCGAGCTGGGTGGTCAGCCTCAACGGCGCCTACTGGTACCTGCCCCTGCTCGCCCTGTTCTTCGTGGTGTCGCGGCTCGGACGCCGCGTCCCAGTGGTGATGCTCGCTCTCGCCGCCGCGGCCTACGTCCTCTGGCCTTGGGTTCCGTTGGTGGGGGAGGGGATCGTCTTCGACGCGCTGTTCACGCTGCGTCGGTTCCTCAACTTCTACCTGTTCTTCGCCCTCGGGGCGTTCGCCAGGCCGCTGATCGAGCGCTGGGCGAAGGTGCCCTGGTGGGTGCTTCCGCTCACCGTCGCCGCCTACGTGCCGATCGCCCTCGCGATCTACGCCCCGCAGCGCTCCGAGTACCGGCAGCCCCTCACTGCGGTGCTGTCGATCCTGGGGATCACGTTCTTCCTGGTCGCATCGCGCCTCCTCGCCACTGTCGGCGCCGTGCGGCGACTCGGGTCGTATCTCGCGGCGAGGACGCTTCCCATCTACATCTTCCACCCATTGCTGCTGGCGCTGCTGATCTGGCTGACCCCCGGCTTCGGGAAGCAGGGGAGCCTGGTCAGCATCTGGCTCGTGCCGCTGCTGGTGGTGCTCCTGACGGGCGCGGCCTGTCTGATCTACGACCTGACCCGACGGTGGCTCCCTGTGCTCTACCGCGCTCCTGGGCGCCAGAAGGCTGCCCCCTGATCCCAGGCCGGCGTCAGAACGTGAGCCGTGTCCATCCGCACGAGGGCAGCTCCGACGGACCGTTTTCGAGCCAGGCACGGAAGGCCGCCGCGACGTCGTCTGCGGTCGACATCTCCGTCGCGAAGTGGCGCGACGAGTCGCCCTCCCGGTACTCCACCGCGTAGGTCGTCTCGCCCTGGCGCTGGGTCTGGATGTAGTGCTCGTCCGAGGTGCTGGCGATCAGGTGGTCGTCGATGCGGAGCTTGCCGATCAGCGCTTCCACGGCCTGCGTCGTGGCGTACGGGAAGTCGCCGCGATGGGAGGTGCTCAGCCTCGCCTCATGGGTGCCGCGGGGATCGAAGACGATGTGGTCCTGCGGATCGTAGACGGCGTACCCGCGGGGGCGGGTCTCCGCGAAGATGACGTCGCGGGTTTCCTGCACGGTTCGCCACGGCCCGTAGACGAGCACGCAGTCACCCGAGGCGGGCACCGGGGTCAGCGAGAGGAGCGCGACATCCGGGTTCGTGTCGTGCGCGGTGATGGCGTCGGCCAAGGCCTGCGCCTCCGGGGTCGCGTCATCGTCCATGACCGAGTCGAGATGCCTGGCGGCGGAGTCCGGATCGTCCGCGTGCTCGGCCGGGATCAGGTAGTGGTCGTAGCTCATGACGGGAGGTTAGTGGCGTTGCGGTCCAACAGGCGGGTTCGCGGAACCCGAGGCTCGCGCACACTGTGTGGGCGCGGTCGGTGGGGCGTGGCGGTTTCAAGTTAGGCTGACGCGCGTGAAGATCCTCCTGCTCGGTTCGGGCGGTCGCGAGCACGCGATCGGCCGCGCCCTCGCCGCCGATCCGTCCGTCACCGAACTGCATGCTGCCCCGGGCAACCCGGGGTTGGCCGGCATCGCCACCCTGCATTCCGCAGACCCCGCCTCCCCGGTGGCCGTGGTTGACGCCGCGCAGCAGTTGGGCATCGACCTGGTCGTGGTAGGACCGGAGGCTCCCCTGGTCGCAGGCGTCGCCGACGCGTTGCGTGAGGCGGGGATCGCGACGTTTGGCCCGAGCGCCGAGGCGGCAGTCCTCGAAGGGTCGAAGGCCTTCGCCAAGGACGTCATGGCCGCCGCGGGGGTGCCGACTGCGGACGCCAGGGTGTGCGAGACCCTCGAGCAGGTCGAGGCCGCGCTCGACACGTTCGGGGCCCCCTACGTCGTGAAGAACGACGGGCTCGCTGCGGGCAAGGGGGTCGTGGTCACCGACGACCGGGTCGCCGCCGTCGATCACGCGGAGGCGTGCGGACGCGTCGTCATCGAGGATTTCCTCGACGGCCCCGAGGTCTCCCTTTTCGCGATCTGTGACGGCGAACGCGCACTTCCGCTCCTTCCTGCCCAGGACTACAAGCGGGTCGCGGACGCGGACGAGGGCCCCAACACCGGAGGCATGGGTGCCTACTCGCCGCTCGTCTGGGCCGACGCCGGGCTGACCGACGAGATCATGACGAAGGTCGTCGAGCCGACGCTTGCTGAGATGCGTCGACGGGGTACCCCGTTCAACGGGCTCCTCTACGCGGGCCTCGCCCTCACCTCGAAGGGGCTGCGGGTGGTCGAGTTCAACGTCCGCTTCGGCGATCCAGAGACCCAGGCGGTCCTCTCGCTGCTCAAGACCCCGCTCGCGGGCGTGCTCGACGCGGCCGCGCGGGGCGAGCTCGACACCGTCGGCCCCCTCGAATGGCACGACGGCGCGGCGGTGGTCGTGGTCGAGGCAGCAGAGGGGTATCCAGGTACCCCCACGACCGGGACGCCCATCGAACTGCCCGCTGACGAGGCCGATGCCTACGTCCTTCAGGCCGGAACGCGGCTCGACGGTGATCAGCTCGTTTCCTCGGGCGGTCGGGTGCTCGGGATCGTCGGCCGGGGGGCCGACGTCGAGCAGGCCAGGCAGCGGGCCTACGCTCTCCTCGAGGGCGTCGTCCTCGAGGGCGGCTTCCACCGCACAGACATCGGCATTCCCCACTGAACAGAGTCGGAACACACATGACCGCTTCCAGGCGCGGTGTCCTGATGGGCGTCCTCGTCGCAGGGCTCGCCGGCTGCACGTCTACGCAGTCCGACACCAGCCCGTCGCCCACCTCGGCAGCCCCGACGCCCACTCCCTCGGCCGTGCCGTCGCCCAGCCCGAGCTCGTCGCCGACGCCGGTGCCCCGCGCAACGCTGACCGGCATGACGGTGACCGACCCGGCGACGCTCACGCGGCCCGCCGTCGCCGTGAAGGTGCCCAACCTCAAGGTCGAGCAGCCACAGGTGGGGCTCAACGCCGCAGACATCGTGATCTGCCAGCCAAACGGCGACTCGGCGACGCGGCTGTGCCCGATCTTCCACAGCCAGTACCCCGACGCCGTGGGGCCCGTCCGCTCGATCCGGCCGGCCGACGTCCCGCTGCTGTCGCCGATCTTCCCCCTCTTCGCTAACACGGGTGCGGCCGACTGGGTGATGAACTACGTCAAGGCCAACTCGGAGCATCTCGAGCGGATGACCTACCTCGACTACCGTGGCACCGCCGCCTACAGCGTCGACAAGTCGCGCCTCTACAAGGCGAACGGCAAGACCCAGTACGACAGGGCGATCCAGGCGCACCCGGCCGGGATGGCCTCGCTCGCCGAGAAGGCCGGCGCTCCCGGCGCCTACCTGACCTTCGCGCTCGACGCGACCACGTCGTCCGCGGTGGCCGGCACGCCCGCGACCAGCGTGCAGATCCCCTACGGCAAGGGGCATAAGTACGACATGTCCTACACCTTCGATGCGGCCTCGAAGCGCTACCTGCGCAGCCAGCCGTGGGGTGAACACATCCTCGCCGACGGGGCCCGCGTCGACGCGGACAACGTCCTGATCGTCAAGGCCGAGTGGGACTACGACAAGATCTGGGAGGGGAGCGGAGCCGCCGACCCGGTGATCGACCTGATCGACGCTGAGGGGGATTTCATCTACCTCAACGGTGGGCTCTCCGTCACCGGCACGTGGACGAAGGGGGCCGCCGAGACGCCGTTCGTGTTCACGACCGCGGACGGGAAGCCGCTCGCGCTCGCCCCAGGGCGCACCTGGATCGAGCTTCCTCGCCCGACGGCTGACATCGTCATCGCCTGAGGTCGGGCCGGGCCTTGAGCACTTTTCCGGGTTCGTTGTCGATGGCAGCGTTCCCATGGCGCTCCAGAGCGATCGAGTCCGGAAAAGTGCTCATTTCGACGGTGCGTCCAGACCGAGCCGGGTCAGGGGGCGCTTCGCGTCTGGAGGGTCGCCCGCGCCGCCCCGACTAGAGTTTGGGCATGTCGCAACGATCCCTGCCGACCGCCATCGAGGTGCGCGGCGCCACGGTGAACAACCTGGCCGACGTGGACGTCGACGTTCCCCTCAACCGCTACGTCGGGGTGACCGGGGTGAGTGGATCGGGGAAGTCCTCGCTCGCGTTGGGGGTGCTCTACGCGGAGGGCTCCCGCCGCTATCTCGACGGGCTGTCGACCTATCAGCGACGCAGGATCGGGCAGGCGGCCGCGCCGCGGGTGCGCTCGGTCGAGCACGTCCCGGCCGCGCTCGCGCTGCGGCAGCGCCCCGACCCGCCCGGCCCGCGCTCCTCCGTCGCGACCCTGTCCGAGGTCGGGGCGGTGCTGAGGCTCAGCTTCAGCCGCCTCGGCGCCCATCCCTGCCCCGAGGGGCACCTCGTGGAGGTGGTGCCCGGCGCGTGGATGGCCGAACGCCTCACCTGCCCGATCGACGGGATCACCTTCCCGATGCCGGGGGCCGAGTCGTTCTCGTCCGCCTCGCTCGGGGCATGCCCCAGGTGTGAGGGTCTTGGCGTGGTGTCGAGCGTCAACCGTTCGACGCTGGTGCCCGACCCCTCGCTGACGCTCGACCAGGGCGCGGTCGGACCGTGGCGGCTGACCGGCCGCAAACACATGCCCGTGGTGGCCCGGGAACTCGGAGTGCGCACCGACGTGCCGTTTCGTGACCTCACGGACGAGGAGCGCCACACCGTCCTCGAGGGGCCGACGACGAAGCGTCACGTCGTGATCACCTCGAAGAACGGGCGCGCGTTCGAGATGGATGCCGTCTACGAGTCGGCCACCCAGTCGGTCCTCTCCCTCGGCACGTCATCGCGATCGAGCGGCGAGCGCCACGGAGCCGACCGCTTCCTCACCTGGACGATCTGCCCCGACTGCCACGGCTCCGGGCTCGGTCCCGGGCCGCGCGGCTCGCGGCTGCTCGACCTTTCGCTTCCGGAATGGCTCGACACGCCCCTGGAGCGCTATCCCGCGCTGATCGACCACCTCCTCGACGGCGTAAGCGACACCCCCGACACCGACCCCGACTTCCCGGCCGTCCGGCAGCGCCCCGCAGCAGAACTCGCGGGCGAGCTGGCCCGCGCCGTGCGGCCGCTCCTCGAGCTCGGCCTGTCCTACCTGACGCCTGGGCGCCGCGGCGACACGCTCTCGACGGGGGAACGGCAGCGGCTCGAGCTCGCGGCAACGGCCATGCGCCGCACGACCGGGATGCTCTACGTCCTCGACGAACCGACCGTCGGCCTGCATCCGGAGGCGGTCGAGGGCCTGATCCGCGTGATGGACGACATCGTCGCCCAGGGCAACTCGCTCGTCGTCGTCGACCACGACGTGGCGGTGCTCCGCGCGGCCGACCAGCTGATCGAGCTGGGGCCCGGCCCCGGCCGCGACGGGGGCCACATCGTCGCCCAGGGCGCGCCCTCCGAGCTTGCTGAGACAGACTCGGTCACCGGCCCCTACCTCGCGGGAATGGCCGAGGTCGTCGTCGCGCCGCGTCGGGCGCCGGGCGATGAGTGGCTCAGCCTGACGGTCGGCGACTTCCTGACCCTCCACGACGTCACAGCGCGGTTCCCCGCCGGTCGGCTCACCGTCGTGACGGGCGTCTCCGGAGCAGGGAAGACGGCGCTCGTGATCGACTCGCTCGTGCCCGCCCTCCAGGCGGGGATCCTCGGCGGTGAGGGGCCGGAATGGGTCACCGGGCTCGACGCGGGCCCGATCGACAAGGTGCTCCTCGTCGACTCCACCCCCATCGGTGCGAACTCGCGCTCGACGCCCGCCACCTACAGCGGCATCTTCGACGAGATCCGCAAGCGCTACGCCGCGACCGACCTCGCGAAGGAGCGGGGCTGGGGCGCGAGCTGGTTCTCCTACAACACAGCCTCGGGTGGCCGCTGCCCCGAGTGCGAGGGCCTCGGCTCGCTTTCGCTGGACCTGCAGTACCTTCCCGACCTGGAACTCGTCTGCCCGGTGTGTGAGGGTGCCCGCTACACGCGCGAGACGCAGGAGGTACGGATCTCCGGGCTGAGTATCGCCGACACCCTCGCCCTCACCGTCGACGAGGCGCACGAGCGCTGGACGGGAACGGCGAAGGGCAAGAAGATCCTCGCGTCGTTGGTCGACGTCGGCCTCGGTTACCTGACGCTCGGCGAGCCGACGCCCGCCCTGTCGGGCGGCGAATCCCAGCGGCTGCGCCTCGCAAGCGAGCTGGGGAAGGGGCAGGAGGGCGGGCTCTTCGTGTTCGACGAGCCGAGCATCGGTCTGCACCCCCGCGACGTCAGCACGCTCGTGCGGGTGTTCCGCACGCTCGTCGATGCCGGCGCGACGGTGATCGTCATCGAACACGACCTCGACGTGATCGCCAACGCCGACTGGATCATCGACCTCGGACCGGGCGGCGGCGTCCACGGCGGCCGGATCGTCGCCGAGGGCACGGTCGAGGAGATCGTCGACGATGAGGCGTCCGTGATCGCCCCCTGGCTCAGGGCCTAGCGGGCCGCCCACCGAGACGGGCGAGCCGCGCCCCGGTGGGCCCGGGACGCGGCTCTGCGGACGCGGTCAGCGCTTGTTGATGAGCGGGGGGATCGCGGTACGGGGGTGGACCAGCCAGCCCTCGGGAACGCCGAGCCCCTCGACCAGCTCCTTCGACTTGCCGCGCAGCTCGCCGCACAGTTCGTTGACCGCGGCGGTGATCGCCTTGGAACGGCGCGGGTCGAACGCTTCGTGTTCCAGGTACCAGGCGCGGTTCGACTCGATCGTCGACAACGCGTACAGGTCGCACACCTTGACCAGCAGCGCCTTGACGTAGTCGTCCTCGCAGTCCTCGATCGCGGCGACGAAGGCCTCGAGCACCACCCGCTCGATGTGTGCCTTCGCGGCCTCGAGCATGTGCGGCTGGCACTGGTTGACGGACTCGAAGGAGTCCTCCGCCTTGCTGGCGGCGCGCATCCGCTGGGCGAGGCCCTCGATGACGTGCTCCTCCCGGAACTCGAACATCTGGATCTGCCAGCCCCGTGCCCGCAGCTTCTGCGACTCGGGCTTGCGGTTGGCGGAGGCGACGAGCCGGTCGATCAACGAGCGGGCGGTCGTCCGCTCGAGGACCGTCCCTCCGATCAGGCGCGCGGTCTTCTGCGCCGTGCCGCGCAGGTCCATCTCTCCCCAGCTGGTCTTGTAGTTCAGCAGCAGGGCCTTCGCGACGAGCTGCAGCAGGACGGTGTTGTCGCCCTCAAAGGTCGCGAACACGTCGGCGTCCTGGCGGGCCAGCGTGATGGCGTTGTCGGAGAGGTAGCCAGCCCCGCCGCAGGCTTCGCGGCACTCCTGCAGGGTGTCGTTGGCCCAGCGGGTCTGCATGGACTTCATCCCCGCGGCGAGGGTTTCGAGCGCGCGGGCCGCGTGCGGATCGGCGCCCTCGGCGTCCATCACCCGCTGCAACTCGAGCGACAGCTCATTCTGGGCGAAGCCGAACGCGTACGCGGCGGCGACGTTGGGCAGCAGGCGTCGCTGGTGCGTCAGGTAGTCGAGCAGCAGGATCTCGTGACCGAGCCCGGGCTCACGGAACTGCCTGCGCTGGTTCGCGTAGTTGACCGAGATGGTCAGCGCCTTTCTCGCGGCCGACGCGGCCCCGCCACCCACACAGATACGGCCGCGCACCAGCGTGCCGAGCATGGTGAAGAAGCGCGCGTTCTTCGACTTGATCTTCGACTCGTACCCACCGGCCTCGTTGACGCCCCCGTATCGGTCGAGCAGCATCTCGCGCGGCACCCGGACGTGCTCGAAGGAGATGGTGCCGTTGTCGACGCCGAGCAGGCCGCCCTTGTGCCCCTGGTCGCCGGTGGTGACGCCCGGCAGGTCATTGCCGTTCTCGTCCCGGATCGGGACGAGCACCACGTGCACGCCCTCATGCACGCCGTCGACCCAGAGTTGGCCAAACACCACCGCCATCCGACCGTCGCGGCCGGCGTTGCCGATATAGGCCTTCGTCGAGGTGGGGGAGGGGGAGTGGACGACGAACTCGGAGGTCTCCGGATCCCAGGTGATCGACGTCTCGAGGGACTGCACGTCGGAGCCGTGGCCGATCTCGGTCATGGCGAAGCAGCCGGGCAGATCGACGGAGATGGCTCCAGGCAGGAACGTCTCGTGGTGGTACGACGTGCCGAGGTTGACGATGGCGCCGCCGAACAGCCCGTGCTGCACGCCGGACTTGATGGTCAGCGACAGGTCACCCATGGCGACCATCTCGAAGTTCGCGACCGACTCGGCCGCGTTGCCCGTTCCTCCCTGCTCGGAAGGGAAGCCGGCCGTCACGAAATTACGGCTCGCCAGGCCGATGACCCGATCAAGGGCCCAGTCGCGAGCCTCGTCCATCGTCAGCGCGGTGTCGCGGACGACGTCGTCGGCCGTCACCTCGTCGCGCCACCGCTGCTTGAGTGCATGGAACGGGCCGTCGAGGGTCTTGCGGAGGGCTTCACCCGTGGGTGAGATCGTCATGTGGTTCAACTCCTTTGTTGGGCTTCGAATGCTGGTCCGAAGAACTGGTCGATGTAGGCGACGACGTCGGCGCGGGGGCGGCGGAGGTTGGTCACGATCCAGCGGTCGGCGACCGCCCAGATGAACCCGACTGCCCCGTGGGCCCAGATGTTGGCCGGTTCCTCGTCGTGGCCCTGGTTGCGCAGCCAGGCGCGGATGGCCGCTGCCACCTCGTTGCCGATGCGCGTGGTGATGCTGAGCACCGGGTCCTCGGTCGGCGTCTCGCCCGTAGGCCGCGACGAGACGAAGAGGTAGAGGTTGCGGTCGCGCTCGACGACTGCGAGGTAGGCGTCGGCGAGGGCCGCGACCAGTTCGCGAGGCCCGAGGCGCTCCGCCTCCTCGAGGGGGAGCTTGCGCAGGATGTAGTCACGCACGGACGCCACGACGGCCTGATAGAGGCCCGCCTTGTCGCCGAAGTGGCGGTAGAGCACCGTCTTCGAGGTCTTGGCGCGCGCCGCGATCTCGTCCATTCCGACGTTCGGGCCGAGCTCGCGGATCGCGCGCACGGCCTCCTCGACGAGGACACGACGGCGTTCTGCGTTGTGCTGTTCCCAACGCAGGGCCCGTCCGTCGACCGGGGCCTCAGCCACGGCGACCTCGTCGTCACTCAGCGTCCCGTCGGGAGACGCTCCGTCCAGCTTCATGCAACTCAGGGTATCCGAAACTTGGTGTACCTGCTACTGTCGGTTACAGATACGTTCCCGAGAGGATCAATGATGACTTCACGCAATGCGGTGGTGGTCGGCGGCAACCGCACCCCCTTCGTCAAGGCGGGCACCAAGTACGCCATGGCTTCCGCCCAGGATCTGATGACCGCCGCGCTCGACGGGCTCGTCGCGCGTTTCGGCCTTGCGGGGCAGCGGGTCGACGAGGTGGTCGGCGGTGCGGTGCTCAAGCACACGCGCGACTTCAACCTGACCCGCGAGTCGGTGCTCGGCTCCTCGCTCTCCGCGCTGACCCCTGCCTGCGACCTGCAGCAGGCCTGCTGCACCGGGTTGGAGGCGGTCGTCTACGCCTCGAACAAGATCCGGCTCGGCCAGGCGGACACGGCCATCGCCGGCGGCGTCGACTCGGCATCCGATGCGCCCATCGTCGTGACGGAGCCGCTGCGCAAGGCGCTGCTCGCGCTGAACCGTGCGCGCAGCCTCCCGGAGAAGCTGGCCGCCATCGCCAAGATCCGTCCCGGCGACCTGATGCCCGTTCCGCCGGGCGTGGTCGAGCCCCGCACCGGGCTCTCGATGGGCGAGTCGCAGGCGTTGACCACGAGGAAGTGGGGCGTCTCGCGCGAGGACCAGGACGCGCTGACGCTCGCGTCGCATCAGAACCTGGCAAAGGCGTGGGACGAGGGCTTCTTCGACGACCTCGTCACCCCGTACCTGCGGGTCGCAAAGGATGGCATCCTGCGCCCCGACACGAGCCTCGAGGCCCTCGCGAAGCTGCGCCCCGTGTTCGGAAAGGGCGAGGGGGCCTCCATGACGGCGGGCAACTCGACGGCGCTCACCGACGGTGCCGCAGTGGTCCTGCTCGCGGAGGAGGAACTGGCCCGTCAGCGCGACTGGCCGGTGCTTGCGAAGGTGGTCGACGCACAGGTCGCCGCGAGCGACTACGTCAATGGCGGCGACGATCTGCTGCTCGCGCCCGCGCAGGCGATCCCGGTGCTGCTCGAGCGCAACGGGCTGACGCTGGACGACTTCGACTTCTACGAGTTCCACGAGGCCTTCGCGTCGACCGTGCTCGCCACCCTGAAGTCCCTTGAGCAGGCCGGTGTCGGCACCGTCGACAGGGCGCGGCTCAACGTCAAGGGTTCCTCGCTCGCCGCCGGACATCCGTTCGCGGCGACCGGTGCCCGCATCGTCGCTTCCCTGGCGAAGATGCTGGCCGAGAAGGGCCCGGGTTCCCGCGGCCTGATTTCGATCTGTGCGGCAGGCGGCCAGGGCGTCGTCGCCATCCTGGAGGCATGACATGAGCATTCTCGAGAGCATCTACGCCACCCCGGCGGGCAAGTTCGTGGCCCGCAAGGCCGGCCTGAGCGATCCACCGAAGCTGCGCCGCGGCAGGGTGCTGCCGACCGGTCCCGTCGTCCTCGGTGAGCTCGACGGCGGCGGGATCGCCCGCCAAACGCTCGAACTGCTCGGGGTCAGCCCCGGCCAGCCCATCGTCGACACCCCCGAGGCCCGGATCAAGGACGACAAGGGGCGCAGTGTGCCGCCCCGCTACCCGGCCAAGCCGGGGGCGATCATCGTCGACGCCACAGGCGTGCGCCAGATCGTGCAGTTGGAGGGCATCCGAGCGCTGCTGCGTCCGGCGATGCGCTCGCTCGAGGGGGCCGGACGAGTCATCATCCTCGCCACCGACGCCTCGGCGGTCGAGGGGCTCGAGGCCAAGGCGGTCGCCCAGGGCATCGACGGCATCAACCGCACCGTCGGTAAGGAACTGCGCGGCGGCGCCACCTCGAACCTCGTCTTCGTCAGGGAGGGGACCCGGCCCTCCGATCTCGCCTCGACCCTCTCGTTCCTGCTCGAGGGGCGCTCCGCCTTCGTCGACGGTCAAGCCTGGCGGGTCGGGCAGGCAAAGGTGAGCCATGAGCTGACCGCGAAGCCGTTCGCCGACCGGATCGTCGTCGTCACCGGCGCGGCCCGCGGCATCGGTGCGGCCATCGCCCGAACCTTCGCCCGTGACGGCGCGACGGTGGTCGCCGTCGACATCCCGGCCGCAGGCGACGCCCTCGCGAAGGTCGCAAATGAGATCGGCGGCTCCGCGCTGCAGCTCGACATCACCACGGCGGATGCGGGTGCACGCATCACGGGGCACATTGCCTCGCGGTACGGCCAGGACAAGCGCATCTGGGCCATCGTGCACAACGCGGGCATCACTCGCGACAAGCTGCTCGCCAACCTGGACGAGCGGCAGTGGGCCTCCGTGCTAGACGTGAACTTGGCAGCAGAGATGCGGATCAACGACCACCTGCTGAGCGGAGACATGCCGGGCGGGCTCGGCGAGGAGGCCCGCATCGTCGGCATCGCGTCGACCTCCGGCGTCGCGGGCAACAAGGGCCAGACGAACTACGCCGCGTCCAAGGCCGGGGTGATGGGTTACGTCTGGGCGTTGAAGGACGAGCTCTCCGACAGGCCGATCACGATCAACGCCGTCGCGCCGGGCTTCATCGAGACGGAGATGACCGCCGCGATCCCGTTCGTGCAGCGCGAGATCTTCCGTCGCACGAACTCGCTGACCCAGGGCGGCAACCCCGTCGACGTCGCCGAGACCCTCGCGTACCTGTGCGGCCCGGCCTCGGGCGGGGTCGACGGGCAGGTCGTGCGGGTCTGCGGCCAGAACCTCGTCGGGGCGTGACATGGGCCGCGATGTGAGATCCCTTTCCGCGCCGCCGGACGTCAGCAAGCTGCTGGTGAAGGGCCTCGTCGGGTCGGTGCGCAAGCGTGGGGCGAGGGTCTCCGGGCTCCCGGAGCGCAGCTACCTGCTGATGGACCAGAAACAGGACCTGGCGCAGCTCGCCGCCTACGACAAGGTCTGCGGCTTCACCCTGCGCGACGACGTGCCCGCCACCTGGCTGCACGTCCAGACCTTCCCGCTGCAGGCCGCGCTCATGGCCGAGGACGACTTCCCCTTCTCGCTCGCAGGCCTGGTGCACGTCAGCAACGAGATGACGCTGCACCGCCCGGTCTCCGTCTCGGAGAAGCTGCGGATGAAGGTCTGGGCCGACAACCTCCGGCCGCACGCGAAGGGCGCCGTCTTCGAGATGCGCGGCGAGATCCATGTCGGAGACGAGCTGGTCTGGGAGGGCAGGTCCAACTACCTGGCGGGAGGCGCGAAGGTCGAGGGCGAAGCCGTCGCGACCGAGCGTCTCGCCGCCCCGCGGGTCGAGCCCTCTCAGCTGTGGCGGCTGCCCGCCAACCTCGGACGCCAGTTCGCGGCCGTCTCCGGCGACTCGAACCCGATCCACCTCTCCCCGGTGACCGCGAAGCTGTTCGGCTTCCCGCGCGCGATCATCCACGGCATGTGGACCCACGCCCGCGCGCTCGCCGCCCTCGGCGGGAAGCTGCCTCCGGCCTACACGGTGAAGGTGCAGTTCGCGAAGCCGGTCCTGCTGCCAGGAAAGGTCTGGTTCGCCTCCGAGCAGGAGGGCGACGACTGGAGCTTCGCCGTCGTCAACAAGGAAGGCAAGCCGCACCTCGTCGGTCAGCTCACCGCACGAGCCTGAGCGAGGTGGCCAGGCCTTCCCGGCGGCATCGCGGAGACTCCGCGGTGCCGCCGCCGCGTGTCGGGGCCGTCGGCGGTCAAGTGAGGTCCAACAAGGCCAGATGACCTCACGCTGCGCCTAGACTCTGGCCATCCGTCTTGGGGGGAGCGCATGGTCATGACGTTTGGACACCGGATCGTCGCAGGCATCGCGGCGTGCGCCGTGCTCGGGACCGGTATGGCTCTGGGGTCGTCGCCGACGGCACGGGCAGACTGGAAGGGTCTCACCGAGGTGAGCCACTCCCGCTACGTGGTCAGCTCGGACGGCTCGGACGTCTCGGTGACCACCACGCTGACCATCACCAATGTCGACACCGAGGTCACCCCCGAGAGCCCGAATGGACGCTGGGAGTACAAGGCCTATACCGTCAACGTCCCGGCCACCGCCCAGAACGTGCAGGCGACCTCCGGTGGGGCGCCGCTGCAGGTCACGCTGGAGGAGGGGAGCGCGGCGGACGTGCGTTCGGCCAGGATCGGATTCCCGAAGCTCCTGTACGGCGAATCGCGCACGATCGAACTCACGTTCTCGTTCCCGGGGGCCGACTTCCGGGCGAAGGACACCACGCGGGTCGGTGACGGCTTCGCCGCCTTCGGGGCCCTCGCTCAGGGGGACCCGGGAAAGGTTCGGCTCGAGATCGTCGCACCGAGCGACATGGAGCTGAGGTCGAGCAGAGGGGCCTTCGCCCCCACGAAGTCCGGCGGGGACACCGTCTGGACGGCCGAGGAGGCCACCGTCGACTACGGGATCTGGTCCTTCGTCGTGCTGCGCGACCCGAAGACCGCCGACGAGCGCAGGGTCGAGGTGGGCGGGAGCCGGGTGACGCTGCTCGGACTCCCCGGCGACGAGGACTGGCTCGACTTCGGCGAGGGGCTCCTCAAAGAGAGGCTGCCCGCGATCGAGGCACTCACAGGCCTCCCGCTGAGCCGCCAGATCACCGTGTACGAGGACCTCGCAGCGGAGTCGGCTGGCAACTATGGAATCGATCTTGCCGCCGGCGTCGCGGGGGCGCCGCAGCAGTTGGACCGGACCACGTTCACCCGTCAGGCCGTGCTCGCAGGCTTCGACGAGGGACGGTTCCCCGAACGATGGGTACGTGAAGGGCTCGCGAGTTTCGTCACCCACCGCGTCAGTGGAGAGGGGGAGACGGATCTCGTCGAGGTGGACACCGGGGACGAGAATGCACAGCCCCTTGTCGCCTGGGGCGAGGAGGGCGGCTCGTCCAGCGCTGCGGAGGAGGAGTACGCCTACCCGGCGGCGCACGGCGTCTTGCGGATCCTGCTGGATGACCTGGACGACGAGGCGGTGACCGAGGTGCTCAGCGGGGCCCTTTCCGGAGAGTCGGCCTACGAGCTGCCCGGCTCGACGGAGGGGATCGCCCCCACCGACCAGTGGCGTCTCCTCGATCTCGTCGAGGTCCGTGGGGGAAACACGTTCGCCGCTGACGCCTACCTCGACTGGGTTCTGGACGACGCGACAAAGGGAAGACTCGACGGCAGGGCACCGACGCGCAGGGCGTACTCGGAGCTCGACGAGAAGGACGGGGCCTGGCAGCCACCCAGGCCGCTGCGTGCGCAGATGGCGGCCTGGGAGTTCGATGAGGCCAACGCGTCGATCGAGCGGTTCGCGGACGTCGCGGCCCTCGCGGGAGAGCTCCAGAGGTCCACGGCAGACGCCGGCCTCGCCGTTCCCCGCGGCGTGCAGGAGACCTACGAGAACGCGGAGGGTCCTGACGCGGTGGCAGAAACGCTTCGTGAGACGGACGAACTCCTCGACTCGCTGACGCGAGTTGTCGCATCGGCTGAGGACGATGCGGGCCCGCTCGTCGGGATCGGACGCCGCCTGCTCGGCACCGGAGGAGACCTCGACCGAGCGCGCTCTGCGTTCGAGGCCGGCGACTTCGACCAGCTGCGTCGAGAGCTCGCCGACCTCCAAGGCGAGCGGGAACGGGCTGGACGGCTCGGCATGGGCATCGTCGCGGGTGCGGCGGGGCTGCTGATCGTCGTGATCGGTGTGGTGCTGCTGCTCCGACTGCGCCGTCGCCCCGTCAGGGGCGCGCCACCCCGACCACCCTCTTCTGCTGCGCCCGGGTGGGGTCCAGGCGGCGACTCACCCGCTCCGGCCCGGGTGAGTCGAGACTCCGACCCGGGTGGGCGGCAGCTGGGACAGCCCGAGCAGTGGCGGCCGCCGCCACAGAGCCCTCCCCGGCAGGGACCGCCCGGGCCCGATCCGTCCGGTCGGCCTTGGCCGACGTCCGAACCACCTCCGCAGCGCCCGGGCGGGCAGTGGCCGACCTCGAACTAGTCCCCAGGCTCTCTCCGCAGGCTCCCCGTTCAGGGCCGGGTGCCGAGTTGGCATCACCTGCACGGCCGCCATGCAGCCGAGCACGATCGCAAGTCCCAGCCACTGCGTCCCGGCCAGGGCCTCGCCCCCGGCGAGGATGCCGAGACTCACGCCCGCGACCGGATTGAGCAGCCCGACCACGCCGACCACCCCCGCGTCGATGTGCCGCAGTGCCCCGAACCAGCAGAGGTAGGCGACGGCGGTCGCCAGGATCGACAGATAGGCGACGGCGCCGAGCTGTGACGGCCCGAGCGCAGGAGGAGCGCCCTCGACGACGACGGCGGCGATCACCAGCGCCGCCCCTCCCCAGAGGAGCTGCCAGCAGGTGGTGTGCAGGACCGGGATCTCGCCCTGCCAGCGTCGCGCGAGGATGGAACCGATGCTGTTCATCAGCATCGCCGTGAGCGAGGCGGCAAGCCCCCACGGCTCGAAGCCACCCGTCCCGACGCCGACCAGCAGCGGGACGCCCATGGCACCGACCGCCGCCCCGATCAGCAGCACGACGCTTGGCTTCTGCCCGAGCAGGGCCCATGCGCTGAGCGTCAGGGCGACCGGGGCGAGCGCCATCACCGAAGACGCCACGGAGCTCGCCAGCAACTGCGCGGCGATGAACAGCAGCAGGAAGAAGCCGCCGATGTTGAGGATGCCGAGCAGGGCGGAGCGCCAGATTCAGGCGCCGTGCGGAAGCCGGCGGGTCACCGCGAGGAGCAGGAGTGCAGCCGGGGCGGCACGGAGTGCCGATCCCCACAGCGGATGATCGGCGGGCATGAAGTGCGCGTTCACGAAGTAGGTGCTGCCCCACAACACGGGAGGCACCGCCGCCACCAGGCTCCACCGCCATGTATCTTCCATGGAAAATACAGTACCTTCCGGGGAAGATATAGTGAAGCCCGTGAACGACCACGTGTCCAGGATCCTCGACCAGTGGGGCCGCGAGAGGCCCGATCTCGACGCCTCGCCGATGGCGATCTTCGGCCGCATGACGCGGCTCGCTGACGCCCTCGGGCACGAGATCTCCGCCGTCCAACGGGGGTTCGGGCTGGGCGAGGGGGAGTTCGACGTCCTGGCCACCCTCCGCCGGTCGGGCGAACCCTTCGAGCTCTCGCCGGGCGACCTCGCCGCCACCACGATGGTCACAAGCGGAGCGGTGAGCAAGCGGGTCGACCGGCTCGAGTTGGCAGGCCTCGTCACGCGGGAGCGCTGCAGCCATGACGGGCGCGCGCGGCTGGTGCGGCTCACCCCCGAAGGGCGCGAGCGCATCGACCGTGCGGTGGAGGCCCACCTGGACAACGAACACCGCCTGCTCGCCCCGCTCAGCGAGAGCGAGAGGGCTCACCTCGCGGCGATCCTGCAGAAGTGGGCGGGAGCCGTCGAGGACGAATGAGCAGCGCGGGGGTCCGCCGCCCGACTGACTGGGCTTCGGACGTCCCGCTCCGGGGTTGGCCGGAGGCCCGCTCACCTGCCGGCGAGGATGCCGGGGCACAATTGCGGCGTGAAGAAGGCAACGGTCATCCTGCTGGTCCTGCTCGCCGCCCTCCTTGGTTACGGCGTCGGCGTCGCTCAACCCTTCGTCGTGCGCGGCCCGGTCATGCTCGGTCAGGACGCTGTCGTCGCCGATGCGCCGTCGAAGGTGCGCCTTGCCGACGCGGGAGGAGACGTGATCGTCGTCGAGCCGGCCGACGGTGAGGCCCGGGTGGCCTTCGTGCTCTACCCGGGCGGCCTCGTGCGTCCACAGGCCTACGAGTGGATCGGCCACGCCCTCGCAGCCCACGGGGTCCGCACCCTCATCCCCGAGATGCCGCTCGACCTCGCCGTGTTGTCGGCCGACCGGGCGGGGGAGGTGGCGGAGGCGCTCGCCCCCGGCCTGCCCGTCGTCGTCGGAGGGCACTCCCTCGGTGGGGCCATGGCAGCCACCTACGCCGCAGACCATGACGTCTCCGGCCTCGTGCTGCTCGCCGCCTACCCTTCGGACTCGACCGATCTGAGCGGCGAGGCGTTCCCCGTCGTCTCGCTGATGGCCCAGCATGACGGGGTGGCCGACGCCGCCAAGGTGACAGGAGGCCTCGACCGGCTGCCTGGCGCGACCAGGCTGATCACGGTCGACGGGGCGGTGCACAGCTTCTTCGGCCGCTACGGCCCCAGGACGGCGACGGCGTCCCGACGGTCGACCGGGCGGAGGCGGAGGCTGCGATCACCGGATCCCTCGTCGAGTTCTTCGAAGCTCTGGCCTGACGCGTCAGAGCTGGAGCAGCAGCGCGTTCGCCGTGAGGCCCGCCGCCGTGCCGCAGAGCAGCACGCGGCTGCCACGCCCGATCCGGCCCTCGTCCCAGGCCTTCGCAAGGGCGAACGGGACCGAGGCGGAGACCATGTTGCCGAAGTCCTCGACGTAGTTCGCGTAACGGTCCTCGGGGATCCCGATCCGTCGCATGATCAGCGGAAGCGCCCGGCTGGCCTGGTGCGGGATCACGTAGTCGATCTCGTCCACCGAGGTCCCCGCCTTCTCGAAGAAGCGCTCGAAGAAGCCAGGAAGGACCCTCGACGCTGACAGGAGCACGGCGCGGCCGTCCATGTCGAAGCGGTAGTCGTGGTCGTTGTCGGGATGAAAGTCGCGACCGGGGAACCTGCTCCCGCCGCCGCGGAGTTCCGTCTCGTGCGCATGGCGCGGCCACGTCTGCTGCAGAGAGGCGAGCACGCCCACCCCCTCCGCGGACGGTGAGCCGACGACCATGGCGACCGCGGCGTCGGAGAAGAGCTCGAAGCTCTCGCGCTGCCCGGGGTGGAGGAACTGGGCGCCGACGTCGCCCGCCACGATGAGAATGCGCCGGTACTCCCCGTCGCGCAGGTACCGCGACGCCACGTCGAGGGCGGTGATGAAGCTGGTGCACGTGGAGTTGACGTCGAGCGCGGCACAGCGCGCATCCGGCGCGACGCGCTCCTGGACGAGGGAGGCGGTGCAGGGGATGGGCTGCACGTCGCCTGCGGTCGCGCCGATGATGCAGTCGAGGTCGTCGGCGGAGATGCCAGCTGCGGCGATGGCCTTCTGCGCGGAGTCGACCAGCATGTCGAGGTGCTGCGCAGGGGCCTCGGCGCGGTACCTCGTCGCTGAGCCGAAGGTCACCGTGCGCTCGGGAAGGCACACGCCGTAGCCGTCGATCTGCAGTCCGCGGACCGTCATGGGTTCAGCCTCTCCACCCGGCGCAGTTTCCGCGTCGGGTCGGGTTCGTAGGAGACGACGTCGATGGTGACGTCGTCGACGCCCTGAGCGCGCAGCAGCCCGCGCAGCTCAGCGCTCACGTCGGCGGCGACCTCGGGCGTCAGGGGATCGAGCTCGACCCTCAGCGACGACGCCCCGGTCTGCACGACGCGGTACTGCCGCACGTGCTCCGCGTAGGCCATGGCCCGCGAGACGAGATCGGCGTACACGGGCACGGGCCGGCCGTCGGGTCGGGCGAACTGGAGCACGTCGTCCTCGCGTCCCTCGATCCGCTCGAGCGCAGTCATGGCGCTCCCGCACGGGCAGGGGGCTTCCCGCAGCACGAGCACATCGCCCATCCGGTAGCGCACGATCGGCTGGCTGCGGCGCCTGAAGTCGGTGACAACGGGGACGAAGCGTCGCTCGTCGAGGTGGTCGCGTTCGACGTGCACCACGTCCTCGTTCAGGTGCAGGGTTCCGTGCTCGCAGGTGCAGCCGAGGAAGCCTTCGGTGCACTGGTAGATCTGGTGGATGAGCGCGACCCCGAACCCCTCACGCAGATGCTGCTCGTCGAGCGGGGTGAGCACCTCGGCCACCGAGTAGACCTTCTGGGGCGCGATGCTCAGACGGCCGCGGATCCTCGCGTCGGCGAGGCCGCGCAGCACCGAGGGAGGGCCGACCAGGATCGTCGGGTCCATCTCGGCAAGGCGGTCCAGGTGGTGCTCCACCGGCAGGAACGTGTCGAAGAACTCGAAGCGGACGGTGCGCGACGCGACTGTGTCGTAGAGCTGGCTTCCAGCCCGCAGGAACAGCGCGATGCGCTGCCCCCTGAGCCTCGGAAGGGTCTTGGCCAGCACCGTTCCCGCCCACTGCGCGCGCTCGCTGCGACTTGCCAGGAACAACCCCCGGTGGCCGCTGGTCCCCGTAGACAGCCCGATCGAGCAGCCGTGTACGGAGGCGTCGAAGGTGCGCGACCGCTCGGCTGCGATGGCGAGTGCCATGGCCTCGTCGCGGTCGACCGGCACCGTGACCAGGTCGTTGAAGCGGGCCATCATCGTGGCCTTGTCCTGCTCCGGGAGCTCGTCGACGGGAAGCGGCGGCAGGCCGCGGAACAGGGGAGAGGCGCGACGCAGGAACCGTAGGTGCCGACGCAGCTGTCGCCGCTGGTAGCGCTCGAGCCGGGCCCGCGACCGGAAGCGGGTCAGCCAGCGGGCACGGGCGTACCACACGGCGATCCTCAGCGTGTCGGCGCTCATGCGAGCAGCCGGGACGTGTCGTAGGTGTCGTGGCTGAGACAGACCCGTATCCCGGCGCGGTGGAAGTCGCGCAGGGAACGGGCTGTCGCGACGTAGCGTCCTGCGTCGTGCTGGATCAGGCGTGGGAGGGGGCGCAGGTCGTCGGCCGCGTCGATCAGGTCGGCGCCCCATGCGGCGTCGCCCGCGAGCAGCACGGCTCCCTCGACGATGGCGCCGAGATGGCCGTGCGCGTGGCCCGGCAGTGGCGTGAGCAGATAGCTGCCGTCGCCGAGCAGGTCGTGGACGGGGACGGTGAGGTCGCCGTCGGTGTGGTCGACGAATGCGGCGTCGTCGATGACGGTGCGCCGTGCGGAGGCGAACCAGCCGGGCAGCAGCCCCCTCAGCACCCCCTCCCTGAGCCTCGGTGAGCGCAAGGAGGCATCGACCCCGGCGCTCAGCACGAACTGCGCTCCAGGGAAGTAGCGGACCCCTCCGAGGTGGTCGGGATGCGCGTGGGACAAGACGACATGGGTCACCTCGCCGGGGTCGACGCCGGCCGCGCGGAGCCGCGCGTCGATCGTCTCATCGGGGGCGACCGACGGTGGGAGCAGTCTGCTGTACAGCCACCCGGCCACGCCGGTGTCCGCAGTGTCGGGGGCGTACCCGGTGTCGAACAGCACGGTGGCCGCCGGTGACCGGTACAGGAAGGCGCCCGCCGGG
>RRZT010489980.1_pt1 | contig 30952 bp, 22 predicted proteins | sample 2165551 | NCBI WGS metagenome assembly RRZT01 (sample SAMN10456910, study PRJNA506462) | wastewater metagenome | biome: wastewater; feature: sludge; material: wastewater sludge; isolation source: wastewater sludge with Escherichia coli K12::gfp cells carrying plasmid... | place: USA: Moscow, Idaho...
GCTGCGCCACGGCGCGGGCTTCGTGCGCGGCATCTTCATCGCCGTCGTCAGCCTGCTGATCCTGCGCACCGGCTGGGATGCGCTGCGGCTTTGAGCCGGGCGCTTGTATGTTCAGACCAGACCAGCGCGGTAGAGTCTGCTCGCCGTTGAGGCGGCCAGACCGGCCCGTGCAGTTTGGTAGCCGCTGGGGTGTCCGAGCCCGTTTCTGAGTACAGAACGCACGGTCGCCGTGCTGGTCTTCCTGAAGCCCGAACGGTTACGCGCGCCGGCCTGGCCGAGTGCGCATGCACAAGCAAGGGATCCGAAGACCATGTCTGCTTCCTCAGTGGTGGTGGGCATCGACGTGGCCAAGGCGCACGTCGATGTCTCGGTGCTGGGCGCCAAGCTCGATGCCCAGCGGTTCGACAACCAGGCCGAGGGCCACTCGGCGCTGACGGCGGCCTTGAAGCCGCTGGGCGTGGCGCTGGTGGTGATGGAGGCCACCGGCGGCTACGAGACCGAGTTGGCCTGCGCGCTGCAGGCTGCCGGACTGCCGGTTGCGGTGGTCAACCCCCGGCAAGCCCGCGACTTCGCCAAGTCGATGGGTCGGCTGGCCAAGACCGATGCAGTGGACGCGCGCATGCTGGCGGAGTTCGCCGCAGTGCTGCTGCGCCGCGAAGACCTCGCCCGCTTCCTGCGCCCGCTGGCCGACCCACAGCAGCAGTGGCTGGCCGCGCTGGTCACGCGCCGGCGTCAGCTGCTGGCCATGCTGCTGAGCGAGCGGCAGCGGCTGCAGATCACGCCCAAGGGGCTGCATCCGAGCATCGAGGCCATCGTGGCGGCCATCAAGGCGCAGCTCGACGAGATCGAAGGCCAGATGGTCAGCCACGTGCGAGAGCACTTCGGCGAGCTCGACCGGCTGCTGCAGTCGGCCAGCGGCATCGGCCCGGTGGCCAGCGCCACGCTGATCGCCGAGCTACCCGAACTCGGCCGGCTCAACCGGCGCGAGATCGCCGCGCTGGTGGGCATCGCGCCGATGGCCAACGACTCCGGCTCCAGCAAGGGGCGACGACGCATCCAGGGCGGCCGCTTCGATGTCCGCCGCGTCCTCTACATGGCTGCGCTCACCGCCAGCCGCCGCAACCCCACCATCAAACCCTTCTACGACCGACTGATCGCCGCCGGCAAGCTGCCCAAGGTCGCCTTGGTCGCCTGCATGCGCAAGCTGCTGACCACGCTCAACGCCATGGTCAGAACCAACAGGCCTTGGGACAACTCGCTTCACGGCGCTTGACTCGGGAGACGGTTACTCAGTAGCCGCGGCTGCGCTCGACCTGGTTCGGCACCGTGCGGCCCTCGCGCCAGGCGCGGATGCCCGCGGCGGCGATGCGCGCGGCACTGCGCGGATCGGTCTGCGCCGCGGCGTGCGGCAGCAGCGTGACCGCCGGATGGCGCCAGAAGCGGTGCGTCGGCGGCAGCGGCTCCTGGTGGAAGACATCCAGCACCGCATGCGCGATCTGCCCGGCGTCGAGCGCCGCGAGCAGGTCGGCCTCGACCAGATGCGCGCCGCGCGCCAGGTTGACCAGGCTGGTGCGCGTCGGCAGTCGCGCCAGGAAGGCGGCGTCGATCAGGCCGCGGGTGTCGGCGGTCAGCGGCAGCAGGTTGATGACGATGCGGCAGTCGGCCAGCACCGGCTCGAGCGGCTCGCCCCGGCGCCAGCCGGCGGCGCGGTAGCCGCGCTGGCGCAGCGCGTGCATCACCGTGCCGCCCATCTGGCCCTGGCCGAGCACGGCGACCTTGATCTCGTCGGCGCGCAGCTGCGGCAGCGCCTGCCAGACGCCGGCGCGCTGCTGGCGGGCGTACAGATGGAAATGGCGGTGCAGGGTCAGCACCGCCCACAGCGCGGTCTCGGCCATCGCGGTGTTCATCGCCGGATCGACCATGCGCGCCAGCGGCACCTCGGCCGGCAGCGTCGGGTCGGCCAGCAGCCGGTCGACGCCGGCCCACAGCGACTGGATCAGCCCGAGCCGCGGCAGCCCGGCCAGCAGCCCCGGCGGCGGATTGGCGACGATGGCCACATCGATGTCCTCGCGCAGCGCGGGCTGCGCGACCAGGTCCTGCGGCAGCAGCAGCCGCTCGCCCGGCAGCGCCGCCTGCAGCGCGGGCAGCCAGGCCGCCCAGTCCGCGGCGTCGAAGTCGCAGGCCAGCAGGATGCTCATCGCAGCGCGTCCAGCAGCACGGTCAGCGCGTGGTCGCGGGTCTGGCGGCGCACGGCCGCACGGTCGCCGTCGAAGCGGCGCATCTCGGTCCAGCTGCGTCCGGGCAGCGTCCAGCCGAACCAGACCGTGCCGACCGGCTTGGCCGCGCTGCCGCCGCCGGGCCCGGCGATGCCGGTGACCGCCAGCGTGCACTGCACCGGCGCGTGGCGCGCCGCGCCCTCGGCCATCGCGCGCGCCACCGGTTCGCTGACCGCGCCGTGCGCCTCGATCAGCGTGGCCGGCACGCCCAGCAGCTCGGTCTTGGCGGCGTTGCTGTAGGTGACGAAGCCGCGCTCGAACCAGTCGCTCGAGCCGGCCAGATCGGTGCAGGCCGCGGCGATCAGGCCGCCGGTGCAGCTCTCGGCGCTGGCCAGGCGCCAGCCGCGGCCGCGCAGCGCGGCCGCCAGCGCGTCCAGGTCCGCATGCGGGTCCGGATGAGGGTCCTGGGGCAGGGCGGAGGAGGCGGAGGAAGAGGCGTCGGTCATCACATCATCCCGAGAGTTGGCCGTGCAGCAGCCGGGCGAATGTGATCGCGGTGGCGATCACGAACAGGGTGCAGCCGGCGGCGACCAGATCGTCGAACAGGATGCCGAAGCCGCCGCGCCAGCCGCCGCCCTTGAAGCGGCGGTCGGCCCAGCGCACCGGGCCGGGCTTGGCCGCATCGAAATAGCGGAACAGCCCGAAGGCGATCAGCTGCATCACCGGCGTGGCGGGCGTCAGCACCCACAGCACCAGCCAGAAGGCCAGCACCTCGTCCCAGACGATGAAGCCGGGATCGTCGATGCCGGCATGGCGGGCGGTCAGCGTGCAGGCCCACCAGCCCAGCGGCAGGCCGGCCAGCAGCGTCCAGCCCCAGGCGGTGGCGTCGAGCCAGTTCGACAGCAGCACGAAGCCGATCCAGGCCCACAGCGTGCCGACCGTGCCGGGCGCGATGCGGCTCAGTCCGCTGCCCGCTCCCAGCGCGATGAAGTGCGCCGGATGCGCGATCAGGAAACGCAGATCGATGCTCATCGGCTCAGGATCACCGGCTGAGGAAATGGTCGAAGGAGGCCCAGGCGGTGGCCAGCGGCCGGCCGTCGGCGTCGACCACCTCGAGCGGCGTGCCCGCCGCGCCGAGCGTTCCGATGCGGGTCACGCCGCAGCCGGCGCGCGCCGCCAGCGCGGACACGGTGTCGCGGTCGGCCGGGTCGGCGCTGAACAGCAGCTCGTAGTCGTCGCCGCCGGCCAGCAGGCATTCGAGCTGCAGCGCCTCGTGCTGGCGCAGGATCGCCGCGCTGCGCGGCAGGGCCGCCGCCTCGATGCGTGCGCCCAGGCCGCCGGAGCGGCGCAGCACATGGCCGAGATCGCCCAGCAGGCCGTCGGAGACATCGATCGCGCTGCGCGCCACGCCGCGCAGCGCCAGCCCGAGCGCCACCCGCGGCTGCGGGCATTCCATCGCCAGGCGCAGCCGGTCGAGGTCGATCCCCTCGGTGCGCACGCCCGGCGTGCCGCGGAAGATCTCCAGCATCAGCCGCGCCTCGCCGAGCCAGCCGGGCTCGTCCGGCGTGGCCGGGTGGCTGATCCACAGATCGTCGCCGGCCCGCGCGCCGCTGCGCAGCAGCGCGTCGCCCGCGGGCACCTCGCCGAACACGGTGATGCACAGGTTCAGCGGCCCGGCGGTGGTGTCGCCGCCGACCAGCTCGATGTCGTGGCGGTCGGCCAGCGCGTGCAGCCCCGAGGCCAGCGCGGCCAGCCAGGCCTCGTCGGCGCGCGGCAGCGACAGCGCCAGCGTGTAGGCCAGCGGCCGCGCGCCGCAGGCCGCCAGGTCCGACAGATTGACCGCCAGCGCCTTGTGGCCGAGCCGCTCGGGCGCGACGGTGGACAGGAAATGCCGTCCCTCCACCAGCATGTCGCTGGAGACGGCCAGCTGCATGCCGGCGGCCGGCGCGATCAGGGCGCAGTCGTCACCCACGCCCAGCGGGCTGCGCCGCACCGGGCGGGTGAAGTGACGGGCGATGAGGTCGAATTCTCCGAGGGTCATGCGCGCATTCTCGCCGCTGTCGCGCGGCGAGGCCTTGTTCAGTCCAGGCCGGCGCCGCGCAGCAGGTTGGCCAGCTCGACCGCCGACTTCACGTCCATCTTGTCGAAGACCCGCGCGCGGTGGACCTCGACGGTGCGCACGCTGATGTCGAGCTCGTCGGCGATCTGCTTGTTGGCCCGGCCGGCGATGACCAGGCGCATCACCTCCTGCTCGCGCTCGGTCAGCTCGCAGAGGTGGCGGCGCAGGCCCTCGCGCTCGTGGCGCTGCGCCAGCGCCTCGGCGCTGCGCGCCAGCGCCTCGACCACCCGGTCGACCAGCGCGTTGTCCGAGAAGGGCTTCTCGACGAAGTCGAAGGCGCCGCGCTTGACCGCCAGCACCGCGGTGGCCACGTCGGCGTGTCCGGTCAGGAAGATCACCGGCATCAGGCCGAGCCAGCCGTTCTCGATCAGGCGCTCGAACAGTGCCATGCCGTTCATGCCGGGCATGCGCATGTCCAGCAGCAGGCAGGCGGGCGTGTCGGGCCTCACGTCGCCGCGCTCGGCCGCGGCCCAGAAGTCGTCGGCCGAGGCGAAGGCCCGCGGCAGCAGCCGGCGCGAGCGCAGCAGCCACGACAGGGCGTCGCGCAGCACCTCCTCGTCATCGACGACGAAGACGGTGCCGCTGGTGTGCTGGACGCGTGCGCTTTGGGTCATGACTCAGGAACTGGACGAAGGAGGCGCCGCCGGCGCCGAGGCCGGAAGGGTAAACCGGAACACCGTGCCCCGACCATCGGGGCCGGCCTCGAAGTCGAGTGCGCCGCCGTGCTGCTCGACCACCGTGCGGCACATCGCCAGGCCGATGCCCATGCCCTCGGGCTTGGTGGTGAAGAAGGGCGTGAAGAGCTGGCGCGCGATCTCCTCCGGGATGCCGGGGCCGCGGTCGATGATGCGCAGCTCGACCCAGCGCTCGCCCTGGGCGCGCACCTCCAGGCGCAGCTCGCGCCCGGCCGGCGCCACCGCCTCGTCCTCCATCGCCTGGATGCCGTTGCGCGCCAGGTTCAGCAGCACCTGCTCGACCATCGTGCGGTCGCACGACACCCGCGGCGGCGGCTCGGGAATGTCGACCTCGATGCGGGTGTGGCTGCGCCGCGCGGCCAGGCGCACCAGCGGCAGCACCGCCTCGATCAGCTCGGTGGTGCGCACGTTCTCGCGCAGCCGCTCGCGCCGGCGCACGAACTGGTGCACGCTGCGGATGACCCGCCCGGCGCGCTCGGCCTGCTCGGCCATGCGCACCATCGCCTGGCGGATCATCAGCTGCGTCTCCAGGTCGGCGGCAGGCTCGTCCTCGGTGGCGGGCATCAGGTTCAGCGAGCCGGTGGCGTAGCTGGCGATCGCCGCCAGCGGCTGGTTGAGCTCGTGGCTGAGCAGCGTGGCCATCTCGCCCATCGTCGCCAGCCGGGCGGCGGCCTGCAGCTTTTCCTGCTGCTGGCGCGAGAGCTCCTCGATGCGGCGCTGCGCGCTCACGTCCAGCACTGTGCTCATCCAGCCGCTGCGCCGGCCGCGTGCGTCCACCAGCGGCGCCTCGAAGATCAGCACCGGGAAGCGCTCGCCGCCGCGGCGCATGAACAGCGTCTCGTGGCCCTCGCGCGGGGGTGTGTCGCCGGCGTTGCGCTCGGCCTGGCGGCGGGTGTAGGTCTCGACCATTTCCGGCGGCCAGTAGGGCGGCACCGTCGCGCCGAGCAGCTCCTCGGCGCTGAAGCCGACCATCTGGCAGAAGGCGGCGTTGACATGGGTGATGCGCCCGTCCGAGGAGCGTGCACGCAGGCCGGTGACCAGTGAATCCTCCATCGCCTTGCGGAAGGCCAGCGCCTCGGCCAGCGCCTGCTCGGCGGCGGTGCGCCGGCGCACATCGTGCAGCAGCACCACCAGCACGCCGCTGAGCGCGACCGACAGCATCACCACCAGCGCCGCGCTCAGGTTCGGGATCAGCGGCGGGCGCCCGCCCAGGTTGTCCAGCCGCAGCAGCACGGTGAAGCCCGAGATGTCGACCAGCCGGTCGGCCACGAAGACGCCGGCACCGCGTCGTGCACCGGTGCGCGCCAGCCGGGTGCCATCGGATTCGACCAGCAGCACCTCGTGGCGCCGCGCCACCTCGGCCGGCACCGCCTCGCGCAGCAGGTCCTGCAGCACCAGCGTGGCCACCAGCGCGATGCCGGCGCGGCCATCGGTGGGCTGCGGCACGCACAGGTCCACCACCTCCAGCCCCAGGCCGCCGGCCGAAGGCAGGAAATAGCTGCGCGAGAAGGCTGGCGCCGAGAAGCGCCGCGCGGTGGCGCAGGCGATCTCCGCATCGACCGACATCGCGCTGCGCGGAATGCTGCTGAACTGCTGCGGATAGGCCGGCGAGCGCACCGCGTCGATCACCGTGAAGCGCTCGTCGCGCCGCTCGACCCGGATGATCTCGGGACTGGCGCGCAGCAGCGCCTCGGCCTGCAGGTGCCAGCCGGGGCCGTCGGCGCTCTGCCACAGCAGGCGCTGCAGCGCCTGCATGTCGTCGCCCAGGCGCTGGCGCACATCGGCCGCGGCGGCCTGGGCGGCGGTGTCGGTCGCCTCCTGGACCTGCGCCTGCTCATGCTGCCAGGTCATCCACAGCAGCGCGGCCAGCACCAGCGCCACCAGCGCCACCAGCGCCACCCACAGCGGCGTGCCACGCCAGCGGCGCGACAGTCCGAAGATCATCGATTGCGGTTCGGGCAGCGGCATGTCGGGCATGATCGCAGTATTCCCGGCCTGTCCCGGGGGGGCGGCTACGCAGTTTCTCGGATGAACACGGCCGTCCGTGCGGCGATGATTCCTGCTCATGCGCACCGCGCATGGCCCCATGCGACGAGCGGTCAGACCGGGCCGCGCATGATGGCCCCCCGCTTCCTACAATCGCCAGCCGCTCCGGATCGGTCACCGTGCCGATCCCGAGATCGAGACGCCCGACTCTCTCCCCGCGGAATCCACCCATGACCATGTCCGAACAGAAACAAGCCGAACTGCGCCGCGCCGCGCTCGAGTACCACGAGTTCCCGACGCCCGGCAAGATCGCCATCGCGCCGACCAAGCAGCTGGTCAACCAGCGCGATCTGGCCCTGGCCTACTCGCCGGGCGTGGCTGCCGCCTGCGAGGAGATCGTCGACGATCCGGCCAATGCCTTCCGCTACACCAGCCGCGGCAATCTGGTGGCCGTGGTCACCAACGGCACCGCGGTGCTGGGCCTGGGCAACATCGGTCCGCTGGCGTCCAAGCCGGTGATGGAGGGCAAGGGCGTCCTGTTCAAGAAGTTCGCCGGCATCGATGTCTTCGACCTGGAGATCGCCGAGAACGACCTCGACAAGCTGGTCGACATCATCGCGGCGCTCGAGCCCACCTTCGGCGGCGTCAACCTCGAGGACATCAAGGCGCCGGACTGCTTCTATGTCGAGCGCAAGCTGCGCGAGCGCATGAAGATCCCCGTCTTCCACGACGACCAGCACGGCACCGCCATCGTCGTGGGCGCGGCGATGCTCAACGGCCTGAAGGTGGTCGGCAAGTCGATCAAGGAGGTCAAGCTGGTGTCCTCGGGTGCGGGCGCGGCGGCGCTGGCCTGCCTGAACCTGCTGGTCAAGCTCGGCCTGCCGCGCGAGAACATCTGGGTGACCGACCTGGCCGGCGTGGTCTACGAGGGCCGCACCGAGCTGATGGACCCGGACAAGGCCGAGTTCGCGCAAGTGACCGAGCTGCGCACGCTGCGCGAGGCGATCGCCGGCGCCGACATCTTCCTGGGCCTGTCGGCCGGTGGCGTGCTCAAGGCCGACATGGTGGCCTCGATGGCAGCGAAGCCGCTGATCTTCGCGCTGGCGAACCCGAACCCGGAAATCATGCCCGAGCAGGTCCGCGAGGTGCGCGACGACGCGGTCATGGCCACCGGCCGCACCGACTACCCGAACCAGGTCAACAACGTCCTGTGCTTTCCCTACATCTTCCGCGGGGCGCTGGACTGCGGTGCGACCACCATCACCGACGAGATGGAGATCGCGGCCGTCCACGCCATCGCCGAGCTGGCGCAGGCCGAGCAGAATGATGTGGTCGCGGCCGCCTACGGTGGCGCGACGCTGACCTTCGGCCCGGACTACCTGATCCCGAAACCCTTCGATCCGCGCCTGATGATGCAGATCGCGCCGGCGGTGGCGCGTGCGGCGGCCGAGGGCGGCGTGGCGCTGCGCCCGATCGCCGACATGGACGCCTATGTCGAGAAGCTGCGCGCCTTCGTCTATGCCGCCGGCACGGTGATGAAGCCGATCTACGCGCTGGCCAAGCGCGCCAAGGCCCGCCGCGTCGCCTACGCCGAGGGCGAGGACCGCCGGGTGCTGCGCGCGGTGCAGGTCGTCGTCGACGAGGGTCTGGCCTTCCCGGTGCTGATCGGCCGCAGCGCGGTCATCCGCACCCGCATCGAGAAGCTCGGCCTGCGCCTGGAGGAGGGTCGCGACTACGAGATCGTCAGCATCGACGACGATCCGCGCTACCGCGACTACTGGGAAACCTACCATCGCATGATGGACCGCAAGGGTGTCACCGAGCAGCTCGCCAAGATCGAGATGCGCCGGCGCATGACGCTGATCGGCTCGATGCTGCTGCACAAGGGCGAGGTCGACGGCATGATCTGCGGCACCTGGAGCTCGACCTCGTACCACCTGCAGTACATCGACCCGGTGATCGGCCGCCGTCCCGGTGTCAAGACCTACGCCTGCATGAACGGCCTGGTGCTGCCGGGCCGCCAGGTCTTCCTGGTCGACACCCATGTCAACTACGACCCCAGCGCCGAGCAGCTCTGCGAGATCACGCTGCTGGCGGTCGAGGAGATGCGCCGCTTCGGCATCGTCCCGAAGGTCGCGCTGCTGTCGCACTCGAACTTCGGCTCGAGCAACCAGCCCTCGGCGGTGAAGATGCGCGAGACGCTGGCGCTGCTGCGCGAGCGCGCGCCCGACCTGCAGGTCGACGGCGAGATGCACGGCGACGCCGCGCTCGACCCGGCCTATCGCGCCGAGCTGATGCCGCGCAGCACGCTGGTCGGCGAGGCCAACCTGCTGGTGCTGCCCAATATCGACGCGGCCAACATCAGCTACAACCTGCTGAAGACGACCGCCGGCGGCGGCATCGCGATCGGCCCGGTGCTGCTCGGCGCGGCCAAGCCGGTGCATGTGCTGACGCCCTCGGCCACCGTGCGCCGCATCGTCAACATGACCGCGCTGACGGTCGCCGACGCCAACGCGACGCGCTGATCGGCACGGGTCGGGTGATCCGGCCCGGTGGCATCGCCTGCATGATTCCTGCGGATCCGGTCCGGATTCCGCCCGGACAAGCCCCCTCGGCGTCCCGCGCCAGGGGGCTTGTCCCTGTCGGCATGCTGAAAATTGAGGCAGAAGGCTTGAGATCGGGGCCCCGATTCGCTACCATCGCCCCTCCACGATTCAGGAAAACCCGTGTCAGATCAGGCTCGACCTGCGGTTCCATGGCTTGCTAGGGCAACTCGCGGGCGTTTCGTTGCTGCGGCGCTCCATGTGCTGGTGGCCGGCTCCATGCTGGCTGGCGCGCTGGCCGTGTCTCCGCCCGCTCTGGCGCGGTCCTCGCAGGAACTCTCCGAGTCCGCCGCTTCGGCGGCCGTGTCGCTGACCGAGTTGCCGGAAGAGGCCGGCGAGGTGCATCGGCAGATCCTGGCCGGCGGGCCCTTCCGCCATCCGGAGAAGGACGGCAGCGTCTTCGGCAACCGGGAAAGGCTGCTGCCGCGACAGACGCGAGGATACTACAGAGAATACACCGTCCCGACTCCGGGATCGCGCGACCGGGGCGCGCGGCGCATCGTGTGCGGCGGCAGAGAGCCGAAGACTCCGGACGTTTGTTACTACACGCAGGACCACTACGCGAGCTTCCGCCGCATCGCGCCGTGAGTTCCTCGAGGATCGAGAGCCCCAAGGGACCATCCACCATGCTTATGCAGACCGTGCGTCCGAACATCGTGCAGGCGATCCGCGCCTTCCGTGTGGACGACCTCATGTCGGCGGCCCAGGATCTGGGCCACCACTTCCTGTACGCCAATCTCTCCGGCGCCACCACCAAGCAGGAGGTGCTGGAGACGATCGCCCGGGCCTTCCTGTTCCCGGCCCACTTCGGCAAGAACCTGGATGCGCTGCATGACTGCATGACCGATCTGGTCTGCAAGTCGGGCACGCAGCCTGGCTTCGTCGTGGTGCTGGAGCAGCTGCCCGACAGCGCCAAGTTCGACCGCGAGGGACGCGAGCAGCTGCTCGATGTCTTCCGCGACACGGCCGACTTCTGGGCCGAACGGAAGATTCCCTTCCGGTGCTTCTATTCTTTTCAGTAGCCCGCTCCCAGGACAACGGGCAATGGGAGCGGGCGGAAGTCGCCCAGGAGCCGGTCAAGCCGCCGCCGCGGCCAAGCAAGAACGCCGCGCCGGCCTTCGCGCCGCACATGCCGGTGATGAGCAGCGCCTTCGACACCTCGGCGCTGGTCGCCGTGGCTGCATGAGCCTGCACTGATGCCAGGGTCGGCTGATGCCGACCCGCCGGATTCGCCATCCATGGACAGGGCCCGCCGCGTGCGGGCCCTGCGCATTTCAGCGCGGCATCCAGCGCCGACCCGGGGTCAGCGGCGGGGCGACAGCGCTGCGGCCAGCGCGATGTAGTCGGCCACCGGCACCTCTTCGGCACGGCGCTGCAGGTCGAAGTCCGGCACGCCCTCGCGGCCCTCGAGCCAGCGGCCGAGGGTGTTGCGCAGCACCTTGCGCCGCTGCGAGAAGGCGACCGTCACCAGCTCGCCCAGCAGCGCCGCATCCAGCGCCAGCGCCACCGCCTTGGGCACCACCCGCACCACCGCCGAATCCACCCGCGGTGGCGGATCGAAGCATTCCGGCGGCACGTCGATCAGCGACTCGACCTCCTGGCGCCACTGCAGCATCACCGACAGCCGGCCGTAGTCCTTGCTGCCGGGCGCGGCGGCCATGCGGTCGACCACCTCCTTCTGCAGCATGAAATGCTGGTCCTCGATCAGGTCGACCGCATCCTGCAGGTGGAACAGGATCGGGCTGGAGATGTTGTAGGGCAGGTTGCCGATCACGCGCAGCCGCCGGCCGCTGCCCGGGGCCGCGCCCAGCGACTCGGCCAGCGCGCGGAAGTCGACCTTCAGCACGTCGGACTCGACCACGTTCAGCTCGGGGCGGCGGCGCAGCCGGGCGGCGAGGTCGCGGTCGAGCTCGATGACGGTCAGGCGCTCGCAGCGCTCGACCACCGGATCGGTCATCGCGCCCATGCCGGGGCCGATCTCGACCAGGATCTCGTCCGGGCGCGGGTCGATGGCGCGCACGATCGCGTCGAGAATGCCGGTGTCGGTCAGGAAATGCTGGCCGAAGCGCTTGCGGGGAATGTGCTTCAAGGGAGGGAGCCCGCGCAGGCGGGCGGTCGTGCAGGGTGGTCAGGCAGGGCAGGCGGTCGACATCACGGCCCCGGCGGGTCGCGCAGCTCGACATAGGCGCGGGCGCGCACGTCGCGGGCCCACTCGGTGTAGGCCTCCTCGGACTTCTGCTCGCGCAGCGCGTTGCGGGCCAGCTCGCGCTGCTCGCGCACGTCCAGGCGCACCTCGCGGCGTTCCAGCAGCTGGATCAGGTGCACGCCGAAGCGCGAGACGACCGGATCGGAGAGGCCGCCCGGGCGCAGCGCCGACAGCGCCTGCTCGAACTCCGGCACGAACTGGCCGGGACCGGCCCAGCCGAGATCGCCACCCTGGGCAGCGCTGCCGTCTTCCGAGTGCTGGCGCGCCAGGTCCTCGAAGCGGGCGCTGCCGGCCTCGACCTGACGCTTCCAGCCGGCCATGCGGCGCAGGATGGTCTCCTGCGTCAGGCCGGCGCCGGGGCGCAGCAGGATGTGGCGCGCACGCTGCTGGGTGACCGTCAGCGCGGCGTCGCGGCGCTCGACCAGCTTCAGGATGTGCAGGCCGGCGCCCGAGCGCAGCACCTGGGGCGCGACCTCGCCGGCACGCAGCGGGGTCAGTGCGTCGACGAAGAGATCGGGCAGCCGGTCGGCGCGGCGCAGGCCGAGCTCGCCGCCGTTGTCCTTGGCCGCGTCGGAGAACTCGCGCACCAGCGCGGCGAAATCCTCGCCCGCCCGCAGGCGCTGCAGGATCGTCACGCCGAGCTGGCGCTTCTGCGCGACCTGGTCGGGCGTGGCGTTCTCCGGCAGCGCCAGCAGGATCTGCGCGGCGTTGTATTCGGTGGCGGCGCCGTTCTTCTGGCGCTGCTCGGTCAGCCAGCTCTCGATGTCGGCGTCGACGATGCGGATGCGGCCCTGCACCTCGCGTTCGCGCACCCGCTCGAGCAGCATCTGGTCGCGCAGCGTCTCGCGGAAGCGCACGTAGTCCATGCCCTCGGCGCGCAGCCGCTCGCGCAGCTGCGCCACGCTGAGCTGGTTCTGCGCGGCCACATTGGCCAGCGCGCGATCGATCTCGGCCTCGTCGACGCGGGTGCCGCTCTCGCGGGCCTGGCTGAGCTGGGCGCGCTCGTCGATCAGCTGGTCGAGCACCTCGCGCTGCAGCGTGTCGCGGTCGGGCAGGCGCGTGCCGCTGCGGGCGGCTTCCTGCTCGATGCGGGCCACCCGCAGCTGGACTTCGCTGTTGGTCACCAGCTCGCGGTTGACGATCGCGACGATGTGGTCGCCGCCACGGCGACTGGCCGGCGCGGCGGCCGCTTCGGCGACTGCAGCCCCAGGGACCACCGCCGCCGGAGTGGCGGGCGCGGCGGGCGCGGCAGGCGTGACCGGGGCGGGGGCCGGGGCGACCTTGGGCGTGGCGGGCGTGCGAGCGGGCTTGCGGGTGCTGCCGCCGCTCTGGGCCTGGGCCGGCAGGGCTCCGCACAGCAGCGCGGTGGCCAGCAGGGCACCGAGGCGGCGCTGCCACGGCGAGGCCGCCGTGCGGCGCGGATCGGAAGGCGGGAACGTCGGCTCGGACATGGCGGGATCAGGGGGCACCGGAGTTGTCGGCGGTTGCGCCGCGCGGGTCGCGCAGCAGCTGGTAGCCGGGGATATTGTCCTTCAAGATCGACAGCGGGTTGCTGCCGGCGCTGAGCCGGGACAGGCCGACCAGCTCGAGCTGCAGCATCAGCTGCGTCGAGGCGTTCTGCGCGCTGGTGGACTGCCGGCGCGCGACGACCCGGCCGATCCAGCAGCCGGCGTCGTACTCGAAGCCGACGATGGCGCCGCTCAGCCGGCGGTCGCGCAGGCTGTAGTCGAGCGCGCCGACGCCGTAGACGCGGCCCCGGCAGTCGCCGGCCGAGGATGCCGCCGGTGCGACACGGCTGCCCAGCAGTCCGGCCAGCGGCCACTGCCAGCCCAGCGCGAGCTGCTCGCTGCTGCCGCGCTTGAGGCGGTGGCTGGCATAGAGCGTGCGCAGCGGCCCCGGTGACCAGCGCGCACTGGTGATGGTGCGAACCAGGCGGTCGGTGTCGGGGTTGAACTGCATCGAGGTGTCGAGCGTCCAGTCCGGCACCACTCCGATCGAGGCCTGCAGCAGCAGGTCGGAGAAGCGGTTCGACAGCGGCACGCCGTCGGCGGTGATGCGCTGGTCGCGCAGCAGGTAGCGCTGCGCGATGCCGAAGCGCGCCAGCTCGGCGCCGCTGGCCCGGTCCAGGTAGCGGGTGGTCAGGCCAGCGGTGACCTGGTTGGCATCCGACACCCGGTCGATGCCGGAGAAGATGTTGTCCGAGAAGACGGTCGTGGCGTTGAAGTCGAGCGCCGCGCTGTCGAAGTCCGGCAGCGTCGACTGGTCGCGCCACGGGGTCAGTGCATAGAGCAGGCGCGGCTCGAGCGTCTGCACCAGCGCGCGGCCGAAGGCGGCGGTCTCGCGCTCGAGCGTCCAGGCGCTGTCGACGCTGAAGCCGGGAATGGTGCGGTGGGCGCGACGGCGGCCGTCGCTCATCGGCCGGTCGGTCTGGTAGGCGGCGCTGTTGAGGCTCAGGCGCGGCGTGAGCCGCCAGCCGGCGTCGCCCAGCGGCAGCGCGATCTGGCCGAGCAGGTGGGCGCGGCTGCCCTGGATCCGGTCGGCGTCGGCATGCACGAACTGGTTGACCTCGGTCTGCAGCGACCACTGCAGCGGCCCGCCGCCCGGATCGTTCCAGCGCGCACCGGCCTGCGGCGCGCGCTGGTAGGGCGCGACGATGCGGGTGCTCGAGCCGCTGTCCTGCAGCAGCTGCCAGCGCTGCACCCGGGCGTAGAGCTGCTGGTCGACTTCGCCCAGCGGGGTGGCGCGCAGGCGGCGGCGCTGTTCCAGCCGGCCGCGGCTCGACAGCAGCCGCGGCGTCAGCGATTCGGCGCCGCGCAGGCCGTCCTTCCAGTAGTCGCCGTCCGAGACCCGCAGCAGGCTCCAGTCGTAGCGCAGGCCGCCGGCCGCGGCGAAGGCGCCGCGCTGCTCCGAGCGCAGCGCCCAGCGCTGCTGGCCGGTCTGCAGATCGTTGGGCAGCGCGAACAGATTGGCCTCGCCGCTCCAGCCGGGCTGCAGGTAGCGGTACTCGGTCTCGAGTGCCGCGCCGCGCTTGCTCATCAGCGTGGGCGTGAGCGTCATGTCCTGCTCGGGCGCGATGTTCCAGTAATAGGGCGCCGACACGCCCAGGCCGGTGGTGCTGGAGGTGCTGATCATCGGCGGCAGCCAGCCGGACTTGCGCGCGTCGGTGACCGGAAAGCTCATCACCGGCAGCGCCAGGATCGGCACGCCCTGGAAGCGCAGCACCGCGCCTTCGGCCAGGCCCTCGTTGGCGTCGAAGTCCAGCCGCACCCGCCGGGTGCTGAGTTCCCAGGCCGGCGTCTCGCCGTCGACCAGATCGCAGCTGCTGTAGCTGGCCCGGCTCACCACCATGCGGTTGCGGCCGATGAAGTCGACCCGCTCGGCACGTCCGCCCGCCTGGGTGCGGCCCAGGTAGAAGCGCGGCGACAGGAAGTAGCCCTCCTGATGCTCGGTCTGCAGGTCCAGCTCGGTGCCGAGAAAATGGCTGTCCTCGCGCTGCAGCCGCACCGTGCCGAGCGCGTGCACCCGGTCGTCGTCCTGGCGGTACTCGATGCGGTCGGCCTGCAGCGACAGCAGGCCGCGGCGCAGCGTGGCCCGTCCTTCCGCCCGCAGCGACTGGCCGGTCTGGCCGATCAGGCGATCGGCCTCGACCAGGATCGGATCCTCGCCGCCGGCTGCCGCCTCGGCAGAGGGCTCCGCCGCGTTCGGGCTCACCCAGGGCAGCTGCAGGCCGCCCTCGCGCACCCAGGCCGGCGCGGCCGGGCGGCAGGCGGCCTCCTGGGCGATGACGGGCGCGGCCAGGCCGTGCAGCAGCAGGCAGACGCAGGCCCGGGCCACCGGCGAGAGCGATCGCGGGCGCGGCAGCGGACGAGAGCAGGGGCGGGAAGTCGGCAGGGGCGGCAAGGGCGGCTCGCTAGAATCAGCCGATTATTTCACGCAGCCCCGTTCCGCCCGTGACCACCGCCGATTCCCTGCCCACCTCGCCCGCTCCGTCGTCCTCCTCCACCGAGATCGCCTGGAGCGATGACGCGCGCCGCGCGGCCTTCGCGCAGTGGCTGGCCGTGCAGGCCGCCGCACACGGCCTGGACGCCGCCAGCGTGCGCCCGGCCAGCGCCGACGCGAGCTTCCGCCGCTATTTCCGCGTCGATGCCGCCGACGGCCGCAGCCGGATCATCATGGACGCGCCGCCCAGCCACGAGGACTGCCGCCCCTTCGTGCAGGTCGCCGGCCTGCTGGGCACGGCCGGGCTGAACGCGCCCGAGGTGCTGGCCTGGGACGAGGCGCAGGGCTTCCTGCTGCTGACCGACCTGGGCGCGCGCACGCTGCTGGCCGAGCTGCAGGCGCAGGACTTCGCCACCCGCGAGGGCCTGAAGGCGGCCGACACCCTGTACCGCGGCGCGCTCGACGCGCTGATCGGGCTGCAGAAGATCGACGCGCAGGCGCAGGTGCCGGCCTACGACCGCGCGCTGCTGCGCCGCGAGCTGGATCTCTTCCCCGAGTGGTATGTCGCGCGCCACTGCGGCGTGACGCTGGACGCCAGGCAGAAGGAACAGCTGGAGAAGTGCTTCGAGCTGATCCTGAAGACCTGCGAGGCCCAGCCGGCCGTGCTGGTGCACCGCGACTTCCACAGCCGCAACCTGATGGTGAACGCCGAGGGCGACGCGACCCGGCCCGGCATCCTCGACTTCCAGGACGCGGTCTGGGGCCCGGTGACCTATGACGTGGTCTCGCTGCTGCGCGACGCCTACATCGAGTGGGACGAGGCGATCCAGATCGACTGGGCCGCGCGCTACTGGGAGCGTGCCCGCAAGGCCGGCGTGCCGGTGCAGGAGGACTTCGGCCTGTTCTGGCGCGACCTCGAGTGGATGGGCCTGCAGCGCCATCTGAAGGTGCTGGGCATCTTCGCGCGCCTGTCCCACCGCGACGGCAAGGACGGCTACCTGAAGGACCTGCCGCTGGTCTGGCGCTACGCGCACCATGTGGCGATGCGCTACTCGGTGCTGACGCCGCTGGCGCGCCTGCTCGAGCAGCTCGGCGACGTCAAGGCCGAAGACGGCTACACCTTCTGATGTCCCTGCTGCCCGCCCGCACCCCGCAGTGAACCGCCTGACGGCCTTCGGCCGCGATCTCTCCGTGTCGGCGGTCGTCGCCGGCTTCGTGGCGATGCTGGTCGGCGTGACCAGCTCCATCGTCGTCGTCTTCCAGGCCGCGCAGGCGCTCGGCGCCGACGCGGCGCAGGTCACGTCCTGGATCTGGGCCACCTGCATCGGCACCGGACTCACCAGCCTGGGCCTGAGCCTCTGGTACCGCCGCCCGGTGCTGACCGCCTGGTCGACGCCCGGCGCGGCGATGCTGGTCAGCGCCGCCGCCGGCGTCACGCTGCCCGAGGCGATCGGCGGCTTCGTGGTCTCGGCGCTGCTGATCGCGCTGTCGGGCGCCACCGGCCTGTTCGCGCGGGTGATGGGCCGCATTCCGCAGCCGCTGGCCGCCGGCCTGCTGGGCGGCGTGCTGGCGCGCTTCGCGCTCGACGCCTTCGCGGCGATGCCGGGCGATCCGCTGCTGGTGGGCGCGATGTTCCTGGCCTATCTGCTCGGGCGGCGGCTGTGGCCGCGCTACGCGGTGCCGGGCGTGCTGCTGGTGGGCCTGCTGGTGGCCGCCGGCACCGGGCGCATGCACCTGGAGGCGGTCGACTGGCGCCTGGGCGCCCCCGTCTGGATGGCGCCGGAATTCACCTGGCGCGGCCTGTTCAGCGTCGCGCTGCCGCTGTTCGTGGTGACGATGGCCTCGCAGAACCTGCCCGGCGTGGCGGCGCAGAAGGCCGCCGGCTACGACACGCCGGTCTCGCCGGTCATCGCCACCACCGGCGTGGCCACGCTGCTGCTGGCGCCCTTCGGCGGCTACGCGCTCAATCTGGCGGCGATCACCGCGTCGATCTGCATGAGCCGCGAGGCCCATGAGGATCCGGCGCGGCGCTGGACTTCCTCGGTGATGGCCGGGCTGTTCTATCTGGCGGTGGGGCTGGCGGCCGGCGCGGTGGCCGGTCTGCTGGGCGCCTTCCCGAAGGCGATGGTGCTGGCGGTGGCGGGATTTGCGCTGCTGGGCACGATCGGCGGCGGGCTCGCTGCGGCGATGGGCGATCTCACCTGGCGCGAGCCGGCGCTGGTGACCTTCCTGGTCACGCTCAGCGGCCTGTCGATGGCGGGCATCGGCTCGGCCTTCTGGGGCGTGGTCGCCGGCACGCTGTGCGTGGCGGTGATGCGGCTGCGCGCCGGCTGAGCCGGGTCACGGCAGGGCCGCGCGGCCTGTGCAACACTGCCGCGAACCCCACCCGAGTGCCGCGCCCGCGGCCTGAACGACCATGGACCTGCTCTTCGTCGCCGACCCGATCGAAACGTTCAAGACCCACAAGGACTCGACCTTCGCGATGATGCGCGAGGCCGCCCGGCGCGGCCACCGCCTGATCGTCTGCGAGCCGAGCGATCTGGCGTGGGTGCGCGGCCACCGCGTCGTGGCGCGGCGCGCGCGCACGCTGGCGCTGACCGGGCGCGAGCAGGCCGACTGGTTCGAGGTGCTGGCCGAGGGCGAATGCGTCCTGGCCGAGACCGGCGCGGTGCTGATGCGCAAGGACCCGCCCTTCGACGCCGAGTACATCTACGCCACCCACCTGCTGCAGCAGGCCGAGCGCGAGGGCGCGCGCGTCTTCAACCGGCCGTCCGCGCTGCGCGACCATCCCGAGAAGCTCGCGATCCTGGAGTTTCCCGAGCTGATCGGCCCGACGCTGGTGACCCGCCAGCCCGAGGCGATCCGCGCCTTCCACGCCGAGCACCGGGACATCATTCTCAAGCCGCTCGACGGCATGGGCGGCATGGGCATCTTCCGGGTCGGCCCGGACGGCATGAACCTGGGCTCGATCATCGAGACGCTGACCGACGACGGCGCCACCACCATCATGGTGCAGCGCTTCCTGCCGGAGATCGCGCAGGGCGACAAGCGCATCCTGCTGATCGGCGGCATGCCGGTGCCCTTCGCGCTGGCGCGCATTCCGCAGGGCGGCGAGGTGCGTGGCAATCTGGCCGCAGGCGGCCGGGGCGTGGCGCAGCCGCTGTCGCGCCGCGACCGCGAGCTGGCCGAGCACCTGGGCCCGATCCTGGCCGCGCGCGGCCTGCTGCTGGTGGGCCTGGACGTGATCGGCGAGTGCGTCACCGAGATCAACGTCACCAGCCCGACCTGCTTCCAGGAGATCACCCAGCAGACCGGCTTCGACGTGGCGGCGATGTTCGTCGACGCGCTGGAGGCGGCGCTGCGCGACCGCGAGGCCTGAGGCCCCCGGCCCGGCGTGGCCGGGCCAGACGATCAGGCCGTTCTTCAGCGCGTAGTAGGTCAGGTCGCTGTTGGACTCGAGCTTCATCTTCTCCATCACCCGCGTGCGGTAGGTGCTGACGGTCTTGACGCTCAGCGACATGCTGTCGGCCATGTTGCCGATGGTCTCGCCCTTGGCCAGCCGCAGGAAGACCTGGAACTCGCGCTCGGAGAGCTGCTCGTGCGGCAGCTTGTCGGGGTTGCCGCCCAGGCTGTCGGCCAGCAGTTCGGCCACCGGCGCGGTGATGTAGCGCCGGCCGCGGTAGACGGTGCGGATCGCGCGGACGATCTCCTCCGGATCGCATTCCTTGTTCAGATAGCCGCTGGCGCCCTGGCGCAGCAGCGTGGTGGCGTAGTGCGTCTCGGGAAAGCCGCTGAGGATCAGCACCGGCAGATCGGGTGCGCGCGCGCGGATCGCGGCCAGCGCGTCGACGCCGCCGTGTTCGGGCATCGACAGGTCCATCACCATCACGTCGACCTCGCCGCGGCGCACCAGATCGACCGCTTCGCGGCCGTTGGCGGCCTCGCCGGTCACGCGCAGGTCGACCTGCTCGGAAAAGAACTGCCTCAGTCCGGCGCGGACGATGGCGTGGTCGTCGACGATGGCGACACGGATCATGGGGCTCTCCTGGTGGATTCGGTGCCGAGCGCGGCGGCGCGTGAACGGCTTCACGCAGTTTAGGGCCGATGTGCGGCCGACGCAGTCGGCGCATTCCTACAGGGCGCACGCCCTCAGGCCCACACCGCGACGCGGCTGCGGCCCGATGGTCGCAGGCCGGTGGCGTTCCTAAAGTGGCTCCATGCCCGGCGCATCGCCGGCACCCCCCGAAACCCCCCGGAATCACCTTCCGCCCCAGGAGCCCGCCATGCTGCACTACGCCGTCGTCTTCTTTGTCATCGCCCTGATCGCCGCGCTGTTCGGCTTCGGCGGCATCGCCGCCGGTGCGGCCGGCATCGCCAAGATCCTCTTCATCGTCTTTCTGGTCATGGCGCTGGTCAGCTTCGTGATGGGCCTGATCCGCCGCACCTGACGCAGGACGACGCATGAACTCCGATCCGCTTGATCCGGTCGATCCTGTCGGCCCGCCGAGCCCGCTCGATCCGTCGGCCGGACCCGACCTGTCCGGCCTGCTGGCCCGGATGCAGGACGAGGCCCTGGCCTGGGTGCGCGAGGAGCCGCTGAAGGCGGTGGCGCTGGCTGCCGCCGCCGGTGCCCTGCTGGCGCTGTGCCTGCCGGCCCGCGCCGATGCCCGCGACGACACGGCCTGAGTCGCCCCGGCAGCCCCGTCGTTCCACGCCACTCCCTTCGTGCCCCGCCGTTCCCGCCATTCCCGTCATTCCCGCGCAGGCGGGAACCCACCCCCGCCCCCCATTCCAGGAGCCCGACATGAACACCCCGCGCAACGCCTCCCGCCTCTCCCACATGCTCTCCCTCTCGACCCCCGCCGCCCGCCGCGTGCTGACCTTCACCGCCACGGCGGTGCTGGGTCTGACGCTGGCCGCCTGCGGCAAGCCGGATGACGATCGCACCGTCGGCCAGAAGATCGACGGCGCTGTCGCCGCGGCCGAGCAGCGCACCGAAGTGGCCAAGGCGGAAGCCCGCGATGCGGCCGCCGAGGTCAAGGCCGAGGTCAAGGAAGCCACCGCCGAGGTGCGCGCCGGCACCGATGCCGCCGTGGCCGACGCCAAGGAAGCCACCGCCGAAGCCCGCGCCAGTGTCGATGACGCCGGCATCACCGTCGCGGTCAACGCCGCGCTGGCCGGCGACCCGAAGCTGAGCGCGCTGAAGATCGATGTCGACACCTCGAACGGCCGCGTCGAGCTCAAGGGCACGGCGCCGGACGACAGCTCGCGCCGCCGTGCCAGCGATCTGGCCAAGGCGGTCAAGGGCGTGGTCGCGGTCGACAACCGCCTGGTTGTCGCCAAGGGCTGACCCGACCTCATCCGACACGACATCCAACACGACACGCCAGGGAGATTCCATGACACCGACGCGACCGGCCAGCGCCCCGACCCCCACCCTGCTGCTCGAGGACCATCTGCACACGCTGCGCGCCCACCTGGGGCAGTGCCGCCATGCGCGCGGCCCGATGTTCGCGCTGGGCTGCCTGGCCGAGCGGGTCCATGCGCGCGTGGCCGGCCGCTTCGTGACGACCGTGATGGTCGCGGTGGCGGTGCTGCCGCTGGCGGCTTCCTGGTCCTGACGGATGGCTGCAGCGGCGAGCGAGGCGGTCGAGACGACCGCGGCCCCCGTCCCTCTCCCGATCGAGCCGCCGATCCGCTCGGTGCTGTTCGGACGGGGCCATTTCGAGCAGCACGCCGCGCGGCTGGCGCTCTCGCACGAATGCCGTGCGGTGCGTGCGCCGGCCGCGGTGCCCTTCTTCCCGCGGCTCGACGAGAACATCGCGGTGATCCGCGGCGCGGTGGCGGCGCTGGAGCGCCTGTCGCGCGACGGGCTGAACCTCGGGCCGGCGGCGCAATGGCTGCTCGACAACGCCAGCCTGATCGACGAGCAGGTCAACGAGGTGCGCCGGCAGCTGCCGGCGCGCTACTTCGCGCGGCTGCCGGTGCTGTGCGGCGAGCCGCTCGACGGGCTGCCGCGCATCTACGGCATCGCCTGGGCCTGGGTCGCGCACAGCGACAGCGGGCTCGACGCCGAGCTGCTGTGCGCCTGCCTGCAGGCCTATGACCGCGAGCGCGAGCTGTCGCTGGCGGAGCTGTGGGCGCTGCCGACGACGCTGCGCCTGGTGCTGATCGAGAACCTGCGCCGTCTGGCTGAGCGCACCGCGGCGATGCTCGACGCACGCGAGCGCGCCCACTCGTGGCTCGAGCAGGCGCATGCGCCGGCGGCGCTGGCCGAGCTCGAGCACCTCGGCCAGGCGCTGTCGCGCCGCGGCGTGCTGCAGGCCTTCGCGCTGCAGCTCTCGCTGCGCGAGGCCGACGTGCCGCATGCGCTGCATGCCGGGCTGCGGGTCTGGCTCGACACGCACCTGCCCGACCCGGCCGCGGCGCAGGCGCAGCTGCACGACGAGATGACGCGCGACCACCAGAGCGTGCGCAATGCCATCACCTCGCTGCGCGGCATCGACCGGCTGGAGTGGCGCGAGCTGATCGCCGGCGTCAGCGTCACGGTGCGCACGCTGGCGCGCTCGCCGGTCTTCGCCGCCGAGCGCCAGGACACGCAGGACGAGACGCTGCGCGCGGTCGAGCAGCTGGCGCTCGACGGCGGCCTGCCCGAATCGCGGGTCGCCGCCGAGCTGATGCGCCGGGTCGACGCCGCGCCGGCGCCGGACGCGCCCGAGGCGGCGCCGGGCCACTGGTGCCTGGGCGCCGGGCGCGAGGCGCTGCGCCAGGCGCTCGGCCTGCCGCCGGCCGGATTCACCGAGCGGCTGGCCGCCAGCCGGCGCTGGCGTGCCGGCCTGCATCTGGCGGCGCTGGGCCTGCCGACGCTGCTGATGGTGGCCTGGCTGATGCCGCACGGCGCGGCCGCCGCGCCCTGGTCGGCCGGGCTGCTGGCGCTGACCGCGCTGCTGCTGGCCTTTCCGGTCAGCGAGCTGGTCGTCAGCCTGGTCAACCGGCTGATCAGCGAGTCGGTGCCTCCGGCGCGGCTGCCGCGGCTGGCGCTCGACGAGGGCCTGGGGCCGCAGCGGCGCACGCTGGTGGTCATCCCGTGCATGCTTTCGTCCGACGCGCAGACCGACGAGCTGGTCGCGCAGCTCGAGCAGCATCACCTCTCGACCCGCGATCCGCAGGTCCAGTACGCGCTGCTGAGCGACTGGGCCGACGCCTCCACGCCGCATGCCGCCGACGACGAGGCGCTGCTGCAGCATGCCGAGCAGGCGCTGCGCACGCTCAACCGGGTGCACGGCCCGGCCGGCGGTGCGGCCGACCGCGACGCGCCGGCCGCGCCGCGCTTCCTGCTGCACCGGATGCGCCGCTACAGCAGCACCGAGGCGCGCTGGATCGGCCACGAGCGCAAGCGCGGCAAGCTCGAGCAGCTCGTCGGCTGGCTCGACGAGGCCGGCCGCAGCGCCGCGCCGCCCGCCTCGCCCTTCCTGGCGCTCGACGCTCTGACGCAGGTGCGCCATCCGGTGCGCCATGTCATGACGCTCGACAGCGACACCGACATGCCACCGGGGCGGCTGCTCGAGCTGGTCGGCATCGCCGCGCATCCGCTCAACCGGCCGCGCCTGGACGCGCAGCACCGGCGCGTCGTCGCCGGCCACGCGATCCTGCAGCCGCGGGTGGCGCTGCCGCTGGCGGCCCGCGCCGCGCGCACCCGCTTCCACCGCCTCTTCGCCGGCCAGGGCGGCATCGATCCCTACAGCGCCGCCAGCTCCGAGATCTACCAGGACCTGCACGGCGAGGGCACCTTCACCGGCAAGGGCCTGCTCGACGTGCAGGCGCTGCACGCGGTGCTGGGCGCGCGCCTGCCCGAAGGCCATGTGCTCAGCCATGACCTGCTCGAGGGCGCGATCGCGCGCTGCGCCGGCGTCAGCGACGTGACGCTGGTGGAGGACGCGCCCGGGCATCCGGATGTCGCGGCCTCGCGCATCCATCGCTGGACCCGCGGCGACTGGCAGCTGCTGCCCTTCCTGCTGGCGCCGCGGCGCTGGCCGATGGCGCTGATCAGCCGCTGGAAGATGGTCGACAACCTGCGCCGCTCGCTGGTGGCGCCGGCGACGCTGGCGCTGATCGTGCTGGCGCTGGCCACCGGCGTGCTGCCGCCCGGCCGGGTGCTGCTGCTGGCGCTGCTGGCGCACGCGATCGGGCCGCTGCTGGGCACGGTCGCCGGTCTGGCGCCGAGCCGCGACGACATCTCGCTGGGCCTGTTCTGGCGCCGCGGCCTGGCGGACATGAGCCGCGCGCTGGGGGCCGGCGCCTGGCATCTGGCGCTGCTGCTCGACCAGGCGCTGCTGTCGCTGGACGCGATCGCGCGGGCGCTGTGGCGCCAGTGCGTGTCGCGCCGGCGCCTGCTGGAATGGACGACCGCGGCGTCTGCGGCCGCGGCTGCCAGCACCGCGCTGCCGGCGCTGGCGCGCCGCCACGCGCCGACGACGCTGGCCGCCGCCGCGCTGGCAGGCGCGCTGGCGCTGGCCGGGCCGGCGGCGACGCTGCCCTGGGCGCTCGGCCTGGCTCTGCTGTGGGCGCTGGCGCCGGTCTGGGTCGCCTGGGGTGCCCGGGTGCCGGGGCCGCCGCCGGCGCCGCTGGCCGAGCCGGTGCGCCAGTCGCTGCGCCATCTGGCGCGCGACACCTGGCGCTTCTACCTGCGCACCGTCACGGCGGAGGAGAACCACCTGCCGCCGGACAACCTGCAGCTCAGCCCGCAGCCGATGATCGCCTCGCGCACCTCGCCGACCAACATCGGCATGTACCTGCTGGGCGTGGCCACCGCGCGGGCCTTCGGCTTCATCGGCGTCGGCGACATGGTGCGCCGCCTCGACGCGACGCTGTCGACGCTGGAGCGCCTGCCGCGCCACCGCGGCCATTTCCTGAACTGGTACGACACCCGCACGCTGGCGGTGCTGCCGCCGGCCTATGTCTCGACGGTCGACAGCGGCAACCTCGGCGGCCACCTGCTGGCGGTGGCCGGCGCCTGCGAGGAGCTGGCGACGCAGCCGCAGCTCTGGCACGGCCAGCCGATGCTGCGGCTGGCGCTGGGCGAATCGGCGCAGCGCCTGGCGCCGCTGCGGCCGGTGCTGCTGGCCGGACGGGTGACGCATCGTCTGGCGCAGCTGGCGCCGATGCGAGAGCTGCCGCCGGTCGACGAGGCCGACTTCGCGCTACTGCCGCAGTGGCTGGCCGAGGCCCGCACCGAGCTCGACGCGCTGTGGCAGCGCGTGCCCGAGGTCGATGCCCCGGGCGGCGACGAGCGCAGCCTGTGGCTGCTGCGCGACCACCTCGACACGCTGGAGGCGCTGCTGGAGGACCTGCGCGCGCCGGCCTCGCTGGAGGGCCGGCTGCGCGAGCTGGCGGCGCGCTGCCGCACGCTGGCGCTGGCGCCCGACTACGCGATGCTCTTCGATCCGGTGCGCCGGCTGCTGCACATCGGCCTGCGCGCCGACAGCGGCCAGCTCGACGGCAGCCACTACGACCTGCTGGCCTCGGAATGCCGCCTGACCAGCCTGCTGGCCATCGCCAAGGGCGACGTGCCGGTGCGGCACTGGTCGGCGCTGGGCCGGCCCTTCGCGGCGATCGGCGACCAGGTGGGCCTGCGCTCCTGGTCGGGCTCGATGTTCGAGTACCTGATGCCCTCGCTGGTGCTCGACGAGCCGCAGGGCAGCGTGCTCGACCAGGCCGCCCGCGCGGCGGTGCGGGAGCAGCGGGCGCAGGGCGCGCGCGACGGCCTGCCCTGGGGCGTGTCGGAGTCCGCGCATGCGGCGCGCGACCACACGCTGGCCTACCAGTACGGCCCGCAGGGCGCGGCGCGGCTGGCGCTGCGGCGCACCCCGCCCGACGAGCGCGTGATCGCGCCCTACGCGACCGTGATGGCGCTGATGGTCGACCTGCCCGAGGCGATGGCCAACCTGCAGCGCCTGGGCGACCTGCAGGCCCGCGGCCCGCTGGGCTTCATCGAGGCGCTGGACTTCACCGTCTCGCGCCAGGAGCGGCCCGGCGAGCCGGTGCGGGTCGACACCGTCATGGCGCACCACCAGGGCATGTCGCTGGTGGCGCTGGCGGTGGTGCTGCTCGACGAGGCACCGCGGCGCTGGCTGGGCCGCGACGCGCTGATGCGCGCGGTGCGGCCGCTGCTGCACGAGGCGCCCCCGCGCGAGGCGCCGCCGCTGGGCGAGCCGCTGCCGCTGCCGCCGCCGCGCCGGTTGCGCGTCGAGCGCACCTCGCTGACGGTGGAGGTGCCGCAGGACGGCCCGGTGGCAACCCATCTGCTGGGCAACGGCCGCTACAGCGTGGGCCTGCGCGCGCATGGCGGCGGCTGGAGCCGCTGGCAGGGCGTCGGCATCAGCCGCTGGCGCGACGACGCGCTGCGCGGCTCGCCCGGCACGGTGCTGTGGCTGATGCGCGAGGACGGCCCGACCTCGGCGCCGACCACGCTGACCGCGATGCCCGCGCCCGATCCGTCGGCGCGCTACCGCACCACGCTCGACGGCGACCGGGTGGTGTTCGAGGCGCAGCGCCCGGACCTGCTCAGCCGCGTCGAGGTGCGCGTCAGCCCGGAGGACGATCTCGAGCTGCGCCAGGTCGAGCTGGAGAACCTGGGCGATCGACCGCTGCCGCTGCGCCTGGTCTCGAGCCTGGAGGCGACGCTGTCGGAGCCGCGCGCCGACGAGGCGCATCCGGCCTTCGCCAATCTCTTCGTCGAGGCGGCGGTCGACCGCGGCGACGCGGCGATCCACCTGCGCCGCAAGCCGCGGCTGCAGGGCGAGGCGGAGGTGCACGCGGTGCACTTCCTCGCCGGTGCGCCGGCCGGGCTCGACGAGCCGCCGCAGTTCACCACCGACCGCGCGCGCTGGCTCGGGCGCTGGCACGAGCCGCACCGGCCGCGCGCCGCCGAGGGCGCCGAGCCGGCCGGGCCGGGCGGTGCGCTCGACACCGGGCTGGACCCGGTGGCGGCGATCGGCGTGCGGCTGACGCTGGCGCCGGGCGCGCGGGTGCGGCTGACCTTCGCCACCGCGGCGGCGGCCTCGCGCGAGCAGCTCGATGCGCTGGTCGACAAGTACCGCCAGCCCACGATCGTCGACCGGGTCGCGGCGATGTCGCACACCATGGCGGCGATCCGGCTGCGCGAGATGCAGCTCGACGCCGAGAGCTGGGCCGCGCTGCTGCGCCTGACCACCGCGCTGACCGCGCCGCTGTCGCGCGAGGCGCCGCGCGGCGGACCGGGCGCGCCGGCGCTGCGCTGCGACCGGCGCCTGCTGTGGCGCCACGCGATCTCGGGCGACCGCCCGATCCTGCTGGCGACGGTGTCGGACCTGGCCGGGCTGGCGCTGGTGCAGACGCTCAAGCGCGCGCTGCGGCTGTGGACGCAGGGCGGCCTGGCGGTCGACCTGGTGGTGGTCAACACCGAGCCGGCGTCCTACCTCAGCCCGGTCCAGCATGAGCTCAACCTGATGCGCGAGCGCCATCAGGCGCAGCAGGACCCGGCGCTGCCGGCGGTGCGGCGATCGACGCTGCATGCGCTGGCGCGCGCTGCGCTGACCGAGGACGAGCTGTTCACGCTGCAGACGCTGGCGCGCCTGCACCTGCAGGCCGACAGCCGCACGCTGGGCCAGCAGATGCAGCGCTGGACCGCACGCCTGGCGCAGCAGGACCGCCAGCGCCGCGAGCAGCCGGCCTGGCCGCTGGCGGACCTGCTGCCGCCGGCGTCCGGCGCGGCTCCCGCGGCCGCCGCGGAGCCCCCGGACGGCCGGTTCGAGACCGACACCGGCGCGTTTGCCTTCGAGGTCGACGCACAGCGTCATCCGTCGCGGCCGTGGATCAACGTGCTGGCCAATCCGGGCTTCGGCACGCTGGTGTCGGAGGCGGGCGGCGGGCATGTCTGGGCCGGCAACAGCCGCATGCACATGATCACCGCCTGGTCGAACGACGCGCTGCTCGATCCGCCGTCCGACGGTCTGCTGCTGGTCGACCCGCAGCAGGACGGCCGCGCGCGCTGGATCGGCCGCACGCTCGACGGCGGCGGGCTGCGCCGCGTGCGCCACGGCCAGGGCTGGAGCGAGATCGGCCAGCGCTTCGGCGCGGTCGACACGCTGCTGCAGGTGGTGGTCGATGCCGAGGCGCCGCTGCGCCAGAGCCTGCTGCGGCTGACGCTGGCGCCGGGCGCTCCGGCGCGCCGGGTGAGGCTGACCGGCTGGGTCGAGTGGCTGATGGGCTCGGCGCGCCAGGAGCGGCTGTCGCTGCGCACCGGCATGCTGGAGCCCGAAGGCCCGGGCGGGCCGGCGCTGGCCTGCACCCAGCTCGACCACCTCGGCGGCCAGGGCGGCGCGACCGCCTTCGTGCTGCTGCAGCCGGCGCGCGCGCAGGACGACGACGCGGTGCGGCCGGCCGGCTGGACCTGCGACCGCGCCGAGTTCTTCGACGCGCGCGGGCGCATGCGCCTGCCGCAGCAGCCCGGCGGGCGCAGCGGCGCCGGGCTGGACGCCTGCGCGGCGCTGGCGCTCGATGTCGAGCTGGTGCCCGGCCGCGCGGTCGAGCTGGTGCTGCTGCTCGGCCACGGCGAGGACCTGGCCGCGGCGCGGGCGCTGGCCGGGCAGGCCCGGCAGCGCGATCCGCACGAGCGCGCCGCGCAGGCGCGCCAGCGCTGGGATGCGCTGCTCGGCCAGGTCACGGTCGAGACGCCGGACCCGCTGTTCGACATGCTGACCAACCGCTGGCTGCCCTACCAGACGCTGGCGTGCCGGATGTGGGCGCGCGCCGCCTTCTACCAGGCCGGCGGCGCGATGGGCTACCGCGACCAGCTGCAGGACGCGATGGCGCTGACGCACCTGGCGCCGGAGCTGCTCGAGCGCCAGATCCTGATCCACGCCGCGCGCCAGTTCGAGGCCGGCGACGTGCAGCACTGGTGGCACGAGCCGGGCGGCGCGGGCGTGCGCACGCATTTTTCCGACGATCTGCTGTGGCTGCCGCTGGCCTGCGCGCGCCTGATCGAGCGCACCGGCCAGACCGCGGTGCTCGACCGCCTGCTGCCCTTCCTGGTCGGCGGCGAGATCCCGCCCGGCGCGGAGGATCTGTACGAGACGCCGCAGGTCGGCGGCACCCCGGCCAGCGTCTACGAGCACTGCGCGCGCGCCATCGACCGCAGCCTGCGGCTGGGCCCGCACGGCCTGCCGCTGATGGGCACCGGCGACTGGAACGACGGCATGAACCGCATCGGCCACCAGGGCCGCGGCGAGTCGGTCTGGATGGCCTGGTTCCTGTGCGAGGTGGTGCGGCTGGCGCTGCCCTGGGCCGAGGCCCGGGGCGATGCCGCGCGCGTCGCGCACTGGCGCCAGGCGCTGCAGGGCTGGCCGCAGGCGCTCGAGCGCCGCGCCTGGGACGGGCGCTGGTACCTGCGCGCCTTCTTCGACGACGGCTCGCCGCTGGGCAGCGCTGCGGACGACGAATGCCGCATCGACCTGATCGCGCAGGCCTGGGCGGTGCTGTCGGGCGCGGGCGACGCGCAGCGCGCCCGCCAGGCGATGGACAGCGCCTGGACGCACCTGTTCGACACCAAGCACCGCCTGCTGGTGCTGCTCGACCCGCCGCTGCAGCACCACCAGCCCGACGCCGGCTACATCCAGGCCTATCCGCCGGGTGTGCGCGAGAACGGCGGCCAGTACAGCCATGCGGCGGTCTGGGGCCTGATGGCGATGCTGCGGCTCGGCCAGGCCGACCGCGCCTGGGCGGTCTACACCGGCCTGAGCCCGGCGCACCGCTGGAACGACGCCCGGCTCGGGCCGCTGTACGCGCTGGAGCCCTATGTGATGGCGGGCGACACCTACAGCCAGGCGCCGTGGGCCGGGCGGGGCGGCTGGAGCTGGTACACCGGTTCGGCCGCCTGGCTGCTGCGCGCCTCGCTCGAGCATTTCTGCGGCCTGAAGCTGCGCGCCGGCACGCTGGCGCTCGAGCCCTGCCTGCCGCCGCACTGGCCGCAGGCGACGCTGCGGCTGGCGCTGGACGGCCGCCGGCTGACGCTGCACGCGGTGCGGGCCGGCGAGGGCGGGCGGCTGGCGCGCGAGCTCGGACCGGCGGCGCGCCGGCTGCAGCCGGGCGAGATCGTGCTGCGCGAGTCGCTGGCCGACGGGGCGGTGCTGTGGCTGGAGCAGGCGCCTTCAGCCGCGTAGTGGCGACAGCGCCAGCAGCTGCGAGGCCACGCGCCGGAAGGCGCCGCCTTCGGGCGGGCACTGCCAGGTCTCGCAGCGGCACAGCCGGCCGTGGCGCTCGCCGGAGAGCGCCTCCAGCAGCATCACGGTGTTCGGGATGCCCTCGCGCAGGCGGCGCGAGACGGCGGTGCCGGCCTGGATGCTCCAGACCCGGCGCGGCGGCCGGGGCTCGGCGCCCGGGGGCGCGGGCAGCGGTTCGACCGCCACCGGCACGACGGCCGGCAGATGGATGTGGCCGCTCAGCAGCAGGTCGGCCCCGGCGCCGGCCCAGGCCGACAGCGCCTCGCGGTGATGCGTCGGGCGGTGCACCTCGTCGCCGCTGCGGGTGACCTGCAGCGGATGGTGGGTGACGACCACGCGGATCTGGCCCGGTGCGGCCGCCTGCAGCGCGTCGGCGGTGCGCGCGATCTGCGCGCGCGAGAGCGTGCCGTCGCGGTGGCGCCACCAGCGGGTGGTGTCGAGCGCCAGCACCTGCCAGCCGGGCAGGTCGAGCCGCGGCTCGCGCTCCGGACCGAAGGCGGCGCTCAGGCGCCGGTAGGGATGGCGCAGCCGCTCGGCCAGATCGAACAGCGGAATGTCGTGGTTGCCGCCGATCACCAGCCGGTGCGGCACCGGCAGGCGCGCCAGCCAGTCGCGGGCGCTGGCGAACTGCGCGGCGGTCGCGCGCTGGGTGATGTCGCCCGAGAGCACCAGCACCTCCGGGCGCACGCAGGCCACCAGCCGCTCGAGCGCGTCCTGCACGCCTGGCAGCTCGGTGCCGAAATGGGTGTCGGACAGGTGCAGCAGACGGCTCACGGCGCCCCCTGCGCTCCGAGCAGCCACAGCGGCCGGGGCGCGACCTCGACACGCAGCGGCAGCGGCAGCCGGATGCGCTCGCCGTCGATCGCGATGCGGACCTGGCGGCGCCCCGGCAGGTCGATGTCGAGCCGGGAGAAGGCGAAGTCCTGCACC
>RRZT012709698.1_pt1 | contig 30906 bp, 28 predicted proteins | sample 2165551 | NCBI WGS metagenome assembly RRZT01 (sample SAMN10456910, study PRJNA506462) | wastewater metagenome | biome: wastewater; feature: sludge; material: wastewater sludge; isolation source: wastewater sludge with Escherichia coli K12::gfp cells carrying plasmid... | place: USA: Moscow, Idaho...
AAACTTGAAGTTGTAAAAACAAGCAATGCCGAGACTCCAATTACCTCTGGCCTGAAGCCCCTTGTAACTATTGATGTGTGGGAACATGCCTACTACCTGGATTACCAGAACCTGCGGGCAGACTATGTGAAAGCAGTTCTTGAAAAACTTATTAATTGGGACTTTGCCATGGCCAACATGCAGGCATAAAGGTACAGCTATAATCCATTAGTTTTTACTGCGTCTTTTAGCACACAAATTCAGTTGTTCAGAAAAAAAATATGCAGGCACAGGAGGCCCAGACAGGGCCTCTTTTTTTTGGGACGATATCTATCTTTCTCAGCTCAAATTTTAAATTGACAAGCAGGCAGCCCGGGAAATATGACTCTCTTGACTCTCAATAAAAATAATTGACCGAAGCCAGTGCACACCAGGATGCCAATCTATCAATTTTGCAAAAGAAATAGTGAGAAATGATTCGACATATTCTTTTAATAAAATTCAATAACTCGGCTACTCCCGCGCAGATTGGGGAGCTACAAAAAGCCTTTGAGTCTATTTCCAACAAAATTGAGGGAATTATTTCTGTGGAATGGGGCATAAACAATAGTCCCGAGGGAAAGAATAACGGCTACACCCACTCAGTGCTGATGGCCTTTGCCGACAATGCTGCCCGTGAAAGATATCTGCCCCATCCGGAGCATGTTGCCTTGCAGTTGCTTTTCCACCCTATATTAGATGATATCGTGGTCTTTGATTACCAAGCATAACGGTACGAAAGGGAGAAAAAAGCAGGCTCCTGCCAGTAGATAAAGCAAATTAACCGCTCATTTGCCAGCTGAATTAACAGCTCTCGTTATTCCCGGCACAGCAAAAAAATAATCCCCATCTTTTTACAATCGCAGTAACCTCTAAGAAAGTTTTTTTGCGTTCCTGTGACTATTTTTAGCCAGGTTCAGCATTTCCAAATCATCACAAGATAAGGAATAACTCATGAAAATTTTAGCTTTTAACGGCAGCCCACGACTAAAGGGCAACACAGCGACCATGCTGGAAAACGCCATCAGTGGTGCACGTGAGAATGGCGCTGAGGTAGAACTGGTCAACCTTTATAAAATACGTTTCTCAGGTTGCATCAGTTGCTTTACCTGTAAACGTTTAAACAGGGAACGCCCTATGGTTTGCGTGGTGAAAGATGACCTGCAGGGAATTCTTGAAAAGGTGCGGGATATTGATGGAATACTCATCGCCACACCTGTCTATTACGGCTGTGAAACCGCGGCAACTCGCGCCCTTATCGAGCGCTTATGTTTTCCGTATCTCAACTATGTTAATTACAGTAAAAGCCATTTCCCTCGAAAAATCCCCGTGGGCCTTATCTACACCATGAATGCACCACTGGAACTCTTTGAAACGGTTGGGTACGATATAACTTTTGGACGTACTCGGACCACATTAGAGCGCGAGCTGGGCTCTTGCAAAATGGTTTTAGCAAACAATACCACGCAATATAACGACTACAGCCTGTACGAAGCCAACGCCAGCCCCGAAGCAAAGAAAGCATATCGTGACGCCCATTTTAGCACTGATTGTGATAATGCCCGCCAGCTGGGCATGCAGGTGGCAAGCGGCGCACCTCTCGTTTCTTGACGGAAGAAAGAACAATGCATAGTAAAGAATATACCAAGGTGCTTTTCCTATAAGATAACTAACCAAAATGGCGCGGCTACTTGCAGGAAAAATACCTTAGAGAAGGCAATACTGATCTCAAAATACAATAATGCTGCTTTTCCAGATTTACCACAGCCCACAAGGAGGCAAACGATGAGTAATACCAGTAAGAATCCGACTCCAGACACCGCGGAACAGAATGCCTACTTCCCCTCTCCCTATTCGTTAGGACAATACACCTCGTCAAAAACCGATTTTGACGGAGCCGATTATCCAAACCGCTACAAGGGTAACAAGTGGAAGGTGCTCATGATTGCCACGGATGAACGCTACATCCTGATGCAAAACGGCAAAATGTTTTCCACGGGCAACCATCCGGTGGAGATGCTTTTGCCCATGTATCACTTTGATGCCGCTGGGTTTGACATTGAAGTGGCGACTCTCTCCGGCAACCCGGTAAAACTAGAGATGTGGGCTATGCCCGGTGAAGATGCCGCCATCAAAAAAATCTACGAAAAATATCTGCCCAAACTCAAAGCACCAAAAAAACTGTCTACCCTGCGCGAGAGTATTTTGAGCAAAGATTCGCCATACCTGGGCCTCTTTGTGCCGGGCGGACACGGCGTACTTGCCTGTATTCCCCACAGCGAGGAGGTAAAAGAAGTCTTGCTGAATTTTAAGAAGAGAGAGCGCCCGGTTATCACCCTTTGCCATGGCCCGGCCTTTCTTCTTTCAGCCGGGGAGGGAGAACGACCAGAAGATTATATTTACAAGGGATATGAAGTCTGTGTTTTTCCCGACACCTTAGATGAAGGACCAAACATTGAAATTGGCTACATGCCGGGCAAACTTCCGTGGCTAGTCGGCAAAAGCCTGAAGGAGTTGGGGGTAAAAATATTAAACAGCGGCATTACCGGACAGGTGCATCAGGACAGAATGCTGTTAACAGGTGATAGCCCCTTGGCCTCAAATAATTTAGGGAAATTGGCAGCACCCGTACTTTTGCAAGAGGCGGCACGACTGGGAGAGTAAGTAGCTTTGCACTTGCTAGTTGCAACCAATCTATCCGCCACCAAGGAGAAGCGTCATTATCAACAAAACTCAAAATTTCGCTTCAAGCCCAGAAGTGGCGGACAATTAGTTCATTCAAACCAGTTAAAGTAGTATTTCTAGCAGCAAGAGTAAAAAATATGAGCAAACATACACTAAAAGACAAGGTCGCGCTCATCGGGGGCGGGGCCAAAAACCTTGGCGGACTGATAAGCCGCACCTTCGCCGCGGATGGCGCAAAGATTATCGTCCATTACAATAGCGAGGCAACAAAAGATGCGGCGAATAAAACAGTAGCTGACATCGAATCTGCCGGTGGCTCTGCCATCAAGGTGCAAGGCGATTTCACTAAACCTGCTGAAATTGCCGCAGCATTTGCCGTTGGCATGCAGACCTTTGGCGGCATTGACATCGCCATCAACACAGTGGGCAAGGTGCTGAAAAAACCTTTTCTGGAAACGACGGAAGAAGATTATGACAGCATGGCGGCCATCAACTCCAAGGCAGCCTATTTCTTTATCCAGGAGGCTGGCCGGCAACTTAACGATGGCGGCAAGATCTGCACCATTGTTACTTCGCTCCTTGCTGCCTATACAGGTTATTACTCCACCTACGGCGGCATGAAGGCCCCGGTGGAACATTTTACTAGGGCAGCCTCCAAAGAATTTGGCAGCCGTGGCATCTCAGTCAACGCGGTTGGGCCCGGGCCAATGGACACGCCCTTTTTCTACGGGCAGGAAGATGCGAATTCCGTTGAATATTTTAAAAATGGCTCAGTTTTGGGCGGCTTAACAAAAATTGAGGATATAGTTCCTTTAATTAAGTTTCTTGCCACCGACGGTTGGTGGATCACTGGTCAGACGATTTTTGCAAATGGTGGCTTTGTCACCCGCTGATGATGCCTTTTTAACTAAGCCCACGGCACTCTTTGAACCCAAGGGATTTTCGCCCATTTCAAACAACACCTAAAAAAGGCTTATTTTTCATCTGCCTGCCGCTTTGCCTGGTCTTGTACCTGGCCGGGTGGCAGGCTTTTTTAATACGACAGTAAAAACTTGCATACACGATAAAATGCCTGCCATTGTTTGCCAGGTGGTTCTCAGGGCAAAAAGCACGATGTATAATAGACTGATGGCTGTCTTGAACAATAATGCTTTTCAATCAAGAACAAGGCATGCAATAAACTTTACCCCAGGCATACAAGTGATATCCCGAGGATAATATTTTGAGACAAGTCTGAGACCCACAAAAAAACAATTATTCAAGGTACCCTGGTGCTCATGCCCTTTATTCACTCGCCAATATTTCCCTCATGGTATTTGACATATCTAAATTCAGGGTGCTCCAGGCACGATATCCTCAAAGAGAGACAAATCAGAAAAAAATGCCCGCGAACGAAAAGAAAATAATGATAAAAAGATGCGAATGGTGCAGCGAGAATCCGCTTGATCAAAAATACCATGACAAGGAATGGGGTGTACCTATCCATGAGGACCGGCTCTTATTCGAGTTTCTCACCCTTGAAGGTGCCCAGGCTGGTTTAAGTTGGCAGACTATCCTGAAAAAACGGGAGAACTACCGCAAGGCCTTTGCTCATTTTGATATACAAAAGGTTGCCTCATTCACCGAAGGTGATATTGAACGACTCCTGCAAGATCCTGGTATTGTCCGTAACCGTCTTAAGGTGCAAGCAACTGTGACAAACGCCCAGGCTTGCCTAAAGGCCATGGCAGAATTCGGTTCACTTGATGCCTTTATCTGGCGCTATGTTGACGGAGCCCCCATACAAAATGCCTGGGAATCCATGGCCCAGGTGCCAGCACACACAGAACGTTCAGATGCCATGAGTAAAGACCTCAAAAAACGTGGCTTTAAATTTGTTGGCTCTACCATTTGTTACGCCTTCATGCAGGCAACTGGTATGGTCAATGACCATGTACGACCCTGTTTCAGATATAAAGAAATTAAGGCATTAGGTATATCTGGTCAGTCTAATTAGCGTCTCGATATCACAAGAAGGCCTTTGCAATATCAGTGCAATAAAAGGCACAAAAAAGATGGATGAGAAGCCGGAAAATAGTCCCTATATTAGCATCATTATCAATGAAGCACAGCTTCTTTTGGCTGAGAAACGTACATCATTAGCTGTTATAAGTACAGGCATTGCTGTCCTTGCATTGCCCATGTCTGTAATAAGCTTGCCCATAACCACATCAAGATATTACGATATTTTTCATTTCTTACACTTTCTTATCTCACTTGAGGTGTTAAATACAATTTTAACTGCGCTTGGCTCATATTTAATTATCAAATCCACTCTAAAAATGAGGAAGTATGACAAGGCTATCTCTACCATCAAAACAAAATTTAGCATTATAAACGAATTTACCTGATGAGTGATCGGTTGACGCGCTCTATTATCTTTGAGCTCCAGCAAACATTTCCTTGCCTGTGCCTCTAGCCTAGTCTACAAAGTTGTCTTTTTTTCACTTAGCATGAGTTCACTACTCCTATTTTCGCCCTTCCCTTTTTTACAAGCATAAAAAAAGGTGGCTCCCTTTATTTTTTGTAGCATAATAGGCAACACATTCAGTGGCCCTACCTGGCATACTTCAAAAAATTTCTATGGAGCAGAACATGTCTCAATTTGACAAGGTGAGCGTCGTTAGAGAAGCAAACATCTATTTTGATGGGAAAGTGACAAGCCGCACGATTTTATTTGCCGATGGCAGTAAAAAGACCCTGGGCGTCATGCTCCCCGGGGAATACGAATTTGGCACAGATGAGGCGGAACTTATGGAAATTCTTTCCGGTGAGATGGAAATTCGTTTACCGGGCGAGAATTGGCGCTGCGTTAAAGGCGGCGAAAGTTTTGAAGTGCCGAAACAGTCAAAGTTTGCCCTGAAAATCTACAAGCCAACAGATTACTGCTGCAGCTATCTCAAGTAAACGACTGCAGGTTGCCAATTTCCATGAGATCAACTCTTCTATCTATTGGCTTACTCTGCATAAGCAATATCTTTATGACCTTTGCCTGGTATGGTCATTTGAAAAATCTTTCCGCAAAGCCATGGTTCATTGCGGCTCTGGTCAGTTGGGGTATAGCTTTTTTTGAGTATTTACTGCAGGTGCCTGCCAACAGAATTGGCTACCAGGCTATGAATCTGGGGCAATTAAAAATTATCCAGGAGGTCATCACTCTCTCCATCTTTATCCCCTTTTCTGTTTTTTTCATGAAAGAGGAGATGAGACTCGATTTTCTCTGGGCCGGCCTCTGCATCCTGGGGGCTGTATTTTTTATTTTTAGACAAAAATTAATGGGATTATGAGCAAATACTTGGAAAAGAATGGAGATGGTTCACCCTTGCTGACACAAAAAGAGCTATCTAAAAACATTCAACCCACCACTTGTTAAAGGAGGAATCTATGTTAACAAAACAATTTTCAGTTGTCTTTTTGATTGCCAGTTTCGTGTTTCTCACTACTGGAATTGCCATCGCACAGGAAAAAGACCCCCTACCCTCGTGGAACAATGGCGCTGCCAAACAGTCCATATTAACCTTTGTCAAAGGGGTAACAAAGCCGGGCTCGGACACCTATGTGAAACCAGCAGAACGCATTGCCGTCTTTGATAACGATGGCACTCTGTGGTGTGAGCAGCCCATGTATACGCAATTTTTTTTCGCCCTCGACCGTATCAAAGCCCTTGCACCCCAGCACCCAGAGTGGAAGGAGCAGGAACCTTTCGCCTCACTGCTCAAGGGCGATGTTGATAAGGCCCTTGCTGGTGGTGAAGAAGCCCTATTAGATATAGTCATGGCCTCCCATGCCGGCAACACCACCGAGGAATTCGAGAAGTTAGTCAAAGACTGGATTGCTACGGCAAAGCACCCCAAAACAGAGCACCACTTTACTGAAATGGTCTATAAACCCATGCTTGAATTACTGAGCTACCTAAGGGCGAACGGCTTTAAAACCTTCATAGTTTCGGGTGGAGGAGTTGAGTTTATGCGGCCTTGGGCTGAAAATGTATATGGTATTCCGCCAGAGCAGGTTATAGGCAGTAGCATACTGGTAAAATATGAAATGCGGGACGGAAAACCTGTTCTTGTTCGTCTGCCAAAGCTTAACTTTAACGATGACAAGGAAGGAAAACCCGTTGCCATTCACCTGCAAATCGGCCGTAGACCCATCGCCGCCTTTGGTAACTCCGACGGCGACCTGCAGATGCTAAAGTGGACTACAGCGGGAGAGGGGCCGCGATTTGCCCTGTACGTCCACCATACCGATGGTGAACGGGAATGGAGCTATGACCGTAAATCTGCCGTCGGCAAACTAGACAAAGGACTCGATGAGGCAAAGGCCAAGGGTTGGACAGTTGTCGACATGAAAAAGGACTGGAAGGTTATCTTCCCCTGGCAGTAACCTAACAAACGACAAGCCGTGCTTTGTGCAGCAAGCTTAACTGTTGCTGCAATACATCCAGCAAAGTGCATGCGGCCTGGCTATTACACAGCCGCATGCACTTTGCTGGAAAATCAATAGCCGCACACCTCGCAACCAAGATAACCATTCAATTTAACTCTATTTTTTTTCAGACCTACACATTAGATCTATTTTTTTAGTGTCATAATTTAGCAAGACAGGTAAAGTCGCTTCGGTTCTGGCTGCTGCAGACAATTTCTGTAATGAAGAAGGCATCTTTACTGCGCCAGCACGGGCCGAAAACGATGTGGCCGAAGTGTCAATCCTGTCAATACGGCTATTCCCCTAATAACATAACCTATCAGTAGGTGAGGGAAAGAACATGCGTCAAGGCCTGCTCGCCAAATTACTGCCACCACCGGAAAATAAGTTTTTTTCTTTTTTTGAAGATGGGGCTGAAGTCAGTGAACTTTCCTCGCAGCTGTTTTATCAGATCGTTAATTCCAACTTGCAACAACGGGAAGATTACCTCATCCATGCAAAAACCTACAAAAGACGGGCGGCAGAGGCTCTGGAAGGCAGTTTAGGCCTATTGAATGCCACTTTTATAACCCCCATTGATAGAGAAGACATTCAGCTTATTTCCACGAATCTTTATAAGAGCACGAAAGTCATCCTCAAGGCCTGTGTGAACCTGCGCATTTACAAGATCGATTCCTATAACGATATTGTCAAACAGCAGGCGGAGACCCTGATTAAATCAGCTGAAGAACTGCGTAAAATTATTGGTCTGCTCAAACGCAATGCGCCTTTAAAGGAAGTAACCGCATGCAGTTACCGTATCAAGGATATAGAAAACCACGGTGATGAAATTTTATTTGCAGCCACAGAGGAAATTTTTTCCGGTAGGTACGATGCTCTCGCCGTCCTCAAATTGCGCGATATTTACAAGGGGATTGAAAACGCGCTCGATATCTGTTCGGTAATTTCAGATATTGTCCTCAACATAGCCTTAAAACATAGTTAACCAGTTACTGAGGCATTGCCACAGTCCCTGCCTGGGTGCCTCTTCTTGTTAAGGATAAAAGGACATGTTTTCATGGTGTTAACCCTACTACTCTGCGTTATCCTCACCTCGCTTGTTTTTGAATATATTAACGGATTCCACGACTCGGCCAACGCCATTGCCACCGTCGTTTCCACCAAGGTATTAACCGCCCGCACTGCGGTTATCTATGCAGGAATACTCAATATTGTCGGCGCCTTTTTAGGCACCCATGTGGCCTCTACCATTGGTAAAGGCATTGTTGCCAGTGGCAGTGTCACCCAGGGAGTCATCCTCTGTGCCCTGCTTGCCGCCGTTATCTGGAACCTCTTTACCTGGTATTACGGTATCCCTTCTAGCTCTTCCCATGCCCTAATAGGCGGTTTGATGGGGGCGGCCATTACCAAGGCAGGATATCACACGGTCAACTTTGAAGGAGTCACTGCTAAGGTTCTGCTCCCAATGGTTACCTCGCCGCTTATCGGCTTTGCCTTCGGTTTTCTCTGCATGGCAGCAATTTTATGGGCATGCGCCGGGGCCAAACCCGATAGCGTCAACAAATACTTCAGAAAACTGCAGCTGGTTTCTTCAGGAGTCATGGCACTAAGTCATGGGAGTAATGATGCCCAGAAGACAATGGGTATTATTACCTTGGCCCTGGTCAGCTACCATGCCTTGCCCACCTTTGAAGTGCCCTACTGGGTTATCCTTGGCTGCGCAGTCACCATGGGACTCGGCACCATGGCAGGTGGCTGGCGTATTATCCGCACCATGGGCAGCAAGATGATTAAACTCAAGCCCGCCCACGGCTTTGCCGCTGAAACAGCAGCCGCAGCCGTCATCCTCACTGCCTCTCATTTTGGCATTCCGGTTAGTACAACCCATATTATCTCCACCTCAATTATGGGTGTCGGGAGTACTAAGGGAGTTCATGCCTTGAAATGGGGCATTGTCGGTAATATTGTTATGGCCTGGATCTTAACAATTCCCGTTTGCATGGTCTTGGCAGCATTTCTCTTTTGGATTTTGCCAGTCTAGTTTTTTTTGGCGTTCACCACATCTACACGAACAAAGAACGGCAAAAAAAATGGAAAGAGAGACTGTGAACAAATATGTAAATGGCAAAAAACACCCTCTCACAATTTACTGTATTTACGGTGAAAATTCCATTTAGAGCTGCAAAAAAGGGAAGCGTTATAAAAAGAAAATGCAAGCTATTTGCAACCAGGGCATTTTTACGATTGCAAACCCTGTCAGATAATATATAAACTCGCAAAAATATGCGCCGCTTGGCAAATGGCTGAGCCTGGCACATGAACAAAGAAAGGGCTAGCGCCCGGAGCATGCAAAATGCCCCATGCAGATGGTGGCAAGGAGGTTACAACCAGACAGAGTGGAAGTGCATCGAGAAACAAAGCTCAAGGGGTGTGATTGCATAAAAGCAATTTCCGCGGCCGAAAAACTGGCTGAGTCAACGATGAATAACCATGATCTCGAAGGGATAGGAACTTGCTTGGGGCAAGTGTAAAACAAAAAGCTGCACTGTTTCCTCATTTTTTTGAAAATCGTTGTTTTTCTACCTGGGAACCGCTGTAGGTTAACCAGGATGATCATTGATTTGCTGCGTGAGGCGTTTTGTTTCGTCAATCGCTGCAAATTTTGTTTCTTAATCATCGTCACTCATGGAGAATAAACGCCATGTTGTACCCTGATAAATTCGGGAAAGATCCCCTCTTTCCGAAAAATACTGATTTTGCCGTAGTCTATAAGGATGAACTGGTGGGACAAGGGGTCATTGCCTACAGGTCCTTTAAAAAAGGTGAAATCATTGCCAGAATGGCCGGTGAAGTTGTTCGTGACATCCGGCAGCATACCTTGCAATTAACGCCGGAAACGCATCTGTATGATCCGTATTTCAGCGGATTTTTCCTGCACTCCTGTGCTCCCAATATCTCTTTGGATATGACGCTATTAACAGTGACCGCTGTGCGGGATATCCCTGCGAACAGCTTTCTGTATATGGATTACGCAGAGACGGAGGAAATTTTATTCAAGCAGTTTCCCTGTTCCTGTGGAGCCCCCGACTGCCGAGGTTGGATCACCGGCAACAAGGAAGTTCATCCAGCTGCGCTGGTAAACTCCGAACAATCCGAGCTGAATCAGGATAGTCTAGTTTGAACACACACGAATACTTCAGGTGGTGGCAGAGGGAAGACCTCTGCTATCGCCAGTCTCAGCTTTTTTTTGCTGGCCGGTCAGTACAGCACTTGACCACGCAGTTTGGTACCCCCTCTTTTATCTACTCAGCAGCCCGTGTTCAAAGCAATTTGCAAAGATTGCATAAGGCCCTTGTTGATGCAGGCATGCGTGTAGGTTTCAGTGTGCACTATGCCATGAAGGCACACCGCTTTGCTCCGCTTCTGACCTTTCTTAAACAAACTGGTCTCTGCACCATAGATGCCTGTTCGCCGCAAGAAGTTGAACAGGCACTCAGCTGCGGTTTTAAGCCAGAAGATATCTCCTTCACAGCCTCCAGTCTGTCTGCGCGGGACATGGGCCAGCTGGCTCGCTACGATGGGCTTTTTTTAAATTGTGACTCCATCCATGCCATTCAAGAATGGGGAAAGCGTAAACCAGGAACGGCCATTGGTATACGGGTGAACCCGGCCATGGGTATTGGCCGGGCGGATAATGAAAAACTCCACTATGCTGGTGCCGTCACCACAAAATTTGGCATCTACTGGCAGCAGTTTGCTCAGGCTCTAGAAGTGGCCAAAGAGCATGGGCTTCGGGTTACAAACATCCATTTTCACACAGGGTGCGGCTATCTCACGGCTCAGCTCGGGCAATTAGAAGAGATTATCAGCCACTGTTTTCAATTTGTGGATGCAGCAGGAACTATCGAAAGCGTCAACATCGGCGGCGGGCTGGGCGTGCCCCATCTGCCGGGAGATGCGCCGCTTGATCTGGAAAAATGGGCTGCCCTTCTTGCCCGTTTGTTTGCGGGGCACGGCCTGCGCCTGGAGGTTGAACCCGGCGACTACCTGGTTAAGGATGCCGGGCTGCTCCTGGTGGAAAAAACCTTTGTCGAACAAAAAAAGACAACCACCTTTGTAGGTGTGGATGCCGGCTTTAACCTTGCGCCAGAGCCAGCCCACTACGGCTTGCCGTTCCAGCCAGTGCCTCTGCACTTTCATGAGGAGCCATGTTCGCCTGTTACAGTGGTTGGCAACATCAACGAGGCCCTGGACATCTGGTATGAAAACGCCCCCCTGCCAGACTTGAGCAGGCACCATAACCTGGCCTTTATTAATGCCGGTGCCTACTCGTCATCCATGGCGTCCAATCACTGCATGCGCGGTTCTTTCAAAGAATTTCTATTGCTGTAAATCCCTATTTTTTACCATTTAACGCGAAGGCCGAAGTCCATGCGAAAGGAGTTGTAATCGTCCAGGTCGCTGGTAAGTCCCGCATCACCATAGAGCTGCACCTTCTCCGCCAGATTTGCCGTTATCCCGGCCTGGATGTTGCCCGTGGTATCATACTGGTGTGACTCAAAATCAATAACATAGTGCACATCCGGTGAATTCGTGAACTCCTGCTGCAGACCCACATAGAGCCAGGGCTTGATCTCCTGCGTCTTGCGGCGTAAAAAGGTGTACTCGCTGCGCACGCCAAGTCGCCCGGTAATATAGGTGTGGTCTTCAAAAGACACATCGTTCCAACCGTCGTTAAAACCATCCCAGTTTACATCAGCCAACTTTATCTGGGCCTGCGGCTCGACAATAAGATTATCCTGCACCTGGAAGCTCTGTCCGACCTCCACCGAAAATCCCAGCATGCCGCCACCGGTTGAGTAGTGATCAACCGCCTCAATGTCCGCATCCATGTCCATATACTCGGCCACCACATCTATATAATAGCCTTTGTAGGAAAACCAGGTGCCGTACAATCCCAGCGACTTCCCATCTATATCCGTGTCTGCCGCATACAAAGATCCATAGGTGGAACCGCGGCCATCGTTACCAAAGTTGCCGCTGGAAAATCCGCCAAAGCCGCCCAGGTAAAAGGCACCCGCGTCCGTGGCAAATTTGCGGTCAAAGCCCAGGTCAGTTGCCCCGTAATCACCATCATCTCAAAATTTTCTTCCGGCTTGAAACTGAAATTAGCGTAGGTGACCCTAACCCAGCCGTTTAATTTTTCCGAATCAAAGCCTATGGCAGAGCCATTGCTCTGCAGCCCGAGCAGATCAGCTGAACCACTGCCGGCCCTTTTGTGCCGTAGCTCACCCAGCCTCATGTGCATGGTGTCGAGCTCGTTATTGACCATCTCGTAAGAGAAGGTCGGCAGGCTGATGTAGGCCGGGATCTCGGAGACAACCGCGTGTTTACCGTCAGACCCCGTGACGGCTGTGCTGCCCGTTGTTGCAGGTGTTGTAGGCGTAGTTGGTGTGGTTGGGGTGGTTGGGGTAGTCGGGGTCTCAGGGTCAACGGGAGCATCAAAGGCATAGCCCAGTACCCAGTTGTTGCCTTCTGTTTTCAGTTTCCAGATAAAAGGCGTGCTGGTAAATCTGGCCAGGTGGCTGTCACCGTTATAACGCTGGGCGCTGGCAACCACAAAATCTTCGTCCCCCTTGTTGCTGTCCTGAGACTCTTCTATCAACAGCACCTCGCCAACCGTGCCGGTATAGTTCGTGGTCAGATCGTTAATCTGGATGGTGCCCGTGCCCGAAACATTACCATTTACTGTTATGTAGTCAGCGGAAAGGCTGTTAAAATCAAGATCCACATTCATCACACCCCCACTACTCACATAGTCGCCAGATACGCTGATGTGATCGCCAATGCCGCCGTCCACCATGTTGATGGTGCCGCTGTTCTCCACGTTATAGCCGATGGTGTAGACACCGCTGCCGCCACCCGTGGCCTCAAAGGTGGAGCTGGAATCTATTGCCAGGTTAGCCGTCAGATCGAGGGCACCTGCCCCATCTAGGGTAGAACTATTGGTGAGAAATACCCCGGTGCCGGCCGTGCCATCACCTACCTCAAGCGAGCCACCTGTTATGGCCAAGTTGGAGGAGTTTAAGTCCATTACCTCCCAGTTGATAAGATTGCCTCCGGAAACTGAGCCGGAATAATTTTTAAAAGTCAGGGTGTCGATGTAACCGTCGCCAGTTGTGCTGTCGTCGCCGCCATCGAGTATATTGCTTCCTATGTTAGCCCCGCCGTAGACAGTCAGCGTATCGCTGCCGTTACCAAGTTCTACACTGCCGCCTATGGTCGAGCCGCTGTACAGGGTCACCGCTGCTTTACCTTCCGTATCCACAATGGCCTTGCCAGAGGTCGCAGAGACATTCGCGCCGCTATTTAAGTTAATGGTCACCGCCTGATCAGACAAGCTTTCTGAGTAGATTCCTGCGCCACTGCCTCCTGTCACCGTGCCGTTGAAATTTGCTGTTACGCTGCCTGGGGTTCCTAGAGACTGGCCACTTTGATTGTGCATGTATATACCGTTACTGCCGCCAGTGATCACACCGCCGCTTTGATTCACATTGATGTCGGCAGCCGCAGGGGCAAACCAGTTGTTCATGTAATCCAAATATATGCCATCAGCACTCGTTCCGGTGACCGTTCCGGCCGTAGAAACATTGATATCCCCTGTGCCCATTTGGTACACGTAAATACCGCTCATGCCGCCAGAGACAGCGCCACCGGTTTGGTTAATTTCTATGGCATCACCCCAGGTGGTGTTTATAACGCTAATGCCGTGTTGGGTTTGGCCTGTAATGGTCCCGGCAGCCGTAATGATTTGGCTGCCGTAACCATGAAGGGTAGTGGCAATCCCATGGACATTACCACTTATAGAACCTCCTGTTTGGTTGATCACCAAATCACCGAGAGTGGTATTCATGTGACTTGCGTAAATTCCGACATTTTGCCCGCTGATGGTTCCTGCCACCGTAACCTGCGAGCCGCCACTTCCTCCATTTTCGAAATGTAGGGCATTCCCGCCGGTAGCCGATATCAAGCCGGTTGCCGTTTGGTTGATGATAATATCCCCAGTCGAATTTGATCCATTCCGGGCGGAGATGCCCGTTGTCCCGATTACCGTCCCTTTTGTGGTAATGGCAAGATCACCTTCTCCATAGTTATTGGACTCAATGGCGGTCCCAAAGGTGGCACTAATAGTACCACCTTCCTGGGTTATGGTTATGTCTTTGCCATTAGTCGGCCACCCCATATCACTTACATAAATTTCATTAGCGTTGCCCGTCACATTACCCGCCGTGGAAATGGCAACAGAACCGGAGTCGGCGCCATTACCCGGGTTTTCAACACTGATACCATTTTGAGAGCCGCTGATGGTACCGGCAGTTTGGGTTATGTTCACATCGCCAGCGCTGGCATTATTTACGTAAACCCCCTGGCTGTTTGTAGCTCTTATAGTACCGGCTGTCTGCGCAATGTTTACATCCCCTCCATTGGCATAATTATTGACGAGAAGACCCCGCTGCATGACGCCTTCCACATCACCAGCCGTGGTAATATTGACTGCGCCTGTGCCGTAGTTTTCCGCATAGATTCCTTGCGCCGTGCCTGTAATTGTGCCGCCGGTCTGGTTGATCGTCATATCTCCAGTGGTGCCGGTGGCATTCTGGGCATAGATGCCGTCGGCCCCACCACCTGTTACCGTGCCATTTGTGGTGATGGAAAGAACACCTGTCCCGTAATTAGTGGCCTGAATTCCATATCCGCTTTGGCTTGTAATAGTTCCACCATTCTGGGTAATGGTTATGTCTTGGCCGTTCGTCATAATACCCTGATCAGTGACATAAATACCTGCCATGCCATCCCCGGCCACCGTGCCAGCCGTTGTGATATTGACAGAACCGGAGTCTACGCTGCCTCCTTCGTTTACAGCATAAATACCATACTCACCCCCACTGATAAGCCCAGCACTTGCCTGGGCAATTGCAACATTGCCGCTGCCCTGATTTGTCACTTGAAAACCATAGGTGCCACCGCTGCTTGTTCCGGCATTTTGAGTAATGTTAATACCGCCATCTGCAACATTTAAGGCATAAATCGCATATCCAAGTGAACTGCTCAGTGTTCCTCCATCCTGGGTGATTGTAATTGCACCAGTTCCCGAGGCGCCAAGAATAGTAGCGCTAATAGCACCTACCGGCCCGCTGATACTCCCTCCTGTCTGGCGCACAGACAGATCCCCTCCAGCAAAATTCTGAGCATATAGGCCAGTGCCCAGATCAGTCGAAAAATCTCCTGCTGTTGTAATGGCGGTTGCGCCGATGGCCTCAAAGTTATAGACAGTAACAGCATTTCCTCCGGTCAGGCTACCGGTGAAGGTATTGGTAATATCTGTTTGCAGAGGAGAAAAAAAACCCATAACCGTTTGCAGTGCAGTTGTTGGCCCGGAGCAGGTATAGACACCACCACCTCCAGTACAATCTGCCCAGGTATTGCCGGCAGCAAGGCTGAACAAGAGACCACTGGCCAGGGTCAGGGTGGTTTTTTTGGCAGCTTCCCGGCGGTGCTTACGTGCAATTTGTCTAAGCTTCATGGTGTCCAACCTCTCCCGTTTGCATGTTTATTTTCAGATGAGCAAAGGCCTGCATTTGATCGTTCTATAAAAAATGGGTGATGCTTTTTTCTTTTTTGCTCTACAGCTTCTCAATAGCCCTTACCTGCCCAAGCTTGACGAACAGCCAATAGCATTTTTTTAATATTATCAGTGTATTAGAAGGAGCGTTCTGTGATTGACCAACAATAACAACTCTACCTCTCGCAGACATGCAACATAACTTCTCAAAATTATACAGAAAAACAAATTATATTGAATATAATTTTTCTTGATAAAATAAAAAGCAACCGAGCAGCACATTGACCAGAGTGGTTAAAAAAATACCCTGCCCGCTTGATAATTTTCCCCTTTCCCCGGTTATTTCTTTGCGGTATAGACAACTGGTGTTACTGGTGCGCAGGCAGGTGCAATAAGCGTAAAAAAGGGCCATTTAAACAAAATTGAGGGTGAGCCGAAATGAATAAGACAAGTGCACTTATTTTGGGGATCTGCTTACTGGCTGGATCAGCCGTCCTTGGTTTTTTGCTGGGCAATGCCCCAGTAAAATTCAGGCAATTTGAACGAACCGTTACTGTAAAGGGCCTGTCCGAGCGGGATTATAACGCAGACATTGTCATCTGGCCCATTCAGTTCACCACAACCAGTAACAATCTGGATGAACTTTACAATGCCGTTGAGACAAACAGTAAAAAAATTAAAGAATTTTTGCTGCAAAACGGTATTGAAGAAAAAGAAATATCAAGCTCTACCCCTTTTATTGTAGACAGATCTGCCCAGCAATATGGTGATGAGACAAAAAGCGAGTTCCGTTATATTGGCAACCAAACGGTAACAGTGTATTCAAGCAATATTGCTGCCGCGCGTCAAACGATGGGAAAACTCTCCGAATTGGGAAAACAGGGTATTGTTTTAACAGGCGATGCCTATCAATCAGAAACAGAGTATATCTTCACCAAACTAAATGATATAAAACCGGCCATGATTGAGGAGGCCACAAGGAATGCCCGCGAAGTGGCCGAGAAATTTGCCTCTGACTCAAAGAGTAGTCTCGGGAAAATCAAAGATGCTTCGCAAGGCCAGTTTACCATAGAAAACCGGGATAAAAATAACCCGCACATTAAAAAAGTCCGTGTTGTTTCCACCGTCACCTACTACCTGTCTGACTAAGAACAGGTATATTTTCGTAACAATAAAGCAGAAGAGATGCACATGACTCCCAGCATGGAAAGAGACGAAGAAAGCGTTCCATTTGAAACAAAAGTAGATGTTGTCCTTTTGGGCGTCAAAATAATCTTCGCCGTAACACTGCTTGTTTTCGGGATTCAAGTAGTGAACTGGGTGATAGATATTGTACAGCTTGTGCTCACCAAGCCCGAGGGAGTTGCCTTGGTGAACAAGTTTGCCACCTTACAGGACGGGAAACAGATACTTGAAATATCAATTAATCACGATCCAGTCCTCATAAAAAGTGAAAATGTTTTTAGATGGCTTCTGCTCACTATTATATTCATGGTGCTCTTCAATGTTATTGGCAGGGCAATTTCCGGCATCTTCACAAGCTTTACCTCAATTGTTACCAACCTGCGTTTAAAGAAACCTGGGGACGGCTACTGACGCTTTTTTTAGCTGTCTTCAGGCCCGGTCGATAAGCCCTTGTCATTATCATGAGCCAAAAGAAAAAACCTGTTCTTTTTAACTGGTTACTCCTTTTTGCCTTATCGCTCTTGCTGTACGAGGGGCTGCACCAACTCAGGTTGCCAGCGGCCCTCTTACTTGGCCCGATGCTGGCTGCTATTATCCTTTCCATTCGTGAAAAAACAGTTCGGATGCACAATGCCTACTTCCAGCTGGGCCAGGCATTTGTGGGTATTTCCATTGCCGGACAACTGCCGGCAACAGTGTTTGAACAGGTATCATCGAACTGGACCATCTTTTTTTGCGGGGCTATGTTCACCATTGTTGCCGCCACCACCCTCGGATGGGCCCTATCGAAATCCGGGCTTTTTCCTGGCAACACAGCTATCTGGGGCACATCTCCCGGGGCAGCAGCAGCTATGACTGTTTTGTCTGAATCATTTGGAGAAGACATACGTCTGGTGGCCCTGATGCAGTATTTGCGAGTACTGGGTTGCACCTTGTCTGCCACGTTTGCCGGAAAATACCTGGGGGGACCAGCGGCGCACCTGTCAAACCGCCACCTTGACCTGTTCCATATCAGCTCTCCCCGTGACTTTGCCTGGACCCTGGCTATCATCTTTGGCAGCTATATTCTGGTGTGCGTCTGGAAAAAACCCGGCCTGGCCTTTATTTTGCCCATGATTATAGGCATGGCCGCCAAAATGCTTGGTTGCACCCAAATCGTTCTGCCCGGCCTGCTGATAGCAACAGCCTACGGCCTTATCGGCTGGAATATCGGACTTCGTTTTAACCGACCCATCCTCAGGTATGCCGCCAAACTGCTCCCCTACATTTTGCTGTCCATCTTTTTATTGATTACCGTCAACGCAGCATTTGCGCTGGTCCTGGTCAAATGGGCCGGAGTCAGTTTTTTAACGGCCTTCCTGGCTACAAGCCCGGGTGGAGCCGACTCGGTTTCCATAATCGCAGCCTCTATCCCGGCGGACGTCAGCTTTGTGGTGGCCATGCAGGTCATCCGTTTTTTTCTGGTCATTCTCATAAGCCCTATGCTTGCCAGATGGCTTTCTACACCAAAAACAGACACCAACTAATCGCAACGCGCCCAACATGAAAGTTCTCATTCTCCATGCCAGTCCCAGAATGGACGGGGTACCACAGCCTAGCTTGTGGCAAGGCCATGAGATGTATTATACAAACCCTTTTTAGATTGATACTGTGAAAAAGCACAAAATTTGCCCCATGCCGTCGGACAAAAGAGAGGAGTGTTAACTGTGGGAGAGACACAGAAACCACGTAACACCGCTGAGTCTCACCAGCCTAATTCTAAAATTGGCGGACTGGTTGGAGGTGTCAGCACTAAACCACCTTGTCTGGATACCATCCTTAAGCGTGGCTCTATCTTGGTGGGCACCACCGGAGACTATAAACCCTTCAGCTACTTCAATGAGAAAAGGAAAGAGTTTGAGGGACTGGATATCGATGCGGCAACAAAATTGGGTGAAGACCTGGGCGTTGCCGTACGCTTTGTGAAGACAACCTGGAAGACGTTGACTCAGGGTATTTTAGATGGCCAGTACGAGATTGCCATGGGTGGCATTACCCGTAACCTGAAACGTCAAAAAGAGGTCTATCTGACCGACCCCTACATAGATGTTGGCAAATGCCCTTTGATCCGCAAAACCGACATGGACCAATTCAAAATCTTTGCTGACATAGATCAGCCAGGAGTTAAAATTGGCGTTAACCCGGGCGGAACTAATGAAGAATTTGTGCGTGCCAACATAAAAAAGGCAGGCATTAAGGTTATTGAAAATAACCTCGATATTCCAGGCAATATTACCAACGGCAAGATTGATGTGATGATAACAGACAATATTGAGGCCATGCTGGTTGCCGGTCATAACCCTTTGCTCTATGCCATTTCTCCGCAGAAGCCCCTGACCAAAGATGATTTTGCCTACATGGTGCCGCGCGGTGATTTGGCCTTTTTAGCCTGGATGAACCTATGGGTACGCCAAATGCACCGAACAGGTGGCTACGCTGCCCTTTATGTCAAATGGATAAGCAAAACATTGAGCGGACCTGAACCAAGGAAAAAAACTCTGGAGAAAAAAAATGCACACGGATGAATACGAAATATCGCTCAACCGTGAAGTACAGCATTGCGTTCACGTCATAAAAAAGATCCGGGCCAGTCTCCTAAAAAGAGAACAACAATATGGCATGGGCTACGGGCCTGCTGCCCTGGCAGCCGCCAAAGGGCAGATACAGATAAACGCCAAGAGCTTGGCACAGTGGGAAGATGACGTGCTGGCGCTGCCCCAGTGGGAACAACGACTTAAGGAATACCGCGCTGCTTTGGCGGTCATGCGGATTTCTGCTGGCTCGGATGAAAAGGCCCTTCCAGGAAAAAACAGCTCTTCCTGAAAGGACCTTTGTGAAATTAATATACGAGAAAATTGATTATCTATATTCCCCGGACCCTTTTTTATAATGTCTGGAGCGCACCCCTAGTTCCTCGGCACGATAAATAAAGTAAATCAATGCCCTGCCGGAAAAAGCCATCTGCTTAAATAATAGAGAAAAAAGAGAGAACCAACTCCGATACCGATACTCCATCTGATCAAGCTCAATTCCACCGGTGCCAAAGGCTCCCACTCCATTTTTTTCATCTCATCCGACATAGTTGGTTTCTGATCCATAACTTCCTCCCTGTTCACGATATAATAGGCGGTTTAACTCCGTGGAAAAAGAGCCAGGAGATAAACAAACCAACCCAGATAATAAAACCAAACAGACACACACAGTAGACCGCCGCCAGTTTGCCTATACCCTCTTCCATCAGTTTCTTAAAGTTTGACACCAAACCAATGGTGAAGAAGCAAAGGAGGAAAAAAATGCCGCGGAAGATGTCCCCCTGAGCACTGGCTGACTGGGCAAAACCCAGTAATTTTTTTGGTTCCTTGATGCTGTTATTCACACTTTTTTCTTGTGCTTGAGCTGCGTCCAGATCGGCCTGGAGCGCTGTCTTGGCAGCGACATCGGTTGTTGCCGCCATCTTTTTCTGCACGCTTGTAATAGTTGCCTTCAATTCTGCCAGCTCCTTTTCTGCCGGTCCCATGGCCTTGGCCGACGGCCAGCAGATAACCACCATGATAATGAAGGTCAGGACATAACCGATGACGAATTTGGGGAATCGATGCCAGATTTCAGCTGCATCCACTTTTTGCCCCGGCCGAACATCGATTTTGGCGCACCAGATGTAGGCGAGCAGAAAGGCCCACACTCCAATGAAGATGTCGATAAACATCTTGACTGTGGTTGCGGTCATGGTAATCCAGCCCTCGGCGTAGTTAATGCCTTCCATGTCGAGTGCCTGTGCCCGAATCAGCGCATCGGTGATCGCCCCGGAGGCAATGGCACCGCCATCGGACTTGACCGCCAGACCCATCCAAGCGCCAGCCACCAGCGGCTCACCCCAGAGATAGAATTTGGCCAGAAATGGAAGAATAACCATTTCAACCGCAACAAAAATAACGACCAGGGAAGAGACCATAATTGGCACGATCGGTCGGGCTCGAATGGCGCCACCGGTGGCAATCGCCGCCGAGACGCCGCAGATGGAGATGCCCGAGGCCAGCGGCGCGGCCCATTCCCGGCTGAATTTAAAATATTTGCGGGCAACGTAATAGACAACCGCCCAATAAATGAGGTAGGCCTCGACAATGGCGCAGAATCCCCGAAACATGATGTTGGAAGCGAGTCCAAAGGATTGTGCCGCCTTGATCCCCAGCCCAGCACCCATGATGACGATACCGGTTTTGATATAAAGTTCAGGCCGGGCCGCCTCTTTCATCAGATTGGTCAGACCCGGAAAAAAATTGCCAATGATCAGGCCTGCTACCAGGGCGATGATAAAGCCGAACTCGCCTGTCATGCTCATGGCCCAAGGAATGCCGAACTTGGCGGTCTGCTCCTTGGTGGCTGCAATATAGGCGAAATGACCGAGAAACCAGCATAGATAGGCAATGGCAAAGGCCAAGCTGAATCCGATAATGAATTTCCGTAGATTAGCCCCCAAGGCAATGGCCCCTAGAGACATGACCACCAGGGCAAAAACGTAGGTACACAGGAGCGACACCAATGACGACATGCCCTTCTTTTCATACTGCTGACCAACTGCCAGGGCAGAGACATCACCATCAACAGTGACCGTGGCCTCCTTGCCATCCTTTTTCTTGACGGTCACCTTCTGCCCGTCGATCTTGGTAATTTGTCCGGCAACGGTCTGATATTTGGGGGATATAGCCGTGATTGCCTTTTCAGGGTTCATCCAGACGCCGGCCTTTGCCGCCCAGCCCATCCAATCATTGCCCTGAAACGATCCCAGCCCCAAACCGAAGATAAGCAGCCCCAAAATCAGGGCCAGCCAATCTTCGCTGATCCAACCGCCGCCTCCACCATTTTTTTTACGTGCTTCCATCCCTTCCATACGTCCTCCTTTGTAAAAAATGGATCGAATTCATCTACGACGTTACGCGACACATCATCCGACAACAACAAAATATCTGAGCAGTGTATGCCAGAATTCACCGATTTACAAAGAATGCCCAGCTGATCGGAGGCCAACGATAAAGCACTCGTAATCGCTGCGTCCTGGAATATAAACCTCACTGCTCATTTGCTTCTGCCACCGACAGACCAGCGAAACACAGCCTTTCAAAGCAACACTAAATCCTGTACAAATCATTAGCAATTTTCAGGGGAAAATTCTGCTAAATTATTTCTTATCATGTCAGATTTTAATAAGAGCAAAAAGGTTCTTAAAAAAGGTTGGCAGTGGTGTTCCCTCATCGGATAAAGACCGCTTCGCAGTCTGCCTTGTACGATGACTCTAGAGAGCTCAGGGTAAAAATGCCATTTAACCCTCTGAAGACAGTATACGGCTTGGGGTGGCATGCAGCGTGCCGCATGAAGATGCTCATCAATGAAGCCTGGCACGGCGTCGCCCAATAGTCTAATGGAAAATATCATTGGGTTCTGCAATTGCAGATTTTGGGTATTAGAGCTCCCCATAGTTTTATTTAATTGGACACAGTTGATGCCGGAAAAATCTCACTCACTGTTCAAAGCACCCTTCGGATTGTTGCACGGTTTGACGGAGTATGGTTAAGAAAGACGAGTTCGACTGCCGTGGTATGCCGGTTTCCATGGGTTGGGGGAGACGCATGCGGCGGGCTTTTGCGAACCATTTTCGCAGGGAAAGGAGAACAGACTGTGAATGTACCCAAGTTCTTCAAGGATTTCCGCCGTCCTGATCACAAACCGGCCTTCGGCGCCCTCCAGATTTTCCGCTATATCGGGCCGGGGCTATTGGTCACGGTCGGTTTCATCGATCCGGGCAACTGGGCCTCCAACATCGCCGCCGGGGCCAGTTACGGCTACACGTTGTTGTGGATGGTCACCCTCTCCACCCTGATGCTGATCGTGCTCCAGCATAATGTCGCCCATCTGGGGATCGTCACCGGGCTGTGTCTGTCCGAGGCCGCCAATCAGCACACGCCCGCCTGGGTCAGCCGGCCGGTGCTCGGATCGGCGGTGCTCGCCTCGATTTCCACCTCCCTTGCCGAAATCCTCGGCGGGGCCATCGCCCTCCAGATGCTGTTCGACATCCCGCTGCCGGCCGGAGCTCTCCTGGTGGTCCTCTTTGTTTCGCTGATGCTGTTCACCAACTCCTACCGGATGGTGGAGAAGATCATCATCGGCTTTGTATCGATCATCGGGCTCTCCTTTCTCTACGAACTGACCCTGGTGGACATCGATTGGGTCCAGGCCGGAATCGCCTGGGTGCGGCCCAGCCTGCCCGAGGGGAGCATCGTCATCGTGATGAGCGTGCTCGGGGCCGTGGTCATGCCCCACAACCTCTTCCTCCACAGCGAGATCATCCAGAGCCGGCAATGGAATCTGGAAGACGGCGCAGTGATCAAAAAGCAGCTCGATTACGAATTTTTCGACACCCTGTTCAGCATGCTCGTCGGCTGGGCCATCAACAGCGCCATGATTCTGCTGGCGGCGGCCACCTTTTTCAGGCACGGGACCATGGTGGAAGAACTGCCCCAGGCGCAGAGCCTTTTGGTGCCCCTTCTGGGGAATCACGCGGCGGTGGTGTTCGCGGTGGCGCTCTTGTTCGCGGGGCTGGCCTCCACGGTCACCTCCGCCATTGCCGGCGGCTCCATCTTTGCCGGGATCTTCGACGAACCCTACGACGTGCAGGACAACCATTCCCGGATGGGCATCTTTATCTCACTTGTGGGCGCATATCTGCTCCTGCTTCTGGTCAACAATGCGTTCAAGGCGCTGATCGTCTCCCAGATGATGCTCAGCATCCAACTCCCTCTGACCATCTGCCTCCAGGTGTATCTGACCTCGTCGCCCAAGGTCATGGGGAAGTATGCCAACCCCTTGGGCACCAAGGTGCTGCTTTGGGCGATAGCGGCCATCGTTTCCGGGCTCAATGTGTTGTTGTTGTGGAGTTTTTTGTAAAAAAGACGCTTAAAATATTCAGATAAATTCTCCATTTCTCATCAAAAACCCATGAACAAATACGCGTGGAACGCTCAAGACTACGAAAAAAACTCCCAAGCACTGCTAAAGTGGGCCAGGATCGTAAGGCAGGGCTTGCAGGTTGGATTCGCACTACCTGGCTGCCCAACACCTTGCGCCTGCCACAGGAGCTGCGAGAACAATTTATTGATACCTTGGCCAATCGCTATCTGAGGGAAATGTCGCTTACACGTGAGGGGAAAGCCTCTGTCGCCATGATGCGGCTTGAAGTGGAAGCAATAAAAAAATAAAGGAAAAAACCATGCATACGATCCATCCCCTACGCCGGAAAGACAGGGCCACCAGCGAAGAGGAGGCCATGCGCATCCTCACTGACGCTGAATATGGCGTGTTAGCAACAGTAGATGCCCAGGGGCAGCCCTACGGTGTACCACTCAATTTCTGCGTAATGACTGGTGCCATCTACTTTCACTGTGCAAAAACGGGTCATAAAATTGACAACATAAGTGCCAATCCCAAGGCATCTTTTTCTGTGGTGGGCAAGACCCGTGTGCTCCCCGCAGATTTTGGTACCCTTTATGAAAGTGCCATTGCCTTTGGCGAGCTCTTTGAGGTGCATGATAAGGAAAAACAGCAAGGCCTTGAAGGTTTACTCCTCAAATATTCCCATAATTTTCTGCAGGAGGGAAGACAGTATATTGATGCCATGGCGGCAAAAACAAGGGTCTTTAAACTTTCATTGCAAACACTCAGCGGAAAATCAAGAAAGTAAATTACATTTCAGGCATCTCCTCTTTCTTGCAAAAAAAATTTGGAATAAGTTTGCAACATTAACCCAGCCAAGCGTGTATGCTGCCGCGCGGCAAAGATCTTTGCCATGGGGCCTGACTTGAGAACAGGCAAGAGGTTGCCAGTCTGGCAAGCCTTATTCCAAAAGAAACAGACAAGAGAAAAAATAGGGTGGCGAATGTGTCACCAAACAAGGAGAACGGCATGAAGAAGTATGTGGCAGAATTTTTTGGTACCTTTTGGCTGGTTTTTGGCGGCTGCGGTGCTGTTGTGCTGTCTGCAACCTTTCCGCAAGTTGGTATTGGTATCCTCGGTGTTGGCCTGACCTTTGGTTTAACTGTCCTGACCATGGCCTTTGCCATTGGCCATATTTCAGGTTGTCATTTAAACCCAGCGGTCTCTGTCGGCCTCTGGGCAGGCGGGCGTTTTCCAGCCAAGGATTTGGTCCCGTATATCTTCGCCCAGCTCTTGGGTGCTGTTGTGGCCAGCACCGTGCTATACCTCATTGCCAGTGGCAAGCCTGGCTTTGATTTGAGCGCTAACTTTGCGGCCAACGGCTATGGCGAACATTCCCCCGGTGACTACAGTATGCTTGCGGCACTCATCTCTGAAACCGTGATGACCATGATGTTTCTCATAGTCATCCTCGGGGCAACAGACGCAAGGGCACCGCAAAAACTGGCACCCATTGCCATTGGCCTCTGCCTCACCATAATTCACCTGGTTTCGATCCCTGTGACCAATACTTCTGTGAATCCTGCCAGAAGCACAGGTGTGGCCCTTTTTGTCGGTAACTGGGCCCTTGCCCAACTCTGGCTTTTCTGGTTGGCGCCCATTGCCGGCGCTCTGCTTGGGGCAGGCATCTATCGTTATCTTGGCAGCGAAAAGTAAAGCGAACTATACGGCATAGCAACTCAGCAGGAGCAGGCTCATTGCCCCTGCTGAGCACTGTATTGACAAGTGCCTTCTGTTTGGGATAAAGAGGGCACTTAGGTCATTTGAATCCTCGTTCCACTTTTATTTTATCCCATGAAATTACCTATAGCTTCCCGCCGGGGCCGTGACATTAACGAACAGCACAGAGCCTCCACCCCCTTAGAGTTACTCTTTGATCTTACCTTTGTTGTAGCCATTGCCTCTGCTGCCTCGCAGCTCCATCACGGCATAATTGCACACCATGCAGCACAGGCAGTTCCAGGTTATCTCCTTGCCTTTACCTCCATCTGGTGGGCCTGGATGAACTACACCTGGTTTGCTTCGGCCTATGACAATGACGACACCCTGTTTCGCGTCCTGACCATGGTGCAGATGGGAGGCGTCCTCTTATTTGCAACAGGCATCCCTGGGATCTTTACCGGCCAGTTTTTTGCCGCAGTTATAGGCTATATTGTCATGCGCATTGCACTGGTTGTCCAGTGGATACGGGCAGCACTGGGTGACCCGCCAAGACGGCAAACCTGCTTGCGCTACGCCTCGGGCATTGTCTCTGTGCAGTTGGGATGGGTTGTCTTCATTTTGGCGGTTCAAAATGGCATTCTATCCGGGTTTACTCTCGTAGCCGCAATATTACTGTTATGGCTTTGTGAACTGCTGGTCCCTATCTGGGCCGAACATGCGGGTACAACCCCCTGGCATGCGCACCACATTGCCGAACGTTATGGCCTGATGGTAATTATTGTGCTGGGCGAATGCGTACTCGGGGCAGCCAACACCATTGCCAATGTCTTGCAGGCGCAAGGTTGGTCTTTTGATCTTGCCCTGGTCGGCTTTGCTGGTGTTTTATTAATTTTTGCCCTGTGGTGGATGTACTTTTTACTGCCCTCAGCCGAGGCCTTACACCATCATTGCGGTCGGGTCTGGGTCTGGGGTTACGGGCATTTTTTCCTCTTTGCGGCTATTGCGGCCGTGGGCGTAGGCCTGGAAGTAGTGGCCGACGCACTGAAAACTGTTCAGACTAGTACTGCATCCGCCGCAGACCATGCCATAGCTCCCCTTGCAGCCATCAGCACCGTAGCTATTGCCGAGGCTTTATTTGTTATGTCTCTTAACGGGTTGCATCTGGGCGTGGTTCGCTCCTCTAATAAACAGATCCGTCTATCCTTATTTTGCCTCCTTTGCATTGCCATTGGCCCAGCAGCCGTGTTTTTAGGGCTTCCACTCCCCTGGGGCCTCCTCCTGCTTTCATTTGGCCCTCTTTGTACTATCGCCTATTACGAAAGAGGACGCCGACACTGCACTGAGCATTTTGCCATACGGTAAAGGTAGAGTGCAAAACCGCCTTTGAATTTGCTCTTACAGGGAAATGGCAATCTGTTTGGCCTAAAGGGTATTCGCGGTGCAAGAGCTAAACGCAGAAAAAACCTGTTAAAAAATCTGCTTCTAATCCAATGCCTTGAAATTTAGAGCGAGATATCGCATAGTCACTCGTTGTTTGTCTCTATTTTCTTTGCAACAGCAAAAAGGCAAACAATTCATGCTCAGCAAGAGAAGCCATCCTCAGAATGAATAATCGAGCGTTTTCTCTGACAAAACGTTCAGTTGGTACGGCCAATTTTTAAGAGTCCACCCGATAGATCCATGTGACAGCTCCTTTATGACGGATAAATTAACAACTAGTAATAAGGGCCTGGATGGACAAAGAATGCGCGCACGAAAAAGAAAAATGGAGAAAAAAATGCAATTTAAGATTGAACACCTACGGGTCCCCCTCACTGGGATAGCGGCAATAATTGCTTTTCTCTCCTACTGTTTTACCTCCAGCTACTGGAAGGATACCCACCAGGAATTCGCCGAGATCCTCTTTGCCTTTGGACTATTTTTTGCGGCCATCGCATCACTTGGCAGAATGTGGTGTTCCCTCTACATTGCCGGCTACAAAGATGAAAAGTTAATCACCTACGGCCCCTATTCCCTCTGTCGGAACCCCCTGTACTTCTTTAGCATGCTCGGTGTTACCGGAATTGGCCTGACAACCAAAACGCTCAGCTTTCCCCTTATTTTTCTCACACTTTTTGCTGTGTATTATCCCCTGGTCATAAAAAAAGAAGAATTGAGACTAGAGGCCGCCTTTCAAGATACTTTTCGCGACTACAAAAAAATGGTGCCGGCTTTTTTTCCGAAATTCTCCAACTTTGCTGAACCCGAACAGTATTTGGTTAATCCAAAGATATACAGAAAACATATGATCAGCGCCCTGTGGTTCATCTGGATAGTGGGCGTTTTAGAGATGATAGAAGGGCTCAAGGCCATTGGCGTGCTTCGCCACCTTTGGACTATTTTTTAGAACTTTCCACCACTTTCGCATCTTTTACCTGTAGGCTTCAAGCAGTACTGTGGCAGAAATAATATACAGGAATTCGTATGAATACTGACAACCATCCAACAGTCATTGCGTATAGACAACAGCCAGGACACCAGCAAGCGAAGACAGCGGTATCAAGAGCATGGATTCACGAATTGGTGCTCAAAGCCGGAGCAGATGATGTTGGCATTGTGGAACTTGACCGGCCAGAACTTGCTGACCAGCGACAGGCTGTCTTGACCGCTTATCCGGTAGCGAAGACCTATATCAGTTATCTCTGCCGGATGAATACTCCCCAGTTACGCTCTGTCGACCGTTCCCTCGCCGATCACGAGTTCATTGAAGTGGATCATGAACTAAATGAAATAGGCCGCAAGGTAGTGCGAACGCTCAGGGAGCATGGCATCTCATCCATCCTTCCTGCGGCAAATTTCCCACAAGACATGAGCAAATGGGGCAATCGGGCCTTTGTCATTTCCCATAAACCGGTAGCAGCAGCAGCCGGTTTGGGGCGAATTGGTCATCACCGGCTTCTCATCCATCCCAAATACGGGAGCCATCTTTGTCTGGGAACTTTGGTCATCGACCAGCCACTGGAAAGTTACGACCAGCCCATCCCCTTCAATCCCTGTCTCAATTGCAACCTCTGTGTAGGGGTGTGTCCGACTGGGGCCATCAGTAAGGACGGATCCTTTGACCGTATGACCTGTTTTATTCACGCCTACCGGGATAGGCTCGGCGGATTCCTGCGCTGGGTCGATGCCCTGGTGGAAAGTAACTCCATGAATGAATACCGTTTGCGACGGACGGATGCGGAGACGATGGCCGTTTGGCAAGGCCTCAGCTATGGCGGCGGATATCGTTGCGGCTATTGCATGAGCGTCTGCCCGGCGGGCCTTGATCTGATCGGCCCCTTTCTCGATGACCGCGCTCTCTATATAAGAGAGGTGGTCTCGCCGCTGCAGCAGAAAGAGGAAGATGTCTACGTCATGGAGAAGGATAGGGGCGAAGGCTCCCTTTCCCGTAGGATCCCTAAGAAAATACGGAAATTATTTTAACCTGCACTCTCGTTGCGACGAGCACCAACGTATTAACCAGACGCGCTCAGTTAGTCTAAGGTGGCACAGACCGGACCCTGGCGATGAGGCCGCATTGGCATCTGAGAGTGGGTAACGAAAAAGCTGTCAGGACAATTGATTAGAACCGGTGCTCGGGTACTGACTGTTCCGATACTTTTGGATGCCTGCACCAGGGCTTGGGCCACCAGATGAACGGTCAAGTGGTACACTTCCAGATTTACCTGCTCTTTATAGAGAAGAGATCCGTCATGAAAAAGATTCTTATTCAGTTCGCCCACCCGGCAAAGTTCCGTTCAAAGATCAACACGGCTCTTCGCGCAGCCGTTGAAGGGCTTGACGATATCTACATCAACGATCTCTATTCGCTCTACCCGGATTTTCTCATTGATGTGCCAAGAGAACAACAGCTCTGCGAGGAATATGATGCCATTGTCTTTCAGCATCCATTCTACTGGTATTCCACACCGGCCATCATGAAGGAGTGGCTTGATCTGGTGCTTGTGCATGGCTGGGCTTTTGGGACAAAGGGGACAAAGCTTGCCGATAAACTTTTTCTTCAGGCACTGACTGCTGGCGGAGATGCCAGTGCATATGAAAAAGGTGCCTCAGCGGGGCTTGGGATACGTGAACTTACTTCACCGTATCAGGCAACGGCCAGACTCTGCAGGATGCACTGGTTACCCCCATTTGTGGTGCTCGGCATCCATCAAGGTTTATCCGATGCCCAGATCCATGCCCATGCCGAAGACTACCGCCGAACCATGGTTGCCTTACGTGATGAAACCCTGAATCTGGAGCAGGCAAAGCTCGGCCTATACCTCAACAGTGATCTTGATCAAATAATCAGGAAGTCTTAGATGGAACATTTCCTCCTGCAGCTCTTCATCTTTCTTGGTGCCGCAGCCGTTGCCGTGCCAATTGCCAAAAAATTGGGACTTGGCTCAGTGCTTGGCTATCTCATAGCGGGAATTGTTATCGGTCCCTATGGACTGGGCCTCATCAGCAAAGTGGAAGAGGTGATGCATTTCACCGAATTCGGTGTAGTCATGATGCTTTTCCTGGTCGGCTTGGAACTGAGACCTTCATTGCTCTGGCAGTTGCGCACCCCCATTCTGGGCATGGGTGGTATGCAGGTTGTCTTCACCACTCTCATCATTGGTGGTGGGGCCTTTTATTTCCTTCCCTGGCAGCAGGCCTTGGCAGTCGGGCTTATTTTTTCGCTTTCGTCAACGGCCATTGTCCTGCAATCTCTGCGCGAAAAGGGTCAGTTGAACACCTCCACTGGTCGCGCAATTTTCTCGGTGCTGCTCTTTCAGGATCTGGCAGTTATTCCCATGCTTGCCGTGTTGCCGCTTCTAGCCACCGTCCCCATCTTGGCTGGTGAAAGTCATGAATTGGGTCTTTTTGACATTGCTTCCTTGCCAGCTTATCAACGTATTTTCGTTACCTTACTTGCTGTTTGTTCAATTTTTCTGCTTGGTAAATTTGCGGCAAGGCCAATTTTTAGAACGATTGCAGCAACCCGGGTGCGGGAGATCTTTGTTGCCGCAGCCCTTGCCCTAGTTGTTGGTATTTCGCTTTTAATGAGCGCCGTGGGTCTTTCTCCTGCCCTGGGAGCCTTTCTTGCCGGTGTGGTCCTCGCTGGCAGTGAATATCGCCATGAATTGGAAAGTGACATCGAACCGTTTAAGGGGCTGCTTCTTGGCATTTTTTTCATCTCCATTGGTGCTAATCTGAATTTCACCCTGATTGTGGCAAAAATC
>RRZT011647570.1_pt1 | contig 30837 bp, 28 predicted proteins | sample 2165551 | NCBI WGS metagenome assembly RRZT01 (sample SAMN10456910, study PRJNA506462) | wastewater metagenome | biome: wastewater; feature: sludge; material: wastewater sludge; isolation source: wastewater sludge with Escherichia coli K12::gfp cells carrying plasmid... | place: USA: Moscow, Idaho...
GCCGAACAGCCCGCCGAGGGCCGCCGGGTTGTGGATGTCGCGCTTGTTCAGGCCGGCCAGTTCGGGCACCCACTGGCGGATGAAGGCGCCGTCCGGATCGAACTTCTCCGACTGGGTCAGCGGGTTGAAGATGCGGAAGTAGGGCGCGGCGTCGGTGCCGGTGGAGGCGCTCCACTGCCAGCCGCCGTTGTTGGCGGCCAGATCGCCGTCGATCAGGTTCTGCATGAACCAGCGCTCGCCGTGGCGCCAGTCGATCAAGAGGTTCTTGGTCAGGAACATGGCGACGATCATGCGCAGGCGGTTGTGCATCCAGCCGGTGGCCGAGAGCTGGCGCATCGCCGCATCGACGATGGGAATGCCGGTGTGGCCCTGCTGCCAGGCGGCGAGGTCGGCCGGCGCCTCGCGCCAGGCCAGCGCCTCGGTCTCGGCGCGGAAGGCGCGGCCCATCGACACCCGCGGGTAGCCGACCAGGATGTGCTTGTAGAACTCGCGCCAGAGCAGCTCGTTGATCCAGCTGACCACCCCGGGATTGCCGCTGGCGAACTCGCCGGCGTTGATCGCCAGCGCCGCGTGCAGGCACTGGCGCGGCGACAGCACGCCGGCGACCAGATAGGCCGACAACCGGCTGGTGCCGGGCTGGGCGGGGAAGTCGCGCTGGCCGTCGTACCACTCCAGGTGCTGGTCGGCGAAGGCGCTCAGGCGCCGGTGCGCCGCCGCCTCGCCGGCCGGCCACAGCTGGCGCAGCGCGTCGCCCGGCGCGGCGAAGCCGTCGACGGCCGCCGGCACGGGATCGCCGGCGATGGCGCACGGCGGCTGGATCGCCGGCAGCGGTTGAAGCGTCGGCAGATGCGCGGCCAGCTCGGCGTAGCAGCGCTTGCGGAACTGGCTGAACACCTGGAAGTAGCCGCCGCTCTTGGTCAGCAGGCTGCCGGGCTGGAACAGGATCTGGTCGAGGTGGCTGTGCCAGGCGATCCCGGCGCCCTGCAGGGCGGCCTGCACCGACTGGTCGCGGCGCTGTTCGTGGACGCCGTATTCGGCGTTGACGTGGACGCTGTGCACGCCGTGCTCGCGGCACAGCTCCAGCAGCACGCCGGGGGCGTCGTCCCAGTGTTCGGCATGGCGCAGCAGCAGCGGGATGTTCAGCGCGGCGAGGGTCTTGCCCAGTTCGGCGAGGTTGCGCAGCCAGAAGTCCACCTTGGCCGGCGCATCGTCGTGCGCGCGCCACTGGCCGGGGGAGATCAGCCAGAGCGCCAGCAGCGGACCGTCGCCTTGCGCGGCGGCGCGGGCCAGGGCGGTGTTGTCGTGGGCGCGCAGGTCGCTGCGCAGCCAGACCAGTCGGGTCATCGGGCAATCCTCAGGGAGCGGCGAGCAGCCCGCGCTGCTGCAGGAAGTGGTGGGCGTCGAGGGGCGAGTCGGCCAGCGCCAGGTGTTCGAAGGCGGCCAGTTCGTCGCGGTGGATCTGCACCGCCGGGCCGGCCAGCAGCAGCGGCACCGCGCAGGCGGCGTGCAGGCGCGGCAGCTGGCGGCGCAACTGGGTGGCCTCCAGCGCCTGGCTGGAATACAGCAGCAGGGCGCGCGGCCGGACGCGCTCGACGGCGAGGTTCAGTTCGCCGGTCGGCAGGGTCCAGTCGAGCACCTCGACCGCGCACTGGCTGTCGCTGAGCAGCCAGGCGCACAGCCACAGGCCCGGCTCCATCGGCAGTTCGGAGAGGTTGGCGAGCAGCACCGGCGCGCCCTGTTGCTGGCGGTTGTTGTGGTAGACCCGCGCGCCGAGCTTGCTGCGCAGCCAGGAGCGGAAGAACACCCGCTCCAGGGCGGCGCCGAACTGGCCCTGCCAGCGCTGCTCCAGCTCGTCGAGCAGCGGCAGCAGCAGGTGGCGGCACAGGGTCTGCGGCGGGTAGAGGGCCAGGGCGCGGTTGTAGGCATCGTCCAGCGGCCGCTCGGCGAGGCCGGCGACGGCCTCCAGCAGTTCGCCGCGCAGCTGCTCCCAGGGGCCGTCGGCGCTACCGGCCGGCGGGCTGTCGTGGTCGAGCAGGGCACGGATCTGGCCGACCGCTACGCCGCGGTTGAGCCAGGTGAGGATCGCCTGCACGCGCTCGACGTGGGCCTGGCCATAGAGGCGATGGCCCTTGGCGGTGCGCTGCGGGACGATCAGTCCGTAGCGGCGTTCCCAGGCGCGCAGGGTCACCGGGTTGACCCCGGTGCGGCGGGCCACCTCGCGGATCGGCAGCCAGCCTTCGGCGCGTTCCTCGGCGCTGAGCGGGGCGTCGTCGGCGGCGAGCAGTGGGGCGTCGTCGTGCATCGGCAGGTCTCCGCTCAGATGGCGTTGCGCAGGCTGAGGTCTTCGGGGTGCGGCTGCATGTAGGCCTGCAGGGCGATGTAGTGGTGCGGGTGGCGGCGGAAGTGGTACTTGAGCAGGGTCAGCGGCACCACCAGCGGCACGGTGCCGCTGCGGTACTGCTCGATCAGCTGCTGGATCTCGCGGCGCTCCTCGCCGGGCAGGGCGCGGCGCAGGTAGCCGGACAGGTGCTGCAGCACGTTGGCGTGGGTGCCGCGGGTGGCGCAGCGCTTCAGCGCCGCCATCAGTGCGGCGAAGTAGCGCGGGCCGAACTCGGCCGGGTCGTGGTCGCCGATGCCGGCCAGCAGGCGGCCCAGCTCGCGGTATTTGAGCGGGTTGTGGGCCATCAGCAGGTACTTGTGCCGCGAGTGGAAGGCGATGATCGCCTTGCGGGTCAGGCCCTCGCGGCACAGGCGCTGCCAGTCGCCGTAGGCGTAGACGCGGCTGATGAAGTTCTCGCGCAGCACCGGGTCGTTGAGGCGGCCGTCTTCCTCGATCGGCAGCTCCGGGCGCAGGCGGGCGAAGGTGGCGGTGAAGATGCCGCTGCCGTGCTCGGCGGGGCGGCCGTTGTCCTGGTAGACCTTGACCCGCTCCATGCCGCAGGAGGGGGATTTCTGCATGACGATCAGGCCGCTGATGTCCCCCAGTTCGGCGGCCATCCGCGTGCCGTAGTCGGCCAGTGGCGCCGTGACGTCGCGCTCGCGGGTGACGGTGCCCACCGCGCGCGGCGCGGCGGGATCGCCGACCAGGCGGATCGGCTCGCGGGGAGTGCCCAGGCCGATGGCCACTTCCGGGCACAGCGGGCGGAAGTCGAAATGCCGGCCGAGCACCTGGCTGCACAGTTGCGACTGCTTGTGCCCGCCGTTGTAGCGCACCTCGTTGCCGAGCAGGCAGGCGCTGATGGCCAGGGTGAGGCGCGGGATCGGGGCGGTGGTCGGTGCGACGGTCATGGCGTGTACCCGAGGATAAAAGGTACAGGCTGCAGATCAGGCCTGCGGGGGAGGACACGCCTGAGGAGGGGGCTACTGCAGCCTGTACAGGAAACGGTTTCTGTACAACCCTGCTGCAATAGTAGACCTTGCATTGTACAAGTCAAATACCTTGTACAAGATTTGTAGTATTTCGGCAGGGCCAGGGCGCCACCACGACGGCCGCTCTACTGCCAGCCCATCTTCCAGGTGGCCTCGTCGCGCAGCTCGCGCCAGTCGCAGCGCCGGCTGCGCCCGCTCAGCACCGCCTGCAGTTCGACTTCCAGCACCGTGCCTTCCTCGTCGCGGTACAGCTCGGTGACCAGGAAATGCTTCTCGCGCTGGCGCGGCTGGACGGCGGTCCATTTCGACAGGTGCAGCTTGGCGGGGTTGATGCGATGCATGGCGGCTGGTCGGCAGGGAGATGGGAGCGGACACCGGGCGGCTGTGCCGGGTGTCCGCCGGGTTCAGGCGGCGTGTTCGAGCAGGCGGCGGGCAGCCTCCTGGCCGCTCAGCCAGGCGCCCTCGACGCGACCGGACAGGCACCAGTCGCCGCAGACGTAGAGGCCCAGGTCGGCATCGGCCAGCGCGCCCCACTGGTGACCCTGCGCCGGACGGGCGTACAGCCAGCGGTGGGCGAGGGCGAAGTCGGCCTCCGGCACCGCGCAGCCGAGCAGTTCGGCGAAGGCGCAGCGCAGCTGCTCGATCACCGCCTCGCGGGGCAGGTCCAGGTGCTGGCGGCTCCAGGCGCTGCTGGCGTGCAGCACCCAGCTGTCCATGCCGACGGCGCGGCCGGGCTTGCTGCGGTTGCGCGCCAGCCAGTCGAGCGGGCTGTCCTGCACGAAGCAGCCTTCCACCGGGGTGTCCAGCGCGCGGGCGAAGCTCAGCGCCACCGCCCACACCGGCTCCATGGTGGCGCTGGCCACCGCGCTGGCCAGCTTGGGCGCGGCGCTGAGCAGGGCGACGGCCTGGGGCGCCGGCACCGCGACCACCACCTTGCTGAACGGGCCGTGGCTCTGGCCGTCGGCGTCGACCAGGTGCCAGTGGCGCTCGCCGCGGAATACCTCGGTGATCCGGCAGGCGAAGGTCGCCGGCAGGTCGCCGAGCAGCTGGCGGGTCAGCGCGCTCATCCGCGGCACGCCGACGAAGCGCTGCTGGGTGTCCGGCGACAGGCTGAGCTGGCCGCCCTGGGACTGGTAGAGCGCCGGCTTCCATTCCGCCAGCCAGCCGTTTTCCTGCCATTGGCGCACCGCCTCGACGAAGTGGCGGTCGCGGGCGGTGAAATACTGGGCACCCAGATCGAGATCGCCGACGTCGCAGCGCTTGCTCGACATGCGCCCGCCGCTGCCGCGGCTCTTGTCGAACAGCTGAACGTTGAGGCCCGCCGCCGCAAGGGCGTGGGCCGCCGACAGACCGGCCATGCCGCTGCCGATGATGGCGATGGGAGTGTTCATGACGTCACCTCGAATGCTGGGACTGCAGGCTAATCCTTGGACTCAAGTTGTACAAGTCTCTTAAGGTGTACAAATGTATCTGGTCCAATCCAGCCATGAACCCGGAATGCTCGCAGGCCTGCGGCCTGGCCGGTAATTCCAGTGTGGACCAGACTCAGGGCGGACGCCCATGGATCAATAAGGAGACACGGCGATGCGCATTTTGCTGACCGGCGGCACCGGCCTGATCGGCCGGGCCCTGTGCCGCCACTGGAAGTCGCAGGGGCACGAGCTGATCGTCTGGAGCCGGCGCCCCCAGGAAGTGCCCGGCCTGTGCAGCGGCGCGCGCGGCATCGACCGCCTGGAGGCGCTGAGCGGCGCCGAGCCGCCGGATGCGGTGGTCAACCTGGCCGGCGCGCCGATCGCCGACCGGCCGTGGACCAGCGCGCGGCGACAGTTGCTGTGGAGCAGCCGCATCGAGCTGACCGAGCACCTGGTGGACTGGCTGGGCTCGCTGGCCCGCCCGCCGCGGGTGCTGCTGTCCGGCTCGGCGGTGGGCTGGTACGGCGACGGCGGCGAGCGCCTGCTCGACGAGGACAGCGCGGCCGGCAACGAGGACTTCGGCAGCCAGCTGTGCTTCGCCTGGGAAGAGGCCGCGCAGCGCGCCGAGGCGCTGGGCATCCGGGTGATCCGCCTGCGCACCGCGCCGGTGCTGGCCCCGGCCGGCGGCATGCTGGCGCGCCTGCGCCTGCCGTTCAGCCTGGGCCTGGGTGGCAGGCTGGGCAGCGGCCGGCAGTGGATGCCGTGGATTCATCTGGACGACGAGGTCGGGCTGATCGACTTCCTGCTGCAGCACGAGGACTGTGCCGGTCCTTATAATGCCTGCGCGCCGCAGACGGTGCGCAATGCCGAGTTCACCCGCGCGCTTGCCCGCGCCCTGCATCGCCCGGCCTGCCTGCCGGCGCCGGCCTGGGCGCTGCGCCTGGCGCTGGGCGAGATGTCCGGGCTGCTGCTCGGCGGCCAGCACCTGCAACCGCGCCGCGCCCTGGAGGCCGGCTACCGTTTTCGTTTCCCCGACCTGGATGCGGCGCTCGCCGATCTGCTGGGTCGCCCCGACTAAGGACACCGCATGACCGATCACGCTCTGCTGCTGGTCAACCTCGGCTCGCCGGCTTCCACCGAGGTGGCCGACGTGCGCCGCTACCTCAACCAGTTCCTCATGGACCCCTATGTGATCGACGTGCCCTGGCCGCTGCGCCGGCTGATCGTGTCGCTGATCCTGATCCGCCGCCCGGCGGCCTCGGCCGAGGCCTACCGCTCGATCTGGTGGGAGGAGGGCTCGCCGCTGGTGGTGCTCAGCCGGCGCCTGCAGGCGAAGGTCGCCGAGCAGTGGACGGACGGGCCGGTGGAGCTGGCGATGCGCTACGGCGAGCCGTCCATCGAGCGCAGCCTGCAGGGGCTGGCGCAGCGCGGCGTGCGTCGGGTCACCCTGGTGCCGCTGTACCCGCAGTTCGCCGACAGCACGGTGACCACGGTGATCGAGGAGGCCCGGCGGGTGATGCGCCAGCAGCGCCTGCCCTTCGCGCTGGACATCCTGCCGCCGTTCTACGAACAGCCCGAGTACCTGGCGGCGCTGGCGGAAAGCGCGCGGCCCTATCTGGAGCAGGGCTACGACCATCTGCTGCTCAGCTACCACGGCCTGCCCGAGCGCCACCTGCACAAGAGCGATCCGACCGGCAGCCACTGCCTGAAGGGCGCCGACTGCTGCCAGCGCGCTAGCGGGGCGATCCTCGACAGCTGCTACCGGGCGCAGTGCATGCGCACCAGCAGCGGCCTGGCGCACGCGCTGGAGCTGGATGCCGAACGCTGGTCGGTATCCTTCCAGTCGCGGCTGGGGCGCGCCAAGTGGATCGAGCCCTACACCGACGCGACCATCGAGGCGCTGGCCGCGCGCGGGGTGAAGAAGCTCTTGGTGATGTGCCCGGCGTTCGTCGCCGACTGCATCGAGACCCTGGAGGAGATCGGCGACGAGGGCCGTGCGGCGTTCCGTGCCGCCGGCGGCGACGACCTGATCCTGGTGCCCTGCCTCAACGATCACCCGCAATGGGTGAGCGCGCTGATCAGTCTCTGTCGGCGACTGCCGCAGCCGGCCTGAGTGCTGCGGCCGGCGCACCGTGCGGCGCGGCTTCGCCGCGCCGTTCCAGCAGCGCGGCCATGTCCGGCGCGCTGAGCGGGCGGGAGAACAGGAAGCCCTGACCCACCGCGCAGCCGTGCCAGCGCAGGAAGTCGTGCTGGTCGGCGTTCTCGATGCCCTCGGCGATGCAGGTCATGCCCAGCGCCTCGGCCATGCCGATGATCGCCACCGCCAGGGCGGCGTGATCGTCGCAGCCGGGCAGGTCGCTGATGAAGGCGCGGTCGATCTTCAGGGTGTCGAGCTTGAAGTGCTTGAGGTAGCTGAGCGAGGAGTAGCCGGTGCCGAAGTCGTCCATCGCCAGGCGCACGCCCAGCTGCTTGAGGCGGTCGAGGGTGATGCGCACCTGCTCGCGGTTCTCCGCCAGCACGCTCTCGGTCAGCTCCAGCTCCAGGCGCTCGGCCGGCAGGCCGCTCTGCTCCAGCGCCGCCTGCACCTGGGCCGGCAGGTCGGCGTGGCGGAACTGCACTGCGGAGACGTTGACCGCCACGTTCAGCCCCGGCAGGCCCTGGCGTTCCCAGTCCATCACCTGGCGGCAGGCCTCGAACAGCGCCCACTCGCCCAGGTGCAGGATCAGCCCGCTGTCCTCGGCGACGCCGATGAACTTGTCCGGCGACACCTGGCCGAGGATCGGGTTGTGCCAGCGCATCAGCGCCTCGCAGCCGACCAGCGCGCCGCTGGCCAGGTCGAACTGCGGCTGGTAATGCAGGGTCAGCTCGCTGCGCGACAGCGCCTGGCGCAGGCGGTTCTCCACCTCCAGGTGCTCGCGTACCCGGGCGTTCATCGCCGCGGTGAAGAACTGGTAGTTGTTCCGCCCCAGCGCCTTGGCGTGGTACATGGCGGCGTCGGCGTTCTTCAGCAGGGTCTCGGCGTCGCTGCCGTCGGAGGGGTAGAGGGCGATGCCGATGCTCAGGGTCACCGCCAGCTCGTGGCCGGCGATGTCGTACTGGCCGTTGGTGGCCTGCAGCAGCTTGTCGGCCACCTGGGCGGCCTGCTCGGCCTGCTGCAGGTGCTCGACCAGCACCACGAACTCGTCGCCGCCCAGGCGGCTGACCGTGTCGCTGGTGCGCACCGCACCGGCCAGCCGGCGCGAGACCTCGATCAGCAGGCTGTCGCCGATGGCGTGGCCGAGGGAGTCGTTGATGTTCTTGAAACGGTCGAGGTCGATGAACAGCAGGGCCAGCTTGCTGTCCTCGCGCTGGGCGTTGAGGATCGCGCCGTCCAGGCGGCTGCGCAGCAGGGTGCGGTTGGGCAGCTGGGTCAGCGGGTCGGACTCGGCCCAGACCCGCAGGCGGTCGTTGCTGGCGGCGATGTCGGCGTGGTACTGGTCGAAGCGCCGGGTCAGCCAGCGCTTGATCAGCAGGGCGAAGGCCAGCGCCAGGGCGAGGGCCAGCACCAGCGCCGCGGCGGTGGTCAGCAGGCCGCTGCGCATGTTGTCCTCCAGGCGCTCCTGGCGCTTGGCCAGGCTGACATGCAGCTCGTCGAGGGACAGGCTGGTGACCAGCACCCAGTCCCAGTCCTCCTGGTTGCTGACCATCGCCAGGCGCGGCTTGAGTTCGCTGTCGTTGCGCTCGTGCCAGTCGTAGCGGGTGAAGCCGCCGCCGGCGGCGCTGGCGTCGAGGATGGCGCGGATCACCGCCTGCTCGGCCGGCGGCAGCTCGCTGTAATGGCGGCCTTCGGCGGCGGGGTTGCTGGGCGAGAGCAGCACGCGGCCGTCGCGGTGGATCACCGCCACATAGCCGTCGAGGCCGATGCGCGTGGCGCGCAGCTGCTCCAGGGCCTGCTGCTGCAGTTCGCGCTCGATGGTGCTGAGGTATTCGCCGGTGCCGATCAGCCAGCCGAACGGCTCGAACAGGCGCACGTAGGCGATCTTGTCGGCCATCGCCTGCGGATTTTCCGGGGCGTACCAGCGGTAGCGGGAGAAGCCGCGGCCCTCGGGGTTGGCCACCGCGTCGAGCAGGCCGCGCATGATGTAGTGGCCGTTGTCGTCGCGGTTGTCGAGCAGCGAGCTGCCTTCGCGCTCGGGGGCGGTGGGCAGCAGCACGCAGTTGCCGGCCAGGTCGTCGATGAAGAAGTAGCCGCGGCCGTCGTAGAAGCGCAGCGGACGCAGGGTCTCGACGATCAGCTGGCGGATTTCCTCCTCCGGCCGCCGGCCCTGTTCGCGGGCGTGGATGGCGTGGGCGATCTGCAGGGCCTGGTCGACCTGCTGGCGGATGTCGCGCTTGAGCACCGCTTCGGTGCTGGCGCGGATCTGCTGCAGCTGGTCGTGGAGGGTGTCCAGCGACGACGCCAGGCGGGCCTGCTGCTCGCCGAGGATGGTCGCCTCCAGGGTGGCGCTTTCCTCGCGGTAGCTGTGGGTCTGGTGCAGGGTGAAGTAGGTGCCCAGCCCGAGGGTGAGGATCAGCACCAAGGCCAGCATGCCAAGGAACTGCAGGCGCAGCAGGGTCGTTTCGGTCATCGCCATCGGGTGTTCAGCCTTGTGCAGTGCTGCTGCATTCTGGAGAAGTCGAGTACAGGCCGGGGGTGGTGCTGGGGTGCGCGGCGGCTCTGGCGTCAGGGTCTTGACGGATCGAGGTGCCGCTGTCGGGGTCCTTGTAGCACATTTTGTTTTTCCCGACAGGGTTTCGTCAGAGCTTGCCGCCGATCAGCCGTAGCGCTTGTGGGCCTCGATGGCCAGACCGCTGCCGATGCTGCCGAAGCGGTTGCCTTCCACCGCGCGGGCGTTGGGCAGCAGGCCGGCCACGCACTGGCGCAGGGCGGGAATGCCGCTGGAGCCGCCGGTGAAGAACAGGCTGTCGACCTGTTCGGGGCGCACGCCGGCATCCTCCAGCAATCGTCCGATGCTGGCATTGATGCGGGTCAGCGACGGGGCGATGGCGGCGTCGAACAGCGGGCGGTCGAGGTCGGCGCGCAGGCCCGGCTCGATCCGCGCGAAGTCGATGCTGTGCCGCTCGCCGTCGGTGAGGGCGATCTTGCTGTCCTCCACCTGGATCGCCAGCCAGTGGCCGGCGCGCTGCTCGATCAGGCGCAGCAGGCGGTCGATGCCGGTGGGGTCCTGGATGTCGTAGCGCATGCTCTGCAGGGCCAGTTTCGATTTCTGCGCATAGACCGCGTTGATGGTGTGCCAGGTGGCCAGGTTGATGTGGTGGCTGGTGGGCATCGGCGCCTCGCTCTTCATCAGGCTGCCGTGGCCGAACAGCGGCATCACCCCGGCCAGGCTGAGCAGGCGGTCGAAGTCGGTGCCGCCGATGTGGATGCCGCCGGTGGCGAGGATGTCGCTCTGGCGCTCGGCGCGCAGGCGGCGCTCGGGGGACAGGCGCACCAGCGAGAAGTCCGAGGTGCCGCCGCCGATGTCGACGATCAGCACCAGTTCCTCGCGGTCCAGGGTGGACTCGTAGTCGAAGGCCGCGGCGATCGGCTCGTACTGGAAGGAGATGTCCTTGAAGCCCAGCTCGCGGGCGACCTGGGCCAGGGTGTCGGCGGCCTCGCGGTCGGCGGCCGGGTCGTCGTCTACGAAGAACACCGGACGGCCCAGTACCGCCTGCTCGAAGTCGCGGCCGGCGGCGGCCTCGGCGCGCTGCTTCAGTTCGCCGAGGAACAGGCCGAGGATCTGGGTGAACGGCAGGGCGCTACCCAGCACGGTGGTGGCGCTGCCCAGCAGCGGCGAGCCGAGCAGGCTCTTCAGCGAGCGCATCAGGCGCCCCTCGTAGCCGTCGAGGTATTCGCCGAGGGCCTGGCGGCCGAAGGCCGGGCGCTGCTCCTCGAAGTTGAAGAACAGCACCGAGGGCAGGGTGTCCTTGCCGTCCTCCAGGGCGATCAGGTTGCCGGCTCCGGGGCGCAGCCAGCCGACGGTGGAGTTGGAGGTGCCGAAGTCGATGCCGCAGGCGCGGGCGGGCGAGGCGAGGGTCATGGGAGGCGGCTCCGGGAAAAACGGCCGCGCATTCTATGCGAGAGCGGCGCCGAATGGGCGCCGCTCGGTCGTTTTCACCGGACAATCCCATGCACTGGGCCGGGTGTGCCGTTGGCCGCCGCGGTTGCGCGGTGGATGCGGCGCCTTCGTTTGGTCCGGACTCCGGCAGGCGCCGCCCGCCGGCGGCCCTGCAGCGGCCGCAGCCCCGCAGCAGGCGGGTCGATGGGGCGGAGTGCCCTACGGCTTGTCGCGGTGCTGCGCGGCCATGATCTCCTCCAGGCCCAGCCCGGTGAGGTCGTGGATGGTGCGCCACAGGTAGTAGAGGATGCCCAGCATCATCAGCATCGAGGGGATGGCGATCATCGGGTAGCTGAGCAGGTTCATCCGCGCCAGCTCGGCGTTGAACGCCTCGCTGCCGGCCGGGCTGGTGACCAGCCAGCGGGCGAGGACGTAGTTCATCGCCGCGGAGAAGAAGAAGGTGCCGCTCAGCCAGTAGGTGGCGCGCAGCAGGCGGCGCTCGAAGGCCGCGCGCTGGCCGCGGGCCTCCAGCTGCGCCTGGATGCGCGCCACGTCGAGCACCTTGTCGTTGTACAGCAGGCTGTGGATCAGCGGCTTGCGGGTGCGCGCGGAGAACAGCACGGCCAGGCCGATGATCCCCGGGATGGTCGCCTCCTTGACCGCCAGCCAGCGGCTGTCCAGCTGCAGCAGGCCGATGCCGCCGGTGAGCAGCACGCTGGCCAGGCCGAGCAGGGCGATGAAGTTGAACTTGCGGTAGCGCAGCAGCTCGAAGGCGCCCCAGCCCAGCGGGAAGGCCAGCGCCAGCAGCAGCGCGCCGTCGGCGCCGAGGCGCTCGGGGCTGCTCAGTTTCATCAGCACCGCCGAGGGCAGCAGGATGCTCACCGCCAGGTCGATCAGCGGGCGCGGCTTGTGGGTGGGGCGGGGCGAGTCGGTCATGCTCTGGGTCTTGTCCGTCGAGGGCCCGGCGATGGCGGGCGAGGTGGTCTGCGGGCCGGTCGATGATAAGGCATTCGCGCCGGCGCCCGCGCACGATGCCGGCGGCGCTCAGTCGCGGCGGGGCGGGGCGAGCGGCGCGGCGTCGGCGTCCAGGTCGCGCTTGCGGTGCCACTGGCACCATTCGAAGCCCAGCACCACCAGCAGCGACAGGGCGAACGGCAGCAGCAGGTAGAGGGCGCGGAACACGATCAGCGCGGCCAGCACGTCGACCGCCGGTACCCCCGGCAGCGCGGCCATGAAGGTCACTTCCAGCACGCCGAGCCCGCCCGGGGCGTGGGAGAGCAGGGCCAGGGAGAAGGAGGCGAGGAAGGCGCCGAGCACCACCACATAGCCCGGGTTGTGTTCGGCCGGCAGGACGAAGTAGATGATCGCCGCGGCGCACAGCAGCTCCAGCGGGCCGGCCAGCAGCTGGCGGCCGACGATGCCCAGGCGCGGGTATTCCACATGCAGCTTGCCCAGCGTCCAGGGCTTGAAGCGGCGCCAGGAGCCGAGCACATAGAGGCCGATCAGCAGCAGCAGCAGCGCGCCGCTGGCCACCGAAACCGCCGGCGGCAGCTTGAGCATCTGCTCGACCAGCGGCGGGTGGAGGATCAGCACGCAGCCGCTGGCCAGCAGGGTGCCGAGGCCGAAGGTGAAGGAGCAGAAGACGATCAGCAGGCCGATCTCGTGGGGCGTCAGGCCCTTGCTGCGGTAGGCGCGGTAGCGCACCACCGCGCCGGAGAACACCGAGGCGCCGATGTTGTGGGCCAGGGCGTAGGTGGTGAAGGAGCACAGGGTGATGAAGCGCCAGGGAATCCGCTTGCCCAGGTGGGCCAGGGCAATGTGGTCGTACCAGGCCAGGGCGCAGTAGGCGCCCAGGGTCGCCGCGCTGGCCAGCAGCCAGCTCTGTCCCGAGATGGCCCTCAGGCTGCCGGCCACCTCGTCGAGGGAGACGTTGTGCAGCTCGTGATAGAGCAGGAAGCAGGACAGCACCACGGCGCCAAGACCGATCAGCGTCCAGAGCAGATCGCTGAGTTTCAGCTTCGGTTTGGCGGCTTGGGTGGACAATGGCAATCCCTCACTGGCGGAGTGGTTCGGGCACGACAGCCGGTCCCGCGGCGGGGCTGGCGATGGTTCCGGTGGCAGAGTGCCGCCCGGGCAGGTTGCGCAGTATCCCGAAGGCGTCCCTGCGGCTCAACCCGCGCCGATGGCGTGCTGTGTTACCGGGGATGTAGCCGGCGGGGCGCGGCGGCGATCAACTAGCCTTTTGTCGGGTGCCGAAGATCTTGTCGCCGGCATCGCCCAGGCCGGGAACGATGTAGCCATGGGCGTCGAGGCGCTCGTCGATGGCCGCGGTATAGATGCGCACGTCCGGGTGGGCCGCCTCGACCGCCCGGATGCCCTCGGGCGCGGCGACCAGCACCAGGGCGCGGATCTCCTTGCAGCCGGCCTGCTTGAGCAGGTCGATGGTGGCGATCAGCGAGCCGCCGGTGGCCAGCATCGGGTCGACGATCATCGCCAGGCGGCGGTCGATCTCCGGCACCAGCTTCTCCAGGTAGGTCTGCGCTTCGAGGGTTTCCTCGTTGCGCGCCAGGCCGATGACGCTGACCTTGGCGCTGGGGATCAGGCTGAGCACGCCGTCGAGCATGCCGATGCCGGCGCGCAGGATCGGCACCACGGTGATTTTCTTGCCGGCGATGCGCTCGACCGGCACCGTGCCGCACCAGCCCTCGATGCTCGTCTCCTCCAGCGGCAGGTCCTGGGTGGCCTCGTAGGTCAGCAGTGCGCCCAGCTCCTGGGCCAGCTCGCGGAAATTCTTCGTGCTGATGTCGGCGCGGCGCATCAGGCCGAGCTTGTGGCGGATCAGCGGGTGGCGAATTTCATGCACGGGCATGGCGGCGGGTCTCCGGCGGGAATGGGGGAAGGTGGAATAGAGTAAAGCATCCGCCGGCCGCTGGCCGCACGCCCCGGCGGGCGCCGCTGCGCTCGTTCCCCGGCTATGGCGGGATCGTCGGCCGCGTCCGTCCGCCGAGGCTTGCCGGACGGGCGGCGGATCAGTACCTTTGCGCCCCTTTGCCTGCCCGCACGGGCCCATCTTTCCGGAGACCTGCCATGTCCGTCGATCTCGCTCACATTCGCCAGGTGATGGCGGAAGCCGACTGCCTGTACACCGCCGAGGAACTGGACGCCGCCATCGCGCGGATGGCCGGGGAGATCAACCGCGACCTGGCCGAGCGCGATCCGCTGGTGTTCTGCGTGATGAACGGCGGGCTGATCTTCGCCGGCAAGCTGCTGCCGCTGCTCGACTTCCCGCTGGAGCAGTCCTACCTGCACGCCACCCGCTACCGCGGCGAGACCAGCGGCGGCGAGCTGTTCTGGAAGGCCAAGCCGGAGCTGTCGATGGTCGACCGCGACGTGCTGATCGTCGACGACATCTTCGACGAGGGCCACACCCTGGCGGCGATCGTCGACTACTGCAAGCACGCCGGCGCCCGCGCGGTGCACACCGCGGTGCTGATCGACAAGGAGCACGACCGCAAGGCGCGCCCGGACATGAACGCCGACTACGTCGGCCTGCCCTGCATCGACCGCTACATCTTCGGCTACGGCATGGACTACAAGGGCTACTGGCGCAACGCGCCGGGGATCTTTGCGGTCAAGGGCATGTAAGCGCACTGCCGCGAATGCCCACTGCGCGGCGGGCAGGCTGATGGCGGGAGTCTCGGCGTCATGGATGACGCCGTGAAGCCCCCATGGATGGGGTCACGGCGCCTCCCGTCGTCAGTTTGCCCGTTGCGCTTGCAGCGGGGTCGCACAGCTTCCCTATACGGATTCGCTGGCGACCGTCGAGTCCGACTTCTCCTCCAGCCAGCGCATGGCCTTGCCGCGCGCCTGGTCGAGGTTCTGCACGTAGGCCAGCTGCTGGCTGTGCAGGTGGATGCCGGCGCGGCGCAGCTGCAGGCGCACCCGCGAGCTGGTGCCGCTGAGCACCAGGCCCACGCCGTGGCGGCGGAACTCGCGCAGCACGGTGTCCAGCGCCGCCAGCGCGGTCATGTCCAGCAGCGGCACCGCGCTCAGGTCGACGATCACCACCTTCAGCCCCGGAGTGAAGCGGCACAGGGTGTTCAGCGCCTTCTCCGCCGCGCCGAAGAACAGCGGGCCGCGGATCGCGTAGGCGGCGACCTGCTCGGGCAGGTCGTGCAGCGCCTGGTGGAAGTGCCGCGGCAGCGGCGCGGTATCGGTCAGCGCGCTCATCTGGCGGATGAACAGCCCGGCGGCCAGCAGCAGGCCGGCGCCGACCGCCAGCACCATGTCGAAGGCCACGGTCAGCACCAGGCAGGTGAGCAGCACCAGCACGTCGCTGCGCGGGGCGATGCGCAGGGTGTGCAGCACATGGGGCGCCTCGGCCATGTTCCACGCCACCATCAGCAGCAGCGCGGCCAGCGCGGCCATCGGCAGGTAGCTGAACAGCGGCGCGAGCAGCAGCATGGCGGCCAGCACCACGCCGGCGTGGATCACCGCGGCCAGCGGCGAGAAGGCCCCGGCGCGCACGCTGGCGGCGGTGCGGGCGATCGCCGCGGTGGCGGTGATGCCGCCGAACAGCGGGGCGATCAGGTTGCCCAGGCCCTGGCCGATCAGCTCGCCGTTGGAGTCGTGCTTGCTGCCGCTCATGCCGTCGGCGACCACCGCGCAGAGCAGCGATTCGATGGCGCCGAGCATGGCGATGGCCATCGCCGGGGCGAGCAGCTCGCGGATCAGCGCCAGGCTCAGCGGCGCGGCGTCCGGCAGTTGCCAGGGCAGGGCGAAGCCCGACAGGTAGGGCGGGATGCCGGCGTGGACGACGCCGTCCACCGTATAGCTGAAGCGCTCGCCGAGGGTCGCCACCGACAGGCCGCCGAATTCCAGCAGCAGGCCGAGCAGGGTGCCGACCGCCAGCGCCGCCAGGTGCCCCGGCACCTTGGGCACCAGGCGCGGCCAGGCGATCAGCACGCCGAGGGTGGCGGCGGCGACCAGCGCATCGCCGGCATGGGCGGTTGGCAGGGCCAGCGCCAGGTCGTACATCTGCTCGGGGAAGTGGGTGGCGCTGCTGGCGACGCTGAGGCCGAGGGCGTCCTTGAGCTGCAGGCCGGCGATGACGATGCCGATGCCGGCGGTGAAGCCGAGGGTCACCGGGTAGGGCACGAACTGGATCAGCCGCCCGGCGCGCAGCAGGCCGAGGGCGATCAGGATCAGCCCGGCGAGCATGCTGCACAGCAGCAGGCCGGACAGCCCGTGCTGCTGGACGATCGGCAGGAGGATCACCACGAAGGCTGCGGTGGGCCCGGAGACGTTGAAGCGCGAACCGCCGCTCAGGGCGATCAGCGGCGCGGCGACCAGCACGGTGTACAGGCCGTGCTGCGGCGGCGCGCCGACCGCGATGGCCAGCGCCATGGCCAGCGGGATGGCGATGATGCCGACGGTCAGGCCGGCGAGGATGTCGCCGCGCAGCGCCTGGCGCGTGTAGCCGGCCCGGCGCGTCTGGCGCCAGGCAGTGAACAGTGGAATGCGCGCGAGGCGGGACATGCTGGTACTCCGTTGGATTCCCCCAGAGACCGAGAGGGTAAGCCGTCGGTCGCCATTCGGCTATCGGACGGAGGTGGAACGGCCGCGTCGGGGATGGGCGGAGTGCCGCCCATCCCCGCGGCGCCTCAGCCCAGCCAGCCGCTCAGCGTCGCGGCGTTCCAGGCGGCGTAGCCGGCCAGGGCGAGGAAGCACAGCGCGGCGATGCGGTGGATCAGGGTCAGCGGCAGCTTGTCGGCGGAGAAGTGCCCGGCCAGCACCACCGGCACGTTGGCGATCAGCATGCCCAGGGTGGTGCCGATCACCACCAGCCAGAAGTGCGGGTACTGGGCGGCCAGCATCACCGTGGCGATCTGCGTCTTGTCGCCCATCTCGGCGATGAAGAAGGCGATGGTGGTGGTGAGGAACGGCCCGTAGCGCTTGAAGTGCGAGGCCTCCTCGTCCTCGTCGATGTGGTCGGGGATCAGCGTCCAGGCGGCCACGGCGAGGAAGCAGGCGGCGAGGATCCAGCTCAGGGTGGCCTCGCTGAAGAACGAGGCCACCCACTTGCCGATGGCGCCGGCGGCGAAGTGGTTGGCGACGGTGGCGACCAGGATGCCCCAGATGATCGGCCAGGGCCGGCGGAAGCGGGCGGCGAGCAGCAGGGCGAGGAGTTGGGTCTTGTCGCCGATCTCGGCGAGGGCGACCAGGCCGGTGGGGACGAACAGCGATTGCAGGGCTTCCATCAGGCATTCCAGAGGGGCGGGACAACGACGGCATGACACGCACGGCCTGCCCGCCCCGGGTCGGCTGTGAGTGTCATGAGTCTTGTCGAACCGCGGCGCCGGGCGGGCCGGTGCGGGTTGTGCGCGCCATGGTCTGCGGACCAAGTGTGTTGACGCGTACGCCACCGAATCGCTCGGCGGCAGACTACTCCCTCAGGACGGGGCGCATTGTGCCCAAGCAGGGCGAGGTGGGCAAGGCGTAGGGTGTGGAAGTCTGGCGTGTGGAAAACGACCGCAGGCCTTTTCCAGCGCTTGCACGATGGCTGGAAGTCGCGGAGCGGGTTTTCCAGCCTGTGGGCCGCGTTGCCGCAGGGTGGACAAGGCTGCGCCGCTGCCCACCCTGCGGCAGGTTAGGCGCGCCGCGCCGAGTACACCCGGAAGCCGTCGCGCTCGGCCAGCACCGTACAGGGGCCGAGGTGCTGCTCGATCAGCGGCGCGTAGCGCAGGAAGCTGTTGGCCACCAGGCGCAGCTCGCCGCCGGGGCGCAGGTGGCGGGCGGCATCGCGCAGCAGCTGCTCGGTGGCCTGGTAGTCGGTGTGCACGCCCTGGTGGAACGGCGGGTTGCTGACGATGGCGGCCAGATCGTGCGGCGCATCGGCGATGCCACGCCCGGCGATGACTTCGCCGGCCAGGCCGTTGGCCGCCAGGGTCAGGCGGCTGCTGGCCACCGCGAAGGCGTCGACGTCGAGCAGATGCAGCGCACTGTGCCGATAGTGGCGCTGCAGCGCGGCGCCGAGCACCCCGGCGCCGCAGCCGAAGTCGAGCACCGCGCCTTCGGGCAGGCCGTCCAGATGCTCCAGCAGCAGGCGCGAGCCGACGTCCAGGCGGCCGTGGCTGAACACGCCGGGCAGGCTGACCACCTGCAGCTCGCCGTCCGTCGTGGCCACCGGATAGCGGCGGGCGAGGGTTTCCAGCTCCGGCGCCGCCGGCACCTGCTCGACCGTCACCTGCCACAGCTGGCAGTGCCGCGCGCTGTCCAGCTTGCGCGGGCGGCCGAAGGGCTGCAGCTGCTTGGCCGCGCGCTCGATGCCGGCGCGCTTCTCGCCGACCAGATACAGCGGCGCGCCGGGCAGGCGCGCGGCCAGGGCGGCGAGCAGGTAGTCGGTCAGCTCGCGCGACTTGGGCAGGAACAGCACGGCGGCGGCGAACGCCTGCGCCGGCACCTGGGTGCCGAACTGGCAGCGCCCCGGATGGCGCGCGGCGACGGCGCTGTGCTCGTCCCAGTGCCAGCTCCAGCCATGGGCCTCGGGCAGCTCGCCGAGCAGACCATCGGCCGGCAGGCCGGCGAGCAGCACTTTGCCTGCGAACAGTTCGGCCTGACGCAACAGCACTTCGCTACGCGGATCCATGGGCAATCTCCGGAACAAAAGGCGGGCAGATTAGGCAAAGCACGGACGGCTGGCAAACCCATGGCGGCGTCGGGAGGGCAGCGGCCGCAGGCCCGCTCCATCCGTGGGGCGCTGCGCCGCACTTTCCCGCTGCCGGCGCGGCCGTGAAACGCCGGCGGCGTTCCGTCCTACGACACCACGCGCATCGGCTCGCCGTTGAAGAAGGCCGCGGCGTTCTCCGCCAGCTGGGCGACGATGCGCTGGCGCGCCTCGCGGCTGCCCCAGGCGCTGTGCGGGGTGACGATCAGGCGCGGCACGTCCGGGGCGAGCAGCGGATTGCCGTCCCTGGGCGGCTCGACGCCGAGCACGTCGCAGGCCGCGCCGCCCAGGTGCCCGGCGCGCAGGGCGTCGGCCAGCGCCTGCTCGTCGACCAGGCCGCCGCGCGCGGTGTTGACCAGGAAGGCGCCAGGCTTCATCAGGGCGATCTCGCGCGCGCCGATCAGGTGGCGGGTCTGCTCGGTCAGCGGGCAGTGCAGGGTCAGCGCGTCGACCTGCGGCAGCAGCTGGTCCAGCGGCAGGCGGCCGTCGCGGGCGGGACGGCCGGGCAGCAGGCCGAGCAGCACGCGCATGCCGAAGGCGCGCGCCAGCTGCGCCACCGCGCTGCCCAGCTCGCCGTGGCCGAGCAGGCCGAGGGTCTTGCCCTCCAGCTCGACGATGGGGAAGTCGAGCAGGCAGAACTGGCTGGCCTGCTGCCAGCGCCCGGCGCGTACCGCGCGCTGGTAGTCGGGCAGCGAGGTGGCCAGGGCGAGCAGCAGCATCAGGGTGTGCTGGGCCACCGAGGGCGTGCCGTAGCCCTGGCAGTTGCACACGGTAACGCCATGGGCGCGGGCGGCGGCCAGGTCGACGTTGTTGGTGCCGGTGGCGGAGATCAGCACCAGGCGCAGTTCGGGGCAGGCGGCGAAGGTGGCGGCGTCCAGCGCCACCTTGTTGCTGATCGCCACCTGCGCGCCGGCCAGCCGCTCGGCCACCTGCTCGGCGGCGGTGTGGGCGTGCAGCACCAGTTCGTCGAAGCTGGCGCGCAGCGGCGCCAGGTCGAGGTCGCCGAGGTCGAGGGAGGGATGGTCGAGGAAGACGGCGCGGATCATGGACGGCTCCAGCAGGCGTGGGGGAGGGCGCCGGAGCGCCGGCGCGTTATCATCGCGCAGGCTAGCGCAAAGCCCTGCGCCCGGTCAGCCCGCGGTCGGCGCGCCGCGTGCCCGGCCCTTTCCCCTGCAAGGAGTCTGCATGTACTGGACGGAATTTCTCACCGTGGCGCTGATCCATCTGCTCGCCGTGGCCAGCCCCGGGCCGGATTTCGCCGTGGTGATCCGCGAGAGTGTCAGCCACGGCCGACGCGCGGGGATCTGCACCGCGCTCGGGGTGGGCTGCGGGATTTCCCTGCACGTCGCCTACTCGCTGCTGGGCATCGGCCTGATCGTCGCGCAGTCGCTGACCCTGTTCACCCTGCTCAAGTGGCTGGCGGCGGGCTACCTGCTGTACATCGGCGTGCGCGCTCTGCGTGCCCGGCCGGCCGATCCGGCGCTGCTCGAAGCGCTGGGCGACGGCGCGGCGCGCAGCGGCCGCGGTGCCTTCGCCAGCGGCTTCCTGACCAATGCGCTGAATCCCAAGGCCACGCTGTTCTTCCTCTCGCTGTTCTCGGTGGTGATCGACCCGCACACCCCGCGCGCGGTGCAGGCCGGCTACGGGCTCTACCTGGCCTGCGCCACCGCGGCGTTCTTCTGCCTGGTGGCGCTGCTGTTCAGCCAGGCGCGGGTGCGCGCCGGGTTCATGCGCATGGGCCACTGGTTCGACCGGGCGATGGGCGCGGTGCTGGTGGCGCTGGGGCTGCGTCTGGCGTTCGGCGAGCTGGCCTGAGGCGCGGCCTCGAACGTTTTGCCGGCGCCGCGTCGTGGAGTACAGTCGGGCGGCTCATTAAGGCACGGGCATCGCGGCGGCCTACTGCCAAGGTGCCATGGCGCACCCCCGTCAAAGACGGCCTAATGAGTGGGAAAAGCATAAGAACAAGCCGATGACGGCCACCGCTCCTGCGCTCAGCGAGGGCGGGCGCGGCGGCCGTGGCGAGCACCCAGCGAGGTTCCCCCATGTCGTTCGAGGTTTTGCGCTCCCTTCTGCCCCGCTTCCTGCAGGGCATCGTCGCCGCCCTGCTGGCCGGCGCGCTGGCGCAGGGCTGGCTGCCCCTGTGGCTGTGTCTGCCGCTGCTCCTGCTGCTGCCCTGGGCGCCCGCGCTGCTGCGCCGTGGCGAGCGCGGGGTGGATGTCCACCAGCTGGCCCGCGAGCTGTCCCATTCGGTCAGCCACAACGCGCTGTCGGCGGCCGGCGTGGCCTACTCGGTGCAGCACCTGGCACAGAAGCTGGAGTCGCAGGTCGACTCGGCGGCGCGCATCGTCAACAGCGCCGAGGTGATGATCGCCACCGAGGCGCAGACCTCGGCGCTCAGCCGCCAGGCGGTGGAAGCCGCGCTCGAGGCGCGGCAGAGCAGCGATGCCGGGCGCCGGGTGCTGGGCGACACCATCGGCCGCATGCACCAGCTGCGCCAGCGCGCCGGCGCCAGCCGCGAACTGATCGAGGCGCTGAGCCGGCGCAGCGAGGAAATCCAGCGGGTCACCGCGGTGATCGAGGAGATCGCCAGCCAGACCAACCTGCTGGCCCTCAACGCGGCCATCGAGGCGGCGCGCGCCGGCGAGCACGGCCGCGGCTTCGCGGTGGTCGCCGGCGAGGTGCGCAGCCTGGCCGGACGCACCACCGCGGCGACCGCCGAGGTAGGCCAGATGATCGGCGAGATCCAGCGCCAGACCGCCGAGGTGGTCGAGCAGATCCGCCAGCTGTCCGGCGAGCTGGTCACCGGTGTCGGCGAGGTGGAGCGCGCCGGCCAGCACCTGGACAGCATCGCCGCGCTGGCCGCCGGGGTCGAGGAGCAGATCAGCGAGATCGCCGCCGGCTCGGACAACAACCGCCGCCAGCTCGGCAGCCTGTTCGAGGCGGTCGAGCAGGTGCGCCACGACCTGACGGCCAGCGACGAGCAGACCCGGCGCCTGGAGAGCGAGGCGGTGAAGCTGGAGGAACTGACCGAGACGATCAGCGAACAGCTCGCCGGAGTGGCGCTGGACGACTACCACCAGCGCGTCTACGACCTCGCCCGCGAAGGCGCGCAGGCCATCGCCCGGCAGTTCGAGGCGGCGGTCAAGAGCGGGCGGCTCAGCCTCGACGACCTGTTCGACCGCAACTACCAGCCGATCCCCGGCACCTATCCGCAGAAGTACCGCACGCGCTTCGACAGCTTCACCGACGAGGTCCTGCCGCGCATCCAGGAGCCGCTGCTGACGCGCCACGAGGGGGTGGTGTTCGCCATCGCCTGCACCCCGGAAGGCTATGTGCCGACCCACAACCAGGCCTTCGCCAAGGCGCCCACCGGCGACCGCCAGCTGGACATGGTGCACAGCCGCAGCAAGCGGCTGTTCACCGACCGTACCGGCATCCGCTGCGGCAGCCACCAGCAGCCGCTGCTGATGCAGACCTACACCCGCGATACCGGCGAGCTGATGCACGACCTGTCGGTGCCGATCTACATCCACGGCCGCCACTGGGGCGGGCTGCGCCTGGGCTATCGCCCGGAGGGCAGCGTGGCGGCGCCGGCCGCGGTGGCCTGAGCCGGCGGGGCGCTGCGCTCAGGCCTCGGCGGCCTGCTGCAGCGCCTGCAGGCGGGCGTCCTTGGCGGCCCAGAGCTGGTTGAGCCACTGCTGGAACTGCAGCCGGTAGGCCTCGTCGCCGGCGTAGTCGCGGCCGAGGAACTCCTCGGGAATCGTCCGCGCCTCGATCCGTACCTCGACCCGGCGCACCCGCCCGGCCAGCAGGTCGATGAAGCGCGGGCGACCGTCGGGGTAATGCAGGGTGACGTCGACCAGCCCTCGCAGCTGCTCGCCCATGGCGTCGAGGGCGAAGGCCAGGCCGCCGGCGCGCGGGCGCAGCAGGTGGCGGTAGGGCGACTGCTGGTCGCGCTGCTTGGCGGCGCTGAAGCGGGTGCCCTCGACGAAGTTGAAGATCGCCACCGGCACGCCGCGCAGCCGGGCGCAGGCGCGCCGGGTGGTGGCCAGGTCTTCGCCGCGCTTCTCCGGGTGGCGCTCCAGGTAGGCGCGCGAGTGGCGCTGCATGAACGGGAAGTCCAGCGCCCAGCAGCACAGGCCGATCACCGGCAGCCAGATCAGCTCGCGCTTGAGGAAGAAGCGCAGCATCGGCAGGCGGCGGTTGAACACCCCCTGCAGGACGAGGATGTCCACCCAGCTCTGGTGGTTGCTGATCACCAGGCAGCTGTCGTCCGGGCCGCTGGCCAGCGGGCCCTCGACGCGGACCCGGCAGCGCCCCAGGTGACGCATCCACAGGCCGTTGCCGGCGATCCAGGCCGCGGCGATGCCGCCCATGGCCCGGCGCAGGCGGCGTTGCAGGGGCGCCGTGCGCAACAACGGCTTGAGCAGGGCGAGGGCCAGCAGCGGCCAGCACCACAGCAGGGTATTGAGCACCAGCAGCAGACCGGCCGGCAGGGCGCGCAGGAACAGCATCGTCGGACCTCTCGCAGGCGCCGCGGCGCAGGGCCGCGGCAGGCAGGGGCGGCGATGATACTGCAGGCCCCGCGGCGCGGGCAGCCGGCGGCGGCGAACCGTCGGATGGCGGGACGCCGCGCCCGGCGGGCGGAGCGTCGACGGCCATCCGTCCAGCTCCGGGTCGCTTTCGCCTCGGTGGCAACGTAAAATCAGCCTTCATTCCACGCACAAGGTGCAACACCATGCAGATTGCGGCCAATACGGCGGTATCCATCGACTACACCCTGACCAACGAGAACGGTGAGGTCATCGACAGCTCCGCCGGCGGCGCGCCGCTGGTCTACCTGCATGGCGCCGGCAACATCATCGTGGGTCTGGAGAAGGCGCTCGAAGGCAAGCAGGCCGGCGACGAGCTGGACGTGACCATCGAGCCGGAAGACGCCTACGGCGACTACAACGTCGAGCTGGTCGCGGTGCTCAACCGCGCCATGTTCGAGGGCGTCGACCAGCTCGAAGTAGGCATGCAGTTCCACGCCTCGGCGCCGGACGGCGGCATGCAGATCGTCACCATCCGCGACCTGGAAGGCGACGACGTGACCGTCGACGGCAACCACCCGCTGGCCGGCCAGCGCCTGAACTTCAAGGTCAAGGTGGTCAACGTGCGCGAGGCCCAGGCCGAAGAAATCGCCCACGGCCACATTCACGGCGAAGGCGGTCACCACCACTGATCCGGCGGCGTGCGTGCCCCGCGCGGGCCGGCACGCCTGCTAAGCTGGTGAGCGAGGGGTGCCCCGGCCACAGGCGGGGGCACCCCTCGGTACGTTCATTTTCCGAGTTGCATGGAGCCATGCGTCGATGAGTCTGTTTCACGAGCTGACCCTGAAGTCCCTGGATGGACAGGATCTGCCGCTTGCGCCGCTCAAGGGCAAGGTGGTGCTGGTGGTCAACGTCGCCTCCAAGTGCGGCCTGACCCCCCAGTACGCGGGGCTGGAGCATCTCTACCAGCAGTACCGCGAGCGCGGTTTCAGCGTGCTGGCCTTGCCCTGCAACCAGTTCGCCGCCCAGGAGCCGGGCAGCGAGGCGGAGATCCGCGAGTTCTGCAGCCTCAACTATGGCGTGAGCTTCCCGATCAGCGCCAAGGTCGAGGTCAACGGCCCCGGCCGTCATCCGCTGTATCTGCTGCTGGCCGGCGAGGGCGCCGAGTTTCCCGGCGAGATCACCTGGAACTTCGAGAAGTTCCTCGTCGGCCCCGACGGCCGCGTGCTGGAGCGCTTCTCGCCGCGTATCGCGCCGGAGGATGCGCCGCTGGTGCAGGCCATCGAGAAGGCCCTGGCCGCCCTGGCCTGAGCCTCCCCCTGCCGGGTCCGCCCGGCTTGCCTTCGCGGGCCGCGCCTCAGCGCCGCTCCTGTGCCAGCCGCGCCTGGCCTTCCTCGCGTACCCAGAACACCGTCGCTCCGGCCACCGCGGCCGGCATCAGCAGCACGTTGAGCCCCGGCACCAGCAGCGCGGCGTAGGTCGCGCCGCCGAAGCCCAGGCTCTGCCAGCGCTTCTCGCGCAGCCAGGCGAGCATGCCGTCCCAGCTCATCTTGTGGTTGTCGGCCGGGTAGTCGATGTACTGCACCGCCATCATCCAGGCGCCGAACAGCAGCCACAGCGGCGCGGCCAGCAGGTTCAGGCCGGGAATCAGCGACAGCGCCAGCAGGCCCAGCGCCCGCGGCAGGAAGTAGGCCAGCTTGCGCAGCTCGCGGCCCAGGGTGCGCGGAATCATCGCCAGCAGCTCGCTCCAGTGGAACGGCGGCGCGCTGTCGTGGCCGCGCACCACCGACTCGACTTTCTCGGCGAGAAAGCCGTTGAACGGCGCGGCGATCAGATTGGCCAGCAGGGTGAAGCTGAAGAACATGATCAGCAGCACCAGGGCGACGAACAGCGGCCACAGCAGGTATTCGAGAAAGCTCAGCCAGGCCGGCAGGCTGGGCATCAGGCGTTCGACCCAGCCGCCGAACTGCCGGGTGGCGAGGGCGATCAGGGCGACGAACAGCAGCAGGTTGATGAGCAGCGGCAGCAGCACGAACAGGCGCAGGCCGGGCCGCAGGATCAGGCGCAGGCCCTCGCCGAGGTGACCGGGGCCGGACAGCAGTGGGATAGGCATGGGGATCTCCATCGATGCGACGCCGCGCACCTTAGCATGGCGCGGCGCGGCTCACCGATGGCGGCGGATGGCCAGACCCGTCGCGGCACGCGCGACAGGTCCGCTCCGCGCGGAGGTAGTCTCAGGCCTTGCGCTGCAGCGGCGGCGCGGCGAAGCGCACGCCGGCCAGACCGCTCCGTTGCAGGGCGCGGATGTTGGCGTGGTCGCTGCCCTCGGGGCTGGCCAGCACGCTGCGGTAGTGCTCGCCGAAGCCCAGCAGGGTTTCCTCCAGGCTCAGGCCTTCGAGCAGGGCCAGACCGAGCAGCTTGCAGGAGCCTTCGTTCTGCCCGGCGGCGCTCGCCACGCCGCCGTTGTCGAAGGGCTGCGGCTGGTAGTCGTAGTGGGCGGCGATGAACGCCAGGGTGTCGGCGAAGGGATGGTCGGGGCGGCGCAGGGCGGCGCGGAAGTCGTTCAGGGCGGTCATGACGGCTCGCAGGACAGGGGCGGAAAGGAGGGCGCGATCATAAGAGTCGCGGCCGGGCGGAGCAACGCGCGCCGGCCGGGCCTGACAAACCGATCAGAGCGGCGCACCCCGGCGGGAGGCCCGCCCCTTGCTGTTCCCGGCGCCGGCGCGCTCCCGCCGGCTGCGCGGTGTGCCCGGCCGCGGACGCGGCGGGCAGGAGAAGTCAGCGATGGCTGGCGAGGGTGATCGACACCGACTCGGCGAAACGCAGGGCGTGCGGCTTGTCCACTTCCACCTCGGCGTACTGCACGCTGGGGTGTGCCATGACCAGGTCGAGGATCTCCTGGGTCAGGCGTTCGAGCAGGGCGAAGCGGTTTTCCTCGACATGGCGGATGATCGCCTTGGTGATGGTGCGATAGTTCAGCGCCTGGTCGATATCGTTGCCCTGCACCGCTTCCTGCGCCGGGTAGAGGATGGTCAGGTTGATCAGCACGTCCTGCTTGTTGAGGATTTCCTCCTCCTTGATGCCGATGAAGGTGCGCAGGCGCAGGTCCTTGACGCGGATGCGCGCCATGCCGGGTTCCAGTCTGGGCATTTACTTGCTCCGTCCGATCAGCTGGAGGAATTCCTGGCGGGTGTTCACCGACTCGCGGAACGCGCCGAGCATCACCGAGGTGTTCATCACCGAGTTCTGCTTCTCCACCCCGCGCATCATCATGCACATGTGCTTGGCCTCGATCACCACGGCCACGCCGGCGGCGTCGGTGACGCTCTGGATCGCCTCGGCGATCTGCCGGGTGAGGTTCTCCTGGATCTGCAGGCGGCGGGCGAACATATCGACGATGCGCGCCACCTTGGACAGGCCGAGCACCTTGCCGGTGGGGATGTAGGCGACGTGGGCCTTGCCGATGAACGGCAGCAGGTGGTGCTCGCACAGCGAGTACAGCTCGATGTTGCGGACGATCACCATCTCGTCGTTGTCGGAGGCGAACAGCGCACCGTTGACGATCTCGTCCAGCGACTGCTCATAGCCGCGGCACAGGTACTGCATGGCCTTGGCGGCGCGCTTGGGCGTGTCGAGCAGGCCTTCGCGCTCGGGGTTCTCGCCGAGGCCGACCAGGATCTCGCGGTAGTTGTGGGTGATTTGCGACAGTTGATCGCTCATGTTCGATTCCTCAGGGCCGTTCACCGGACGTGACGGCCGCCGTTGACGCACAGGCTGGTGCCGGTGACGTAGGGGTTGTCCAGCAGGTAGCGCAGGCTCTGGTAGACGACGTCCGGGCCCGGCTCGATACCCAGGACCGACTTGGCCAGGGTCTTCTCGCGGTAGGCGACGTCGTCGTGGTCGTGGAACATCACCAGCGCCGGGGCGATGGCGTTGACCTTGATATGCGGCGCGAACTGCGCGGCGAACGACAGGGTCATGTTCTCCAGTCCGGCCTTGCTCGCGCAATAGGCGACGCGGTTGGCGCTGCCGCGGCGCACCACATCGTCGGTGATGTGCACGATGTCGGCCGGCGCCGAGCGCTCCAGCAGTTCGCGGCAGTGCAGGTTGATCAGGTAGGGGGCCAGCATGTGCACGCTGACCATCCGGGTGAAGGCCTCGGCCTCGCGGCCCGGCTCCTCGCGCAGCCAGTCCGAGGCGTTGTGGACGATGGCGCGCAGGCGCTCGGTGTGCTGCTTGAGGCGTCCGACGAAGTCGAGGATGCCCGCCTCGCCGGAGAAGTCGGCGGCCAGGGTCAGCGCGCCGCGCTCGCGCAGCTCGTCGAGCGCCGGGCGCTCGGTGCGGTAGCTGACGATCAGCGGCTGGCCGTCGTCGAGCAGGCGCCGGGCGCAGTGCAACCCGACCCGCTGGCTGGCGCCGGTGATCAGGATGGGGGCGGGGGACTGGCTCATGGGGCGCCTCGCTGGAAAGGGTGGGTTCAGCGGCAGTGCCGCCGGGTACCTGACAAGTGTTTGAACGGCACGCCGACTGAACCGTGGATAAAGTTATACCAGAGATAACTTTTGTACAACCATGCGCGTCGTGTGGTTAAGTGCGCGCCGCCAGTAAAATCGCTGCATGGCCCGCAGGGCAAGGGTTTCGGGCGGTGCGGCAGTGTCGCTCGGCAGGCTTGTGAAGCTGTACGATGCGAATTTTTTGTACAGGAATGGCGGCAGGGACGCTTCAGGGTTTCTCGTCGCGGCGTGGCGGCAGGGCGCAGCCGTCCTGCCGACAGCGCGCCGCGCCGTCCGGGTGCGGCAGCCAGTCCAGGTGCGGGCGCAGGCGGCAGAACAGCCGGTAGACCGGCTCCAGCGCGCGGCGCAGCCCGCGCCAGCGCAGCAGCAGGGCCAGGCGTTCGAGGCCGGCGGCGCGCCAGCTCCAGTAGGTGGCGTCCAGGCCGCTGACCCAGCGTCCGTCGGCGAAGCGCGCATGCAGGCGCGCCTGCAGCGCGGCCCGGTCCGGCTCGCCGGCGGCGCTGGCGAAGTCGGGGGCGGCGATATCGACCAGCTGCAGACGCTGCGGCGAAGCGCGGCGGCGCAGCGCGACGATCTCGCGGGCGCACAGCGGGCAGTCGCCGTCGTAGTAGAGGGTCAGGGGCCAGGCAGGATGCTCGGACATGGCGGATTTCCTTGTACAGGGTTTGTACGATTTAAGCGCTCCGGGGCCTGGGTTACAATCGGTGCATCGATTTCGCCGCCAATGGCCCACCATGTCCGAATTTCCCCTTGCTGCGCCCGGTGCGCCCCAGCCCTCCCGGCAGGACGAGCTGTATCCGATTCGTGAGGTTTCCCGCCTGACCGGTGTCAATCCGGTCACCCTGCGAGCCTGGGAGCGGCGCTACGGGCTGATCCAGCCGACCCGCACCGACAGCGGCCACCGGCTCTACTCGCTGGCCGACATCGAGGCGGTGCGCAGCATCCTGGCCTGGATCGAGCGCGGCGTGGCGGTCAGCAAGGTCGGCAAGATCCTCGCGCGCAGCGCCGCCCCGGAGCCGCCCCGCGAGGCGCGCGAGACGCCGGCCTACGCCGATATCGCCGCCGGCGAATGGGGCGAGTGGCAGGCGCGCCTGCGCGCGGCGGTGGCGGCCTTCGACGACGGGCAGCTGGAGCGCCTGTACGGCCAGGTGTTCTCCACCTATCCGCTGGCGGTGGCCTTCCAGGATGTGCTGCTGCCGGTCTGGCAGGCCCTGCTGCTGCGCCAGGACGGCTTCGGCCAGACCAGCGAGTGGCTGTTCCTCGACAGCTTCCTGCGCGCGCGGGTGCTGCAGCGCCTGCTGCTGTGCCGCGGCCAGGGCGAGGCGCGGGTGCTGCTGGCGCCGCTGCCCGGTCACCGCCACGAGCTGGAGCTGCTGGTCTGTGGTCTGCTGCTGGCCGGCAGCGACCTGGCGGTCACCCCGCTGGGCCTCGGGCAGCCGTTCGACGAGCTGCCGCTGATCTGCGAGAAGCGCCAGCCGCAGGCGCTGGTGCTGTTCTCCCACTGCCCGCCCGACGCCGAGCTGGGCCGCCAGCTCGGCCGGCTGAGTCTGGCGGTGGACTGCCCGCTGGCGCTGGCCGGCGAAGTCGCCGAGCTGGCCGGCGAGGGGCTGAGCGGCACGCCGGTGGCGAGCCTGGGCAGCGACGGGCAACTGATGCCGCGCCGCCTGCGCCAGCTGCTGGCCGGGCGTCTGGATACCTGAGTCGAGACGCAGGCTTTGCCGTCATGCTGTGGCGGCAGGGCTTGTCAGGGGTGGAATTATCTTGTACAAAAGCTGTACATGATTGCTGCGGCGTATAGCGAACCCTCTCCTCGCATCCGCCGAACCACCTCCTGCGCACTCCGGCAGCCGCCTCCCCTGAACCTTTGGCTGCCGGACTTTTTTGTCCGGCGTTTGCCCGGGCGGTCTGCGGCCATGCGCCGGTTCTGCGCTGCCGACCGCGACGACATATTCATGTCGGATGCTCTATGTATCCTGCAAACGTCTTAGGGATCGTTCTGTCCCTATCGCTATAATGCCCGCGTCATTTTCCGGTCATGCCCTGCTCGGCATTCTTCTGCGCTCCAGGCAATCTTCTGCAGGGGGCGTCGATATGTCTGCGCGGACTATATTCGGCAGCGAGGAATCTGGCGGCGCCGGCTTGGCATGTTTCCCGTTGTGTAATTCTCGCTATTTCATCCGCTGGAACATGCTGTGCTGGCGTCATATATGTATTGATGATGAATAAGGAGTTCACGTGGAATGGTTTAAACGACAGAAAATCGGCACCAAGCTGATCTGCGGTTTTATGCTGGTCGCGCTGATCGGTGCATTCATCGGCCTGCAGGGCATCCTCAAGGCGGCGCAGATGAACGAGCTGGCCACGCGGATGTATGAGCGCGAAGCCACCGGCATCCGCCACTCGGCGGAGTCGAACATCCAGTTCATGGCCGCCAACCGGGCGATCCGTAACGCCATCCTGGCCACCTCCAGCGCGGATCGGCAGCGTTTCCTCGCCGATCTGGACGAACGCCTGGCGCGGATGCAGCGCGAAATGGACCTGGCCGATGAAACCTTCTACTCCGACGCCGGCAAGGCGCTGGTGGCCGAGACCTACAAGGCGCAGGAAGAATATCGGCGTGTCGTCGCCGAGATCGTCCAGCGTCTGCAGCAGGAAGAGGTCAGTGCCCAGCGCGACTCGGTCGACTACCTGTTCCGTGTGGCACGGCCCATCGCCGAGGAAGCCGACAACCTGATGAGCCAGCTGGTCGAGTTCAAGGCCAATAACGCGGCTCGCGCGGCCGAGCAGACCCAGTCCATCTATTCCGGCATCCGCCTGCTGCTGATCAGCCTGACCCTGGCCGGGGTGCTGGTCGGTGTGCTGATCGGCGTGTTCCTCACCCGCAGCCTGACCCGCCAGCTCGGCGGCGAGCCGGCCGAGGTGGCCGACCTGGCCAGCCGCATCGCCGCCGGCGACCTGACCGGCCGCCTCGACGCCGCGCAGGCCCGGCCGGGCAGCGTGATGTATGCGATGAACCAGATGCAGGCCGCGCTGAGCCGGGTGGTCGGTTCGGTGCGTGCCAGCAGCGACAGCATCGCCACCGGTTCCGCACAGATCGCCTCCGGCAACGCCGACCTGTCCTCGCGCACCGAGCAGCAGGCCGCCTCCCTGGAGGAGACCGCGGCGAGCATGGAGGAGCTGACCTCCACGGTGAAGCAGAACGCCGAC